>Ga0070733_10001958_pt1 | contig 15027 bp, 22 predicted proteins | sample Coa_R1_9_FD_66450 | JGI IMG/M metagenome (GOLD analysis project Ga0070733, IMG submission 66450) | Surface soil microbial communities from Centralia Pennsylvania, which are recovering from an underground coalmine fire - Coalmine... | ecosystem: Environmental > Terrestrial > Soil > Unclassified ... | reverse complement strand
CGGTAACTCTCGCTTCTCCAAATGAAAACGTAGCTGAAAGCGATCGGCCAGCAGGTTGGCCATCATCAGCATCCATTCTTGCTCGGAGGGTTTTCCATCGCCCTCGGCTGTGCCAACTACATCGAACTTGACCGACGTTAGCCACTTTGGCCCATCTGCGATCTGACGCGGATCCAAGCCATACGCGAATTGGACCAGATCAGCAAGCGAAGTGTGGAACGTGGCAAACCGACGTCCTTCTATTAAGAAACGGCGGGTAGCCGTATCCGGCTCCGATAGTTTTACGGTCGCCACTTCAAAAGCCGGGCTGGACTCGCCCGTCAGCGTCGCGCCGATCGATGCCAATCCAAGTAGACAAATCGGCGTGATCCTCATTGCAACACCATCCTACGAGCCGAGCGGACCGAACGCAAGGCTGGTGAGTGTTTACCAAACCTTGGCGAAACCTGTTGCGGACCTCAACTCCAGGCCAAACTCCTAATTTGGAAAGGAGCGGCCGAGTACGCTGTCATTCGGGCGTTATCGCTTCCCGGCTGAGTCTCTTCAATCCCGGATTCGTTCGGAGCGGACGATGAACCGATTGGGAGCGGAGCCCACAAAGTAGAACGGGTAACACGTGACCAGCGTGAGGATCTCGTGTCCATCGGGATTCAACACGGCGACATCTTCCGGGTTCACTATCTTCGTCGACACGACGCGGTAGCGGTACTCGCCACGCAGAGTGGTAAGTGTGATGACATCGTCGCGCCGGATATTCCGCAAGGGCCGGAAGAACGTGTCCCGGTGCGCGGCGATTCCGATGTTGCCGAGCTGGCCCGGTAGGGCCGTGCCGGCAATGTGCCCGGCCGCCCGCCGGAGAGTGGGACCGTCCGATCCTTCCTGCACCACTACCGATACGCCGAGTCGGTCGATTGCAATTCGGCCGATCATGCCGTCGGGTGCCGCGGCGGGCAAGGACCATCCGGCAGTCTGCGCGGGTTCGAAATTCTGCAATTCGCGGTGCTGGAATATCCAGGTATCCGCCAGCGCAAACCCGCAATAGCCCAGCACCAGTGTTGCGCCGGCGAAGAGGACCCGCTGGGACCACTTCAGGATCGCCCTTAGCGACGTTTTTCGGATCAAGACCTTCAATTGGAATCCGGCGCCGAATCAGGATGCCTGGATCCGGCGATACTCCGGCTGCCACATCGCGTCTTCCACCTGTTGAACGATGTCTTCGAGTTTGACGCTGGCCAATCCCTCCGCTAAAGCTGCTTCTGCGACTGCTACGGCTACCGTTACGGTCACGCTGCGGAGGTCGTCGATATGCGGAAGCAAAGACGCTCCGGGAAGCCGGACCGCAACCAGGCTGGACAGCGCGTTGGCCGCGGCTGCGAGCATGCCCACGCTGATCAGGCGGGACCGCGATACAATCGCGCCGAGGCCGAGGCCCGGGTACAACATGGCGTTATTTGCCTGGCCGATGACGTGGGTGATGCCTTTGTGAGTGACCGGCGTGAAGGAGCTGCCGGTTGCGATCAGCGCCCGCCCTTCGGTCCAGGCGATCAGGTCGGCGGGCGTAGCTTCGGCGAGCGAAGGAGGACTGGAAAGCGGGAAGATGATGGGACGCTCGGCATGGCGGGCCATATCTTTGACAATCGATTCCGTAAAGGCGCCCCCACTCCCCGAGGCCCCGATCAGCATGGTGGGCCGTACGCGCCGAATTACCTCCGCCAAACCAATCGCATTCGCATTTGCGCCCGGGGCGTCGGCGTTGAGACCAAGACCTCTCCAGCTCCTGACCTCAGAACCTGGGCGGGCATAGGTTGCCTGATAGTCATGCAACCGGTCACCCATATCGCTGGTGAGCAGGCCGTGCACGTCCACCAACCAAAATCTCCGCGTCGCTTCGTCAAGCGATAAGCCCTCCTCGATCATCACGTCCCGAATCAGATCGGCGACGCCGACGCCGGCGATGCCCGCTCCAAAGATGACGATGCGTTGATTGCGCAGCAATGTTCCACAGATGCGCATCGCGGAGACTGCGGCCGCCAGCACAATTGCGCCGGTGCCCTGCTGATCGTCGCTGAAGGTGCGGACCTGCCCGCGATATTTTTCCAGGATGCGGCGGCCGTTGGCGGGTCCAAAATCTTCCCACTGCAACACAGCGTTCGGAAACAGTTTCACCGCGGCCTTCACGTAGGCGTCGATGAAGGCGTCGTAACGATCTCCACGGACGCGAGCGTGGCGGTTTCCCGGATACATGGGATCGGCGAGCAAGCTTTGCCGGTTGGTGCCCACATCCAGCATCACCGGGATCACGCGGGTGGGGTCGATCCCGCCGGCTGCCGTGTAGATCGCCAGTTTGCCGATCGCAATTTCGATTCCACCGACGCCCCAATCCCCGACGCCGAAGATCTGCTCGGCATCAGTGGCCAGGATAAGATCGATATCGTTGGGGCCGGCGCCGAGATTTCCGAAGGCTTCCTCAATCGCATCGGCATGATCGATCGAGAGGTACACGCCCCGGGGACGGCGGCACTCGTGGTGGTACTGCTCCATGGCCAGGCCGACCGTTCGATCGTTGACAATCGGAATCATCTCGCGCAGATGTTCGGAGAGGAGGCGGAAGAAGAGCACTTCATTGCGGTCGTGCAGGGCGGTCAGGTAAATGTTCTTACTCAACGCGTCCGGCAGCCGTTGGTACTGGGTATAGGCGCAAGTGACTTGAGCTTCCAGCGTGCTGATCACGGGCGGGAGCAGGCCGGTGAGGCCCAGGGCCTCCCGCTCCTCCGTGGTGAAGGCCGTGCCCTTGTTTAAGAGCGGTGTGGTGAGCACAGCCATGCCCCGAGCTTTGGTTTCGTAAGTACCCATCGCTTCGGGACGAGCCTTGCGCGGCGGCGGGGCTAATAAGGGGACGACTCTTGGGCGCATCACTTAGATTACCTCGTTACGAGACTCGTGCCGCTTCCTGGCCGGCGGCATGTTGCCGGGGATAGGTGTGCAGCTTGTCGGCTTGCTCAGCTCCCTCGTGTGCATCATAGACTCATCCTGTTTCCTTGATTCGGTTCTCGCTCTGAGCGCGCCAGAATCTGACGCGCCCGCTTACGACTTGAACTACCGGACTCGTCTGCTGATGGACCGCAGTGTCAAGGCACTGCCCAACGCCAGCAGTCCGCACAGTCCGATGAGAGGCAAAGAGCTGGACGTATCGGGGAGCCTGTTTTCGGTGAGCTGCGCGGCCACAGGGGCGGCCACGGGCGCTACTGGGTCTGCCGTCAGTGGCGCAGTTTGAATTACCTGGGCCACTTCCACCACTTCTCCCGTCGGCCGAACGGCCATCACGGGAAGCTGCTGCAACTGAGCAATCACCTCCGGCGCTTCGGGCCTCGCGACTTCCACCGTCACATCGGCGACAACCGCAAGAACGGGCGCTTTCACTACCTGGGCCAGTTCGACGGCTTTCGCTTTCGGATAGACGAATTCCTCGCCCCAGTTTGCGCCCGGATAGAACCACGCCCGGATCGGCTCGGGGTTGCCCCGGATTCCTTCGTTAAATGTAATCACGGTCTTGTTTGTCGGCGTGAGGCGATAGTTTGGAATGGCCAGGATGGTGGCATAGATCTTGCTTTGGTCAGCGTTGAAGATCTGGACGATGTGGCGATTGGAACTCGATTCCACCAGCTTGAACACATACGTTCCGGCCGGCAAGACTCTCATCCCGGTAATGTAGACCGGTGGAATCTCCACGGGTGCGCTAAACGTGATGGTGGTCGTCTTATCGTGATCGTCGGACTTGGCGCTAGGGATGAACACCGTGCCCAAAATGGCCATGCCAAGGACGGCAGGTGCTGCTCTCAAAAATGTCATTTTATTCTCCTTTGGTTGCTCTAACGCTGCGGTAGAAGCATGCGGAGGTCCATCGGCGGCTTCAGGCCGCGGCAGCCGTTCCACTCGTCCTGCGCCTCCGGCGCTCAAACGAGTGACCGCACGGGGTCAGAATGACCGGATAACGTCACCTGCGGAAGCCAACGAAGGCCGCACGGCGATTCGTGCCAGCAGAGTTGAGAAGGCGAGGAACGTGCCTCTCGTCCAAAGAGAGGTTTAACCAAATGCGCCGTTTTTTGATTTTGACCGCGTTTTGCGCCGGAGTCAGCTTGATTGCCCCCGTGTCGATGAACGCTGGCGATAAGCGTTACTACGATCGCGATGGCCACGATTATCATACGTGGAACAGTCAAGAGGATCGCGCCTACCGCGTTTACCTGGGGGAACAGCACCGGAACTATCGTGAATTCGGAAGGACGAAAGTCGTCGAACGAAGGGGGTATTTCAAGTGGCGGCACGAGCATCCGGATAACGTGCTTTTTAAAGTCGAGATCGGTAGGTGAGCCGGCCTCTGTTTCGTGGGATATTTATGCGAGCTTTTCTTGGAATTCCTCTTCTTCTGCTTGGCGTCGTTTTCGGCCAGACATCCGAGTCTGAGACACCAAAAGCCGTGGCGAGTGTTATCGTGTCGACTCACGATCGAGCTAGCGGTCTTCTCGACAGCTCACTGAAGGATAAGAATCCGGACACCCGGATCCATGCCGTGCAGGCGTTAGGTCTGGTGAGCCCGAGTGAGCCCTACTTGTCGCAACTCGAGGCCATGCTTGACGACAAAGACATGCTGGTGCGATTGGCCACGATCACGAGCCTGGTGGACTTGAAGAACCAGCGCACGGTTCCCACGTTGCTGAAGGCGCTCGACAGTGATGTGCCCGAGGTGAGCTTTGCCGCTGCCAAGGCGCTGTGGGCGTTGAACGATCCAGCCGGGCACGAGGCGCTGGTTGCGGTTTTGAGCGGCGATGCGAAATCCTCATCCGGATTCATCACCAAACAGAAGCGGGACGCGCTGCGGATGCTGCATACGCCGCAGACACTGTTCCTGTTTGCCATGAAGGAGGGTGCCAGCTTCGCTCCGGTGCCGGGCTTGGGCGCGGGGATTTCGTCGGTGCAGGGGCTGCTCTCCGATCCAGGCGTCTCCGGACGTGCCGCGACGGCGCTGCTCTTGAGCCTCGACAGGAGCCCGGAGGTCTTGCAGGCGCTTGAGGATGCGATGGGCGATTCAGACTGGTCCGTGCGGGCGGCCGCGGTGCATGCGATCGCCCTGCGGAACGATCCCGCTTTGATTGGGAACCTGATTCCCTTGCTCGACGACAAGAAGGAGGCCGTGCGCGATCGCGCGGCGGCGGCATACCTGCGGTTGGAAGCAATCCGGTCCAAGCCAGTCAAGCCGGCGCAAAAGCAATCCCTCAAGAAGTGAACTCAGCCTGCAACAGCAGCGCGCTCCTGACGCTGAAAAGACCGGCGGAGCTCGACGGCCCGGTCCTCCAAACTCTTTCGAACGGTGCGGCGGGCCCGCAAGAGCCTGATCCGGATGGCCGTGGCGGAGGCCCGCTGTTTTCTCGCGATCTCCTCGGTGGTCAAGCCGCCCAGTTGATGCTCAAAGAGGATGCGATCCGCGGGGCGGCAGAATTTGAGTATCTTGGCGGCATCCATCTTCATGGTATGGGGGGGAGCCACATCCATTCCGATGTGGACGCTGAGATCGGTCAGGGCCCTGTATCGGGCTTGGTGCTGGAACCCGCGGCGATGGTAGTTGATCGCGATGGTGCTGACCCAGCTTACAATCATCCGTTCATCCCGGAGTTGATCGATCTTCCGCCATCCTTGCAGCCAGGCGGTCTGAGCGGCATCCTCGGCGTCGTTCATAGAAGCGCCGCGAGAAAGCAGTAAGCGAACGGTTCTGGTGAATCCCCGCAGGTAGGCTTGCCCGAATCCCTCTTGAGTCATGAGGCCGCTGGTCACAAGATTGGGCGAGCCTAGCGCGAGATCCGAAAGCTGGATATGGGGCCCCACAGGTTGGTCACCTGCAAGACCCACACTCCCACGGCAACCACTACGACGACATTGAGAATCGTCTTGATGCTGGAGGCCATAGGGATGAAGCGATTGATCAGCCACAATCCCATCCCGACGATTATCAGCGCGATCACTAAGTTTATTAAAGGCATTTGTTTTACTCCTCAGGACGATAAACAGGCACTTGGCGATCCAAACCCTCAGGCTCGAAGGCCTTGCGATTTTGCGGCCGTGCACCTCGCAGGCTTTCCGGCGACCGACCTCGCAGGGTCACGTGACCACTGAGCGTCATCTAGGGAACGCGCCGAGCAGGTAGGCTACGAGGAGGATCATCAAGATGGTCCCCAGGCCGACGCCCGCGCCACCGCCGGGGCCCCAGCGGCTGTGGCCGTAGTATCCTCCGCCTCCGCCGAAAATCAAGACCAAAAGAATGATGAGTAGCAGCATGGTCTATTTCTCCAGCACCTTTTCAAGCTGGCCGACCTTCTTCTGAACGATGCCGGCGACCTTTTCGATCTGGCCTTCGGTCGTCAGGTCGGGGTTGTTTGTCAGCTGGCCGGCCTTTTCTTTGACCTTGCCTTTCACCTCGTGAATCTTGCCTTCGATCTGATCCTTTGTGCTCGGGTTCATTGGGTTGTCTCCTGGTTAAAAGTTAAGCAATCCGGTGCCCACGCTTTTGAGCCGCGTCAGCACTTTCCAGAACGCCCGCGCCGTCCTTCATGGGAACACCTTGCCGGATTTGAAAGCCATCTGCATTGCGCCACACCACCAGAAAGCAGCCCGGGCAGAGCTGCAAGTGCTCAAGAGCGAGTCCTTCCACGGCGCTCTCGATGGGCTCCATGACGGCGCCACATTTGGGACAGGCGGGGTCGTCGATCACGGGTTCAAGGGGTGTAACTACGGGCTCGCAATTGTTCGGCGGCATGAAACCAATCCTCCTCTGGCGATCCTTGCGGACATCCCCTGGCTTGCCACAGCTCATGAGCGAGAGCGGCGATGGCATCGTGCCCGAATGGGGCGATGATGTGTCCGGCTGAGGCCGCCTGAGTGTGCTCGTGAGCTTGTTGGGAGTGCTCAAGGGCTTGCTTTGAATGCTCGTGTCCGGTCAGGTGATCCTGCTTCCCTTGTTGTTCGGCAACACGATGGGCGTGCGCGGCGCCGTCGTGTAACTCGGCGGCGCGTTGGTGGTTCTCGTAATGCGATCCGTTGTTGTGACGAGTGGACATGATTATAGGGCCACGATCTGCCCTGACTTGGTGTGGGCTTCCTTTGCGAGCCGGAAGGCGTGGTCCGAGTGCTCCAATGCCCGCTGCGAATGCCAGTTTCCGGTCTCGTTTTCGCCCTTCTCATTGTGTTCGGCGGCGGTGCGATGGGCTTGCGCCGCAAGCTCGTGCTGCTCGGCGGCTTTCCGGTGTGCGTTTTCGTGCATGCTTCTCCCTCCTCATCCCAAATACAAGATCTCTTGAGCACGAATTAGACCACTCGGGCGTTTACCGGCTTGCGGATGGCACGGTGATGGGATTCGGCGCCGGCGTTTTTCGCGCTTCAATGGCCGGCACACCAGCGTAGATCCGAATCGCAAGGCTTCCATCGGGGCTCGAATCGGCGATTTTTCCCAAGCCGAGAGTCTTCACGCGCGTATCGTCCATCTGAAAATTCTCGATTACATACTTGCGGATAACGAAGCTGCGGGCTTCGCTCAAAACACGCGCCTTATCGGAGTCGCCTTTTCCCCCTGCGCTGGCCACGATCACGGCGAGTCCGAACTTTTGACTTTGCAGGAACTGTCCCGCCGCGTCAAGGCTCTTCTCATTCTTCAGTTTGGCGGCGTCCGGCTTGTCGAACAGGTCCTTTGGATTGTATTCAAAACTTTTAGTGGCCGCCTCCTTTGGAAGCTGCGCGACTTCGTGCAGTGTAATCTCTGCCGGATTGGAGTAACCTTGGCTTTTAAAGAACCCGCGCAACAGGAAGTTGTGTTGCAGCGCGTCAGCGTCTTCATGGAGCGAGGTGATGCCCGCCGCCGCTTGTTTATAGAGCGTGGTGTCGTTGATCAGCTTTCCGACAGTTCCCTGCCCGTTATTGATTTTGGCCGTGATCAGGCCGATGTTGTCGGTTGCCCCCGTGATGCTCTCGAGCGCCCCTTCCCCTGAGTCCAGCATCTGACTCGCCTTTTGTAGGAGATCCGAGATATCGAGAGGCGGCTCGCTTTCAATTGTTTCGCCGCCCCTCAGTTTCTCCGCCTCCACTGAGCCGAAGGAGATCTCCACGTACTTGTCGCCCAAAAGCCCTTCCGATTGAATCGATGCGGTCGAGTCCTGCTTGACAATAGTCTGCGTTTCTTTCTCCAGATCCATCGTGACCACGACTTTGCCATCCGGCGTCTTGGGGAGCCGAATAGACTGGACCGTGCCCTTGCGAATTCCTCCCACGCGAACATCCGCCCCGACGTTCAGACCCGCGACGTTCTGGAATTCACTGTGGACTCGATAGTTGGACCCGAACCTCGACTCCTGGCGGCCGACCAGAAACACGCAGGACGCCAGAATCGCCAGCATGGTCAACAGGAACAGTCCTAAGCGAAAGCTTCGTGACATATTTTCACCTCAATCCGCATCTTTCACATATTGAGCGATAAATGGATCTTTACTCTCGTGGAGGCCTTCAAAAGTACCGTCAAAAAGAGTCTTCCCCGCATCGAGCACGATCAGACGGTCCGCAATCGTCCGCGCCGTATGAAGGTCGTGCGTAACTACCAGGGACGTGATGTGCCGCTGATCCCTCAGCTCCACAATCAACTTTGCGATCTCGGCCGCGGTGATCGGATCGAGCCCCGCCGTGGGCTCATCGAACATGACCATCGCCGGTTCCAGCGCCAGGGCTCGCGCCAGACCGACACGCTTGCTCATTCCGCCAGAGATGTCTGAAGGCATTTTGTTGCGATCGCGATCCATGCCGACGCTTCCCAGTAACTGGAGCACCCTCTGGTGGCATGCGGCGTCGGAAAGGTTGGTGTGGCGGCGCAGCGGGAAGGCGACATTCTCTTCAATCGTCATGGAATCGTACAAAGCGGCTTGCTGAAACAGAAAGCCGATTTTCTTTCTCGCTTCATGCAACTCTTTCGGCGAAGCCCTGGCCATATCCTGGCCGTCCAGACGAATCGAGCCTGCGTCGGGGCTTGTGAGGCCAATCAGCAACTTCAAGAGAACGCTCTTGCCCGTACCGCTCCGCCCCAGCACGCAGGTCACCTGGCCAGCCACCAGCTGGAAGGTGAGTCCATCCAAAATCATTTGCGCGCCAAATGATTTCCGCAGCCCTTGCACGGCGATGGGTGGCTCGGACGTGGCTTGTTCCGTCATCTAGAACAGCTCGATGATCAATCGAACCAGCAGTATGTCCGCCACGATGATGAACAGGGAGGAGAGCACCACCGAGCTGGTGGCGGAACGGCCCACTCCTTCCGTGCCGCCCTGGCTCCGCATGCCTTGAAAGCAGGAGACGACTCCGATGATCAGACCAAAGACGGCGGTCTTCAAGGTGGGGGGAAGAAGGTCTTTGAACGTGACACCATGAAGGCCGGTTGAAAGAAAGAGCCTTAAGGACATCGGATCCGCTAGCGTGCAAGCGATCCAGCCCATGAGAATGCCGAAGAAATCCGCCGCCAGAGTCAGTAACGGCATAGCTACGATGCAGGCCAGGATCCGCGTGCCTGCCAGAAATTTGTGCGGATCGACACCCGATGCTTCCATGGCGTCGATTTGCTCGGTAACGCGCATCGAGCCCAGCTCGGCGCCGATCCCGGCCCCCACGCGGCCGCTGGCGATCAAGCCCGTGATGATCGGTCCGGTCTCTTTCACCAGCGAGAAGACAATCACGGCAGGCAGGAGAGACCTGGCGCCGAAACGCGTAAGACTGTCGCGAGTTTGCAGAGACAGGACGACACCCGTGGCCGCCCCTGCCAGCGCCACTAGCGGAAGAGATTTGGCGCCAATCGCATCTAACTGACGCAAAAACTCAGCGCCCTCGAAAGGGCGCGAAAAGATCGCCTTCGCCACCCGGCCGCAAAAGAACCCGAGTTCGCCCACCCATTCGAACATCGCGTGAAATGGCCTGCCGAATGCGCGCACCTCTTCCATGGCGAGGCGGGCAGCGGTTGGAGTTGCCATAATCGAAAGGGTACTTGCGCGTCGAGTGCCAAACCAACGAGGAGCGAATCCGACATGACTCCGTTGAACAAAATTCCTGGCGAGGAAGGCGATCCTTCCAAGCGCTCCAGCGACGAAGATTTTCCCTCCGAGTGGGCGGAAGAGGACCGTCAGATCGAGGACCGAAAGCCCGACTTGGGCGAAATCGAAGAGGATACATCCGAGCTCTGAGTCAACGCGAAAGGCTTTACACTGCGATCGTAGCGCCCGTTACGCGTGGCGCCCCTTCTGGTAGCCGGACTCATAAGCTTTCTGATCTTCGTCTTTCTTGAAGTGCCGTTTCTTGCTGTGGTCTTTGTTATGCGCCCGGTCGTCCTGGCCTTCGCGCATACCTTGCTGGTACTTGCTGTTTTTCGAGTAGTCCTGATCGTGGTCCTGAAAGAAGGGAGCGGCTACAGCTAGTGCGGCTCCGCCGCCGATGCCGGCCGCCAGGGCCACCGCTGCAACCGCGTGTCTCAAATTGAGTCTCATAAGAATTTCATCCTCTCGTTTCCAGGAGGCACGCCCATGGCCGCTATCGCCAAGCACAACATCCTGCCGGGCCCACAGCGGCGCGGTAAGCTGGTTAACCATATATCGTCAAATGACCACGTATGGCCAGGGCTCGCAATCACTCGACTCAAGGCCCGCCCTGGTGCGGCTTAAGCCAGCGTGGAGCTTGGCGTGCTGTTCCTTCATTTGCAGTCTCCGGAGAAAACACCATTGAGACACCACCTGCCTCCCGCAGGGCTCACCGCACGACCACAGCTCCAGGGCAACGGAGCGATTGTCTTGTTCGGCACGATCGCGGCGCTTTACTTCGCGCGCGAGATCCTGATCCCCTTCGCCTTCGCCCTCACTCTGACGTTTCTATTGACTCCCGTAGTGGGCCAGATCGAAAGGCTGCGCGTTGGCCGCGGCGTCTCCGTGCTGACCGCGGTCCTGATTTCGATGGCGTTGGCTGGCGGCATCAGCTGGACTATCGCGAACCAGCTGGTCGACGTCGCCAATCAACTCCCGCTCTATCAAGAGAACATTCACGCCAAGATTGCAGCGTTTCACATCCCCGCCACGGGACATCTGGGGCAGGCTGCCGCAAGCGTGAGACAGATCGCGGGAGAGCTCAGTGGTCAGGACCCGGGAACCCGGGTAGCCCCTCCGCAGGCACGGGGCAAGAAGCAGCCGCCAGCTCCGGTTCAGCCGGCCGCGCCGATGCCTGTTCAAGTGATCCAACCTCCCACTAGCGAGTGGACTGAGCTTCGCGACCTGGGCACGCCCTTTCTTGCCCCCTTGGGACGTGCTGGCATTGTCGTCATCTTCACGGTCTTCATGTTGTTAACCAGAGAAGACCTGAGAAACCGTCTTCTGCGCCTAGCCGGTCTCGGTCAGTTGAACCTCATGACGCAGGCGCTGGACGACGCCGCACAGCGCGTCAGCCGCTACCTGCTGATGCAGTTCCTGGTCAACGCCGGTTTCGGAGCCGTGTTTGGCCTGGGTCTGTGGTGGATTGGCGTTCCGTATCCGGCGCTCTGGGGAGTGGTCATCGGCCTTCTGCGGATTGTTCCCTACGTTGGAACGCTGGTTGCAGCAATCCTCCCGGTCGCACTCTCGCTGGCCGTCTTCGATGGATGGCTCAGACCCCTGCTGGTGCTGCTGCTGGTTGCGAGCCTGGAGCTGATCGTCGGCAACTTCGTCGAACCCTGGCTTTACGGCGCTCATGTGGGAATCTCCTCGTTGGCGCTACTGGCCACTTCCGTTTTTTGGGCCGTTCTGTGGGGACCCGCGGGCCTGATCCTGTCCACGCCTCTGACGGTTTGCGCCGTGGTCCTGGGGCGCTACGTCCCGCAGCTTTCTTTTCTACATATCCTGCTGGGGGATGAAGCTGCGCTCTCGGCCGAAGCGCAGCTTTACCAGCGGCTTCTCGCGATGGACCAACTGGAGGCGCAGACCATCGTGGGCCAATTCCTAAAGGGAAAATCCTTGGTGGAGTTGTACGACTCGCTCCTCGTCCCTGCTCTAAACATGGCCGAGCAGGACCGGCACAAAGGAGCCATCGACGCCGCCAGAGAAGAGTTTCTCTTCCTCGGCATCAACGAAATCATCGGTGAGCTTTCGGGGGATCAACCGGCGCACACTTCCGCGGAAGAGGTCGCGTTGGTGAACGGAGCGGAGCCTTGTAGCGCGAGGATAATTTGTGTTCCGGCCCATGATCGGGCCGATGAGATTACGGCCTCGCTCCTGGCTCAGTTGCTGGAGCAAAAGGGTTTCGCTGCGCTGGCCTTTCCCATCGGCGGGCCGCCTCCGACGGAAGTGATCGCCTTGCTGCAAGCTGGAGAGACCGATGTCGTCTGCATCTCCGCGTTGCCTCCTTACGCGTTCACTCCGGCCCGGGAGATGTGCAGGCAGATCCGGGAGCGCTTTCCCAAACTCAAAGTGGTGGTTTGCATCTGGGGATTCGGCGGCGACGCCGAGGCAGCCAAAGCGCGCTTCGAGAGGACGCAGCCCGACCGCTTGTGCACGAGCCTTGTCCAGGCTGTCGAGCACGTTCAGGATCTCGTTCATCCCCGGCCGGAAGCCTCGCCGGTCGGCGCTGCCTGACAAGCCCTGCAGTCTGGCTTCATTCGCCGGATGCGATGGTGGCGGACCTGGCAGACGATGCCGCCTCGGACCCTCCGCGGGCCCCCGGCTTTCCAGTGGATTGGGCCCCTTGAGTCAACCATTGGAGCCACTTGTCGACTTTCGACCGAGCCTCTTCCTTCGGCAATCCGTAGCTGTCCTGGAGCTTTCGGGTCAAGCTTCTGCGCCAGGTCTGACGGGCCGCTGATCGCATGAGTTCTCCTTCTTCAACCTTTGAGGGTCAACGCCGTTTTGAGCCGAGCGCCGTGGTAGCTCAAGGATTTGGCTTGGAGAGGTGTTGAGGGGAGATGCTGTGGTGAGGGGACTAGAAGTAGTAATGGGCGGGACATTTGGAGGGAAACCGAGATTCCTTGAGCCATCAGCTTTTCCGGACAACAACGGAGCCTGAACGGAGACAGCGTCACTATCTGCCGCTCCGTTTCAGGCGTTGCTCCCGGCTCCGATACGGAAACCTATTGACGGGAGATTCTCTTGCGGCGCAAGAGACCGAGGCCCACGAGAGCGCTTCCGACCAGCGCAAGTGTCGCAGGTTCGGGAGTCGCCGTGGTGGCCAGGCCATAAGAGAATGTCCCTGAACCCGCGGCGTTGAACGTCCCGGACGGATATGCCTGGCTTCCGGAAGAGCCGGTAGTGATCGCGCCTACCGCGAAGCTGGGTATCAGCGAAGAAAGACTCCAGGAAGCGTCTTCTACGATGGCGTTCGTGAAATTCAGACCCGATAACCCCGACGTGAACACCAGCTGACCTAGATCGGTTGCCGTCGAACTGGCGGCAAACGTTGCGCCGGAACCCCCGACGGTGGAACCAAACTGGGCTCCGGTTGACGCCGGCAGACTGGTCACCGCGAAGCTCCCGGATAGCAGGTTCACTCCCGGGACCGCGCCGGCGTCAATGTACGAAAACGTGCCCGTAAAGCCCGGTTGCGAATACGTATCGGAGTTGGCGCACACAAATCCGCAGTTGCCAAGCTGGGTGGTGGTCGCCGAAAGTGTGAACAGTGCCTCCTCAGGTCCGGAAAACGGCAGGCCGGATACGCCCGAGAACGAGATGAACGCCATGCCGGTCTCGGTAACCGTTGTGGTCGTTACGCTCCCCACCGTTGAGGCCGTCACTGTCCACAATTGTTGAGCTCCAGCAACTTGGATGTACTGAGCAAATGTCAAAGGCGTAGCCCTGACGGGACTCACAGCGGCCATGGCCAAAGCAAAAATCGCCGCCATGGAGCTAAGTGAGCTGAATCTCTCCGGGAATCTGATTATCATTTTCTACTCTCCTCCTCTTGTCGTTCGTTTTCCTGCCCATCGGCCATTTGAACCGCATGACATGACGAGCAGTTGGATTGGAGGAAGCATGCCTTGGCCCACGTGAGGTAAAACTTTCTTCGACGCGCTTGAACCGGCTCACGACGTTGGATTTACTCAAAGCGAGATGTCATCCGACAGTCTCTGTAACCAGGGGACCAACCGACCTTGGATGGTCAAGTGACGATGGCAGGTCGGTCTGGTACGGCTATCAAAACATTCCCTGCGGGAGCAGTGCATTTTGGATTGGGGGTGCGGCGGAGTTCCCGGCTCGCGCGACGCCGCGTGACCAAGAATGGTCATCGACAAACTTACTTTCCGTGGTAAAGTGACCTTGTACCGCCACTTTCGGCCTTCCACAGTTTGCCGGACACCACGCACCCAGCGTGTTCTCCAAGCCGTCGGCTCTCCGGATCGACGGGCGAAGGAGGAAAGCATCATGGCCTCTCAGCCGCTACTTGCCGGTTGGCTGGTGGAGAACGGTCCGAAGGAACTCGAGCAGTTGTTCCGGGCGATCGTCTTCCAGCCTTCGGTACCGATTCTTATCACCGACAACGACCGTCGCTACCAGGAGGCCAGTGTCGGCGCCAGCAAGCTCCTGGGTATCCCGCGGGAAAAGATTATTGGCCGCAGTCTGGATGATTTCGCCGAGCCCAGTTTCAGGCCGGTGATCTCGGAACGCTGGCGCGCCTTTCTCGAGGAAGGTGAGCAGGAAGGGACCCTTCCGCTTGTGATCCCGGATGGAGGTCCGCGGGAAGTCGAGTACATCGCCAAAGGGAACGTGCTGCCGGCGCGCAATGTGGTGGTGCTGCGCGATGGTTCCTCCAAGAACAGTGTCCCGGCTTGGGTGCAAGACTACGCGCTCTTCCTATTGGATGCGGACGGACGGGTTGCCGCATGGTACGCGGGGGCGGAACGCATCTACGGCTACAAGAGCGATGAGGTTGCCGGCGAGCACGTGTCCATGTTTTATCCCGACGACGAGGCGAACCGGCAGCTTCAGGCAAAATTGAACCGTGCCGCCG
>Ga0070733_10001957_pt1 | contig 15029 bp, 18 predicted proteins | sample Coa_R1_9_FD_66450 | JGI IMG/M metagenome (GOLD analysis project Ga0070733, IMG submission 66450) | Surface soil microbial communities from Centralia Pennsylvania, which are recovering from an underground coalmine fire - Coalmine... | ecosystem: Environmental > Terrestrial > Soil > Unclassified ... | reverse complement strand
CCTAACTACACTTTGCTATCACATGGGTTGCGCTTGGCGTACCTGAGCGCTGAGCTTTGCCAAGGCGCGGGCCTGCCTTCGTTGGGGCTGATGAGGTCAGAGTGCGAGTACCACGGAATCGGACCCGCAAACCGATGGTCTCGCGGTGGCCGGCCTTCGGGGTCGGCCGATGGTCTCGCGGTGGCCGGCCCTCGGGGTCAGCCGATGGTCTCGCGGTGGCCGGCCTTCGGGGTCGGCCGATGGTCTCGCGGTGGCCGGCCCTCGGGGTCAGCCGATGGTCTCGCGGTGGCCGGCTCTCGGGGTCGGCCGAATCCGGGCGCGGTGGTCAGGCTGCGTAGGTGCGGATGACCTGAAGAGCCGCGAGGGCATGCGGACCGGTCGTCCGAAGCCCGGCTTGTTCCGGGGTCAGCCGCCGGGTGGCGAGGCGGCAGAACGCTCCGGCCGGACCGCTGATCGCGGACCCGGCATCCGGCGGCCCGAACCGCCAGATCGTGACGCCATCCGGCGCGGTGAGCTCGCACGACACCTCGGCCGGTTCCTGGCCGGTCAGGGCAAAGGCGTAGGGCAGCGTGCGATGGGCCAGCCAGGCGATGTGGCGCAGCCGGCCGGTGTCGGGGAAGTCGATGCCAAGGGGGCCGGTGATATCCAGCCCATGTGCCCAGTGCTCGGCCAGCCGCGTCGTCGCCAGCGTGGCCGGCTTCAGTGGCGCTTCCACCCAGCGCAACGGCAGCCCCGGATCGGCCGAGCGCAGCGCCGCGAGCGCGGCGGCCCTGGCCTCGCGCCACCGGCGCAGAATCAGGCCGGGCTCGGTGCGTTCCGCCCGCACGGCCTGCTCGGCGAACTCGTCCACGGACTGACCGCTGGGCCGGTTGGTCAAGCTAGGAGCGGGCTGACCATCGGCGGCGACTGCGGCGTTGAAGATCACGGCTTCCTCGCTCTGGGCCAGATGCAGCACGACATCGGCGACGGACCAGCCCGCCGCGCCGGAAGGCGATGCCCACTGGGCGTCGTTCAGGCTGGCCAGAATGCTGTCAAGCCGCTGCTCTTCGGCCTCGAGGTCATCGAAGATCGCCATGCTAGGACTATCTCACGCTGGCGTGCAGTGCCGATCCGACGGCCCGGATCGTTGGCCGGGCTGGGGTGGCAGGCGCCCGGACCAGGCGACCGGACCAGGCGACCGGACTAGGCACCCGGACTAGGCAAGGCTGCTCCGGGGCGGATGCGCAGCTCCCTCGGCAGCGCGAACACCATGTTTTCCTCGATCGCCTCGACCTCTTCGACGCTGCCGAACCCGAGCCCGGCGAGCCGCTCCAGCGCGCCGGTCACAAGTTCCTCGGGGACCGAGGCGCCACTCGTGACGCCCACACAGTCCGCGCCGTCCAGCCATTCCTCCTGGATGGCCGGGCCATTCTCAACCAGGTAGGCAGCCTTTGCGCCGGCGTCCTTGGCGACCTCGACGAGGCGGACCGAATTGGATGAGTTCGGTGAGCCGACCACGAGGACGACGTCGCAGTCGGCAGCGATCCGCTTGACCGCCGCCTGCCTGTTCTGGGTGGCGTAGCAGATGTCGTCGCTGGGCGGGTCGAGCAGCAGCGGGAACCGCTCGCGCAGTGCCGCGACGGTCTCGTTCGTCTCGTCCACCGAGAGCGTCGTCTGGGACAGCCACACGACCTTGGCCGGGTCGCGCACCTGGACGCTGGCCACATCGCCCGGCCCGTCGACCAGGTGGACATGCGAGGGTGCCTCGCCGCTCGTGCCTTCGACCTCTTCATGCCCCTCGTGACCGATGAGCAGGATGTCGTAGTCGTGTGCGGCGAACCGGCGGGCTTCGCTGTGCACCTTGGTGACCAGCGGGCAGGTCGCATCGATGGTGTTCAGGCCACGCAGCGCGGCCGCTTCGCGCACCTGCGGGGCCACGCCGTGGGCGGAGAAGACGACCACCGCCCCTTCCGGCACCTCGTCCGTCTCATCCACGAAGATCGCGCCGCGCTGCTCCAGCGTGCGGACGACGTGCGTGTTGTGCACGATCTGCTTGCGAACGTAGACGGGAGAGCCGTACCGCTCCAGCGCTCTCTCGACAGCCTGCACGGCGCGGTCGACCCCTGCGCAGTATCCGCGGGGCCTGGCAAGCAGGACACGTCGGGTAGTTACGGCCATGCGTCTATCGTATGAGGTCGGCCGTCCTGGCCTGTAGGCTCGTGTCCCCGGCACGGCTACATATCGCCAACCGGGTTGCGGCACCATGGCCTGAGGCGCCGGTCATCAGCGGTGACTCCCCGAGGAGAGATCAGCCATGCGAATCCCGCAGACACCCGAACGCATCAAGGAGGCCCCGGCACAGGTGTTGCGGGCCGTCTTTGCCGGCATCGGCCAGGTTCTGCTCATGACCGAACGTATCCGCCGCAGGGCCATTGGCCAGGAACACTCCCCTGACGGCTCCGCGGGCGCGCGCGACACGCGTGATACGCCAGCTCCGGCGCGGAGTAACGCAACCGACGCAACCAGCGCAACTGCTACAGCGAAGCCGGGCAACGCCAAGGCGGACGCCGCACCCGCAACGACGGCCACACCCGCCACACCCGCCAAAACCGCCACACCCGCCAAAGCCGCCAAAACCGCCAAAGCCGCCAAAACCGCCACACCCGCCAAAGCGGCCAAAACCGCCAAAACCGCCCAGCCGGGCCCGGCCACACCCGCCGAAGCCGCCACAGCCGGCCCGGCCGAGGTTCGCGGCACCGGTGTTCTGCCAGTGCCGCACTACTCGGAACTGTCGATCGCATCGCTCCGCGCCCGGCTGCGTGGCCTCGACATCGGTCAGGTCCGCGATCTGCTCAGCTACGAGCGCAACCACGAAGACCGGGCGAACGTGATCGCCATGTTCGAGCGCCGCATCGCCAAACTGGAAGAGGCCGAAGGCACCGATCCGGCAGCCGGCTGAGCGGAATGCCACTCGAGACCTCCGCGGAGTCACCTGTCCCGGTCCGGAAAATGCTCCTGATGGTCGGCGACTGGATCACAAAGCTGGGCCGGATCTGGGTCGAAGGTCAGATCGCCGAGCTGAACAGGCGGGGCGGCACGGTTTTCGTGACGCTCCGCGATCCCCTGGCGGCCGTCTCGGTCCGTGTCATCTGCCCCCGCACCGTGTTCGACGTGACCGATCCCCCACCTGGGCCGGGTGCGCGGGTGGTCGTCTGGGCAAAGCCCGACTTCAACGCCACCCGCGGCTCGTTCGCACTGACCGCTCTGGAGGTCAGGCAGGTGGGCATTGGGGAGTTGCTGGCCAGGCTGGAACGACTGCGCAAGGAACTGGCTGCCGAAGGCCTGTTTGCCACCGAACGTAAGCGCAGGCCGCCGTTCCTGCCGCGCGTGATCGGCCTGATCTGTGGCCGTGAGTCTGCCGCCGAACGCGATGTGCGCCGCACCGCCGCCAACCGGTGGCCAGCGGTGCGCTTCCGCGTCGAGCAAGTGGCCGTGCAGGGCAGTCAGGCCGTGACGGAGATCATCGAGGCCCTCGGGAAGCTGGACGACGATTCCGGCATAGATGTGATCATCATCAGCCGTGGCGGTGGGTCGGTGGAGGATCTGCTGCCGTTCTCCGACGAGGCTCTCGTCCGGGCCGTGGCTGCCTGCCGGACGCCCGTGGTCAGTGCCATAGGGCATGAGCAGGACAGCCCGCTGCTCGACTTCGTCGCCGATGTCCGCGCATCCACGCCAACCGACGCGGCCAAACGCGTCGTACCGGATGTCGCTGAGCAACTCGTCCTCATCGATCAATTGCGCGGTCGCGCCCGGCGCTGTCTGGCGGGCACGATCGACCGAGAGCGTGCCTGGCTGGCGGCGGCCGTATCGCGCCCTGCTCTCGCCAATCCGGTACGCGAAGTAGAAAGGCTGGAAGAAAAAATAAGAAATCTGTCCGAACGGGCACTCCGGGGCGTCTGCGCTCAGCTCGATCACGCTGGGAGAGACCTCGAACACACCCGGGCCCGGCTGCTCACGCTCTCCCCGGCCGGGACATTGCGCCGCGGGTACGCGATCGTGCAGCAGGCGGACGGCAGCGTGGTCAGGGCTGCCGCACAGGTCACCGGCGGCGAGAAACTGACGGTCCGGTTCACCGACGACCAGCTCACCGTCACAGCCAGCCAGCCTGAGAACGGCATGTAGCCGGCAGCTCCGGGCTGGTACGGGATGTTCGCATACAAACGGAGAGGAATACCGTGGCAGGTGAGCCAAGGATTGTGACCCGGGATGAGCAGCCTTATGTGGGCGTTCCGCTCACGGTAACGATGAGTTCGCTGCCGCAAGCGATCGACTCGACCTTCCCGCGCATCTTTGCGTGGCTGGAAGAACGTGGGATTGCCCTCGCCGGGCCACCCTTCATCCGTTACTTCGTGATCGACATGGCGGCGGATCTCGAGATCGAACTTGGAGTTCCGGTTCCGGCGGGAATCGAGGGTGACGAACAGATCCGGGCCGCCGTGCTGCCCGGCGGGCAATATGTCTCGCTGCTGCACACCGGTTCGTATGACCAGCTCATAGCGGCAAACGAAACGCTCCAGGATTGGGCCGGACAGCGGGGCGTGTCGTTCGACTCATGGGATACCGGTCATGGCTCGGGATGGCGCAGCCGCTTTGAGTGCTTTATCAGCGATCCGTCGGCCGAGCCTGATCCGTCCAAATGGGAGACCGAGATTGCCTACCTCATTCATGAATGAGGCGAGGGTGGCCGGCCTCATTCGGCAGTAAGGACCCCTGGTCCGGCGTGTCTTCTGCGATCCAGGCAGCGTAGATCCCAGGATTACGATGTGCGCCGCCCATCTTCCCGTGCCCGGTCGCCAGGTCTTGACGGGCTGCGCGGGCTCGCGGTACCAACGGGCCGGTAACCAGCGGGCAGATACGCGCGCTGATCACCCTTGCCGGCCCGGAACGGATGCTCGTGCTGGTCAACACGTTCGTACCCCGGCCCTGGCAGACGGAGGTGAACGCGGTCCTGGCCGGGGCGGCGCGTCACGACCACGACATCGTGCTGGCCAACTGGTTCAGCACGATCCGGGACCGGACGAACCTGCTCTGGGACGACGGAGTCCATCCCCGGCCGCCGGGCGCCGTGCTCTACGCGCGGATGCTGGCGGCGGCCGTGCAGCAGGCTGCCCGCCGGCTGGGGCAGCAACGGACGGGCTCGCCGGCTGCCGCGCCGGCCGGCCTACCGGCGCTCGCGCCGGGATCGCGGCCGAGCGGGCGGCCATTGGATAAGTTGGGCCTGTGAACCAGTCGCTCTCCTACGAGCAGGCACGCGATGAACTCATCGACGTGGTGAAGCGGCTTGAAGCCGGCGGCCTCAGCCTCGAAGACTCGCTCGACCTCTGGGAGCGAGGCGAGCGGCTGGCCGCGATCTGCGCCGAATGGCTGGAGGGCGCCAGGGCCAGGATCGCCACCGCCATGGCGCAGCGCTCCGGCGGCCCGGGACCGAGCGAGGCCGCGGCGGAGACAGGCAGCCCTGCCGGGCAGGGCAGCGCCGAGGACGCCGCGCCCTTCTAGCCGGCAGGGTTTCCAGCGACCAGAAAGACGGTGCCCCCGCACCCCGCGATGAGCGGGGTGCGGAGGCTCCGCGACGCGCCGGCTAACGCAGGTAGCTCACCACCACATCGGCCGCCTTCACATAGCACAACCGGTGGTTGTAGATGATCTGGTAGTAGAGCGTCTTCCCCCTGATCACGGTGTGGTCGTCCGGCATGCTCGAATCGAAGGTCACCGCGTAGTAGTAGTCGTCAGGCACGGCCCCGGTCACGACGTACTGCTGACCAGCGGGGATCGTGTACACCAGCGGCGCGTTCGGCTGTACGGGCACGACCTTCGGGTAGGCGGACGCCTCCGGGAAGGCGCTGCCGTACACCGGGATCGAGGAGACACCCGGCTTCGGCGTGATCACCAGCGAACTGGTGTACCGGCCGGTCTGCCCTGAGCCCGGCGGGTTGTAGAACCAGCCGACGCCACCGCCGTACCAGATCCCGGTCCAGTGACCATGCTGCCCGGCGACCACATATTTCTCTCCGTACGGAGCCTTGTCACCCCAGTCGTTATCCTCATGCGTCCCCGGGGTTCCGCTGGGATGCAGCGTGGGGTCGCTGAGCAACGGCGAGGCGAAACTCGGCTGGGTATGCAGGTAGACGAAGCTGGCCGGCTGTTTGGGCAGCTTGACGCAGGTCCCGGTCTGGCAGTCGGTCACCGGCGGCTCGTTGGTGGCCCAGTTGGGGTCGATGACCACCACGTGCTGCCCATCGGGTGTGGCCGTGCCGGCACTGGACAGCTCGGCTCCGGCCGGCTTCCCATGCAGCAGGCCCATGTAGTACTGCCAGTTCCAGAACGGGCCCGGGTCCCAGTGCTGGATCGCCGTGAGGCCGGTGGTCGGACCGACCACGTTGTCGTGGCCGACGATGTACTCGCGGCTGAGCGGGATGCCGAACCGGTGCGCCAGGTATTTCACCAGCTCAGCGGACGCCTTGTACATCGTCTGGGTGTACCAGACCGAACCCTGCGCCGCGAACCCCTCGTGTTCGATGCTGATCGAGTGGGTGTTGTAGTACCAGTTGCCGACCGCCCAGGCGACGTCCTGCGGCCGGACCATCTCGGTGATGTCACCGGTCGAGGACTGGATCACGTAGTTGGCGCTGACGTAGGACGCGGGGTTCTCGAACGTGGCGATGGTGTCCGCGTACGACTCCTCGGTGTCGTGGATGACGATCGAGTTGATCTTCAGGTCCCGCGGCCGGGTGGCGATGTCGTAGTCGCCATAGTTCTCCGGGTTGTTGCCGGGGTCCTCGGCGTACGCGGCCGGGGTGAACGTGCAGTTCAGGTCGGCCGGGCAGTCCACCGGCACGCTGGACTTCGGCGCCGCCTTCAGGCCGAGCTTGCTGATCAGGCCGCGGTCGGGACGTGTCGCCGGCGACGCCGCCAGCCGCATGGCCTGGCCGTCGGAGGTGACCAGCGAGGCGCCGCTGCGCACCGTGGCGAACACGTCGTCGGCGAACAGTTCGGCGGTCCGCTGCTGCGTGTCACCGCTGAACTCGGCAACCGCGCCGTACCAGCCGCCCACCGTGGCGGGCAGCCTTCCGTCATCAAGCGCCCGGGCGTACCGGGCCAGCACCGCCGCGGCACCCCGGATGTTCTCGGCGTTGTCTGACTTCAGCGTCGCGGCCGGGACGTGCAGCAGGCGGGCCGCCTCGGCGAGCGTGTAGTGCGTCTTGACCAGGCTCTGCTGGACCGGCTTCCCGGTGCGCCCGCTGACCGCGGAGAACGTCTTCGCGGTCAGGTTCATCAGCCCGTAGCCGCCGTCGGCGCTGGGCATGCTCCCGTGCGGCTCCCAGCGGGACTCGTTGTACCCGATGGCCAGCAGGACGCTCGCTGGCACACCGTATTCCTTCGCCGCGGCGCTGTACTGCGCCATCCGGACACCCGCCGGATGAGCACGAGCCGGAGCGCCACGCGCCGCGCTCGCCGCGGCGGGCCCGCTGAGCGCCGCGGTCACCGCGACCGCAGTGCCGAGAACCGCGCACGTCCGCCGGAGGTTACCGCCCCGCCGAGGGCTGCCAATGAGGAACCCGTCTGGCATCTATATCACCCAGCCCTGCCATGGCCTGTCCTGTACTTGCCCACAAGCACCTGCTCACAGGCGCCCAAACGTGCAAATCGTTCCACAGCAAATGAGTAAGCGTCAACGGCTCACATTTCCCGCGGAACTCGCCCAACCTCCGCCACTCTTCCAGCGTCATACCGATCGCAACGCTCGCGAAGCCGCTCGGAGAGAGGAAACGCCGTGGCTTCAGCCCAGCACATAGGCCGCCGGACGATCGCGGGAGCAGCACTGGCCGGTGTGGCCGCGCTGGTCACCGCCTGCGGCACAGCCAGCCCACCGGCAACATCTGGCAGCTCCACCACATCAAGCCCAATCACGTCAAGTCCGTCCACCTCGTCCACGCCCAGCAACCCCGAAACGATCGCGCCGGCCACCGGCACCACTGACGCCACCGGCACCAGCGGCCCCAGCCAGGGCGCCACACAAGCCAGCGCGCTCCCGGGCTGCCTGTCCCGCTACCTGCACGCCGCTCCCGGGGCGTCGCAGGGCACCGCGGGCAGCGTCTACGTCGCGATCGTCTTCACCAACCTGAGCAACCAGACGTGCACGCTCTACGGCTACCCAGGCGTCTCGCTCGCCAGCGGAGCCCCGGTCAAGCAGGTCGGCCTCGCCGCCACCGAAAACCCCAGCCCGCCGCGCCAACTGGTCACCCTGCGGCCGCACGGCACCGCCAGCGCGCTGCTGCGGATCGTGGACGCAGGCAACTACTCCCCGGCCCAGTGCGGCCCGGTGGCGACGAGCTGGCTGCAGGTCTACCCGCCCAACCAGACCGTGCCGCTGTACGTGCACTACAGCTCGAACGCCTGCTCCAAGCCGGTCCACCTGCTGAGCGTCAACGTCGTCCAGCCGGGGTCAGGGTCCTAGAACATGCTGACCGTCGATCTGTGACATGATCTTGAGCACACTGTCGGCGAGGCGGCGCGCCCGGTGCGCGTCCTCGCAGAGCGCCACCTCGGCGACGGTCAGCATGAGCGCGCCGGTCAGCACCACGCAGACCGCCTCGTCGACCGGCTCAGCGCTCCTGGCGAAGAAGTCCGCGTTCCGGTCCGCCCATTCGCGCAGCCGCCGCCGCATCACGACGTCGAATCCCGGCGGTGCGTCGCCGGACACGAAGAGCCTGGCCAGATCCCGCTGCTCGAAGCATCCATCCAGATAGGCGCCGGCGCCGGCCAGGAACAGCAGCTTCGGATCGGTCTCCCCGGCCGCGCGGCTGCGCCGGACCGCGGCCCGGGCCCGCTCCGCCTGGTCCTCGTGGAACTCTTCGAACAGGGTGAGGTAAAGATCGGCCTTGCCGGTGAAGTGGTGGTAGAGGCTGCCGACGCTGGCACCCGCCGTCGCGACGATGTCGGTGACCCCCGCCTGCGCGTACCCGGTGGACGTGAACACATCGCGCGCCGCCGCGAGCAGTCCCGATCTGGTGGCCGCGCCGCGCTCGGACACCCGGGTGGCCGGCTGTGGAACCTCTGTCGTCATGCCCTGACCGCGCTCCTCCATGCCTTCAGCCGCGTCTTCAGCCTGGCCACGCGGCGTCCGACGGTTCAGGGGACAGGCTACGCCCAGCAGCCATGTACATAGGATCCCAATTGCTGATCGATCAGGAAGGCCCGCACCCATGACCGAGGACCAGATCGTCACCACGTCACCCGCGACCACGCTCACCGGCCAGCCGGCGGCCGCGGACGAGACCCAGCCGCCGCCCGAGCCAGGCCGCCACGCGCCGGACCGCAACCTCGCTCTCGAACTGGCCAGGGTCACCGAGGCGGGCGCGATGGCCGCTGCCCGCTGGGTAGGCCGTGGCGACAAGAACGGCGCCGATGCCGCCGCTGTCAACGCGATGCGGCTGCTGATCAACACCGTCTCGATGAACGGTGTCGTGGTCATCGGCGAGGGCGAGAAGGACAAGGCGCCGATGCTGTACAACGGCGAGCACGTGGGCGACGGCACCGGCCCGGCCTGCGACGTGGCCGTGGATCCGATCGACGGAACCAGGCTCACCGCCAACGGCATGTCCAACGCGATCTCGGTGCTCGCCGTCGCGGCCCGCGGCTCGATGTATGACCCGTCCGCGGTGTTCTACATGTCCAAGCTGGTCACCGGCCCGGCGGCGGCCGATGCGGTGGACATTCGGGCCCCCGCCGCCACCAACATCGCCGCCGTGGCCAAGGCCAAGGGCTGCGCCAAGCAGGACGTGACCGTGGTGATCCTGGACCGGCCGCGGCACAGCGACCTGATCGATGAGGTACGCGCGACCGGCGCGCGGATCAAGCTGATCACCGACGGCGACGTTGCCGGGGCGATCATGGCAGCGCGCGATGGCACCGGCGTTGACCTGCTGCTCGGCATCGGCGGCACGCCCGAAGGCATCATCGCCGCGTGCGCGATCAAGTGCCTGGGCGGCGTCATCCAGGGCATCCTGGCACCCCGCGACGAGGCCGAGCGCAACCGCGCCCTGGACGCCGGGCTCGACCTGGACCAGGTGCTCACCACCGATGACCTGGTCGACTCCGAGGACGTGTTCTTCGCTTCGACCGGCATCACCGACGGCGAGCTGATGGCCGGGGTTCGCTACCGGGCCGGCGGCGCGACCACGCACTCACTGGTCATGCGGTCCCGCTCCGGAACCATCCGCAGCATCACCAGCGAGCACCAGCTCTGGAAGCTGCGCGCCTACAGCGCCGTCAACTTCGACTCGGCCGACTGACGGCTCAGCCGTTATCGGCCCCGGCGCGGGAAGATCCCCAGGAAGCGCCCCCTGGGCGGCGCGATCGCCTGCACCTTGCCCCACACGATGAGCCCGCGCACCTCGATCACCGGCGGCTCGGCCGAGCTGGGCCCCGCGGCCGGAAGCGGGTCTCCTGGCATCCGCCCCGGCACCGTGCCGCGTTTGCGCACCGCCACGCCGGTGCCGGTGACCTCCACCTGGACCCCGTCCGGGACGAGCAGCCGCAGCCGACCGCCGATCACGGTCGCGTAGATCGTGACCCTCGTCGTCTGCAGCAGCGCCTCGCGGAAGTCGAGCAGCGCCTCGCTGAAGATCGCTGTCACCGCGAGCCGGTCCGGCACCACCCAGCGCCCCTCCCGCCGCTGGCTGCCGAACAGCGCCACCACTGGCCGCGCGCCGTCCAGCCGCAGCGGCTGCGCGTCCGGCGTGACCAGGTCCGTCGTCAGCCCGGCCAGTTCCCCCAGCGTGCGCGCCGCACTCGCTTCCTCGACCCGCTGCGCGTGCTCCTCCAGCGTCAGCCGCCCGTCGCCGACCGCCTCGGCGAGCAGCGAGACGACCCGCTCCCGGTCAGCGTCTGATGCCCGCAGGTCGTGCGGGCCGTAACGGGGTGGCACGTCATGAAAGATATCCGCGGTTGCCGGTAGCCGTCACGGATCCCCGTTCTCGATTCCGCGGACTCATTCTCTTTTTACGGAGTCAGCCGGCCCGTCGCTCACCGCAGACTCGCCGGCAGATCACCGGATATGCTCACCGCGGGGTGCACCGCAGCAGGGGGAGCATTGATGTCTGGTTCGGCCGGCCCGGCATACGTTCTGACGCTCGCCTGCGTCGACGTGCCCGGCATCGTCTTCGCGGTGTCCAAGTTTCTCGTCGGCCAGGACTGCAACATCACCCAGAGCCAGCAGTTCGGCGATCCGCAGACCAGCACGTTCTTCATGCGGGTGGGGTTCACCCCGGCCGGCGATGCGGGCCCTGGCCTGTCCCTGCTGCGCAAGCAGTTCGCGCCGGTCGCGGAGGCCTTCGGCATGACCTGGCGGATGCTCGACGCCGCGGACAGGCAACGCGTGCTGATCATGGTGAGCAAGTTCGGTCACTGCCTGAACGACCTGCTGTTCCGCTGGAGCATCCGGGCCCTGCCGATCGAGGTGGCCGCGGTGGTGTCCAACCACCAGGACTTCGCCGGCCTGACCGCTGGTTACGGCGTGCCGTTCCGGCACATCCCGGTGACCCCGCAGACCAAGCCCCAGGCCGAGGCGGAGCTGCTCGCCATGGTCCGGGATCTCGGCGTCGACCTCGTCGTGCTGGCCCGCTACATGCAGATCCTGTCCCCGCGGCTATGCGAGGAGCTGGCCGGACGTGTGATCAACATCCACCACTCCATGCTGCCCAGCTTCAAGGGGGCACGTCCCTACCATCAGGCTCACGACCGCGGCGTCAAGGTGATCGGGGCGACTGCCCACTACGTCACCCCCGGCCTGGACGAGGGCCCGATCATCGAGCAGGAGGTCGCCAGGATCGACCACTCGATGACCGCCGACGAGGTGGCGGCGATCGGCCGGGACGTGGAATGCCAGGCGCTCGCCCGGGCGGTCCGCTGGCACACCGAGAACCGTGTCCTGCTCAACGGCCACCGCACGATCGTCTTCCACTAAGGAGGCGCCGACCAATAACCCGCAGGTTGATCTTGCTGGTGGAGGCCAGTCTTCGCAGGTCGCAGGGGTTGCAGGTGCCCCAGGAACCAACGGGTTATTCCACGGCGAGCCCTAACCCGGAGCCTGCCGTGCGGCGATCCGGCGCATGGCGATCAGAGCACCGGCCGCTGCTTACGCCAGGCCGTCGGTCCCGCGGTAAGACCCATCGTCGGGCTCGTCCTGCACATGGACGGCCGCTTCCTCGGATGAGGCGGCGCCACCGTCGATCCCGAAGTCCCGGGCGACCAGGTCGGCCTCGGTGTCCGGATGTGCCCCCTCGTCCTCCGCGACCAGCCGCCCGGCCCTGGGCTCGGCGTAGTCGCTGGCCAGCGGCGCGTCTTGCGGCAGGTCTTCCTCCGCGTAGGGGTCGACGTCGGGCTCTTCCTCGCCCAGCAACTGGTCGAGGGACTCGCCTTCCCGTTCCTCGGCCAGCGTCGTGCCGAACCGCTCACCGGCCGACCAGCGGTCCGGCGGGAGGTAGCCCGCGTCCAGCGGGTCATCCCCGGGGTCGCCGTCGAGCGTGTCGGACGGGTCCAGCACGCCGTCGTCCTCCAGCTCGCTGTCTTCGAGCTCAAATGACCCGTCATCGGACATGACAGCTCACCTCCCGGGCCGAATTCTGGAAGCTGGCATCATCGAGCGTATGACCGTCGTGAAGATCAACGCGATCACTGTACCCGCCGGCAGCGGCGACGAACTTGCCCGCCGGTTCGCGGCACGGGCGGGCGCCGTCGACGACCAGGATGGCTTCGAGGGCTTCGAGCTGTTCAAGCCGGCCGATGGGCGTACCACCTGGCTCGTGGTGACCCGCTGGCGGGACGAGGCCGCGTTCCAGGCCTGGCTGAACTCCCCCGCCTTCTCCCATGGCCACCGCTCAGCAGGGGCAGGCGGCGGCGAGCACCCCGCCCCGGTGGGCGTGCACAGCGAGCTGTGGTCCTACGAGATCGCGGGCGGCTCCGCCGGGTAACGCGGTCACGTCTGCTGGCCGCCGTAGTCGCGGATCTCGCGGGCGGTTCTGACGTGGGAGTCGCGCCAGGACCGGGCCGCGCTGGCGGATCGTGGTGTTCGCAGCGGGCTCAGCTTGTCCCGAACGCAGGGGCGGCGGACCGCGGGTTCCCGGCGGCGGCACCGGCCACCACGCGCCGTTGGAGCCGAGGGTGAGCCGGGGCGGGTCCACCTCCCAGCCGGCCAGCAGCGCCTCGCAGGTCGTCCTGGTACCCGAGCCCACCTCCCTGAGCAGCCGCCGGATGCGCCAGCCGCTGTTCCCCAATGCCCGCAGCGTCCGCAACGCGCTGGAACGGGCCAGGCTCCGGCACGCCAGCCGGCTCCTTGCCGAGCCGGGCCGTCCCTGGACCAGAGACGACCTCATGCGGCTGGAATCGCCGGCCTGCTGGCCAGCCGGGTCTTCGCGACCCCGGACGGGCCGTCAGCCGGCCGGCGGCCCTCCTGCTGAGCCGGCCGGCGACGTCAGCCAGCCGGCGGCCCTCCTGCTGCTGAGCCGGCGGGCGACGTCAGCCTTCTGCTGGCATCGCGGCATGGGCGACGAGTTGATCGAGGATCGGAACGAGGCGGCGCAGCTCGTCGAGGTGCGCGGCGGACAGCCGGTCCAGCGCCTGCTCGCCGGCCTGGGTCAGCCGGACCCGGGTGATGCGGCCGTCGTCGCTGTCGGACCAGCGGTCAACCAGCCCGGCCGCCGTGGCGCGGTCGACGAGCTCGACCGTGCTGTGCGGCCGCAGCATGAGGTAGCCGGCCAGGTCGCCGATGGCCGGGCCCTCCTTGCCGCGGTGGCCCTTGATCGCGAGCAGAAGCTGATGCTGGGCCGGGGTCAGGCCGACCGCGCGGGCCTGTGCCTGCGACCAGTTCTGGAACCGGCGCAGGCTGATCCGGAAGGCCAGCAGGTTCTCGTAGTCCTCTTGGCTGAGTGAGCGCATCCAGATCCTTGATCATCTATCGTGTTACGATATAAAGGTATTGGAAAACATTATTGTGCCGCCGCGCTGGGCGCACCTGGGCAATTTCGCGCAGGAAGGACTGGCGATCCGCGAGATGAAGAGATACAAGTACCGGGCCACGGTCACTCTCGCCCCGCGGCAGGCCGGCCGGAGCGGCTTGCTCCCCGGCCCGGCCTGCCGCATGGTCGTGCGGGCCGCGCACCGGGAAACCCACGCCAGCAAGCTGTTCAGTGCTCTGGTCAGCACGGGCGACAGCTCGTGGCAGGCACCGGTTTCCACCCCCGATCACGTGGTAGTTACCCTCGTTGTGCTTGGCGATACCGCAGGCGACTACCTGGCCCCTGGCGAGGAGTTCGACCTGTGGCGGGGCCGGAACGTCGGGCACGGCACGATCACCCAGCGGATCTTCGTCTGAGGACCTGGGAGGGCAGATGCCAGAAGTGCGGACGCGCCGAGTATACGAGAAGCCGCAGCCCGGCGACGGAAAGCGTGTGCTCGTCGACCGGCTGTGGCCACGCGGGCTGGCCAAGGATGCCGCGCACGTAGACGAGTGGCTCAAGGAGGTGGCGCCGTCCGACGAGCTGCGCAAGTGGTACGGGCATGACCCGGCCAAGTTCGCCGAGTTCCGCCGCCGTTACGGCGATGAACTGAGGGAGCAGGAGCGCGCCGAGGCGCTGCGGCACCTGCGCGAGCTGGCCGCCACGGGCACGGTCACCCTGCTGACAGCCACCAAGGATCTTGACCACAGCCAGGCCGCCGACCTGGCCGAGCGGCTCAAGAAAGAGAAGGCGAGCTTAGTGCAGGAGCGCGGCGGCGATCCGGCCTGCTGGCTGCCCCGGGTATGCCCGCGGTGCGGCACGATGGCCGAAACCGATCCACCAGCCACCTGCCCACGGTGCCACACGGAGATCCCCGCCGCCGGCGCCTAGCCGGAGTTTCCGGTGATCATGGGTCTGGCGGACTGTTCCCGCTGGTCAGGGGGTTGCTGGTTCCTGTTTTGGGGTATGACCTAAATGTGGGGTGCCCACCGGTCG
>Ga0070733_10001956_pt1 | contig 15035 bp, 14 predicted proteins | sample Coa_R1_9_FD_66450 | JGI IMG/M metagenome (GOLD analysis project Ga0070733, IMG submission 66450) | Surface soil microbial communities from Centralia Pennsylvania, which are recovering from an underground coalmine fire - Coalmine... | ecosystem: Environmental > Terrestrial > Soil > Unclassified ... | reverse complement strand
GGTCGAGTAGTGCACCGGCGGCCGCGGCTCTCCTTCCCCCTCCCCCGGGCCCTCGCCGGGCCTGGCAAGGGCCAGCTCGCCGCCAGCCTCCCGCGCCGGGCTGCCATCTGCCGCTATACTTTCCATATGGAAAGCATAACGGGCGGAACCGCCTGTCCTGCCCGGGAGGGGAACGGCTGGTGGCCACCGCCCATGATCACAAGCAGCTCGCCGCCGCTCTCGGCTGGACGGTCACGCAGGTCGGCAAGGCCGTCGCGCTCGGTGTGCTGCCGCCTTATGACCTGAAGACGCCCCGGTGGCGGGCTGCCACGGCCGCCGCCCTGGCCGGGCGGCGGGAGGATCTGTCCGCGGCACTGGATGAGGGGCACTGCTCACCGAGGACGAGTTGATGGCCCGGCTGGGGCTGGAGTACGGGGACTGGCGGCGCGGCCGCGACCACGGCGTCATCCCCGGGCCCGACCACGGCGAGTTCTGGAGCCGGGCGGCCGCGGAGGACCTGGTGGGCCGCGTGACGCAGTTGCGCGAGCAGATCCCGCCGCAGCCGCTGGGCGCCCGGCGGTGCGCCGAGCTGCTGGCCGGGCTGACGGGGCTGGATGTCACCGGCGATGACCTGCTGATGCTCGCCGGCCAGGGCCACATCGCGCAGGTGGACTGGTTCAAGGGATGGGCGCTGTATGACGTCGCCGCCGTCCGCCATCTGGCCGCGGCCGGGGACGGGATCGCGCTCGTCACGGCCACTGTCGCGGGCCGGCAGGCGTGGCTGGCCGACTCCATCACCACCGCGGAGGCTGCCCGCTGGCTGGGCTGGCACCCCCGGGACCTGGAGCGTGTCGCCGCCGGGCAGGGTATCACGGTGGGCCGGTTCGGCCGGTGGGCCCGCACCGACATCGCCCGCCTGGCCGGGGATGAGGATCTCCTCGAGCGGGTGCGCCGCGAGCAGCTGCTCGGCCCCGACCAGGCCGCCCAGCACATGGAGATCCGCCGCCGGGACTTCGACTACGTGGTCGCGGCCGGCTGGGTGGCGCCGGCCCGGCACATCACCCGCGAGGTCGGCACCCGCAAGACGGTCGAGGTCCCGCTGTACACCGTCGGCGGGCTGGAAGACGCCCTGCACACGCCGGGAGTCGACTGGGAGGCCGTCCGCGCGGTGAAAGCCGGGGAGGTCTCACCGCTGCGCGAGCACACCCGCCTGCCGGCCGCCCGGGCCGACGTCGTCCGCGCATTCTGCGCCCAGCTCGGCGAGCGCTTCTCGGTCGAGGTGTGGCCGCACTTCTGGAACGCCGGCGACCGGTGGGAGATCGACTGGGAGCAGCGCCCTGATGGACACCCGACCGAAGCCGAGGTCGCTAAGGCTCTTGCCGCGCACCGCGGCGCGTCCCAGCACGCCACCCGCATCGTGCTGTCGACCGCGGTCGGCGACGTCATCCGGCAGGCACGTGCCGACCTGGAGCCCGGCGCCGCCGTCGTCATCGACACCGAGACAACCGGCCTGTCCGGCGTCGTCGTCGAGATCGCCGTCATCGACGCCGCCACCGGAGACGTCCTGCTCGACACCCTGGTCAACCCCGATGGCGTCCCGGTCGAAGACGGCGCCCGGGCCATCCACCGCATCAGTGATGATGAACTGGCCGCCGCCCCCGGCTGGGAGCAGGTGCTCCCCCGGTTCCTGGCCGCTACCGGCGGCAAGCGGCTCCTAGCCTACAACGCCAGCTTCGACCGTAGCAGGATCGCCGCGACCCACGCGCACGTGGGCCTGGACACAGCCCAGCTCCCCCAGCCCGGCCGGTGGGGATGCCTCATGGAGGCACAGACGACCTGGCTGCGGATCGGCCGGTGGCTCCCCCTTGCCGCCGGCCACCGCGCCCGCGGCGACGCCGAGGCGGCCCACCAGGTACTGCTGCAGCTTGCCCGCACCAGCGCAGTCCTGCCGGGCTGGCCGCCCGGCGGCCTGGTGACAGCGCTCATACAATTTTCCATATGGATAGTTTCGGACGGTGATCCCCTTCCGCAGTGGTACCGGACCTCCCTGATTCAGCCTGACCGGGGCCGGCCGCGCCCATACTTTGACTCTCCAGCCCTGCAGCTGCCAGGTCGGCGCCGCACCGTTCGGCGGCGGCCCTGCCTGGCCCGGCCAGCCTGCGCCACGGCGGTGAGCCCGCAACCGGGCTCACGCTGCGCTCGCCCCAGCCGTTCATGATCTTTTCCAGGACCGGGAAAACATCGTGCCCGCCCGGGCCGCCCGGTGGCCGGGCCCAGGCCCGCCGCGCCGCCCAGGCGCCTGGCCGCCAGGCAGGGCCCTACACCGCCAGGCCGCCACCGGCGGCCGTCCCCTTCCTGGCCCTACCAGGAAGGACAACCAGATGAACGAACAGACCATAACCCCGCCCACCGCCGCCCCGGACATCCCGCCCGGCACGCTCGTGCTCGCCTGGCAGACCGGATCCGCGCCGCGGCTGGGCATCGTCACCAGCCTGGACGGCCCGGACTGTGCCGAGGTCATCACAGCCGCAGGCGATGACGGCGGCACGGTCACCGCTGGCCTCTCGCGGGCCATCCTGGAGCCGGCGCCGCCGGTGCTGGACGACGCTCAGCAGGCGCTGGCCCGGCGGCTGACACTCGAGTTCGCGGCCCAGGCCTGCCACCGCGTCGGCCAGCTCCGGTCGCAAGTCACCCACCTGCGACAGCAGGCCGACGCCGCCCACGCCAAGATCACCGCAATGCGCGCATACGCCATCGGCAAGCACAAGGACGGCGACATCTGCCAGGACGGGCTCAACGCCTTCCTGGCCGCCCACGACCTGGAGCTCTACCAGCCCCGGTATGCCGCCCGGATCGTTATCCGGGCCAACGTCGAGGTCACCGGCGCTGATGACGAGAACCAGGCCGCCCGGATGATCCGTGATCTCATCGAGGTCACCTCCACCGATGAGGCCGGTGTCCAGGTCGACTGCACCACCGGCATTGACATCCTCAGCACCGAACCGCTGCCCGGCGACGACTAACCCGGCACCGGCGCCCGGGCGGCAGAAAGCCGCCGCCCGGGCATTGCCCCCGAGCTAACCACGGTGGGCGCATCAGCCGTCATCGGGATCGGCGATCTCGACGACCTGCAATGGTGGGTCGAATACCCGGGCGGCTTTCTGCCACCTGGCCGGGTCGAGGGTAAGGACCGGGCACTTCGCTGCGGCCGCGACTGCGGCGACGTGAGCGTCCCAGGCAGCAAGGCCAGTACCATCCATGATGCGCGCTACCCTGGCGGCTTGCCGTGCCCCGTTAAGCGGGGCGACGGTGACAGCCTCCAGCATTTCGAGGCCCGCCAGCAGTTCGTCGGCGTCCTCGCTGTGCGCGTCGAGCGAGGCTCCGGTGATCGCCAAGGCGGGGATCACCAGGGGCTGGCCGCGGGAGTCGTAGATCTGCATGAGATTGATGACGCCGGGGTCGGTGCGGGTGACCGCGATCAGGACGCTGGTATCGACGATAAGCGGCGTGGGGCTGGAGTCGCTCACAGCCTGGCGAGCTGCCTGTCAACGTGGGCGGCCATACGGGCCCCCTTCTCCGGGTCGGACTTGGCGGCTGCAGCGTCCCACGCCCTCCGGGCCCGATGGTCATGCTCGGCCTTTTCCTGCAGCGCGTCGTTGATGACAGCCGAAACCGAAGGGGCCTTACCCGTTGCGACAAGGCCCTCAGCGTAGGCGGTCAGATGAGGGTCAATGGTGACTGTAATGCGGGCCTTCTTATCGCTCATACCCGGATCATACTCACCGTTAAATAGCCGCTGGGGCAGCCACGCCGGGCCGCGCTGTGTGATCGGTGACCGCCCGATGGCGGCGCAGCTGCCTGGATGTCTCATCATCCCGAGCCAAGCCTGCACTGTGCTTGGCGGGCACGCCCGACTGGACCTGGCAGGCTTCCTGGCTCGACCAGGTTCGCAGCCGCAGGCTCCGGAGCAACCGGGCTCTCGCTGCGCTCGCCTGGGCCCACGCAGAGATCTTTTCCTGGCGGAAAACATCTTGCCCGCCCAGGCCACCCCGGTTGTCCCCGGTGCCCTTTCGCCTGCGACCCTTCGCGGCGCAGAAGCACCTAACCCCGGATCCCGCTCCGGGGAACCGGGAAAGGAGCCCACCGTGACGACCACCACCTACCGCCCGCCGCCCGCCCACCGATGAGGAAATGACCGCGGCCAGGGTGGCGATCCAGGACACCGCCAGCATCCCGGAGATCTCCGCCGCCTTGCTGGATAACGTGTTCGGGCCCTTGCTGGAACCACCCGGCGAGCGGATGGCGCGTTCAGAACAGTGGCTCGCAGTTGGGGGCGGGAATCTGGGGGCGGCGGCGCGGCGGCGGGGAGGCCGGGCGGGCTTGAAGTGCCGCCTGGACGGCGGCCGCGACGAGCTGTGCGGTCTCAATGTCGATGGCAATGTTGCGGCGCAGCAGCACGCGGCGGACCACCTGCGCGGCGTGCGGAGGTGCTGCGGCCAGGGGCGCCTGCTGGTAGCCGTGGGTCATGTCAGCTCTCTGCTGAGGTAGCCGTAGACGGTGGTGCGGTGGATGCCGGTGGCCTGGGCGATCTGGATGACCATTGTCCAGCTGCTCACCGTCTGGCCCGCGGCGGTGTGGATCTTCCCTGACCCGGTGAACTCCACCACATCAAGATGCAACTTACCGGCTACAGGGGAAACGCCCAGCCAGACCTGGTCATCACGTGGTCAGTAATTGGGCGGGCGATCATTCGTTCACTCTTAACGGGCCGGTAAGCCGGCAGGCCTTACCGGATGGACTGCCGCCAGGTCCACCCGGCCGCGCAGTGCGCGGTATCCCGGCTGCACTGCGCTCATGCCGCCGGTAGCCGATCAGGCCGTCATGGCCGGTCCCTCGGGACCTGCACTGGGCCGGCCGGCCAGCCACCGGTGCTCGCCGTTCACCCCCATTGTGGCTGGCGGCCGGCCGTGGCTGCGATCCGGCCAGCGGCTCAGCGGGGTCTGCAGCCCACAAGACCCAATGTCACTAATTGGTAACATTCTGCTATCGCGGCACCTGGGCTGAAGTTTCTTGCCCGGGGACATCACCTTTTGCCCTGCTGGGCCCTCTATACCGCGACGGCCGCGCGTGGTGGCCTGCTGAGGGAGGTGATCGCTCATGGAGCTGGCCAGGATGTGCCCGCAGTGCGGGAAGATCTGCCATGCGACCAGGGACGCGGCCCGCCGGTACGCCCGCCGTGTCCCGCATGGGGCGCGGCTGCGGGTGGCCCGCTGCCCGGCAGGCCAGGGCTGGCACCTGACGCCGGAGCGGCCGGCCCGGCGCCGCCGCACGGGGCGGCGGCGGCCGCGCGACACCAGGCCCGTGGTGCGCCGCCTGGTGGCCGGGGGCCGGCGTGCCCAGTGACGGGAGGACGGCACCAGCGGTGAGCGGGACACCGGGGGATGTGAACCCCGCTGACATCGCGGCCTTCTACGACCGCGAGATGCCGCGGCTGGTGCTGTTCGTCATGACGCTCAGCAGCAGCCTGGACGGGCACGCGGCCGCCGACGTCGCCCAGACCGCGTTCGAGCGGGCGCTGCCGCGCTGGCCATCCCTGCGCCACACGAAGGCGTGGCTGTACCGGGTGGCGCACCGGGAGGCGCTGGCCCGGTGCGCGGCGATCGGCCGGGAAGTGCCCACCAGCGCCCTGCCTGAGCGGCCCGATGAGGTCTACGCGGCGCTGGAGGTGCAGTGGCGGGCCGAACAGCGCGAGGTCATGGCGCTGCTGCGGCGGCTAGCACCCAAGCAGCGCGAGGTCATGACCTGGACTCTCGCCGGGTTCAGCGACACCGAAATCGCCAGCGCCCTGAACCTGAGCACCGCCGCGGTCAGGCAGAACCGCGCCAGCGCCCGCAAAAACCTCAGAAAACACCTCACGCAGAGGGGAGATGCCCCGTGATCTGGCGTTCCAGGCGCATGCCGGGACCCGGCAGTGACGCCCAGCTCGATGCCTTGCTTGCCGGGGCCTGGGAAGATGGCGCCGCCGCGGTGGCGGGCACGCTCGATCTGGCCGCGGGCAAGGCAGCCCTGCTGGCCACCCGCGACCGGCAGGACAGCGCCGGATGGCCCGTCGGCCAAAGCGCCGCCCTGGCCGCAGTCCGCGGCCAGATCGACGCCTTGCTGGCTGAACTAACCAGCACGGCACCACCGGCTGAACCAGGGCCGGCGTACTCGGCCGCCTTTGTGCCCCTGATGACCTGCCACCAGTTTCTGGTCCAGCTCCGGGCGGGGCTGATCGCCCGGGCCATGCCCAAGCCCCGCGCCCTTGAAGTGGTTGCTGGCATCGAGCATGCGCTGGCTGAGGCCGACCGCACGCTGCGTGAGCTGCCGTCGGCCATCAGCGGCCCGGCTGGCGGGGAAATCCAGCAGCTCAGAGAGCAGCTATCCAGCCTCCAGGCTCGGCTGCCCGCCTTGGCAGGCGCCATCGAGCGGCTGTTCGACGATGCTGACGACCTGTCCCCCCGCGTCCCGGTTCCCAGCCGGTAGCAGCCAAGGAGCGTGTGCATCATGGGTAAGGGCAAGCGCAACAGGGCGCGCCGGCAGCAGTCCCAACGGTCCCAGCCAAGGGGTTCTGCTCGGGTCCTCGATCCCCGCGACCTGGACTCTCTCACCGAGGTGGTCCAGCCCGACATGCCCGGCCGGGCCACCTATCTCACCGACCCGGTGCTCGGTCACGGGCAGCCTGTCAGCGGGATCGGGCCAGGTGGCCGCCTGCTCACCGAGGACAACGGCACCACCGAGCCGCTGCCCGTGGTGCTCTTTGAGCCCGCGCATGCCGTCGTCCTGCAAAACACCGGGACCGGCCTGATGCAAGAAGCCCGGATCGAAGGCATCATTGCGGCCGGGTTCGGCCGGATCCCCCCTCATCCGGTCTGGACGGTCAGGCCCGCCCTCGGCTGGGAAGTCCGCCGGCGCGCTGGCGAACTCGTCCTGCGTGACGGCGGCGGGGAGATCTGGGCCACCAGCAAAATCACGCCTGACCCGGCGTGGGTGTCGGCCGCGGCCAGCTACCAGCACGTCATTGTCTTCTTCGGCCCGCAGCTCGGCGTCCGGGTCCCACCAGGAACCAGTCCTGCCGATTACGCCACGGCGCGGCGCGCGGCCGAGTTCCAGGCTGCGCGCCGCCGGGGCCTGGTCGCCGCCGCCACGGTGGCCTGGCGCGGCGAGGCTACCGACGAGACCTTGCAATGGGTCACCTTCCCGCCGGGCTCTTTCGGCCAGCCGCTGCCCGTGGTGTTCGCCCCCGCCGCGGATTTCGCCCGGTACGGCGGGCCAGGCGTGTTCGGCCTGGCTCGCCTCCTCGAGCACGGCGGCCAGCTCGGCGTGCGGGCCGACCCGGTCCAGACCCTGGCCGCGCGGGTGACCAGGACCGACATCGACCTGCTTGATCTAGCCGAGGATCCCGGCTGGATCGGCGGGGTGCACTACTCAGAGGGGCTCCCGCCGGTGTGGCGCCAAACCGCCCTCGACCACGGCTACGTGCTGGTGCTGACCGGGCGCAGCATCCCCATCACCCCCGGCCCGGTTTCCCCGCAGGAGCTGGAGGGGCTATGGGGGGCGATCGTCCCGGTCCAGCCTGGGCAGCGGGGAGCACCGTGAACTACGGCCTGCCCAGCTCAGTGATGGGACTACCTGTCACTGATAGGTAACACTCTGCTGAGCGCGGGCTGCGGCGACACGCACCATCGCCGGCCCTGGGGTCCGTGAGATCTCCCGGCCGGCCGGCGATGCTTGGGGACGATCACGACGGAGCGCTGTTACCAGGCGGAGGCACAGAAGCCAGAGACAAAATAGGCCCCCCTAGATGGGGGGCACTCGACAACCTCATAAGCCCGGAGTCCGCGGCCCTTCTAGCTTGGCCGGCTGATCGCCGCCGAACTCCTCCCAGAACACCGGACGCCGAGCGCGAGTCGGCCTCCTTTGGTGTTCGCCGAACCTTGTGCAACGAACGGAGCCCACGATAGCACCCGCGCGCTCCGCTAGACGAGTACGCCCGCAACCAGGGTGCGGCGTGTCGCCTGCGGAATCTCACGCCCGGCCGTGCCAGCGTGCCGCCGGGGCCGGGCAGCATGCCCCCGAGCGCCCGCAGGCGGCCGCGGCTGAGCAGTGGCGTGCGCTGACGCCGGTGCTGGCGAAGGCGCGGGGCCGGATACGGCTGTCCTACGACGGCGGCCGGAACTACCCGCGGCGGCTGGAATGCGCGCTGACGGATAAGCCGCCACCGTGCCCTGCCGCGGTGTACATCTATGACGACGCCGGGTCGGCATGGATGCTGGCCGCCGACTTCGATGTCAAGCGGGCGGCAGCCCGGGGGGCGGTGGATGCGGCCGGGCAGGTCGCAGAAGACGCCACGGCGTTCGCCGCACTGATCCGGTCCTGCGGCGGCCGCGGGTTCGGCGACGTCAGCCCGAACGGCGGGCGGCATGGGTATGTGCTGTGGGCGGCGCCGGTGCCCTTCACGGAGATGCGCCGGGTGGCGCTGGCCCTGGCCGCCCGTTACCCGAGCCTGGATCCTTCCCCGATGCTGGGCCGCGCCGATGGCCTCATCCGGCCGCCGGGGTCGCGGCACCGCAGCGGCGGCATGCAGCTGCTCACCACGCCGCTGGCCGCCGCGCTGCGCTGCGCGGCGCAACCGAACGGCCCAGCAGTGTGGGAACGGCTGTGCCAGTGCCTCGATACCGAGCTGCAGGCCCTGGAGGCCAGCCAGGTGCATCTGGTCCCAGCGGCTGAGACCGCGCCGGCGGATGCCCGGTGGCGGCTCGATGAGGCCGGGATGCCCTGGCTGCCCCGGCCCGGTGGGCGGGTCCCCCGGCTGCGCCCCGACCTGGAGCTGACGGCGATCACCGGTGGCTTTGACAGCCGCCGGTATGCCACCCCCAGCGAGGCCCGGCAGGGTGTGCTGGCCAGCGCGGCCGCCCGGGGCTGGCGGCTGGCCGAGGTTGCCAGCCAGCTCGCCAATGGCACCTGGGGCGGCCTGGCCGGGTTCTATGACCGCTACCACCGTCCCGCGCAGCGCCGCAAATCGCTGGCCGCCGACTGGCGAAAAGCCGTCGCCTATGCGGCACGGGAGAAATCTGGCCGCATCCGCACCACAAGAGAGAACCTTCACAGGCGGGACAGCCTGTATTCGGGCGATCTTGAAAACTTCACCGTTTTCCAGCAGATCCGGATGTGGCAGAACGCATTCCTGGCCGCCGAGCTCAGCCGCTGGCCGGGGCGTCATGGGCTGAGTGTGCGGATGGTGCTGCGGGCACTGGCGGCGGCGGCCCAGATGAGCGGGAGCATGGTGATCGAATGGGGCACCCGGAGCCTGGGCATGCTGGCCGGGCTGGATCATTCCACCGTCTCCCGGATCCTGTGCGAGCTGCGCGATGAGGAGGACCCGTTTCTCGAGCTGCTGGCTGACCGGCGGGGCCTGCGCGCCGACCTGTACCTGCTGCGGATCCCCGCTCAGTACGCCGAAGCGGCCGCGTGGCGGCGCTGGCGGCCCGGCCGGATCGGCGTGCACCCGGTGTTCCGCGCCGTCGGCGGCGCGGCGGCCGCGCTGGTTTATGAGCAGCTCACTAGCGGCCCGGTGCGCACTGCTGACCTGCCTGCCCTCACTGGGCTGTCGGCCACTGCGGTCAGCACCGCGCTGGCCGACCTCGCGGCCGAAGCGATCGCCGCCCGCACGCCCCGCGGGTGGCAGCGCGGGCCCGCCGACCTCGACCAGGTTGCCGTCCGGCTCGGTGTGCCCAGCATGCTCGCCGACATCGCCGCCCGTAACACTCGTGACCGCCAGCAGTGGCGAGCCCGCCTGACGCTCAGCCCCCTCCCGCCGGTGCGGCCGGTGCGCACCCCTGCTGCCGCAGCCGCCACGGCCGGGCAGGACCCGCCCTTCCGGCCAGCAGCGGCCCGTGCCCCACCACCTGATCCCGGCATGGCCCTGGACGACGTCGCGGCCGCGATCGCGGCCATTGAAGCCAGCCTCGGCCCGGTCAGCATCGTGGCAGCCTGATCAGCTCCCGCTGCGTACGCTGGTTTCCATAGGCGGGGTGCCAGGAGATCCCCTCCCCCCGCCTGCGGGCAGCCCGCCCGGGCCGCCCGCAGCATCGCGGTAGACCAGGCCCGTGTCCGTCGGGGACAGACCAAGTAAGCCGGAAAGGGGCAACGGCCTGGCCAGCGGGTGGTCAGCCGCCGAAGACCCGTTCGATGACGGCCGCGTTCTCGGCTGAGCCGGATCTGAAGTAGCGGGCTGCGGTGTCGATGGATGCGTGGCCGAGCATGGCTTGCACCTGGGCGGGGTCGGCTCCACCCTGGCGGAGGCGTGTGGCGAAGGTGTGCCGGCAGCGGTGGGGACGCAGGCCGGGAATGCCGGCGTCGGCGCCGGTGGCGAGGACGGCCTGGGTTACACCGGAGATGGTGAGCGGGCCGCGCTGCCCGGTCCAGGCTGGGCCGGGGTGGCGGCCGCGCTCGTCCAGCCAGGCCGAGACGAGTTCCCGGGCGGCCCTGGACAGCGGGACGGAGCGGACCTCGTCGCCCTTGCCGTGCAGGCGGACCTCGCCGGTGCGGGCGGTGACCGCGAAGTCCTGGGAGTCCAGCCGGGTGCACTCTTCGGCCCGGGTGCCAGTGTCCAGCAGCACCGCGATGATCGCGGCGTCACGGGGCCCCCGGCGGGAGGCCGCGCGGCGGAGTGCGGCCTCCTCCTGGCGGGCGAGCGCGCTGGGTTCGCCTGGCCTGGGGATGCGGACGCGCTTGACGGCGATCCGGATGCCCGCTTGCTGGTACATCAGCGTGACGGCGCCCAGTGCCTGGTTGACCGCCGCCGGGCTGGCCCGGGCGGCGAGCATGTCCCGCTTCCAGGCGGTGACGGCCCCCTCGGCGCCGGTCACGTCGGCGAACGCGTCGCCGTGGGCGCCGACGTTGGCGGCCAGCCAGGCGGTGAAGGCGCCTGCCTGCCGGGTGTAGGACCTGACCGTGCTGGCGGCGAGCTTGCACCGGCCGAGGTGCCGGCACGTGGCGGCGAACGCCGCGGCTGCGGCCTCGGCGGCGCCGGGCTGGCACGCCCGGAGGGGGACGACGTGGCCGGCCATACGGGATCTCCTTGTTATCCGCTGAGTTCCGCTTCCCCTCCCGTGCCGCCGGGAGCGCTGTTATCCACTGAGACCCTAGCCGTTCTCAGTGGGTAATGACAGTTATCCGCTGAGTTGGCAGTCGGCCGCCACCCGAAGCCTGTGTGCATCGCGGGGTTCCTTGGTGGCACGATGGACGCTAGCTTGGAGTTATGGGTACCCCCTTTGAGCCGCCCGTAGTGCCGGCGCCGCCTATTGGGGGGGTGCCCTGGGTGAAACCGAATCCACTGAGCCCGCCCAACATTGCGCCCGACGCTCCTTTGGCCACGCCGGTGCACTTCTTTGGCGAGCCGGACAACATGCCACGGGCAGCCCCTCTCGCCCCCGACGGCGCCCTCGACCACCTATGGGAGCAGCGGCGCCAGCAATCATCGCCGGACCGCCCCCCGGAAACGCCTAGGTCTTCTTCACCCTCAGGCCCCGAGATGACTGTGACGTGGCAATCCGCCTACACGAGTGAAGAGCCGCCACAGCGTCCGGGGCCGATACCCTACGGTCGCCAGCGCGAAGGTCGCACACCTAAGCTCGACAAGAAGTATAAATGTGGTGGCTACGGCGGTCGGAAACAGTGCCCGGGCTGCGTCTGCTACCTATGCACCTAGGGAAGCCATCGTGTCCATTTACGGGGTGCGGTGAGCTGGTGTCAGTTGATTGCGGGGAGTGGCGGTAGCCAGGGTTCGCCGGTGAGGGCGTCGCGGATGGCGTCGAGTGCGGCGACGCCGCGGGCGGCGGCGGAGTCCAGGTAGCTTTTCATGCGGCACCAGCGTGCGAGGGTAGCCAGGGAGTGCCAGTAGCCAGACACCGCCTAGTGGCGCTTGGCTGCTTTCGCGCCGCGCTCGGAGACATCATTCGTCCAGTTCACGGCGAAGTTCCGGGGTGAACAGGAAGACCTGTTCCTTGTAGTCGCGCAGCCAGCAGGCGAGGGCGTATGCGGGGTGGTTCCCGTCGTGCCAGTCCCGGAGCCGGTTGTGGATCCGGAGCGGTTCCACTGTGGGCCAAGGGCCGACACTGGGCCTCTGGAACCAAGACGCCCGGCCCTTCAAGTGGACCAAGACCGCCGCCCAGATCATCGACCGCATCAGCCGCTACTGTTCACGCATCTTGAACCGGCTGACTAGGCGGCTGGGGCCAGGGCTGGTGCGGTGAAGTCGACTTCCTTGAGCACCGGGTTGAACGCCTCGGGCTGGCGGCCGAGGTCGTCGGTGGCGTAGGCGCCGAACCGGCTGATGTGGGCGCGCAGGTAGGGCGACATCGCGCCGAGCTGGCCGGCGGTGATGAGCCAGCCCTCGGCGACTAGGCCGCGGACCACGTCCATGATGTCCAGGGCGTTGTGGAAGATGACCAGGTTGGCGAGCAGGGTGTTGAGCTTGATCAGCTTCTCCTGCTCGGCGGGGTCGTTGTCAGCCAGGACGCCGTTGTTGCCCAAGGACAGCCACTGGGCGAAGCCGTTGTAGGACTCGACCTTGTTGGTGGCGGCGGTGATCCGTGCCCGCAGCTGCGGGTCGGCCAGGTAGCGCAGCAGCGCCACCGTCCGGACACTGCGGCCGACCTCGCGGAAGACCTTGTAGGTGCGGTTCTTGCGGGAGTTAGACCGCAGGCGGCGCATCAGGGCGGCCGAGCTGAGGCGGCCCTCACTGATGGAGACTGCGACCTGCATCAGGTCCTGCCAGTGCCGCTTGATGAGTTCCCAGTCGATGGTGTTGCGGCCACGCTCGCCGAACAGCTCGTCGATGTGGGCGTAGGTGAGGTGCCCGTCCGGCCGGAAGAAGGTCAGGTCGTGGAAGTTGCGGATGCGGGGCATCAGGTCGAACCCGAACAAAGTGGCCAGGGTGAACACCGGCACCGACTGGCCCTGCGTGTCGGCGTGCACGGTGGAGGGCTGGATGTCGGAGGTGTTGGCCAGCGGGCCCTCGACCAGGTGCACCGCCTCCCACACCCCGCAGGGGATAAACCTGGAGAACAGCGCCACATAGGTGTCGGAGACATAGTGGTAGGCAATCCCGCCGACACCTCCGTAGCGGATCGAGGTCTCGGCCAGCAGGTTGTCGATGTAGGTCTCCACCTGGGTGCCGTCGGCCGCGACCGCGGTGCCGTCGCCCCACGCTTTGACCACGTCCAGTTCGGCGAAGGCGTTGACCACGGACGCGATCGCGGCGTTGAGCTTCTTCAGGTCGATGTGGCGGTTGCGGACCATCGACAGCTCCCGCGCCGACACCCCGGAGATGTGCCGCGCGGCCTCGTACGGGCCGATGTTGACCCCGCCGGTGAACACCGCCATGCAGTAGCGGCCCAGCGGGTCGGAGATCTTCGGGTCCGACCCCGACGCCGGGCCGAAGTGGTGGTGCCAGCCCAGCCAGTAGGCGGTGCGGGCCACGATCGACAGCAGCGACCGCTCGGGCATCCGCCGCGCGACCGCCTCGGCCAGCTTCTCGGCGGCGGCCTGCGGGGTGCCGGCGCTGCGGCGCCGCTTGAGGGCAGGCACGCCGCCCTCGCCGATCACCAGGTCGGTGTTGTCCTCATACCCGGCGTCGAGCGCGGCGGCCGCGTCCACGTGGGCGTGGCGGAGCCGCTCGGTGAACCCGGACGCCGTGGCGGGCAGCCCGGCCGCGGCGCAGAACCCTTCCAGCAGCGGCTCGCACTCTTCCCAGGGCAGCAGGTTCGCCCGCCAGTCGGCGTACTCCCCGGCGCCGGTGACCGCGATGTCCCCGGTGCGCAGTTCCTCTGCCAGGTAGGTGAACACCATGGCCTCGAAGTGCCGCCGGACCACCATGCCGGGGTGGCGCCGGTCGGTGACCGCCTGCCGCCAGTTCTCCGACGCGAACGCGATGCCCGCGCCGGCCTCGCCGCCAGTGGCCGGCGGCAGCGGGATGTGGTCGCGCCGCATGGCGTGCCAGGTGCGGGCGTGGGCCAGCGCGGCCAGGACCGAGGCGTCGCTGGAGGTGGCGACCAAGTCCAGCTTGGCGGCCAGGTCGAACATCACCGCCCGGTCCTTGCGGAAGAACCGGTGCACGAGCACCTCGTAGTTGTCGCCGTGGAAGGCCGACACCTCCTCGATGTCGGACAGCTGGGCGGCGAACCCCCCGGCCGCCTCGACTGCAGCCACCGCGCGGGCTGCTCCCTGGCCCGGACCGGCGCTGGCGGTCTCGCCGCCGGGGTTCAGGTGCTCCAGCACGGTGCGGTAGGTGCCGATCAGCCGCTCTGACACCTCACGCTGACGGTGGCGGATCTCCTCCAGCTCTGTCCTGGCCTTCTTCAGGACGGCCGCCATCCGCTTGCACAGCATCTCGGCCAGGTCGTCGCGGGCGCGTGTCCGCGCGGTGTGCGCGAGGCACGCCACCAGCGCCAGCCGCTTGGCCTCTTCATACCGCGACAGCGTGTCGGCGTCCTGGGCGGCTGCCTCGCCGGCGAAGTCGGCGACCTTGCCCGGCGCGACCCCCTCCAGCCAGTGCGCGGTGTCGCCCAGCCCGTCCACCTGGTCCAGGTACTCGGCCTGGGCCTTAAACCGTGACCAGGTGGCGCGCTGGGCGGGCTTCTTCAGCCGGTTGAACATCGACTTGCCATCAGGCCCTGCCCGCTCCAGCAGCCCCTGCACCCGCTGCCGCCCGTCCGGGCCCATCCGGGCCACGATGCCCGCGAAGATCGCCGCGTTGACCTCCGCGCGGACGGAGGTGGCCATCTCATCCAGCGTGGAGAACGCCGGGAGCTCCAGCGAGGCCTCGACCAGCCGCTCCAGCGCCACATTGATCAGGTCCGGCGGGTGGTTCCTCACCAGGGCCGCCTCGCGGACCGCCGCCTCCGCGACCGCCCTGGCCCGCCGCTGGTCATAGGTCACCCCCTGGCGTTCCCGCACCTGCCTGCGGTGCCACTTGGCCGTCCGCGCCGCCCCATGGCCAGGCTCAACCTCCG
>Ga0070733_10001954_pt1 | contig 15038 bp, 14 predicted proteins | sample Coa_R1_9_FD_66450 | JGI IMG/M metagenome (GOLD analysis project Ga0070733, IMG submission 66450) | Surface soil microbial communities from Centralia Pennsylvania, which are recovering from an underground coalmine fire - Coalmine... | ecosystem: Environmental > Terrestrial > Soil > Unclassified ... | reverse complement strand
CGGCGGCGAAATAGTGAGCGCAACCTCAAAGGCAAGGTGTAGATCCATTTGTCAGGTCGCATCGCTGGTTCTCCCGGGCTCCGAATGAAACCCCCCACCTCGAAAAAGGTGGGCTACATTGCCGCCCCTTCTTACGCTTCCTCCAGCTTCACGACGTTGGATATCGCCGCCGAGAGCCGGCTCCAATTCCGGGCCTCGGTCTCGAGCTGCCTGCGGCCCAGCTTGGTCAACGAATAGAACTTCGCGCGGCGATTGTTGTCTGTCGTCTTCCACTCGGCTTTGATCCAGCCTTCTTGCTCGAGCTTGTGCAGAGCGGGGTAGAGGGAGCCGTCGCTCACCTGCAGCACGTCGCGCGAAACTTGCTTCAACCGTTGGCTGATCGCGTACCCGTTCATGGGCTCGAGAGCGAGGATTTTCAGCAGCAGCATATCCAGCGTGCCCTGCACCAGATCGGGAGGTTTGCTCATCGTGTTCGCCTCATATCGGTAACCGAGGAGAATCTAGCATTGCTCCCCTCGGTAAGCAAGGGGAATTCTGGAGCGGCCGCAGGGCGCGTTTCTGTAGCTCGCCTCTTCAGAGGGGAGGCTGCTCTCCGGCCGTCGGGCCATCGTTCACCGAGGGGCTCCGCGCTTCGCCGGGTTCCGTTGCCGCCTTGCCTCGCCTGCCGCCCGTACGCTACATTGGCGCGCACGATGTCGGTTGGAGGCGGCGTGATACCTGGCGAATATCTGCTTGATGAAGCTGCCGGCGCGATCGAGGCGAATGCCGGTCGGCGGACCGCACGTGTCCTGGTCCAGAACAAAGGCGACCGGCCGGTCCAGGTGGGCAGCCACTTCCATTTCTTCGAAGTGAATCGCGAGCTGTTGTTCGACCGCGCCGCGGCGTACGGCATGAGGCTGAATATTCCCGCGGGCACGGCGGTCCGGTTCGAGCCGGGCGAGGAAAAAGAAGTCGAGCTGACGGATTTTGGCGGGGCGCGTGTGGTGCGCGGATTCGGCGGACTGGTCAACGGCGCGCTCGACGATGCGACCACGCGCAAGAGGGCGTGCGACAGGCGCGAGAAGCAGAAAGAGTAGCCACGCCCTTCGACTTCGCTCAGGAAGGGAGCCGCAGAGGCCCAGAAAACCAAACCGATGAAGATTCCGAGGCGAACTTACGCTGATTTGTACGGCCCGACGAAGGGTGACCGGATTCGTCTTGCCGACACCGAGCTGATCGTCGAAATCGAAAAGGATTTCACGCACTACGGCGACGAAGTCACGTTCGGCGGCGGCAAGGTGATCCGCGACGGGATGGGCCAGAGCGCCAGCACGAAACGCGAGGCGGAGCATGGCGCGCTCGATCTGGTGATCACGAACGCGGTGATCCTGGATTACTGGGGAATCGTCAAGGGCGACATCGGGATCAAGAACGGCCGCATCGTCAAAGTGGGCAAAGCCGGAAATCCCGACACGATGGAAGGCGTCGATCCGGACCTGGTGATTGGCGCCGCGACGGAAGTGATCGCGGGCGAGAATCTAATCGTCACCGCAGGTGGAATCGACAGCCATATCCATTTCATTTCCCCGCAGCAAGTTTACGAAGCAATCTCGAGCGGCATTACTACGATGATCGGCGGCGGTACCGGCCCCGCCACGGGAACCGCGGCCACAACGTGTACGCCGGGCGCATGGAATCTCGCCCGTATGTTGCAGGCCGCAGACGCGTGGCCGCTCAATTTCGGCTTTCTGGGGAAGGGAAACGCGTCTACAGCCGAACCCCTGGTGGAGCAGGTGGCCGCCGGAGCGTGCGGGCTGAAGTTGCACGAAGATTGGGGCACTACGCCAGCGGCAATCGACGCGTGCCTGCGCGTCGCGGATGAATACGACGTGCAGGTGGCGATTCACACCGACACGATCAACGAAGCGGGATTCCTTGAAGTTACGGTCGAGGCAATTGCCGGACGCGCGATTCATACCTATCACACGGAAGGCGCCGGCGGCGGCCACGCGCCGGACATCATTCGCATCGCGTCGTTTCCGAATATTCTGCCGTCGTCGACGAACCCCACTCGGCCGTACACGATCAACACGATCGCCGAACATCTCGACATGCTGATGGTGTGCCATCACCTGAATCCGAACGTGCCGGAGGACGTCGCTTTCGCGGAGAGCCGCATCCGCCCGGAGACGATCGCGGCGGAAGACATCCTGCACGATCTGGGCGTGATCAGCATGCTGTCGAGCGACTCGCAGGCGATGGGACGCATCGGCGAAGTCGTGGTCCGAACCTGGCAGACGGCACACAAAATGAAAGCGCAGCGCGGGCCGTTGCCGGAAGACTCGAGCCGCAACGACAATTTCCGCGCGAAGCGATACGTCGCGAAATATACGATCAATCCCGCGATTACGCATGGCGTGTCGGAGGAAATCGGTTCGATCGAGCCAGGCAAGCTGGCCGACCTGGTGTTGTGGAAGCCGGCGTTTTTCGGGGCCAAGCCGGAAATAGTGGTGAAAGGCGGATTCATCGCCTGGAGCGCGATGGGCGATCCGAACGCATCGATTCCGACACCGCAGCCGGTGCTTTACCGTCCGATGTTCGGCAGTTTTGGCGGCGCCACCGCCGCAACCAGTTTGACGTTCATGTCCCAGGAAGCGATGTCGGCGGAAGTCCCCCGGCGGCTTGGAATCCAGAAAACGGCCGCGCCGGTGCGCAATTGCCGGAAAATAGGGAAAAGGGATTTGCCGCTCAACGACGCGACTCCGAATATCGAGGTCGACCCTGAAACGTATGAAGTGCGCGTCGACGGAGAATTGCTGACGTGTGAGCCGGCGCGCGTGCTTCCGCTGGCGCAGCGCTATTTTCTTTTTTAGAGAATCGTGTAGAATATCGATCTTTCCGGGCAGGGGACAAGCGTTTATCGGGCTTTTACACTCCGATGGCAGTTCCTGCGTCCGGGATCGTGTGAAATGATCCCGAACTCACAGCGAGTCAGCGAAGCAGTGCAGGGCCTAACGTTCTGCTTTCTCCTGTTCCTGGTGGAGCAGGGCGAAAAGATCGTTCGCAGCGCGAAATTCCTCCTCCAATTCCCTGGTTGAGAGATTGCGGCGCAGGTGATCGATTTCCTGCCCGAGCCGTTCGAGCGCCCGCGCGACGTTCTCGCGATTCGCGAGAAAGACGTCGCGCCACACGCCGTACGGACTTCCCGCCAGCCGCAGCATGTCCTGCAAACCTTTGCCTGCCAGCGCGAGAGGCAGTCCGGTTTCGTCCGTCTCATCCGAAACGACGCGCGCGAGCGCGACGGCGACGAGCTGCGGCAAATGCGAGACGATGCCGACAGCCCAGTCGTGGGTGTCCGCATCGCACCAGACCGGCTTCGCGCCGATTCCGCGCAGAAGTTGGACGAATTTCTGCACCCGCGGATCCGAGTCGGTTTCCGAACCAATCAAGGCGTAGGGCGCTCCCTGGAAAATTTCGGCTCGGGCGTTTTCAACGCCGGAAATCTCTTTTCCTGCCATGGGATGGCCGCCAAGAAACCGCGCGCCGGCTTTGAAGTGGGCCGCAGCGTCCCTGCAGACAACGGCCTTCGCGCTACACGCGTCGGTGACGAGCGCTTGCGGTCCGCCAGCGGCCGCGATGGATGGCAACGCTTCGATCGTTGCGCCGATCGGCAGAGCGACGTAGACGAGGTCCGCACCGCGGACCGCGTCGACCAGAGTTGCGCATGTTTCTTGCACGGCGCCACGGGCGAGCGCGCGTTTGAGGACGTCTGCGCGATCAAAGCCGGCGATGTGGATTTCAGGAAAATGCTTCCGGAGCGCGAGACCGAACGAGCCTCCGATCAGGCCAGTGCCAATAATCGCGACGCGACGAAACGGGGCCGAAGTTGGCATGCGCTAGATCATACGGGGAAAGCGCGTGAAGTTCGAGAGCACCGTGGCGCAGGAAGAGATCGTTCCATCGCACGCGCGGGAGAAGCAGTGGGCGCAGCAAAACGCCCCGAGATTCGGCAAATTCGACGCCGCGTCAGGTGAGCGAAGCGGCGGCGCGCGCGCCGTTTTCGGCTTCGCCGGACTTGATCACCTCGACGTGCGCGACGTCGACCAGCTTCTCGATCTGGCGCACGAAGGCGGGCGCGGAGCGCTCGGCTTGCACCGTCATGCGCACGTCGAAGAAACTGCCATCCGCCGACGAATCGGCAGTGAGATTGATCAGATCGAATCGGCGGCGGCGCGCCATGCTGAGAACGCGCAGCAGGGCGCCTTCTTCATTCTTGACCCGCAACTGGAGAGTGAGAACGTTCACTGCCTGACCTCGTCCATCATTTCGGAATTGGTTTTGCCCGGACCGACGATGGGCCACACATTGGCCATCTGATCGATCACGACGTGAGCCATCACGGGCCCGGACGTGGCGAGCAAATTGTCGATGGCGTCTTCGATGTGCTCCTTGCTTTCCACGCGGAACGCGGGGATGCCCATCGATTCGGCGACGCGCGAGAAGTCCGGATTGTCGGAGAGATCGACTTCGCTGTAGCGCTCGGCGTGGAACAATTCCTGCCACTGGCGAACCATGCCCAGCGCGCGATTGTCAAAGAGAACGATCTTCACGGGCAGATCGTAGCGACGAAGCGTCGCGAGTTCCTGCAGGTTCATCATCATCGACCCGTCGCCGGAAACGTTGATGACAGTCGCGTTCGGATAAGCGAGCTGGGCGCCAATCGCGGCCGGCAGGCCGAAGCCCATCGTCCCGAGGCCGCCGCTGCTCAGATGCTGTTCTGGACGCGCGAAATCGAAGTGCTGCGCGACCCACATCTGGTGCTGGCCCACGTCGCATGCGACGATGACGTTTTCGGGAGCTCGCTGCGCGAGCCGCTTCAAGAACCACGGAGCATAAATCCCGGGCGCGGGCGCGTCGTAATTCCAGGCGTGCGACTGCTTCCAGGAGAGGCATTGGCGACGCCAGGCGTCGCCGTCAACAGCGACCGTGGTGAGCGCGCGGAGAGTTTTCTTCAAATCGCCAATCAGCGGTGCGTCTGCGTGGCGGAGCTTGCCCACTTCGGAGGCGTCCGCGTCCATGTGAATCACGCGAGCCCCTGTGGCGAAGCCTGCGAGTTTCCCGGTAGCTCGATCATCGAAACGCGCGCCGATGCAGATCAGCAAATCGCAAGCCTGCACGGCGTGATTCGAGGCTTTCGTGCCGTGCATGCCCATCATGCCGAGGAACAGCGGATGCTGCGTGGGGATGGCCCCGATACCCTTCAGCGTGGAAATGACGGGAATTCGAGTGGCGTCGACGAACGCATTGAATTCCCTGATTGCGCCGGCCATACCAATTCCGCCGCCGGCATAGATCACCGGCCGGTGAGCATTCTCGATCAACTGGGCGGCGCGGGCGATGGCCTCGCGATCGGGTTCGGCTGCGGAAGAGTCCGCCTCGCTGCCGTAAAACTCGAAATCCGCTTCGGAGTTCGCCACGTCCTTGGGCAAGTCGATCAGGACGGGACCCGGGCGTCCGGACTTCGCGATGCAGAACGCTTCGTGGACGGCGCGAGGCAAGTCCGCCGCGCGATCGACGAGAAAGCTGTGCTTCACGACCGGAAGCGTAATGCCGAAGATGTCGACTTCCTGAAACGCGTCCGTTCCCATCAACGGCGTGGCAACCTGGCCGGTGATGGCAACCATGGGAATCGAATCCATGTAGGCGTTGGCGATTCCGGTGACGAGGTTCGTCGCGCCCGGACCAGAGGTGGCCATGCAGACGCCGACCTTGCCCGTCGCGCGCGCGTAACCGTCGGCGGCGAGCGCCGCAGCCTGCTCATGGCGGACAAGGATGTGGCGAATGTGCGAATCGAGCAGCGCGTCGTACACGGGCATGATCGCTCCGCCGGGATAACCGAAAATGAATTCGACGCCCTCGCGCTCGAGGGCTTTCACCAGGAATTGAGAGCCCTTCATTTTCCACCTCGGGCTGCCGTGGATGCTTCCGGCTTGAGCCACGACATCTGCGCCCGAAGCTCCTCGCCCACTTTTTCGATGGGGTGGTTGCGGTCGCGCTCCAGCAATTTCGTATACTCCGGACGCCCGGCCTGATTTTCGAGCACCCATTCCTTGGCGAATTTTCCGGATTGAATTTCCTCGAGAATTTTTTGCATGTTCTCGCGGACGTGCGCGTCGATCACGCGCGGGCCGCGCGTCACGTCGCCGTACTTGGCGGTTTCGCTGACGAACTTGTGCATTTTGGCGATTCCACCTTCGTAGATCAGGTCAACGATCAGCTTCACCTCGTGCAAGCACTCGAAATACGCCGCTTCGGGCTGATAGCCGGCTTTCACCAGCGTTTCCCATCCGGCTTGAATCAGTTCGCGAATGCCGCCGCAGAGAACAGCCTGTTCGCCGAACAAATCGGTTTCCGTTTCTTCGGCGAAAGTGGTTTGAATCACGCCGGCGCGCGTCCCGCCAATCGCGTGCGCGTAGGCCAGAGTGCGGTCGTACGCATGGCCCGACGCGTCCTGATGAACGGCGAGCAAGCAGGGCACGCCGCCACCCGCCTCGTACTGACGCCGAACCAGGTTTCCAGGTCCTTTCGGAGCGACCATCGTCACGTCGATGTTTTGCGGCGGCCGAATCTGGCCGTAATGAATATTGAAGCCGTGCGAGAAAAGGAGCATGGCGCCGGGCTTGAGACCGGGCGCAACTTCGTTCTGGTAGAGCGGGGGCTGCGCCATGTCGGGCGCGAGCATGACGATGACGTCCGCACCATCGGCGGCGTCGGCGGGCGCGATGGGCGTCCAGCCATCCTGCTCGGCCTGCGCCCAGGAAGGACCTCCACGGCGCAAGCCGACGGTCACGTCGAGGCGGCTGTCGCGCAGATTGAGTGCGTGCGCGCGCCCCTGGCTGCCGTAACCGAGCACCGCAATGCGCTTGCCCTCAAGGGCTCGCGGATTCGCATCGTCCTGCCAAAACATCTTCGCCATGTTCATCTCCTCATTGCAGAGCTTGATCTGCCGATGTGATTGCGCCTTCGGAAGCCGACGAGACGAGCCGCGCGTACTTGGCCATCACGCCGGTTGAATATTTTGGTGCAGGAACTTTCCAATGCTTGCGGCGTTCATCGAGATTGACCGCTTCGACATCGAGACGCCGCGCAGGAACGTCGAGCGTGATCATGTCGCCTTCGCGCACGAGGGCGATCGGGCCGCCGCGGGCGGCTTCGGGAGCAACGTGGCCGACCATCAAGCCGTGGGTGGCGCCGCTGAAACGGCCGTCTGTGATCAGGGCGATCGAATCGCCCAGGCCCTGGCCGACCAGCGCGCCGGTGACGGCGAGCATCTCGCGCATGCCGGGACCGCCGCGCGGGCCTTCGTAGCGAATCACGACGACGTCGCCGGGCTGAATTTTCCTTTGTTGTACGGCCTCGAACGACGCCTCTTCCGAATCGAAAACGCGCGCAGGGCCGCGATGGAGCAGGCGCTCGTGCCCGGCGAGTTTCACCACGCACCCTTCCGGCGCGAGCGAGCCGTACAGAATGGCCAGGCCGCCGTCTTTCTTGAGTGGGTTCCACAGAGGACGCAGAACTTCCTGTCCCTTCGATTCGCTGGCGCTCTCAATTTCCTCGAACAGGCTTTTGCCGGAGACAGTCGGGCCGTCCTGGAGCAAGCCCGCTTCGCGCAGTCGCTTTGCGAGCAGGCGCATGCCGCCGGCGTTGAACATGTCGGGCGCGGCAAAGCGGCCGAAAGGCTTCAAGTCGGCGATGAGCGGAGTCTTCGCGGAAATGCGATCGAATTCTTTGATGGTCAAGTCGACATCGGCGTCGCGGGCGATGGCCAGCAGGTGCAGCACGGCGTTGGTCGAGCCGCCGGTGGCCGCGACGGAGGCGATCGCGTTTTGGAGCGATTTGCGAGTGATGATTTGACGCGGGCGAACATCTGCGGCCAGAAGCTTCATCACCGTCTTGCCGCAATCGAACGCCACTTGCTCTTTGCGCGGATCGGTAGCCGGAATCTCATTCGCGCCCATGGGGGAAATGCCGAGGAAAGTGATCGCCGTGGCCATCGTGTTCGCCGTGAACTGGCCGCCGCACGCTCCCGCGCCGGGGCACGCGACATTCTCGAGGTCGGTGACTTCGGCCGCGGTCATGCGGCCTGCAGCGCAGGCGCCCACGGCCTCGAAAACGTCCTGGATGGTCACTTCGCGGCCGTGAAATTGGCCGGCGGCAATTGACCCGCCGTAAAGCGACAGCCCTGGAATATTCAGGCGCGCGAGCGCCATCACCGTGCCAGGGATGGTCTTGTCGCACCCGCAAATCGCCACGACCGCGTCGAAGGCGTGCGCGCGAACGACGAGCTCGATCGAGTCCGCAACAATTTCTCGCGACACGAGCGACGCTTTCATCCCTTCGGTGCCCATGGTGATCCCGTCGGAAATGGCGATGGTGTCGAACTCGATGGGCGTGCCGCCGGCGGCGCGAATTCCTTCTTTCACGCGCTCGGCCAGGGCTCGCAGATGAAAATTGCAAGGCGTGATTTCCGTCCAGGTATTGGCGACGGCAACGAGCGGACGCGCGAGATCGGCGTCGGTCAGGCCGGTCGCCTTCAGCATGGCCCGTGCCGGCGCCCGGGAGATTCCCTTTTTGATTTCGTCGCTATGCATCGATCGTGTCGTCTGCCCTCGTTCTCCTGGCGCTCAGGGTGGTAAGGGCGAATCCAGGATCACAAACCCCTCAAACTAAAAAGCCCCGCGTCCTGGGGTCAGGTGCGGGGCGGACCGTCCAAGCTGGGCTTAGACCGGTGGCCCCCATCGAATCGCTACGACTACGACCGTTCTAATCACTCGCGTCATAATCCATATCCACGCCTCGCGCTTCGCGAGAACGCTGTGGGAACCAGTAAACGCGAAGCCGTTGGATAAGTCCAATTTGTAATTCTTGATAAAATCATAACTTTTTCTTATGGGCCAGAACAGGGAATTCGCTTGACGCTGCCGTGCCGCGACCGTATAGTGGCGCTTCGGTTGGTTCAGCGGGACGGGAAGACCAAGGCCGCGCGATGCGCTCGTATTATCACAATTTCGCCTTTACTTACCGCTTCTCCTTTACGGGGGAGCGGGCGGGCGAGACTCGCGCGGTGAACGAACCGATCTAAAAGCCGCAACAAGTTTCGAGATACCGGCCGCGACTCCCAGAGAGTTCGCGGCCTTTTTTGTTTTCTGAGCTGACGGCGGAGTGAGACGACCATGAAAATCGACGATTGGCGGCGAAAAATCGACGCGATCGATACGGCGATGCTTCACCTGCTGAACCTGCGGACCGAGCTGGCCCTCGAAGTAGGCAGGCTGAAAGGGCAGGCGGGACTCGTGCTGAGGGTTCCCGAGCGCGAGCGTGAGATTCTGAACCGCATGAAAGCGTTGAATCCCGGCCCGCTGGACAGCACCGCCATCGAACGGATCTACCAGGTCGTTCTGGACGCGTCGATTCGCACTCAGGTGCTGAACGGATGCGGGACAGCCGCCGAGCCAAAGCCGAGCGCGCGACGCACGCGCGGCAAATCGCGAAAAATTCTGGCGCTATGAAGATCGAACCCAACGCGCGAATCGCGTTTCAAGGCGAACGGGGCGCCTTCAGCGAGGAGGCCGCTGTGCAGCTTCTGGGCGAAGGAATCACGCTCGTGCCGCGCGGGAGCTTCGACACGACGTTCAACGCGATCAACGATGGCGCCGCAGATTATATTCTCGCGCCGATTGAGAACAGCCTCGCCGGGTCGGTTCACCGCTCGTTCGATCTGCTGGTGGAGAGCCGCCTGACCATCGTGGGAGAAGTCATCATCCCGATTGTGCACCACCTGATCGGGCCGCCGGGCGCGACGTTCGAAGGGATTACGACGGTCCAATCGCATCCCGTGGCGCTGGCGCAGTGCGAGCGCTTCTTTACGGCCAATCCCGGACTGAAACGCATCGCGGCGGAGGACACAGGGGGCAGCGTGCGGCAAGTGATTTGCGCAGGCGACTTATCGCGCGCGGCGATCGCGGGCAGGCGTGCGGCAACGATCTATGGCGGCGCCATCCTCCGCGAGCACCTCGAAGATGATCGAGAGAATTACACGCGATTTCTTTTGCTCTCGCCGGAAGGAGCAAGTTCGGAAGGCGCGGACAAACTGTCGCTCGTCTTCGAATTGGATCATCGCCCCGGCGCGCTCCACCATGCGCTGGCGCCGTTCGCCAAACGCGGAATTAATCTCATGAAGATCGAGAGCCGTCCGGTGCACGGATCGCCGTGGCAGTACCGGTTCTATCTGGATTTGCAAACACCGGGCGGACGGGCGGGAGCCGAATCGGCGCTCGAAGAGCTGAACAAACTGGTCGTCGGGCTGCGAGTTTTGGGTTCATACCCATCCGCAAAGATCGCGGAGGGCGCAAAGTCGTCATCATCAGGGGAGCACAAATGATCGTCAATATGTCCGGCAATGCCACTGAGGAGCAGGTCAATCACGTGGTGGAGCGCATCAAGGAATGCGGCTTTCAGGCGCACTTGATTCGCGGCGAGGAGAGGATCGTGATCGGGGTGGTGGGCAACAGCAACAAGCATCGAAGCGAGCTGGAAGCGCTGCGCGCCGCGGCGGGCGTGGAAGAACTGGTGCCGATTTCTCACCCGTTCAAGCTGGCGTCGCGGACGGTCAGGCCCGAGGGTTCGGTGATAGACGTGGGAAAGGGCGTGGCGATCGGCGGACCGGAAGTGATCGTGGCGGCGGGACCGTGCGCCGTCGAATCCGCAGCGCAGATCAACGATGTGGCGAAACGCGTGGCGCGAGCCGGCGCGAAAATGCTGCGCGGAGGCGCGTTCAAGCCGCGGACGTCTCCGTATAGCTTTCAGGGGCTCGGCGAAGAAGGGCTGAAGCTGCTTCGCGCGGCGGGTGACGAGAATAATCTGGTGGTCGTCAGCGAGGTGATGGATCCGTCGCAGGTGGAACAGATGCTGCCGTACGTCGACGTGCTTCAGGTGGGCGCGCGCAACATGCAGAATTACCATTTGCTGCGGGCGCTTGGCGAAGTCGACAAGCCGGTTCTGCTGAAACGGGGATTGTCCGCGACGATCGAAGAACTGCTGCTCAGCGCCGAATACATCATGGCGGGCGGAAACTATAAGGTGGTTCTCTGCGAGCGCGGCATTCGCACGTTTGAAACGTACACGCGCAATACGCTCGACATCGCGGCGATTCCCGTCATCAAGCAGCTTTCGCACCTGCCGATCATTGCCGATCCGTCGCACGGGACAGGCAGGCGCGACAAGGTGGCGGCCATGGCGCGTGCTGCGGTTGCCGCGGGAGCCGACGGGTTGATCATTGAGGTGCATCCCGATCCGGAGCGCGCTCTGTCGGACGGCGCGCAATCGCTCTATCCGGACCAGTTCGCGCAGCTCATGGCGGAAATTCGCATCATCGCTCCGGCGGTCGGGCGGCGTGTGGCGTAAGAACGCGACTTTCGTTCGCTTCCGAACAATGTCCCTTAGGGACGGGTGATGGCTTTCGCCCACCTGAATCCCGCGCCGCAACATTTTCCGCGAAGGCGTGTTTCACGGGATAGACACTTCGGTGGCGTAGAGACAATTCGCCGAAGGCTGGTCGGAAAGGGACACGCCAATGACCACGAAACGGCTTTTGATGTGCGGAGCGGCGCTGCTTACTTTGTGCGCGCCGGCCACATTCGCACAATCGGGCACTTCTACAGCCGAAAATAAACCGGCAACGATCCAGCAGAGAAAGGAAAATCAGCAGGACCGCATCGGGCAGGGTGTAAAGAGCGGCCAACTCACCCCCGGCGAAACGGCCAAGCTGGAACGCCAGCAGCGGTCGATCAACAAGGAAGAACGGCATATGCGCAAGGCGGACGACGGACACTTGACCGCGGCCGACCGGAAAGCGCTGAATCGCCGGCAGAACCGCGCGTCGCGGAACATCTACAGGAAGAAGCACAACGCGAGGACAGGCGCCTGATCGAGCCTGCCGTATTATCGCAATCCGGCCATTGACGAACCCCGGCGATTCCCGCCGGGGTTTCCTTTTCCCCCGCTGATTTTCCGCCCGACGCGCGCGATGGCGGGTTCACAATCCGCGCAATGCGCACTAAAATGAATCGCGGCACGAATTACAAAATCCACGGAGCTATCGCCCGAATTCATGCGCTACCTCGCGCTCGCAAGCGACTACGACGGAACGCTCGCCGATCACGGAATTGTACGAAGCAGCAGCGTCGCGTCCTTGCGCCGGCTGGCTGAATCAGGACGCAAGCTGATCCTGGTGACCGGCCGCGAACTCGGCGACCTTCGCGCCGTCTTCCCCCAGCACGAGATGTTTCAGCGGATCGTCGCCGAGAATGGCGCGCTTCTCTACAATCCGGCGACTCGGGAATCCAGAGCGCTGGGGGAGCCCCCTCCACCCGAGTTCGTCGCCGCGCTGCGCGATGCCGGCGTCGAACCGCTGAGCATTGGCGCATCGATCGTCTCCACGGTGCGGCCGCATGATCCCGCGGTCCTGAAGACGATTCGCGATCTCGGCCTGGAGATGCAGGTGATTTACAACCGCGAGGCCGTGATGGTGCTTCCTTCCGGCGTCAACAAAGGGACCGGACTGCGGGCCGCACTTGCGGAGCTCGGGCTTTCCGTGCACAACACGGTTGGAGTAGGCGATGCCGAGAACGATCACGCGCTCCTGAGCGTCTGCGAATGCCGCGTGGCCGTCGCGAATGCGATTCCTACTCTGAAAGACCGAGCCGATCTCGTCACCAGCGATCCCGACGGAAAGGGCGTGGAGCAGCTCATCGATAAGATGCTCTTTGACGATCTTCGCAGCGTTCAACCTCGAACGCCCCGTTATCCGATTCGCTTCGGCCAAACGCCGGACGGCAAGGAAGTGACGATCCCGTCCTATGGGATGAACCTGCTCGTCGCCGGCCCTTCCGGCAGCGGCAAATCCAACGCCGTGGTGGCAATCCTGGAGCGTCTGCTGGAACACAGTTATCAGGTGTGCCTCGTCGATCCGGAAGGCGACTACGAGCGCCTGGAAAGGGTGATCCCACTGGGTAACGCTTCGCGGGCGCCGGATATTTCTGAAATTGCGGCGGCGCTGCAGAAACCGAAGACTTCCGTCGCCGTAAATCTTCTTGGCCTGCCGCTGGCGGACCGCCCCGCCTTCTTCACGTCGCTGCTTCCCCTGATTCAGGAAATGCGCGCCAAGGCAGGCCGCCCGCATTGGCTTGTGATCGACGAAGCGCATCATCTTCTGCCTGCTTCCTCGGATGCCGCCGCCGCTTCGATTCCTCCAACGCTTACGAATCTTCTGCTGATCACGGTTCACGTCTCGGCCGTACTACCGTCCGTGCTGAAGATGATGAACGGCGTGATCGCTGTCGGTCCGACGCCCGAGCAGACTATTCAAGAGTTCAGCAGTGCCGTCGGGAGGCCTTCGCCTGTCCACTCGCCCCTGCCGTCAAAGACGGGCGAGGCGTTCGTCTGGTTTTTGGACGATCCGCGCGGCCTGCTTTCGGTTCGCGTCCATCCCTCCGCCCTGGAGATGCGCCGGCACAAGAGGAAGTACGCGGAGGGCCGCCTGGCCCCTGAAACAAGTTTCTTTTTCAAGGGGCCTCACGACAAATTGAACCTTCGGGCGCACAACCTGATGATGTTCAATCAAATCGCCGAAGGCATCGATGACGAAACGTGGTTGTTTCACCTTCGGCAGCAGGACTATTCGAAATGGATGCGGCGGGCGATCAAAGACGATGCGCTTGCATCCGAAGTGCTGGAAGTCGAAACCGATTCCGGTGCGACACCTCAGGGGAGTCGGAAACGAATCATCGACGCGGTCAACAAGAGATACACAGGTCCCGAGACTGCCCAGCAGTGAAGAGCTGGCATAGACAGAATTCGTGACCGCGTGCCCCGCTCTGAACGGTTCGGGAATCATGTTGGACTTTTCCGGGGCGCTACTCAATCGGCACAAGAATCGAGAGTTGAATTGCGCAGCGCGCGGCGAGCGCTTACGATCATCTGGCGATGACGAACAGGGCCCGGCTGGCAGCTTTCGCGTTGGTTTTACTCCTCGTCTCTATTTCCGGATGTTCGCGCTTTAGCTCTGCCGCGCAGGCCCAGAGTCCGTCTACGCCGGCGCTCGAGTTTGTCAGCCAGTGGGGGACAAAGGGCCAGGACCCGGGACAGCTCGATGATCCGCAGGGAATCGCGGTCGATTCGATCGCAAATGTTTACATAGCCGACGCCGGAAACGGCTTCATCGACAAATTCGCCGCCGACGGCACTCCACTGCTCTCCTTTCAGGAGAATTCCCTGAAGGAACCGCAGTCCATCGCTGTCGATTCGGGCGGGGCCATTTACGTTACCGACCCCGCGCACAGCACCGTATTTGTCGTTTTCTCCACCAGCGAACACGATTACCACCGCGTGCTGCGAGTTCCAGCCAGATCCAGCTCCGAAAATTCTCTGACAGTTGCGGTGGACGACGAAGGAATGATCTACGTTCTCGACGAAAACGCCGGAAAGATATTCGCCTTCTCTCGTCGGCTCCGTTTTCTGCGGTCCTGGGTTCCTTCTCCGGGGCATTCTGGCGCGGGAAAGCGGGCTGGGTCGATCGGGCCGCTTCGCCTGGGCGGCGACGGAAACCTCTATGTCGCGGATCTCGATGCCGGACAGCTTTTGCGCTTCGATCCGGGCGGCCATTTGCTCGCCGAAGTTCCTTCGAGTGTGGCGGCGGCCACGCCGGCCGCTGATCCTCCGGACCAAGCGCCGGCCAAGGCCAGAATGAGCGGCGAGTTTGCCGTCTCCCGCAACTACATCTTCGTGATGGACGAGAACGGCTCGACGCTGCACGTCTGGAATATGGATGGCTCGCCGAAGATGGACCTCGATCTTTCCGCCAAGCTTGGCCAGGTCCACCGGCCTCCAATGCTCGCCGTCAGCTCACACCGGGATCTTTTCGTGCTCGACGCGACCGACTGCCGAGTCCTCCGCTACCGCATCAACTTCTAGCCTTTAATTCCACACGAGTAATCTTCCAG
>Ga0070733_10001952_pt1 | contig 15042 bp, 12 predicted proteins | sample Coa_R1_9_FD_66450 | JGI IMG/M metagenome (GOLD analysis project Ga0070733, IMG submission 66450) | Surface soil microbial communities from Centralia Pennsylvania, which are recovering from an underground coalmine fire - Coalmine... | ecosystem: Environmental > Terrestrial > Soil > Unclassified ... | reverse complement strand
AGGGGTGCAATATTGAATTTGGAAACGTGGTGAACGCCACGCAGGCCTAACCGGTAAGAAATTGAAACCACATCGTAGCCGTGTTCAACCAGATTGTTAAAATAATGATTGTACAGGCTGTCGTCCCGCTGTCCGGTTACAAAAGCACCACCGAAAATAAATATAATACAGGGTTTTTTATTTATGGAGTCGGCGTTATACGGTCTATAAATATCTAAACCCAGTTGATTTGAATCTTTTACAGAATAAATAAAGCTTTGTTTTTCGATGGACGGGTGAATTTTTTCAGCTTGAGAATGACCATCGTAACACAGAAACACCCATAAAAGAAAATAAGGCAGAATCTGAAGCCGGAAATACATATTGTTTACCATGAGTCCTCGAAGTTCATAATATTAATACTACAGATCCCTTATACACCTGTTCTGATCCGTCTTTAAATTCAATGACAACAATATACACATAAGATTCTGCCGTTAATGGCTTTCCGTTTCGGAGTCCGTTCCAGCCAAAAACGGGATCATTCGCCGGAACATTTTTTTCCTGAAAGACAATCATACCCCAACGATCGAAGACGGAAAAGTTCCGGATGATTTTTATATCCTGGCTGCCCATAACATAAAAAACATCATTACGACCATCTCCGTTAGGTGTAAATGCATTCGGAATATTTACCCGGCCTCCTGTTACACGGTCCACCCGTCCGTAGCCTTTTTCGCTACAGCCATATTGATTTTGAACTACGAGTTCATACTGTTGGCTGTAATTGGCTGTTGCGATCGGATCCGGACAATTTACACAGGATAACGACTGCGGGGGAGACCATTCATAAGAAATTGCCTGATCGCCCGAAATTGCAAAATGAAGTGGGACCGGTGAGCCCCTGAAGACCGTTGTATCCGATGGATAGATAGAAACAGAAAAAGGGGCGTAGTTGAAACTATCGGAATTGTTTGAATAATCTTTTTCCAGGAATAGACTGTCTGATGGTAACGTCAATGGTGCGCGAAGGCTGCTGTCGTTTACAACAGCGAAAAAATTTCCGGTCATGATACTATCCAAATAAACCTGGTAGGAAACCTGCTTTTTCTGATTGTCAGTTTCAAGGGTAACAACTTGTTTGAGAAGATGAGCCGTATCAGTAAAGGGATTTCCCTCATAGAAGGAAATCGTTAATCCGTTTGGAACAATCCCCGGTTGAAATTCATTTTCCACAGTAATGGCGCACAAAACATGATTATCGCCGGAACAAATCATGCTGTCGATATGGATTATATAATCGTCAACCGGAGGAACTTTTATCACGATCAAAGCGCTGTCCACACAGTAGTTATCGCTTGTCACAATTACTTTTTTTGAAGTATTGTCCTTGCTGGCGGTAAAAACCGGATCGGCACAATCTGTACAGCTCAGCCCTTGCGGGTCGCTCCATAAATAGCCCGATGTATTTCCCGGACTGCCTGAGGCCAGGAGTTGAAGGGTATCATGATATATTACAGTGGCTGAAGGAGGATATATAAATGCCTTATATTGGAAATTACTTGCGACGGTTTCGTTGTTGTCATAATTTAACTCGGGAAGATTGGTATTCGGAAGTTTTACCGGAATATTGTTGCCGCTATCATTTACAACAGCGTAAATGCGGTTAAGACCAGCCCTTCCAACATTCAGTATTCTCTCAAAGCTGGCACAACAGAATCCCTGAACAGCTGAGGGCAACAGGTATACGGTATCCAGTTTTTTTGCTGAATCTGTTGTCGGATCTCCGTCATAAAAGCTTACAGGTGTGCCGGCAGGAATCGGAGCATAACCTTGATTACAAACCTGAAAGCTTACTTTAATTTTTGTTTCTTCAAAACATTCCACCGTTCCCAATCCGATAACGGCATCCACGGTTGGATCGGCGACCGTAAAATTGAATTTCTCCGTTGTATCGGTACATCCGCCATTTAGCGCCACCAGCCAGACAGAATATTTGCCGGGACTGGAAAATACCTGATTCAGGTTGTATGCTGTGCTTATGATCTGCGCTGGTTTCGCAGAGTCGCTGCTGCTGATCCACCATTGATAATTCAATGCGTTTACAGACCGGTTGGTGAATAAAATACTATCGTTCATGATCTGGTCCTTGGACGCGATGATTCTTTTGTCCGGATAGAATCTTGCCATCACACCACATCCTACAATAACAGAATCGGAATAACTGGCAAAACAATTCTGATCCGAATTAAAAACCCTGAGGGATACCTTATAACTTCCCGCCTGTAAAAAACTTTGAGAATAATCGGGACTATTCGTGCCGACTGGTTGACCATTGACCTCCCATTGAAAATTCGTTCCGCCAGCGGATATACTGCTGAATTGAATTAAATCGCCTGCAGCAGGAAACCAATTGTTTCTTGTAAAAGACACGCTGATATTTTCAGAACATGGAGGATTGCATTTATTTTCAGTCACCACACTGTTGCGTACGCCGGCTAGCGTGTTTCGCATTTTTGCAGACTGACCCTCTGTAAAAGAATTTGTACAAGATCCGCTGAAGCTCATAAAATTCGAATCCAAATCCGGCATATCTGTTTTAAAACCACTCAACGTATCCGAACTGCATGAATTTTGATAACCCGAACATCCATTTCCGGGCCCGGATGCCGGCGGAGTATCACATATACCATCTCCGTCTGTTTCACAATTCGCATTCGCGCAACTCCCGATGACGAAAGTGTATTGAAGTCCAAGGTAGAATCCCATCTGCATCGCCAGGTCAGATCCAAATGTATTTGTAACGATTCCATCACGGTAATCACCACCCGGGAGAAAACTCGTCACATTCATATTATATTTTCTCGACCAGTTTCCGCATGAAAAGGTTGTAAAGTATTCATTTTTTATACTATCAACCAGCCAGATATTGCAATAGGCGTTCGTGTTCCAGGAAACCAGCTTTTTCAGCCGGTCAATTTCTATGTCGCCATCCACATTACCCAGTACCGACTCCGTCCGGGTGATTCCGTTACTTATGCCTCCATCCGGATCGATCTTTGCAAGGCAAAACCTGATCCCTGTGTTTGCGCCAGCGCCTGAAGAATAATTTCCTGTGTGGGCAAATGCATCATTAAGATCCTGAACAGCCTCCTGAATTTGCAGATCTGTAACTAATGCTGGATTTTTGCTTACAATATGAAAAACGAGGGGCACTGTTAATGAAGGACTCTGAGAAAAGCCCGTCAGGCAAAACGCACAACCCAGAATGATAAAAAAAATTTTACGGCGAATGGGATCAGGTTTTTAAGGTGTTAGCGCAGTCTTGAAATCGTTCAATAATTGGGCCACCTGATTGAAGCCGCTTCGACGATTTTCAAAATTGTTCGCAGTTCAGCCAGGTGAAAATTTAGTTAAGTATAAGACACAGAGTGCCAGCATAGTTAGAGTAAGACAATTAGTATTACTCTTTATGTATGTAATGTAGACAGCATGGAATTGGCCGGCAGAATGATAGATTGCCTGGTCAAAATTAGTACCATTTTGTCGGGTCAATAAGCCCACTAAGGATTAAGTTGTAAGCTGGTTCTGGTGTTCGTTGATATGTTACGATGATAGTATAAAACAGGAAAATGGAAGAACTTATAAAAACATGGGAGTCAAAATATCTGATCAGGTTCCCGGATTGTGATCCGTTTAATCATCTGAATAATTCCCGCTATCTTGATTATTTTATTAATGCCAGAGAGGATCATTTAATGAAATTTCATCATTTCAATATTTATGAACTGGCACGCGAAAAAGGAATCAGCTGGGTTGTCAGCAAACATCAAATCGTTTACCTGAAGCCTGCTTTATTGATGGAAACCGTTATCATCCAATCGACTCTCATCCGGATGGATGAACGTGAAATTGCAGTGGAGATGACCATGTGGAACCAGGATAAAACCGTCCTTAAATCTTTTTTATGGACGAATTTTGTTCACTTCAACCTGAAAACACAAAAAAGAGAAATACACTCAGCTGATTTGATGGAGGCATTCCGGCCATATTGTATTTCGTTGCCTTCTTCCCTACACTTTGAACAAAGACTGGAACAATTGAGAAAGTAGGAAATTACCGTTCCCTGATCGGTTTAAATTCAGATCCGGGTTCTCAGGCAGGTCACCTGCTTTCGAATGCGAGCTTTTGCCAATCAGGAACAATAATTCCATATCCTGAATACCCCCTTCGAAACTCCAGTTTGGATTATATTCGTCTGATCTTCATCATGAAACCCACGCGACTATTATTTTTTTAAAACCAATTGGAAGGTATCCCAGTTTTCTTCTGGTTTTGGCGCAGTATGGCTGGCTGATCCATAGTTCCTGTTTCCACCCATTCCATGCATCCTCATTCCGCCGCCTCCGTATGAGTTGTGTGGGCGATATCCGCCATTTCCATTTTGGGTTGAATTATTATTTACCACAATTCCCACGCTAAAATTTGCCGGTTTATATCCTGTTTTAAGATCTGTGCCAAGAAGATAATTGATCGGTACGGCAGCTTCATATACCAGGCTGCTGTCTCCATGGAGTTTGATGGCTACCTGTATATTATTGATTTTACTATCCAGCGCATATTGTCCATTTTCCATATTCACCATACCGGTGGTATTGTAATAATCAGATTGACGGAGTAACTGATTCATTTCCGTCATGTAATCAGTATAACGGATAGGTTCGTTATTTCTTTGGGCTGCCGGATCTGCCGGTTTTTTTACAGGAAATACCAGACTCATATTTTTGTTCTTTTCACCCTTTGGGTCGAAATAAATAACCATACCTGACTTCAATATCCTTTTTTGCATGTATATGTCCTTTGAATAGACGCACACATACATATTCTTGTTGTCGTTACTGACTTCGTATTCCATATTGTATTCAGGATTGCTGAAACGCAGGGGAACTCTCCAGTCACTGATATTTCCATCCACGATGACGGGGCTATCCTGATAATGTCCCGGAGGAGCGAGCTTGGGGGAGCAGCTGAAAAAGAAACCAACGCCTGCCAGCCATACGAATGCCTGCAATCTGCCTTTCATAAAATTCTTTTGGAGGCAAATTAATTTCCAGGCCAACACCTGAAAAGCCAAAACAAGTTAATGCTTTGTTAGAAGGGGTATCAGGGTTTTTCAACAGTCACATCCTGAGCAAGCACAGCTTCATCCGGCTTAGATTCCAGTTCCTTGTTTAGTGCAAACAGTGCAGAGTCGGATGCTTTTTCGCCTCCGGCAATTTTTATCTTGTCCAGCAGATCGATCGCCAGGGTTTCTTCCTCCGTTTGTTCTTTTACAAACCATTGCATAAAATTCCAGGTTGCCCAGTCCTTTTCCGCCATACTCATCTCAACGATGCGGTATATATTTGATGTGTTTTCCACTTCTGATTTAAAAACCTTTTCAAAGCAATCGTTTACACTCTTTGGATTGGGGCCCGGGTCCGGAATGGCGGAGACGACAACTTTGCTACCTCTTTTCAGAATATACTCCAGGATTTTCATCATATGGTTTCGCTCCTCATTTTCATGACGGAAAAGAAAATTGGCAATCCCGTCATAGCCTTGCTCACTGGCCCAGGCCGCATACGAAAGGTAAATCTGCGCATTGTGCGCTTCATTGGTCATTTGCTCATTCAATACTTTTGCAAGCGTGGGTGATAGCCGGTTTGTATCCATGATTGTTAAATAATAGTCTGGCCACTTAATAATAAAATAAAAGTAGGGATTTTTCCCGTTTGCATCGGACATATCCTGATATTGTCGTGTCCACCTGGTCCGATCACAGAGAAGATTTTGTGCCTACTGCAAAAACAATTCCAGCAGACTGCGACGGCCACACCGCATTTGTTTTGATAGTCTGGATTAACTTAGATAAAATGTCATTACAACGATATACAATACGAAATGCAGATTCATCCGAATTTGAGGAAATAGGGAAGCTCATGGTAACTGTCTACTCACAATTGGACGGATTTCCAAAAGAATCTGATCAGCCGGATTACTTTAAGGCGCTTGCGAATGTAGGTGAATTCACCCGTAAGCCGGATACTGTATTACTCGTAGCGGTTTCAGAAGAAGATAGAATTGGAGGTGCGCTTGTTTATTTTGACAACATGATGTATTATGGTTCCGGTGGAACTGCTACCCGGGAAAAAGATGCGTCGGGATTCAGACTTTTGGCAGTGGAGCCTTCCTGTCGTGGACAGGGTGTGGGCAGAATGCTGGCGGGGGAATGTGTCAGAAGAGCCAGAGAGAAAGGGCACCGGCATTTGATTATTCATACAACGATGGCAATGCAGACCGCCTGGCGCATGTACGAAAATATGGGTTTTAAAAGGTCAGCTGATTTGGATTTTAAACAGGGTGATTTTCCTGTTTTTGGGTTCAGGTTATCACTTTAATAACAAACCTGATAATCCTTACTGGAAGGATTTATCCGGTTTCCCTAAAAATTTACGGGGCTTTTCAAGAAATGTCGTTGCGAGTCTGAAAAGTATGCCTGTCGACAAGGCGAAAGCCAACAATCCCGCCGATGAGATGATACCTTCGAGTAACCTCAATTGCAGCGGCAGAGAAAACTTGCTGCCGACAGTGGTATATTCATTCAGAGCAAAGTAATAGGCGAGGCTCAAATTTGTGAAAGCCCCTTTCCAATAGAAAAAGGCGGCCCATACGATTACTTCGATCAAATGAATAAGCAGAATCAAACAACTTGCGAATAAGATAGGAACAAGACCTGCCAGAAGCCCGGTTTTTTTATCAAGACTCGATTTCAGGTATAAATTGATTCGGAGAATCATCAGCATGCCGAAGACATGGATGGCCATGGTAATGCCCACTAATAAAGCGCCCCAAAAAACTTCTTCGAAGGAAATGACATAAATAGGTTCAGTCTGTAAAAAGTACATGGTCAATGTCCGCTTTTAATTTAAGACTTATTGATTTTGTTCCCGTTTAAAAAATCCGGTTCATGGAAATTAAGGTAAACTATTTGCTAATTGTTGCGTGTGAAAAATGATTTTAAACATAATAAAAATCCGTCCCGGTGAAGGTAGGACGGATAATAAATTGCAGATTCTGAGAAACCTGTAGAAGTACCGCGTACGGGAATCGAACCCGTGATTCATCCGTGAAAGGGATGCGTCTTAACCCCTTGACCAACGCGGCGTTAACACTAAAACCCCACGGTTTTTTACCGTTTAGGGTCTGCAAAGATATAGGCTGTGGCGATAACTTCCCAAATGTTTTTGTTTCGTAACTTTGCATCCTAAAAATTAAACAATCAAGCTATGAGCACAGTAAAAGTTGCGATCAATGGTTTCGGCAGGATCGGACGATTGGTTTATCGCCAGATCTATAATATGAAAGGTATTGATATCGTTGCGATCAATGATTTAACCAGTCCTGCAGTATTGGCGCATCTCCTGAAATATGACAGTGCGCAGGGCCGATTTAATGAAGATGTAAAACATTCTGAAAATTCCATCTCAGTGAACGGAGAGGAAATTAAGATATATGCACAAAAGAATCCGGCTGAAATTCCCTGGAAAAATCATGATGTGGATGTGGTTCTGGAATGCACCGGTTTTTTTGCTGATAAAGAAAAAGCAGAATCGCATTTGAAGGGCGGTGCCAAACGTGTAGTGATTTCAGCACCTGCAACCGGAGATCTGAAGACCATCGTTTTCAATGTGAATCACCAGATTCTCGATGGTAAGGAAACCGTTATCAGTTGCGCTTCCTGCACTACCAATTGCCTGGCCCCGATGGCTGATACACTGGACAAAAGTTTCGGCATCGAAATGGGTTTCATGACTACCGTGCATGCATACACGAATGACCAGAATACACAGGACGCGCCGCATCCGAAGGGTGACCTCCGTCGCGCCAGGGCAGCCGCACAAAATATTGTTCCTAATAGCACAGGCGCTGCAAAAGCTATAGGGCTGGTGCTTCCGCAATTGAAGGGAAAACTCGATGGAAATGCGCAGCGCGTTCCGGTTATTACAGGTTCTCTGACTGAACTGACTACTATCTTAAAGAAAAAGGTGACGGCTGATGAAATCAATGCAGCAATGAAAGCCGCGGCAAATGAAAGTTTTGGATATACTGAAGACGAAATTGTCAGCAGCGACGTGATTGGTATTCACTTCGGTTCACTCTTTGATGCCACACAAACAAAGGTTATTACAGTTGGCGACAAACAACTGGTAAAGACAGTCAGCTGGTACGATAATGAAATGAGCTATGTAAGTCAGCTGGTGCGTACAGTTCAGTATTTCGCCGGTCTGATTAGTAAATAATCATTATTGAAATGCCCCACCTTCGCCGAGGCTTCGGTGGGCGAGGCGGGGCATACTTTTTTCATTTCACTTTAAAATAACCGGTACATGTCCACCTTTTCTACATTTGATTTCAAGGGGAAGAAAGCTTTGGTTCGTGTTGATTTTAACGTACCACTCAATGATAAACTGGAGATTACCGATGACAACCGGATGCGTGCGGAAATTCCTACGATTCAAAAGATATTAAAGGACGGCGGATCTGCCATTCTCATGTCACATCTGGGTCGTCCGAAAGATGGTCCGACGGACAAGTATTCGCTCAAACACCTGGTGAAACATTTGTCGGAATTACTGGATGGCAAAACCGTTTTATTCGCAGATGACTGCATCGGTGAACGGGCAAATATTACAAGCAGCCTGCTTGCACCCGGAGAAGTGCTTCTCCTTGAAAATCTCCGTTTTCATAAAGAAGAAGAGAAGGGTGATGAGGATTTCGCAAAAAAACTATCGGTGCTGGGAGATGTGTATGTGAACGATGCATTCGGAACCGCACACCGGGCGCACGCGTCGACGGCCGTAATCGCAAAATTCTTTCCTCCCGATAAGAAAATGTTCGGCCTTCTGATGGAATCGGAAGTAAAGAGCGCAGAAAAAGTGCTGCACGATTCAAGAAAACCATTTGTTGCCATTATCGGCGGTGCCAAGGTTTCAGACAAAATGCTCATTCTTGAAAACTTACTCGAGAAAGCGACGGACATTATTATTGGTGGTGGCATGGCATATACGTTTATGAAGGCAGATGGAGGCAATATCGGTAAATCACTTTGTGAAGACGACCGGATACAGACTGCCCTGGAAATATTAAAAAAGGCAGAAACCAAAGGCGTTTGCATTCACCTGCCCTCAGATTCAATCATTGCCGATAAATTCGATGCGGCCGCCCAGACGTCTACATCTCCAAGTAATAATATACCTGACGGATGGATGGGACTGGATATTGGTCCGAATGCTGTTGAACAATTTTGCAACGTTATCAAAAGATCGAAAACTATTCTATGGAACGGCCCCATGGGTGTTTTTGAAATGGAAACTTTTCGACATGGTACCCGGGCAATCGCCCTGGCTGTGGCAGACGCCACTAAAAACGGAGCCTTTTCCCTGGTTGGCGGTGGGGATTCGGTTGCGGCGGTCAATATGTTCGGTCTTGCCGACAAAGTGAGTTATGTGTCAACCGGTGGTGGCGCTATGCTGGAATATTTTGAAGGGAAGGTTCTACCAGGTATTGCAGCAATTAATAATTAATTATTAACGATATATGATTAATTCCTTATGGATTAATCAGATCAGTTAATCATTAATCATTACTCATTAATCATTAATGCAAATTTGTTACATTTAACATCTAACAAAAAATAACGTCTATATGAGTACTCGTAATCTCTCGCTCATTATTATAGTAGCTGTCATCCTGCTATTTGGCGGTTGCGCCTGCAACGGATACAACAACCTGGTCGCGAAGGATGAAAATGTAAAAAACAAATGGGCCAATGTGCAGAGTGATTACCAGCGGAGAAGTGACCTGATCCCAAATCTGGTGAACACCGTGAAAGGGGCAGCGAATTTCGAACAGACTACCTTAACTAATGTGATAGAAGCCCGTGCAAAAGCAACCCAGGTGCAAATCAATGCCAATGACCTTACACCTGAAAATCTTGCAAAATTTCAGCAGGCACAAGCCGGCCTCAGCGGTGCATTGGGCAGGTTGCTTGCGGTTGCCGAAGCATATCCCGATCTCAAAGCAACCCAAAATTTCCGGGATTTACAGGCCCAGCTGGAAGGAACTGAAAACCGAATAAAGGTTTCAAGGAATGACTTTAATGCGGCTGTGCAGGATTATAACCAGACTGTCAGAAGTTTTCCAAATAATATATTCGGAGGAATGTTTGGATTCCATGCAAAAGCTCCGTTCCAATCTGATCCAGGCGCTGAGAAAGCACCGGAAGTGAAATTCTGATCATAGACTTAAACCCAGGTGTTGAAAATTCCATTTCTTTCAAAAAAGGATTTTTTTTCTACAGAAGAAAAAAACAGGATCGTTTCTGCCATCAGGGAAGCGGAACAGCAAACGAGCGGTGAGATCCGGGTATATGTGGAAAGCCACTGTCGTTTTGTAGAAGCGCTTGACCGGGCGGCAGAAGTTTTTACCATTTTGAAAATGGGTGAAACCACCGGTCATAACGCCGTGCTGATCTATCTCGCCGTCAAGGACCGGCAGCTGGCAATTTTCGGTGACTATGCCATTCACGAAAAAGTGGGGGAGGAATTCTGGAGAAAAGAAGTGATCCATATGCTGACCCATTTTCAAAATAGTCATTACGCTGATGCAATTGTAAGAGTTATACTTGATATTGGTGCCGCGCTGAAATTTCATTTTCCGTACGACCGGCAGTCAGATATCAATGAACTGCCGGACGATATTGTTTTTGGCAGGTAAAGCCCGCTCATTCATGAAGAAATTATTATTGCCTTTTTTTGTTTTCATCTGTCTGATTGGTACTGCACAGAATATTCCTGCGCCGCCCAATCCACCCAGGCTGGTGAATGATTTTGCACATGTGATGACGGCAGATCAGGTTGAGGAGCTCGAAAGCAAACTGGTCGCTTACGATGACAGTACATCCATCCAGATCGCTGTGGTGACCGTTCCAACGACCGGTGATTATGCCATCGACGATTATGCATTGAAAATTCTCCGCGACTGGAAAGTGGGCAACAAAAAAACGAATAATGGTGTCGTTATATTAGCTGCAATCCAGGACCACAAAGTATTTATTGCTACAGGATATGGGATGGAAGGCTCCGTGCCGGATATAACAGCCAAACAGATCGTGGAAGATGAGATCGTTCCGAACTTCAGGCAGCAAAATTATTATCAGGGATTCAACCTGGCGGCGGATGGCATCATCAAAGCATCCCGTGGGGAATATGTCGCGCCTTCCGGATATAATCAGCGCAATCAGCACGGAACCGGGGGTGGAAACATATTAGGGATCATCATTTTTTTTATAATCATCATTATTCTGATTAGTCGCAGAGGTGGCGGAAGTGGGGGAGGTGGTGGAATGTTTAACCGTTCCGGTGTTCTCCCTTTCCTGATCGGCAATATGCTTGGAGGAATGGGTCGTAGCGGCGGAGGATGGTCCGGCGGCGGAGGAGGTTTCGGTGGCGGCGGCGGAGGCGGTTTTGGTGGATTCGGTGGGGGAAGCGGTGGCGGCGGGGGTGCCGGAGGAAGCTGGTAAAAGCTTAAGCCCAAAGCGTAAAGCGTAAGGCTTACCGGTTTGAGATATTATTAACAAATCCCTCTCCGGATAATTCAGAGAGGGATTTTTAGCAGAAAACTTTTAATCTAATAATCATAATCCTGGTGGGGCGTAACGCATTATGCTTTACGCTTTGCGCCTCATGCTTACTGGGGAATCTTCGAAAGAATATAGTCTGCCTGCTCTTTCAGCCCCGCTGCCTGCTTACGTTGTCCGATGGGTTTTAAAAAATTATCATTTAGCAATTTGCTTAATTCCTCTTTTTGACCTGCGGGAATGCCGTCGCGAAAACGAACCAGGGCATCAACTCCTTTCCGGAACTGTTGCGTATCCTGTATTTTTAATAACATGGCTGCAAACCCGGGAAATTCGTCAAATTTCTCCTGACTCATTGGCATTTTATCATAACCTTCAATGATGAAATCAAATTTGGATTCATCTCCGGCTTTAATAAATATTGATGACATGGCCACTAGTAAATCACCTTTGGCAGGGTAATTTGAGAATTCGTTGGCCAGTTGGGTCGACTTTTCTTCGTCCAGATAGCTAAGCGCCGTGAGCGCACTGCCCGCGACAGAATAGGAAGAATCAGATGTTTTTTTTATAAATAAATCTTTATACTCTGCCTTCTTATATGCGCCCAGGTATCCGATAGCAGTTGCCTGAACTGTACGGTCCGGATCATTGGTAGCCAAATCAAGCAAAACAGGCTCCGCCATTTTTTTCATGAGGGGCGAATCCATCTCTATGGAATTCATTGTCAGAATTCTCAACTCAAAGAAAGGATCCCTCATGGCCTGTATTAATAAGGACCTCGATAATTCATTGTCCTGGTGTTCGGAACAATACTCAATCGCTTCACGGCGGTCCAGATAGAGACCGGCGTGTTTATATTGATAGATAAAATTTTCAAGTGTCTTATTATCCTTTTTCTGACAAAGTATGATCTTGTCTCCGTCTACATTGATCAGATCCGGCTTTTTGCTAAATGGAAAATAGAAGCTGTCATTTTCTTTATTGAGCCATACGGAGTGACGTTTTTTTGTTCCATTTTCATATACATCAATGGCCATGGGAATGCGAAATATCTTCCCGGTGTTCTGAACCTGATTCACTACCACGAGGGCTGTTTTTTTGGCTTCGTCATAACTGTAATTGATATCGAAAATCGGATGGCCGCTGCCAAAATACCACTGGTTCCAGTACCAGTTTAGGTCCTGACCTGTTACCTGTTCAAACGCCTGCCGGAGATTATGTGCTTCCGCATTTTTGAATTTGAAGGTATTCAGGTAAAGATTCAGTGATTTGAAAAACGCGCTGTCACCCACGTAATTTCTAAGCATGTTCAGGATGCGGCCACCCTTGGCATACGTAACCATATCGAACATATCTTCGCGATCTGCATAATAATATCGAACCAGATTTTTGCCCGGGTTGGCAGGATCCGCCAGATATTTTTGTATCCCTTTGTAATTAGCAGATCCGCCCGCATCCTTACCATATTTATGTTCAGCCCAGAGGGTCTCACTGAAATCTGCAAAAGACTCGTTCAGGGTGAGATTGCTCCAGCTTTCCGTTGTTGCCAGGTCTCCGAACCACTGATGAAAAAGTTCGTGTGCTATATAATCTTCATATTTATTTCCATCAGCCAGTTCCCTGGCGTCTTGTTGAAGGGCGTCTGTATGCAGGGTGGCAGTTGTGTTTTCCATGGCACCGCTGACATAGTCGCGAGCGGTCATCTGTGAATATTTCACCCAAGGATATTCAAAGCCCAGTACCTGCGAGTAAAAACCAAGCATTTCAGGTGTGTTGCCGAATATCCGTCTGGCAACCGGTGCATATTCCTTCTCAACGTAATAATTGACGTCTTTGCCTTTATAAGTATCATGTACAACGGTATAGTCGCCAACACCCATAAAAAACAGGTAGGGAGCGTTTGGCTGATCAAGTTTCCATTTGTCGGTTCGTGTGCCATCTGAATTTTTAACCTGGGAAACCAGTTTGCCATTTGAAAGTGACACATATTTGCCTGGTACGGTCATGGAAATTTCTTCGGTGCACTTCTGATCGGGTTTATCGATGGTGGGAAACCAGGCAGAATTCGATTCTGTTTCGCCCTGTGTCCATACCTGGATGGGCTTATTCTTGTCTGCTCCGAGCGGATTAATAAAATATAAACCTTTAGCATCCGTTATGGCTGCACTGCCCTGCGCCTTTAACTCGTTGGGTTTGGATGTATAATCTATATAAACAGTGTAATTTTCTGTATAACGATACGTTTTATCCAGGTGAATGCGCAGCGTGGTACCATCATTGATATACTTCAATGGGATGTGCTGGTTTCCTTTGAGCAGGGAAATTTCCTTTATATCCATTCCTTTGGCGTCGAGTGTAAGTGAATCAGTCGGATAAAAATGGGGCTTGAGGGTAATCCAGGCTTTTCCGTAGAGATAGGATTTTGAGTAATCAAAACGGACATCGAGTTTTGTATGAAGCAAGTCGTTAATATGCGGGTACATACCACGGTAAATGAGGAGCGTGGGATTTTTGGAAACCGGATTGTTGTCCTGGGCTTTCACGGATACGATCAGTGTTAAACTAAATAAAAAAATCAACATTTGTTTCATTCACGTCATTTTTTGAAAAGAGGGCAGTGTGCCATCTCCTATGAATCAGCAAGAAATATAAAATAATGCAAAAGCCTGGTCTCTTTGGGATGAACGGTTTCATATTATTTCTGCTCACTTGCCTCTCATTTGCAGCACGAGGGCAGCAGCAGGGTTATTTAATTCTAGTGGACGCTGAAAATAAACAGCCCTTTGTGATGCGGGTGGGAGATCAGTCTTATTTCTCGTCCGATCAGGGCCATTTGGTGCTTCCCCAGCTAAAAGACAGCACCTATGAACTTGGTTTGCGTATTCCGAGAAAAAATATGGCAGAATGGACATATACAGTTGCAATTCACCGGAAAGACCTGGGATTTCAGTTAAAAGATAATGATAGTTCGATGATTTTGTTCAATTGGCAGACCAAAGAGATCATCCGTCCGGTTTATGAGAAAGACAGCGGCCGGATGCTGGAGCAGGGTACCAAAAAAGATGATGGATTTTCAAGACTGATGGCCGCCGTTGTAAATGATACGGCAGTTATGTATAATACTTATACCGGCAATGGATTTGGGCACGACTCTGCCGTCGCGAATATTCAGACAGGAAAGTCCAAAAGCCAAATTCCAACATCCGATTTAAATATTTCCGCGAGTAATCTGCGCCCAGAAACTGATAAACAGGCAGCAACCGGAAATCGGGTTCCGGAAGCGCCTGGTTCGGTCAACTCTGCCACCATCGCAATCGCTGCTCCTGGATCCGACAGACAGAATGACCAGCCATCTAACGTTAACCAACAACCGGTAATTGTAA
>Ga0070733_10001951_pt1 | contig 15051 bp, 11 predicted proteins | sample Coa_R1_9_FD_66450 | JGI IMG/M metagenome (GOLD analysis project Ga0070733, IMG submission 66450) | Surface soil microbial communities from Centralia Pennsylvania, which are recovering from an underground coalmine fire - Coalmine... | ecosystem: Environmental > Terrestrial > Soil > Unclassified ... | reverse complement strand
AGCTCGAGGACGCAGCCGGCCTCGTAGATGAACGCGCGCTGACCGAGCAGCCGGGCGTCCTCAGCGACCTGCGTGCGGCGGCGCCCGCTCATCAGAACGATCTCCACGCCGGCGCGCAGGCAGGCCTCCATCGCGCGCACGCCGAGCAGCGAGACCGACCCTTCGCCGTCGTGAAGGAGCGAGGCGCCGCGACCGAGCAGGGTGCCGTCGAGGTCGAGGTAGAGGGCGCCGCTCACCGGGCACTGACCATCGGCGGGCGCTCAGCGATCGGTACCTCGAATTCGCGATCGCCGATCCAAAGCGGCGCCGCGTCGAGATCGCTGAGCCGCCCTTCGCGCTCGAGGCGCAGCGCGAGGACCTTCAGGACTGCGTAGGCCATCGGCGAGAGATCGAGCAGCGCCTGGTGGCTGTTGCGGTGCACGTCGAGGTCGACCTGGGCCATGCCTTCGAGGCCGACCTCGTCGTAGACGTCGAGAAGCATCGCGATCTCGACGCCGTAGCCGGTCGTAAACGGCAGGCGCTCGAGCAGCGAGCGCCGCGCGGCGATCTCCCCAGCCAGCGGCTGACGGATGCCGGCCAACGCCGGGTAAAGGATGGCGAGCGCCGGCCGGGCCATCAGGTGGTTGACCCGCCCACCTCCGTCGACGACATCGACTCCGCCCTGCGTGAACGGACGGCGGTAGAAGGCCTTGACGAAGTCGATCTCCTCGAACTCGAGCAGTGGTCCGAGTACCCCGATCGCGTAGTGCGCCTTGAAGTCGTGGCTGTCGGCGTCCAGGAAGCAGATGAGGTCGCCGTGGAGCACGCTCAGCGCGCGCCACATAGCGTCGCCCTTGCCGGCGACCTGGCCGTAGTCGCTCATCAGCTCTGACTCCGAGAACACGTCCGCTCCGGCCGCCGCCGCGATCTTCGCCGTCCCGTCGCGCGAATCGCCGTCGATCACGACGAGCTGGTCGATCGCGCCGCGCTCGCGCAGTCCGACGAGCGTTTCAACGATCGCGCCTACGGTCTCCGCGCACTCGAGCGCGGGCAGGCAGAGCGAGATCGTGCACTCGCGCGCGGCGAGCGTTTCCTCGTCGTATCGGGAATGGTGGAAGCTGCGGCCTTGCTGCCAGAGCCCGGGCGAGTCGAACGACATCCGCCCCTACTATGGCAAGGCGTGAGCCGGACGATAGGGATCACCCGCGAGATCGAGCCCTGGAGCACCCTCCTGGATCAGGCTCGCACGGACGGTCGGCTCGTCGGCGAGGCATTCGAGTTCGCCCGCGACGCGCGCGTCGCCGAGCTTCCGGACGACCTTCATCCCGACCTGCTCGACGCCCTCAGGGCGACCGGAATCGAGCGGCTCTACAGCCACCAGGCCCAGGCGCTCGACGCCGCCGCGGACGGCCCCGTCATCGTCACCACCGGCACCGCGTCCGGCAAATCGCTCTGCTTCAACCTCCCAACGCTCGACGTCCTGATGCGCGACCCGCTCGCGCGCGCTCTGTACCTCTATCCGACGAAGGCGCTCGCCCAGGACCAGGCGCGGGCTATCAACTCGCTCGGCCTCGCCCGCTCGATTCGCCCAGCGATCTACGACGGCGACACGCCGCGGGAATCGCGTGCTGAGATCCGCAAGCGGTCGAACCTGATCTTCACCAACCCCGACATGCTCCACGTCGGGATCCTCCCCCACCACGACAACTGGGCGGCTCTGCTTTCGAATCTCGCCGTCGTCGTCGTCGACGAGGCGCACACCTACCGCGGCGTCTTCGGCTCCCACGTCGCAAACGTGCTGCTTCGGCTGCGGCGCCTCGCAGCGGCCTACGGTACGACGCCCCGCTTCCTGCTCACGTCGGCGACGATCGCCAATCCAGTCGAGCTCGCCGAGCGTCTCACGGGACTCGAGGGCTTCACGCTCATCGATCAGGACGGCTCGCCGTCGTCCGGACGCCGGATCGCGGTCTGGAATCCGCCTAGCACCGACGAGATCCTCGGCCTGCGCCGCTCCGCGCTCGGTGAGGGAGCGGAGCTGCTCGCCGAGCTCGTCGCCTGCGGGGCGCGGACGATCTGCTTCGTGCGCTCGCGGCGCGGCGTCGAACTGGTGACGCGGATCGCTCGCGATGAACTGGAACGGCTTGGCGCCGGCGAGCTTGCGGATCTCGTCATGCCCTACCGAGCCGGTTACACGCCGCAGCAGCGGCGCGAGATCGAGGCCCAGCTCAGCTCCGGCGAGCTTCGCGCGGTGGTCACGACAGACGCACTGGAGCTCGGTATCGACGTCGGGACACTCGATGCGGCCGTCGTCGTCACCTTCCCGGGCACGATCGCCAGTCTTCGCCAGATGTGGGGCCGCGCGGGCCGCCGCCGCCGAGGCCTCGCCGTCTACGTCGCGGGCATGGACGCGCTCGACCAGTTTTTTGCGCGCCACACCGACGACTTCCTCGACCGCGGCGTCGAGTCGGCGATCCTCGATCACGAGTCCGAGGAGATTCATCTCGCACATCTACTCTGCGCCGCCCACGAGGGCCCCCTGACCGAGGACGACGCGGAGTTCTTTGGCCCGCGCACACTTGCCTACCTCGAGCGGCTCGAAGGACTCGGCGAACTGCGCCAACGAGACGGACGCTTCGTCCTGCGGGCGCGCGAGCGCTATCCGGCCGCCGAGGTCTCGCTGCGCTCGGCGTCGCCTGACGCCTACGCAATCGTCGAGGCCCAGAACGGCGAGGTGATCGGAACGACAGAGGCGGCCCGCGCGTTCTCGACACTTCATCCCGGGGCGGTCTACCTCCACCTCGGCCGCTCATTCCATGTGCGCGACCTCGATCTCGACGCTCGCCGCGCGCTCGTCGAGCCATTCGAGGAGGACTGGTACACGCAACCCAAGCGCGAGACCGACACCCAGATCGAGCGCCTCCTCGACCGCCGAGAGGCGCTGGGAGTGACACTCTCCTTCGGACGCGTCCTGGTCACCGACACCGTGCTCGCCTACCAGCGGCGCAGGCTGTCTGACCACACGGAAATCGACCTGACCGCGCTCGAGCTCCCCTCGACGCGCTTTGCGACGCAGGCGATCTGGTTCGAGCTCGACGGCGCGCTACTCGACGGCTTCCCGGTCGACCTGCTGCTCGGCTCGCTTCACGCCGCAGAGCACGCCCAGATCGCCGTCCTACCGCTGCTGGCGATGTGCGACCGCTGGGACATCGGCGGCCTCTCGACGAACGCGCATCCGCAGACCGGGGGACCGACGATCTTCATCCATGACGGGCACCCCGGCGGCGTCGGCATTACGCGCATCGCCTTCGCTCGCTTCGAGGAACTGGTCACCGACGCGCACCGCCTGATCGCCGAGTGCCCGTGCCGCGACGGATGCCCCTCGTGCGTTCAATCCCCCAAGTGCGGGAATCTCAACGAGCCGCTCTCAAAGGCCGGGGCCGGCGAGCTGCTGGAGCGAATGCTGAGTCGGGCCGGCTGAGCCGCAGAGCCGCGCTCAGGAGCTAGTCGCGGGCGCGTCGAGCGTCGAGGCGCCGTTCGCCTCGCCGGCAGCGGGCATCGCACCCTCGCCCGCGTGGCCGTTGGACGCCGGCGTCTGCGGGGCCTGCTCTTCGCCGAGTACCGCTGCCGCCGCCGAGTCGCCGCCGCGGTCCTCCGCGCCGCTTCCCGGCGTCACCTGCACCGCGAGACCGCTGCTTGGAGCCTCGTTGCTGAAGCGCCGCGCGGCGGGGTTGCGTCGGCGGTCGGGCACCCTGCGGCGCTCGCCCTCTCCCGCGATCACCTGCACCGGCGCGCCGTTGTAAACGAGCGAGCGCTCGGCGGCCTCGACGATCTGGACGATGTCGAGACCCATCCGCATGTGTGACCGCGGCTGGTCGCCGCTACGAATCGACGCGACGAAATCGGCTAGCTCGACTCGCAGCGGCTCCGCGGCGTCGATGTGGGGCGAGACGACGTCGCCCATGCGGTACGCCATACCTGAGCGATGCGGCTCGCCAAAGTTGCGCGGCTCGAACACGGCGCCGCGATCGAAGACTCGAACCTGCTCGGTCGCCGTGTCGTCGTAGACCACCATCGCCTTGCTCCCGGCGATCACCGTACGGCGCAACTTGGTCGGCGCGAGCCAGGACAGCTCGATGTGCACGAGCGTGCCGGAGTCGTAGCCGAGGTCGACGAAGGCGACGTCCCATAGCCCTGGCACGACCGAGTCGCGGGCGATCGCGCGGGCGAACTCGGGCATTCCGAACCAGTAGTGGAGGATCGAGAAGTCGTGCGGCGCGAGGTCCTGGATGACGCTCGAGTCGCTGCGGTGAATGCCGAGGTTGACGCGGGTCGAGGTGACGAAGTAGATCTTCCCGAGCGCCCCCTCGTCCAGCAGGCGCTTGATCCGCACGACCGGCGGGGCGTAGAGGAAGACGTGTCCCGGCATCAGGATCAGCTCGCGCTCGACGGCGAGGCTGATCAGGTCGCGAACGTCGGCGCTGGTCGTGGCTACCGGCTTCTCGACGAAGACGTGCTTGCCGGCCTGCAGGCAGCTGCGAGCGATCTCGTAATGCGTCTGCACCGGAGTCGCGACGAGAACTCCGTCGATCGACTCATCGGCCAGCACGTCCTCGACGCGCGTGGTCGCCCGAGCGTATGGACTGCGGCGCGTATGGCGGCTGAGCGCAGCCTCCGAGGTGTCGCAGAGAACCGCCACCTCGACGTCCTCGAGATCCATTGCAGCGCGCAGCAAGTTGGGGCCCCAGTAGCCGAGGCCAACGAGCGCAAGCCTGACCGGCGACTCGTTCAACGAACGCTCGCTTCGATCAGCTCGGCCGCGCGAGCGCACGGCGAGGACGGCGCGCCCGACGGCCTCGCGCTCAGCCTTGTTGTCATTTGGGCGTCCATGCCGATGGCGGCCTCACACCCCGGGCGAAGCGCCTATGACGATGGGAAATGCCGCTCGGGCCTTCATCGGCGCAACGCCTCCGCAAGCTCCTGTGCGACGTAGGTCTGTTCTTCCTCCGTGATCCCCGCAAAGCAGGGAAGCGAGAGGCAATGCTCGGCGAGATGCTCCGCGGCAGGAAAATCGCCACGCCCGTAGCCGAGGTGATGCCACGCCGGCTGCAGATGAACCGGCGTCGGATAGTGGACCGCGGCGCCGATGCCGCGGGCTCGCAGCGCGGCGAGCACCTCGTCGCGGCTCTCGACCTCGACGACGAACAGGTGGTAGACCTGCTCCTCATCCTCGCCGTCCGCCATCGGGAGGGTCAGCGGCAGATCGGCGAGCAGTTCGCGGTAGAGCTCCGCCGCGCGACGCCGCTGCTCGTTGGCCTCCTGCAGTCGCGAGAGGCGTAGCACGAGCAACGCCGCCTGGAGGTTGTCGAGCCGATGCGTGCCCCCCTGGCGCAGGTGCCGGTTCGGAAAGCCCGGCGCCGACCCGTGATGGCGCAACGACCGCAGCGCATCGGCGGTGTCCTCGTCGCGGCAGACGACTGCGCCGGCGTCGCCGGCCGCGCCGAGGTTCTTGCTGGGGTAGAAGGAGAACGCCGCGGCGTCGCCCCATGCGCCGGCGCGCAGTCCATTCAAGGTCGCCCCGTGAGCCTGCGCCGCGTCCTCTAGCAGCGGCACTCCGCGGCGACCGCAGACCTCCACGATCTCGCCCATCGGCGCCAGGCGTCCGAACAGATGGACCGGCACGACCGCGGCCGTCTCGCCGTCGATCGCCTCGCCGAGCTCGATGGGATCCATGCAGCGATGGGCGCGGTCCACATCGACGAGTTGTGGCCGGGCGCCAGCCGCCGCGATCGCTTCGACGGTGGCGACAAAGGTGTTGGGCACGGTGACGACGCGAGCCTCCGGCTCGACCCCCAGCGCCAGGAGTCCGAGCTGGATGGCCGCAGTGCCATCGCTGAGCCCGACGCAGTGCTCCGCGCCGCAAAACTCCGCGAAGCGCTCTTCGAAATCCTCGAGCTCCGCGCCGAACGTGAAGCTGGCCGTCGTCCAGATGCGTTCGAAGATCGCCGCGGCCTCGAGCCGCAGGCCCTCAAGCTCGCGAGCAAGGTCGAACAGCGGGACCTCGTCGACGGCGTCTGCGAGCGGAGCAGCGGCGTAGAGGTGACGGGCCCTCATCGTCACGACGGCGCCTTTCCTGGCAGCGAGCTCGTCCTTCTTATTGTCTTCGGCATACGCGAGCGGATGGGTCGGGGGTGGTCTGCAGACCGCCTGAATCGCGGCCGGACGTACAACAGGAGTCCTATCGGAAAGACGTCCGAATGCCCGGTGGTTTTTCTCCGGCGACTAGGGTCTCCGCCCAAAATGCGGATGGATCTTTTGCCGCCACCGCGCTCGCTCTCCGGTAGCCGGACAGAGCCCTGGAGGGTCGGCGCCGGCGAGCGGCAAGCGGCCTCAGCGCGCTCGGCCGCCAGCGCGGCCGAACTCGACTCGGCCGTCCTACCGCGGTGGCGTGCGGTGCCGCGACGCGTTCAGCGATCGCACCGACGTGAGACGCGCGGGAAGCCATCCGCGACGCGAGCCCGCAGCCTCAGAAGATCGCTCGAGTGCCGTCTCGTAGGCGGCGAGCAGCTGAGCGCTGCCGCACTCCCAGGACAGGTGCTGCTCGACGCGCTCGCGTCCTGCGCGCCCCATCTGCGCGCGCCGCTCGGGGTCATCGAGCAGCTCGTTGATCGCGTCCGCGAAGGCGGCCGGATCATTGGATCGCGCGTAGAGCGCGGCGTCCGCGGCCGTGACCCGCGACTCCGTCAGATCGTAGGAGACGATTGGTCGCGACATCGCCATGTATTCGGCGACCTTGACGAGCGTCGACACATCGCTCAGCGGCGTCTTGGGGTCCGGCACCAGGCAGACGTCAGAGGAGGACAGAACCGTCCGAAGCGCGGGATCCGCGAGCCAGCCCGCAAAGTCGACGTGTTCCCAAATCCCGAGCGTCGCTGCCAACTCCTCCAGGCCCTCCCGCGCCGGGCCGTCACCGGCAAAGACCGCGTACCAGTCCGCGCGGCGCTCGAGAAGGTGCGCTAGGGCGCGCAGCGCATGATCGACGCCGTCCTGAGGCGCCATCTCGCCGATGAAGCTGATCAGGAAGCGGTGTCCGCGCTTGAGCCCCTCGTCAGCGGGGGTCGGCGCGAACCTCGCGAGCTGAGGACCGCTGCGAACGACAAAGACATCCTCGGGCCGCCGCCTTCCGCGTCGCAGCGCCACACGCTTGTATGACTCGTTCGTCGCGAGCACCAGATCCGCCAGGCGATAGTTGATCTGCTCGAGGAGGCGAGTGAGCCAGTAGAGGAGCCGATGATCGCTGCCGAAGCGAGCCAGGTAGAGCTCGGGGGCGAGGTCGTGGTGATCGAAGATCAGGCGAGCTCCGCGGCGCTTGAGGAAGTAGACCGCCATGAGCAGGAAGTCCGGCGGGTTGGAGGCCTGAACGACATCGAACCCTCGCTCACCGGCCACTCTGCGAGCGAGGCGGCGGATTCGCCAAAAGGCCACCGCATACTCGAGCAGGTAACTGCCGGCGCTTCCGCTCGCTCGCGGCTGAGCGAAGCGGAAGATGTCGACGCCCTCGAGCCGTTCGAAGCGCTCGGTGCTTTCTCCGTCATCGCCCTTGGGGCAGATGGCAGACACCTCGTAGCCCCCCTCGGACAACGCCCGCAGCTCGTTCCACACTCGCCGATCGCGCGGCAGCTGCGCATTCTGCGAAACCACAAGCACACGCGCGGCGAGGCGGCCGGGCGCAGCAGTGGCCGGCTCAGCAGCGGCTGCTTCCGGCGTCGTCTGGTCATCGGTGCGTGTCATTGGTGTCTCATTTGCTGATCGTTGCGCTGTTCGACTTGTGCACCGATCCTATGTCGTCGGGGGTGCGCCGCGGGCGACCGCCGACGGCCGTTCGAGTGTCACCGGGAACGTCGCTTCACCTCGACCGCAGCATTCGCGCGAGCAGCCGAACCCTCGGAGCGATGCCCGTTTTCCGGATGAGGCCTTTGGCCGTCCGGCGCATACGCACCGCCGCGGCCCGCAGCGACGGCGTCTCCACCGTCCCCTTCGCGAGCACGTCGGCGCGGTTGCTGAGCCTCCGTTTGTAGTCGTAGTCGCCCGTGCCCAGGTCGAAGATATCGACACCCGCACGCTGCGCCGACTCCGCGAGCCTCAGGAGCATGAGCAGACCCGGAGAGCAACGCGCGAGAGCGGGGTCGTAGGACGGGAACCAGTAGTGCAGGGTGTTTCCGGAGCGCATCCCAAGGTGCGCGGCGACGGGCTGCCCGTCGGCGAGAAGAAGCGAGAGGACGCCTTGGAAGTCAGCGCTCTGCGCCGCATGGACCTTGCGCAGCACCTCGCGCACCCAGTCGTGTTTGAGGAGGTTGACCGTTCCCGTCCGCGTGAACTGTTCTGACTTCCAGCGAAGCAGGGTCTCGAGCGCGGCCGGATCGTCGCTGTGGAGTTGGAAGCTCAGCTCGCCGCCTTCGCGTTCGAGCTTGCGACCCTTGCGACGCAGCTCCCGCAGCCACGGGCCGTGGGCTTTGTCGACACCAGTCATATAGGGCTCGAACCCATTTCGCAGATCGATCTGCTGCGACTCCCAGCGCGACTGCTCAAACGGCTCGAACGCCGTTTGAGCCGCGACCAGGTGGTCGAACTCCCACGTCTTCAAGCCGCTGTCGCGAATGAGAGCTCGGGCGTCATGGAAGGCATCGGGCGCGGCGATGACTCCGTGATAGTCGGAGAGCATTGCCCCGACCGGCCAGCCGGCTCCGAACGCTCCCAGCTGGAACGGAAAGAAGCCGACCGCGTGTCCGTCGGCCTCGAGCACAGCGACCCGCACGTCTTCTCTCACTGATCCGACGATCGTGGTGAACATCGGTGAGAAGTAGGGACTCGCCAGCGACGGGACATCGCGGCGAATCACCGACCACTGCGCCAGCTCCGACCCGCTCAGCGCGTCGGGACGCACAACCCGCGCGATCATGCCCTCGCACTCATCGTCGGCGTGATCGCCCAGGGGCCGGGCGTGGGTTGGCGGCGTGCTGGGATGACCACGTCAAAACGGCAGCCGAGTCTAAAGGCGAGCGTCGGCAGGAGCGATCGATGCCTCGCGTGACGTCGGTTCTATAGTCTGGCCGCGGGCCTGTCGAGAGCGCTCGCACCGGCGAGCCGGCCACACACAACGAGCACCTGTGCATCTTCGCCACCGCGCGGCGTACCGTGACCCACTCGCGCCCGCCGGGACGCGCTATCTCACGCGCGCCGTGCGAGCTGCTGCCCTATCCCCGGGCGTCGCCGGCGACCGGCTGATCGAGAAGATCGCGTTTCGCCTCGAGCACGCGCCGTGGCGAGCGGAGCAGGCGCCGCTTGAGGTCACCCAGGACTGGGAGCGGCGCCTGCACGAGATGCTCGGTGTGCCGTGGCCATGCCCGGAAGCGGAGGCGTTTGCGACGACCTGGGCCAGCGTCCTGGACACCATGGAGAGCCGTGGGCTGCGGGTGGGGCGGCGTTCTTACGGACAGGATGACGACGCCGACCCGGGGCTGGCGCGCGCGCTGTGGTGTCTCGTCCGCCATCTGCAGGCCGACGTCGTGATCGAGACCGGCGTCGCGCATGGTGTCAGCAGCCGCGTGATGCTCGAGGCGATGGCCGGAGCCGGCGCAGGCAGCCTGCACAGCATCGACCTGCCTCCGATGGTGATCCCCGACCGCAGGACCGAGATGGGAGCGGCGGTGCCGGAGAGCCTGCGCGGGGCGTGGTCGTTGTATGAGGGCTCAAGCCGCCAGCAGCTGCCCGCGGTATTGCGGCGCGTGCCGCGCGTCGACGTGTTCGTCCATGACAGCCTCCATTCGACTCGCAACGTGCGCTGGGAGCTCACGAGCGTGTGGCCCGCGCTACGCACCGGCGGGGTCGTCGTGGTCGACGACGCCGAGTTCAATTCAGGTTTCCAGCGCTTCGTCGCAGCGGGGAGCGATCGCGAGACGCTCGTCTGCTCAGCAGACGACGGGCAGCGCTTGTTCGCCCTGGCCCGTAAGCGCTGAGCGCCCGCGTTCAGTGCGTCCGCTGGGCGCGTCGCTCCGCGACCGGAGCGCCGGACCGACGACGACCGAAGAGCCGCATCGCGATCGTGCGTCGCACCACCCGCGTCACGCAAGCAATGCCCGGCCCCGGATCGCGCAGGTCGAGAACGCCAAAATCACGCGTGCCGGCGTAGGAGCGGGCGATCCGCAGTGCGACCGCTCCGCGCTCGCGTCCTCTCGCCGCGCGCAGGGCCACGAGCACGGCTCGCGCATCCTGCTCGGGGTAGACGAGACGGCCGCGCCGGCGAAGCGGCGGTTGCGGACCAAGCGTCTCGCCACGCAACGTCGCCACCAACCGCGCCGAGGCGTCGAGCCCAGAGCAGTCCGCAAGGCCCCACTGGGTCGGAATGCGAACGTTGACCTCGAGGAAGTAGCGATCGCCGGTCTCGGCGTGGCGCTTGGTTTCCACACCGGCGACTCCGACGAAACCCGCTTGGTCGAGCACCGCGCGCGCCAGCGCCATCGACTCCTCTAGCTCCGCGATCTCGCACAACGAGGCGACACCGAAGCCGACCGGGTATTGACGGATCTTGCGGCAACCAAACTGCACCGGATAGGACCCGTCCGCGGCTCTTACGACGATCGCCTCCTCGACGTTTCCGTCGCCGCCGGGCACGTACTCGCACAGCACAAGCGGGAAGCCGGCGGCGATCGCCCGCTCCGCGACGCGCTGCGCCTCGGCGGCGTCGTTGACGAGCATGACGCGCTCATCGCCAAGCACTTGTCGCCACTCGTGCGACAGCAGGGGCTTGAGGATGCAGGGCCACGGCGCCCCGGCCGCGACGGCGGCGACGTCCTCCGGGGTGAGGATCGTCGCGGTCCAGGGGACCCGCACGCCGGCGGCCCGCGCCACGGCGTCGCCGCTGTCCTTGCTCATCAGCTTCGCGTGAGCGTCGTCCTGGCGCTCGAAGCAGACGATCTCGGGGGGCAGGTTGGCACGTTCCTCGACCAGCCACGCGCTCGCCGCATCGGTACCGGTGAGCAGGCATTGCGTACCTCGGCGCGCAAGCGTCGCCAGGAATTCGAGTCGCGCCTCCCCGTTCCCGATGACATGGCCCTCGACGCCACGGGAGCGCGTCGTGTGGACGTTGCCGGGTCCCGCCACCACCACGACTCGCTCGCCTCGACGGCGCAAAGCTCGTGCCGTCGCGAGACCTCCGTTGAAGGGGTCGAGCAGCACCACGCCGCTGCTCGCGGCGGCCATCAGTACGACCAGGCGACCCGGGGCTGAGGCTGACCCAGCAGGTGACGCGCGACGGCGGGAGCCGCGTACTGGGCGCCGGTCACAAAGCGCATGACCGGCCCGAAGCTGATCGCGGCGGGCGCGCCGACGAAGTAGAGGCCGGGCAGCGACGACTCGAGCCCGGGCCTCAGCACCGGATAGCCCTTGACCATCTCGAGTCGGTCGACGAGATCGGCGGGAAGGAACTCGTACTTGCGGATGTCGATCTCGTAGCCAGTGGCAAGCAGGAGGTGGTCAACCAGGCGGTGCTTGCCGTTGCTCAGCTCGAGGCGCAGCTGTCCGTCTTGCGGTGTGGCGTTGCGGACCGTCGTCGATGCGGTCATCGGCACCCCGGCCTCGGAGGTCCGGGGGCGCAGCCACACCGCGCCGGCGGGGCGGATCGTGTGGTAGGCGATCGGCGGCTGCCATCGCTTCGGGAATAGCCGGAAGAGGTCCGGAGATGCGACGAGCCAGCTCGCGCGCGGCCCGCCGACGCCGGTCGCTGCCTGCATGCTCGGCAGCCTCCAGGGCGGTGGTTTGTCCAGCCACAGGATCGCCTGCGAGCGGAAGATGAGCTCGACGTCGGCGCCGCCCTCATGCAGCAGGGCGGTTGATTCGATCGCGCTCTGCCCGGAGCCGAGCACCGCGACATGGCGCCCGGCGAAGGTCGCCAGATCGGCCTGCTGCGAGCTGTGCGAAACGAGCTCCGCCGGCAACCCGCGCAGCTCGGGCGGGAAGTACGCAAAGCGTCCGATGCCGCCTGCGACCACCACTTTGTCGGCACGCACTTCGCTGCCATCTTCGAGCACGAGTAGGAAGCCGTCCCCCGACACGCTGATCGACGCGGCGAGGCGCAGGTCGACATCCAGCTCAGCCTGGCGCCGAAACCAGTCGCCGTAGCTGATGAAGTCGGAAAGCGGGAGTTCTGTTCCGATCGTCGTACCCTCGGCGGCCGACCAGCGATCGAGCGCGAGCTCCCGACGCGGCGACGCGATGCTCGAGGCGCGAATCGGCGAACGCAGGAGCATCCCTCGCGGCATCTGCTGACGCCAGAACTCCATTGGGTGTCCGCAGATGAACGGAGTGATTCCCCCGTCGCGCAGGTGGGCGGCGACCGAAATGCCCAGCGGACCCGCGCCCACTATCGCCACCCGGTAGTCCGGTGGTGCCGCCGCCGTCACAGGCGATCCCTAGGCCGCGACGCGCTCAGCGGCGCTCGGTTGCATGGCGACTGGCCCGGCAATGCCACTGCGGGAACGGCGAACGAGATGTGGGTGCGGGCAAGCCACGGCGGCGAAGCATATCCTCCGAGCCTCGTGGGCGCTTCAGCAATTCCAGGCGCATGACGCGCGGGTGTTGGTCGTTTGTCGCTCGATCTCTCTGGCGGGCGATGCCTGCGCCGAGGCATAGGCGCAGAGCGTGAGACGGATACTCGGACAGCTCAGCGACCATTCCAGCGGCCTGGTCAGTGTGGATCCGCTGGTCGACTCGGCGTGGGGTGATCTGCTCTCGCGCGCGCCTGCGAGCTCGATATTTCACCATCCGGCGTGGCTGCGTCTAATTCACGAGCACTACGACCTTCCGATCTCGGCGTGGTGCCTGGTGGCCCCAGATGGCCGCCTCCGTGGCGGCATTCCGGTCACGCTGCTCGACAGCCGTCTGACCGGCTCGCGCCTGATCGCGCTGCCGTTCTCGGATGCCTGCCCCCCGCTTCTGGATGCGTCGGCCGGCGGTGAGATGACACAGCTTGCGACCGCCGTGGCCGACGCGCGCCGACAGATCGACCTGCCGCTTGAGGTACGCGGCGCACTTTCAGGAAGCTCCGAAGCCATCCTCGTCGACCGTTACGTGCAGCATCAGCTGCCGCTTCACGTCGACGTCGATGAGGTCGTGCGAGGTTTCACGAAATCCCACGTGCAGCGCGGCGTCAACAAGGCTCGCCGCGAAGGAGTCACGGTCGAGCGCAGCACGGACCGTGACGGCCTCGCCCGCTTTTACCGGCTACACACCGCGACCCGCCGCTATCAGGGCGTCCCAACTCAGCCGTGGCGCTTCATTCACGGCTTCAGCGCACTTTTCGACGCTGGGCTCGGCTTCGTGCTGCTTGCACGTCACGACGGGCGGGACATCGCCGCGGCGGTCTTCTTCTCCGCCGCCGGGACGCTGACCTACAAGTTCGGAGCCTCGAACCGCCGATTCCTGTCGCTCCGCCCCAACAATCTGTTGTTCATGGAGGCGATCCAGTGGGGCTGCGAGAACAACCAGCACACACTCGACTTCGGACGCACTGATTACGAGAACACAGGCCTGCGCGAGTTCAAGAAGACGTGGGGCGCGACAGAGTCACCGCTCGAATTCACCTACTTTGGTGGATACGACGGGACGCGCGGCAGCGGACGCATGAGGCGTGCCTTGAGCGCCACCATCAAGCACGCCCCGCCCAGCTTCAGCCGGCTGGTCGGCGGGTCGCTCTACCGGCACTTCGGCTAGCCCTCGAAGGCCGATTCAAACCACACGCGCTGAGCGAGCGCGCTGTGCACCTTGGCGATGTACTGGCGCGCCCCCGTGTTGCCCCAGGGGTTTGGGGAAAACCATGCGCCGACGCTGTTCCACGCCTCGCCCGCGTGGTAGCCCGCGGTGCACCAGCTGCAGTCACCGTCGTAGTAGTAGCGAATGGTCGCGGCGTAGTAGTCGAGGTTGAACGCAGTCGAATCCCAGCGAAGCTGCTTCGTGCCAGCGCCAATCGTGTTGCCGGGCAGCCATTTCTCCGAGGAGATGCCGACCGACTCGTAGACAGTCGCTGTGCCGGGAACTCGCGAGAACGGCGGGTACTGGCGGAAGCCGCGTCGGTCCACCGTCGTCAGGTCGCCGCGTGCCGATTGGCGCCAATACGACTCGACAGCCACCTGGGCGCGAACCCAATTAGTGGGAATGCCCCATTTGTGGGATACCCACTGGATAAGGTCATCGGTCGACGGGTCCTTTATTCCGGGGCGCCCCGTCACATAAACCGCGAGCGGGTTATGCACGCCCGGGCCATCTCGCTGCGCGTTGTAGAACGCCTCGAGCTGCCGCGTCGTAGGCACGTAGTCGTTCGCCGCGCGGTTCGCCGGCCGGTTCTCGGGAGTTCCTGCGACGAGCGCGGCCGCCGCCGCGTCAGACAGAGGACGACTCTGCGGCGAGGTCCACGCCGTCACGTCGTGCTCATTCGGCGCCAGCGCGAATCGGGCTGAATTCGAGCTGCTGAGGATCACCACGACCACAGCTGCGATCGCGATGACGAGCACCAGAGCTGCTGCGACCGCCGCCCTCCTCTGCAGAAAGGCCGACCGCGGGCGGGGAAGGGTGGTCATCGACAACGCGTCAACGGCGCCGTGCCGAGCTCGGCCGCCGCGAGTGCTTCACGCGTCCGTTGACGCGGCTCGGCGCGAACATGGTCAAGGTCGGACGATCCTAGCCGCTCGCCGTCGGCTTCACGCCGGCTGCCCGTCGACGCGAAGCCCGGTCCAGCAGCGCTTCGCGTATGCGAGCGCGGTGCTCGCCGGCGATGAACGCGCGCTGCTGCGCATCCGCACGCGGATGCGAGCGCAACAGCGCCGTCAGCCAGCCCTGCACCACGCTCAATCCGCCGAGCACCCTCGGCTCATCGCCCATCCGCGCCAGCGCCCCAGCCAGCACCCACCAGAAGGAGGCGCCGTAGGCGTAGGCGGCAACGCCGTTGCGGCGATAGCCGCGCAGGACTCCATCGCGCGTCGCCGTCGCCCGCATCAGGACGGGGTCGCCGGCGGGCATCTCGAA
>Ga0070733_10001950_pt1 | contig 15053 bp, 12 predicted proteins | sample Coa_R1_9_FD_66450 | JGI IMG/M metagenome (GOLD analysis project Ga0070733, IMG submission 66450) | Surface soil microbial communities from Centralia Pennsylvania, which are recovering from an underground coalmine fire - Coalmine... | ecosystem: Environmental > Terrestrial > Soil > Unclassified ... | reverse complement strand
ACGCACCTCAGTACTTTTTCCTGAGTAGATTAGTCCCCATATAGGTAGAGTTCAACCACTGACGCGTCACGATTCACGGGGTCCATTAGGACTAAGCCCTGATTCTCTTCAAAGTCCGCCGATGATAGTTTTGTACAGCGGCAGAGACTTGCCGCGGATTGAGTAGTGAGAGGAGAACGAGGAAATGAAGAATTTGGTTTTGAGACTCAAGATCTGGAAGGACACACGCGGTCAGGACCTCATCGAGTACGCTTTGATGGCGGGCTTCGTGGCCGTAGCCGCCGGCGCCATCATGCCGGGCGTCGCGACCAGCATCAGCACGATCTTCTCGAAGGTCGCGTCTGTTATGAGCCAGGCCGCTCTCGCCGGTAGCTAAACTTTCAACTTGGGGAGGAGGCGGAGCAATTCGCCTCCTCTTCAAAATGCGTTTTGTTTCACCCTCCTTCACGCCGCCTGCCCTGATCCCGACCCCTTCCCGTGTAACCCACGCGACTGCCACCAGTTGCACCGTTCTTCCGGAGTACTTGCCCCCGTGGGAGTAGGTATGATCTTAACTCTGATTTCCACAACCCTTGTCGATGAGACTTTTGTGAGCGTTGTCGCGACCGAATCGCGCATCGCAAGGGAGAGGAACAGAAAAATGAAGAATTTGATTTTAAGACTCAAGATTTGGAAGGACAGGCGCGGGCAGGACCTCATCGAGTATGCCTTGATGGCCGGTTTTGTGGCAGTGGCCGCCGGAGCGATTATGCCGGGCGTGGCAACCAGCATCAGCACGATCTTCTCGAAGGTCGCGTCCGTGATGAGCGCCGCCGCGCTGAGTGGGAGCTAATCCGTTAACGTCAAACCTTTTAGCGCTGGAGAGGAGGAGCTTGCTCAGCTCCTCTTCCACCTGTTTTGCCGCAATCGATACTATACTATAGAGGTTGTCCGCTACGGTAGACAGTCCGACAGTCTTCCGACGCCGCGTGGGATTGCTTCGGTGAAGGTCATGCGGATTCCGTGCTCCGGTCGCAGGATCACCATCGGGCGTGCTTCGATTGTCTGGCCCGGAACCAGCTGCATATCGTACTTTCTAAGCAGCACGCTCAGAATCATGAGGATCTGCAGCATGGCATAGTTGCCGCCGATACAGCCCCGCGGCCCAGCTCCGAAGGGCAAATAAGTGAAGGGCCTGTGAAGTTTCTCATTCGCTTTGGTGAAGCGCTCCGGGTCGAAACTCTCCGGGTTTTCCCAGTACTGAAGCGAATGGTGCGCGCCGTAAACGAACACAACGACCGTTGATCCTCGGGCTATGGCGAGATCCCCGGCACGGTCGTCTGCGAGGGCCATCCGGTCGACCATCCAAAACGGTGGATACAGGCGCAGCGCCTCCTGAATGACCTGCGCCGCAAACTCGAACTTCGGAACGTCGGAGTAACTTAGAAGCCTTCCGCCGAGTACGGAATCGAACTCCTGCCGCAACCTTTCGAGACAATCCGGACGCGAGCTTAGCAGGTAGAGAAGCCACGACAAAGCGTTCGACGACGTTTCATGGCCGGCGACCAGCAGTTGCATACTCTCGCTCAGGACCAGTCCATCGCTCATGCCTTCACCGTCGCTGTAACGAGCGTCCATCAAGATCTGCAATAAATCGTGGCCGGGCGCCTCCTCCCGCCGCCTCTTGATGTAGTCGAGCAAAATGCCGTCGGCGCGGGTTCGCATTTCCTCGTGTTTGCGCAGCTCGCCGGACACAGCAAACCAGGGATTCAGGTACGGCTGAATCGTCTGACGAACCATAAATTCCTGGACAGTGGAGATGGTCAGGCTGATGAGATCGATGTCTTCGTCTTTGAGCCGGGCGCCAAACAGAGACCTCCCGACCATCCCGAACGTAATCTTCATCAGGTGCGGGTAAATATCGACGGGACCGATGGCGGCTTGTCTGTCGAACTCCCGCAGCGAGTCCGCGAGGGAATCCTGCATGATCGAGGACAGAACGTCCAGTTGTTTCCGGTCGAAACCCTTCTGGATGAGACGCCGTTGCGTGCGCCAGGCTTCCCCATGCGTGGTTAGAAGACCCTTGCCCAGGAAGTGGCCCATCCGCTTCACTTGAATTTCGGACTTGTGATAATTTTCCGCGTTGGTCTTCAGCACGTGCTGAATGACGACGGGATTACAGGTTACGATGGCCTCCTTGACACCGCCAAAGTAGAACCGGAATGTATCGCCATGGATTTCGGTGTACTTCGAGAGAACCTGTACGGGATTGTGAGCCATCCGGCCCGAATCCAGGAACGAGCGGAACCGGGAGACGGCGGGAGCAGTTGGGGGCGAGATCACGCGCCGCTGCCCGGCCGCTCGCGCGGAACATTGGGAAACCCCGCATTTCCCAACTGCTTCAAAAGTATCAGATGATGTCTGATCGCCTGGCTCATGGTGGGATGTTGCCGATAGGGAACGCCATACTCTTCTGCGGTTGCCTTCACAATCCTGGTTAGCGGAGCATAGTGAGTGTGGCACGCAAAAGGGCACAGATGATGGACGATATGGTGGTTGAGCCCGCCCGCAAGCCAGCCCACCAGCGGGTTGTTCGTCGCATAATCAGCCGTTGTCGCGAAGATATGATACACGCCGCTGTCAAATTCGCCGCGGTTTGAGGGAAAGTAAGTGCTGTCGACGGTGTGCGTAGTCTGGAATACCAGCGATACGGTCAAGCCGATGACCAGGTGGGAAAGCATGAAAGCCAACGCGACCAGCAGAGGCGACTTCCCCAGCAATACAACCGGCAAAATAAGCATGTATGTGAGGTAGAATGCCTTACCCGCAAAAAGGATGGCGTATTCTCGCGCCGGATGCCTGGTGCGTTTGAGATATCCGTGGGACGGGAAGAAAAAGCATTCGAAGTCTCTTATAAAGATATAGTCGAGAGAAAACATCGCGTAAAAAAACAATGCGTAGATGTGCTGGAACCGGTGCACATGGACGCGAGGCTCGTGGGGCGTAAACCGGAAGATGCGGCGTCCCGTGAGTGCGTCGTCTTCCCCGTGGAGATTGATGCAAGAGTGATGGCCGCGATGATGGAGGATGCGCCACATGTAGGAGTTGATGCCGCAAACATCGAAAACATAGTTCAAGATTCTGTTTACAGACCGCACCGACGAGATGGCATTGTGGTTGCTGTCGTGCGCGATGTTCAGCAAGAGAAACGTCTGGGCGAGGCCGTTCAAAAGGTAGAGAGCGACAAACCTCCATGAATCCGGCTTCAACGCGTAAAGAGAAATCCAACTCCCAGCCAGAACCGCCAGGCCCACGGCGATCTTGAACCACATCGTACGGTCGGCTTTGGGGGAAATGTTCCCCTCGGAAAAGAAATCGTCAAGGCGGCGCCGCAGGACTTTGGGGAAGGAAGACACACTTGCGGGCTCGCCAAGGGAATGCTGCGGCGAGGCTTCAGAAGGTACAAGGTCATCAACGTCCGGCTTCAGACTGATTACGGCCTCTGTGTCGAGCGTCTCGGCAATGATAGTTGGTCGGCCCAATGCATCCCCGGCCCGGCGGAGGCCGGTGGCCTAGGCCAGCAGCGGATTTTGTTGGCCAGACACCGCCCCAGGTAGGCGTCAGAACCTTCATGGTAGCTCGAAACCTTAAGGAAGATCAAGGAAATTCGGCCGGCGTGGGGGGATGTTCCCGGAAGTTGACAACTGGGTGGAGCTGCTTTCGAGCCTTGCAATCTCTGTTACAATAGTTCCGCCGCTGGTATGGAACGAAGAGGCTTTGATTCGGGAGATCGGACGCCCGAAGGGGCTGTCCAGGACTTGCTCGTCTCGCCCTCGGCGGGAAGGTGCCCTTTATGGCTTTTGACCAACTGCAGCTTGGTTCGACCCCGGAAAGCAGCGGCAGGGGCCCACGGGCGGTCCGCGATCACGTCTTGACTACCGTCGATTCGTGGCGACGAAAGTTGTAGCAAAATCGGCGAACGTGTTGTCGCATATAACAAGGACCAGCTACGGCGGCTTAGCCGGCAGACGACTTAGCGCGCACAGGCGCGGGACCCGCGCCGCTTCCGGCAAAACAAACGATGATGCCGGATCGCGCCGCCAAAATCCTGACCGCACCCGGCGACATGCAGGCTTCGAATGGCTGTGCCCCCGTTCTGGAAGTCATTCTTCCCCTCTATCCACGGAGAGCCCTGAGACCCTCGTTTTGTTACACAGAGTTTTAACATCAACCCCGGAGTTTAGCGAATGGCGGCGCCTACGCCATAAGCACAGAACCGATCTATGATATCGTCGATTTTAGAAAAGCTGGATAGTCTAGGGGATCAGCACCCGCACAAACTTCTCTATTCGTACATTGACCTGAACGGCAATCAGATCGAAAGCTACTCATACGAGTCGTTTCTCCACCGGACGAAGGTGATTGCCGGACATTTGAGGAAAGAGCATCGTTTCGCGGCGCAGGACCGGCTTCTGCTCGCCTACCCGCCGGGGCTCGAAATGATTTGCGCGTTTTTCGGCTGCGTGCGCGCGGGATTGATCCCCGTGCCCGTCTATCCCCCCAGTTCTCATGGCTTCCAAGGCGCCCTCTACAAAATGGTCCACATCGCAAAGGACTGCCAGGCCGCCGGCGTTTTAACAAGCAAAGATTACCTGGGATCCCTGAAGACAAATCTCGCCAGAAGCGGAGTCTCGGCATCCGGAGTCGATGTCGACTACATTTCCGATCTTCGCTGGATTGTAACGGAAGACTTCGTCGATACGATTTCAAACGAAACTTTCGCGAGCGTTTCGAAGATTCTATTTCTCCAGTACACGTCGGGATCGACGAGAGATCCCAAAGGCGTGATGGTCACGCACGAAAACATACTGCATAACTGTCCGCTCGTGATCGACCATCCCATGCCGGTAGTCGTATCCTGGCTTCCGCAGTATCACGACATGGGACTGATTGGGTGTTACCTTTATCCCGCGCTTACAAGCGGCACCACCTATGGCTTCGCTCCCACGGACTTCATCCAACGCCCGACCTTGTGGTTCGACGCGATCAAGACTTACAGAGCCAGCGCCTCGGCGGCGCCCAACTTCGCTTACGACTATTGCTTGCGCGCCGGGCGGCTTTCGAAGGAGAGTCTGGAAGCTTGCGATCTCAGCTCACTGAGGTTGCTGATGGTTGCCGCGGAACCCGTCAAACCCGATACCTACAGGCGGTTTTTGGAGGCCTTTCAGCCCTACGGACTTAGGGCGGAGAGCTTTTCCGTCGCCTACGGGCTGGCGGAGAATACTCTGGCGGTTTCGCTCGGTGGCCGCAATATTATTTCCGTCAACAAGAACTCCATCGCGCTTGGGAAGGCCCGCATGACCACGGAGGTTTCCGAGATCGGCGCGGCCACTCAGATTGTCAGTTGCGGGACCCCCCTGCCGGGCCTCACGGTAAAGATTGTCGATCCGGAAAGGCACGTCGCTCTGGATCCAGGCCGTATCGGAGAGATTTGGATTGCTGGAGCCAGTAAGTGCCTGGGTTGTTGGAATAATCCGGAACTGACGCTTAAACTCTTTCACGCCCGGCTTGTGGACGACAGCCCCTATGACGATGGCTACCTTCGGACGGGCGACATGGGTTTCTTCCACGACGGCGAACTCTTCGTGTGCGGCCGCATCAAGGACATGATTATTCTTCGCGGGCAAAACCATTATCCGCAGGATATCGAGCAAGTAGTGGAGAGAGCCTCCGGCCTGATCCGGACGAATTGCGTTGCCGCGTTCCAGATTCACGAGGATAGCGAGCCGGCACTGGCGATCGTCGCCGAAGTGAAAAATCCAAAGGCGCTTCCGGAAGCGCTGAAGATTGCCGCCGCCGTCCGGAATTACCTCAACGTGGAAGTGGCGCTGATATCCTTCATCGCACCCCGGGCGATACCGAGAACCAGTTCGGGCAAGATCATGCGCCATAAAACCAAGCACATGTGGCTGCAGGGTCACTTTACCGTTCTCTCGGAGTTTTCGCGGGAAAAGGACGCCGGACCTGTAGCTTCCGATGCTGAAGGCCAGTCGCCTTTCGACGTTTTGAAAACCCGTTACAACTTGACGGGCACGGAATCGTACAACCTCATCGAAGCCGGCCTCGATTCCCTGGATCTTGTTGTGTTCATGCACGAGATCAAGGAGCTTTTGAAGGATAAAGGCGCTGATATGCTGGCGAGGCAGGTAGATGTCGGGCTCATTCAGCGTGTCAGCGTAGCCGAGCTGTTTCGACTGGCCGAACAGTTGGAGCGCGCTCCCGAAGAAGCACTGGTACTGCTGCGGCATTCCCTGGCGGCTATCCGCGAAGAGCAGCGCGCGGCGGAAGAGCTGATGATGAGCAACGACCGGAAGCTCATCTTCGAGCCTCCGGCGCCCGCGTTACTGCCCGAGATGCCGGTGGTGAATCAGGTTCTTCTCACGGGCGGCACCGGCTTCATTGGACCGTTCCTCGTGAAAAGTCTACTGGAGCAAACGCGCGCGAAGATATATGTTCTCGTCAGAGCTTCCGACGATCATCAGGGCAGGCAAAGACTCAAGGCGGCGATGGAATCGATGGGGCCTTGCTCTGCCGGGCTGATGCAAATGTTCCAGGCTCGCGTCATTCCTGTTTGCGGAGATCTTGGGCACGAAAAGCTGGGCGTGACGCAGGAAGTCTGGGATTTCCTCGCACATGAAATCGACACTGTGTTCCATAACGGGGCAACAGTAAACTACCTGTTCAACTACGACCGGATGCGCGACGCCAACGTTCTGGGAACAAACGAGGTCTTAAGGTTGGCGTTCGAAGGGCGGACCAAGAGCTTCAACTACATCTCGACCACGTTTGTTTTTGGCTGGGCCGTTAAAAAGGTCCTGTATGAGACCGACTTTAATGAGAATATGGAGCTTCTCGATTTTGGATACAGCCAGTCCAAATGGGTATCGGAACAAGTGGTTATGAACGCACGCCGCCGGGGACTTGCCACGCGGATTTTCCGGCCCGCTCTCGTGAGCCCCTCCGTTACAGGCGGCGGCAATAACTTCGATATCGCCGTGCGCTTAGTAGCCTTCATGGTGAATCACGGCATTGGAGTCGATGCTCTGAACCAGGTTAGTTTCGTTCCCGCAGATATCACGGCTAACAATATCGTTGCGATTTCCACCAGTCCTGGTACGGTTAATAAGACTTATCATGTCACGCGGGACGATTACGCGAACATGCTGGATATTACCGGACTGATTACCAAGGCGACCGGGCGGCAATTCGAGGTTTTTGGCATCTCCGATTTCGTTCCCGAGCTGATCAGGAGATGCAGGAAGGAAGATCTGCTCTTTCCGCTGCTGGACTTTCTGGTGGGCTCCGTGGACAACATCTCGGCGATGGAGTTCAAACGCTATGACAGTTCCTGCTATCAAACGGCTCGGAATGCTTCCGCATGGGGCAAGGCGGATCCGTCTCTCGAAGACACGGTCAATGGCATCCTGAGATTCATGCAGCGAAAGGGAATCATCTCGGTTGCGGCTCGTGAGTTTGTCAGCGCCGGTTGAAAATTCCCCACCCCAAAATGCCTTCAGCCAGTGCCGGAAGCTGGTTCCTGTTTTGCCTGTGGTCGGTAAAAAACATCGACTCCTGGTGATTCTACTCCACGCCAAACTCATTTTGATTTTAGCGGACCAGGCTGAAAACGATAGGGCCGCGGCGAAATCACCGTTCTCCGCGCCGATCACGCATCTGCACTGGAACCGGAGTCTCATCGGCTTGTAAATAGGATGCCGTCAGCAGATGGCGACGCATCGCACGAACAATGGGACCCAGCAACTCGCCCACCCGCATCACCCACCCATCCAGCGACGCACGCCCAATCTCGATGCCGGCTTCGCGCTCCAGCATCACCGCTTGCCGGTACAGCCGCAGGTGGTCGCAGTACTTCGCCACCACGGTATGGATCGCTACAGCATCGCTCGCCAAACCCTTTTCGACGATGCGTTCGGCCAGCGGAGCCGCGCTTCCGCTTCGACCTCGTCCCGAGTCGCGCAATCACGCGGAGGAAGCTGCGGCCAGCAGGCTTGCGCCCGACGCATCCGCATGACAAAATTCCATCGGAGGTATTGGCTGCATGAGAGCTAGGCTCGGCTTCTTGACCGCCGCATTCCTGGTGTTAGGATTGCCTGTGTTGGCGCACCACTCCGGCGCTGCGGTGTTCGACAACACCAAGAAGCTGAATTTGACCGGAGTCGTGACCAAGGTCGACTGGACCAATCCCCACGCCCACTTCTTCATAGATGTCAAAGACAGCACGGGCAAGGTGACGAATTGGAATTTCGAGCTTGCCAGTCCCAGCATTCTGACGCGCAACGGGTGGAGCAGGCATTCCCTCAAGGAAGGCGATACCGTCACGGTCACCGGCTCCCAAGCGCGCGATAATACGACTCTGGGCATCGCGCAGAGCATCGTATTTCCGGACGGCCGCAAGCTAAACTTCCTGTCGGCTTACGAGGATTCCAAGTGAGCAGGAACCTCCAAGCTCTGGCGGTTGCGGCGACGCTGGCGTTTGGGTTAGCCTCGCTTCCGGCATGGTCTCAGGCTCCAGCAACTGCACCCTCAAACACAAAAGGCGCAACGGTGGGGCTGTATCAACGGCAGCCTCCCACACCGTCCGGCGCCGCGCCCAAACTGGCGGACGGAACGCCGGATCTCTCGGGCGTTTGGCTCGGCAGCGGAAGCAACGATAGCGACATTAGCAAGGGTCTCAAACCCGGCGAGTCGGTGATGATGCTGCCGTGGGCCGAAGAGCTGGTCAAGAATCGCAAGTCCAAAGACGACCCGGAGGCGAATTGCCTGCCCTCCGGAATCCCTCGTGGCTCGCCGTATCCCTGGCGGATCGCTCAGACGCCCGGCATCTACTTCATCGTGTTTGAGGGCAACATCCACAGTTGGCGGCAGATCTTCATGGATGGTCGCAAGCATCCAGATGATCCCGATCCCTCCTGGTACGGGCATTCCATCGGACGCTGGGAGGGCCCGACGCTGGTTGTGGATACGGTCGGGTTCAACGATAAGTTCTGGTTCGATTACAAAGGGCACCCGCATACCGAGCAGCTCCATACCATCGAGCGCTACACGCGCACGGACCTGGGCAACATGACCATCGAAGTCACCATCAACGACCCCGGCGCGTACGCGAAGCCTTTCACAACCACGGGGCGCGCGCGCATCATGGCCGGCACAGAGCTGCTGGAGTACATTTGCCAGGAAGACAATTACGACTTGCAGCACATCTCCGGCCCCGCACTTGGTCCGGGCGGCGGGCGGTAAGGCGGTTATCGCGATACCCTGAACACATGAATCCGATGCGCAAAAGGTCTGCCTTGGTAGCAGTCGCCGTACTGCTCTCGATTTTTATTGCCGCGTGCTCCAGCAACGCACAGTCCAAGGATGCTGCCGCTCTCGACAAGGCTTACAAAGCCGGTGTTCTGAGCAAGGAAGAATATCAGGCGCGGAAAGCCCGGCTCGATGAGACCACCACCAAGCTCGCGGCCTTGGACAAGGCTCGCGCCGATGGCGTCCTCACCAACGACGAGTATGTCGCGAAGAAATCCGCGCTGCTCGCGTCGAACGAGCCTCTGCCGGCGATTCCTGCCGGCGCGGAGAACCATTCGGCGACGACGCCCGCCGCGGCAACGCGCGGGAGCGCTACGCCGACAAGCGGGGACGGCCATACCTACCGGATGAAAATGGTCAAGATCATGGACGCACAGGGATATGAGCAGCCGCTTGTGTCGGCCACGGTGCTGGTCCCCGTCGATTGGCAAGCGCAAGGGGCCACCGCCTGGAACATCAAAGACAAATGCAACACCATCCAGACGACCCTTCGAGCATCGGGCCCCGATGGACGCGCCTACGAGGTGTTTCCCCAATATAACTGGAGCTGGGCTGACGATCCGACGTTTCTAAGGCAGTCCGCGGCGCAGACGGCACAGTTCGGAACCCGCCCGTGCGACGTCATTCCGCCCATGGGAGCGGCGGATTACCTGAAGCAGAATCTCGCCAAGATCCGACCCAACGCAACGCTGGTGGGCATCGAACCGGCTCCCAAACTGATGGAGATCCTCCAGGGCCAGGCCCGTCAAGCCGAGCAAGCGGCGGCCCAATATCGGCTCCAGGAAAAGGTTCGGCCCGATGTCATCAAAGCGCGCATCAAATACAATCTCAACGGCAAGCCGGTGGAGGAATGGATCGTCGTTGCGACCGTCACCACCGGCACGCTGGGCCCGAGCTTCGACATACGGTCCGGGAGAGCAACGCAGGCGTACAGCTACAGTTGCCGCGCCAACATGGTCGCGGAACGCGCGCCTCAGGGCCAACTGGATGCCTCCGAGAAGCTCTTCGACCTGATCAATTCCACCTTCCGCGTCGATGAAGCATGGCTGACCCGCGTCACCAACAGCGCCGCGGCGATCCAGCAGGTCGAGCTTAAGGGCGTTCGCGACCGTTCGGCCATCATTTCCAAGAATGCCGAAGATATTCGCAAGATTCAACAGCAAGGTTACGAAAACCGTCAGAGAACCCAGGACCAGAGCTTCGCGCAGTTCGACCAGGTCATCCGCGGCGTCGAGACTTACCAGAATCCCGGCACCGGCGAGAAGGTCGAGCTGGACGCCAACTATGGCCACGCCTGGGTGAGCAACAGCGGCGAGTACCTGCTGAGCGATCAGGCGGGATTCGATCCGAATACGAATAGGGTATTATCTAAAGAATCATGGACACCTTTACAGCACGCAAAGCCGTAAACAGTCCGCCGGGAATGCTTCGGACTACGGCCTTGCTTGCGCTACTGTGCGGTCTGCTCTGCGTGGTCTCGTGCAATCGGAGCAAAAGCAAGGGCGAGCAACTCGCCGCACTGGAGACCGCCAAACAGGCGGGGGCCCTCAGCCAGGAGGAGTACGAGGCCAAGAAAGCCGCGATCGAGGGAACCGCCGCCCCGGCCGCGGTTGCGCCCGCTCCCGAACAAGCTGCTCCAACGGCGGCGATCCCACCGCAAGAGCATCCGGTTGGGGCAGCGGCCGCTTCAGCTACGCAGCCGGCACCCACACAACCGGCGCCCTCGCCGTCAATAGCTCCGCAGCCGACGACTCCATCGCCGGCGCCCACGCGGCCGGCGCCTTCCCAATCGACACCCGCACCGGCGAAGCAACCTAACCAGGTCGTCGCCAAGGCCGCCACTTCCGAAAAGGCTGAACCCGAACCCGCCCCTGCGGCGACCTGCGACGATCCGGAGTATAAATCTCATAAAGCCGGTCCGGAAGAGCGGTTCTTTCCCCTACCTGAGGCCCGCGTAAAAGCAGCCTTAATCGCGTCGCTGAAAACCCTCGACTTTACGATTCACAAAGATGACGGCGATGACATCGAAGCCAGCAAGAACCGGCACGCCAGCGTCATCATCGGCGCCGGCGGCGAGCGCGAGACGCTGCATCTGGAAGCCGCCACGAAGGACGGCAAAAACGGTACTCGTGTCAGCGGCGACACCAAGAAGCGAATGCCTACCCAGAAACCCTGGACCGCCGCGATTTTAGCTCAGACGGCCTGCAATCTGAAATAAAGCGGCGACGCGCGGCCGTCAGGCGTGCATCGTTTAAGTTTTGCCGGTGCGCTCTTGGAGCAACTGCTTCGCAATCGTCAACCGCTGCATGTTGCTGGTGCCCTCGTAGATGCGCCCAATCTTGGCGTCGCGGTAGAGTTTTTCCACGGGGTAATCCTTCGTGAATCCGACGCCGCCCAGGACCTCGATGGCGCGCGAGGCAACGCGCTCGGCCACCTGGGAGGCGTAGAACTTGCACATAGCGGCCTCGGTTAGGAAGGGCAGGCCGGCGTCATGCAGGCGCGCGGCGTTGTATACCATCAGCCGCGCGGCTTCCACATCCACGGCCATTTCCGCCAGCTCAAACTGGATTCCCTGGAACTCGGAAATCGTTTTACCAAATTGCTTGCGCTGCTTGGAATACTCGAGCGCATGATCGAGCGCTCCCTGCGCCAGCCCCAGCATCTGCGCACCGATGCCGATGCGGCCCTCATTCAGCGTCTCGATAGCGATCTTATATCCCTTGCCGACCTCGCCCACCACGTTCGCCTTGGGAACCGGACAATCGTCCAGGATCAGCTCGCACGTTGAAGACGCGCGAATGCCGAGCTTGTCTTCCTTCTTGCCGACGCGGAATCCGGGCATGTCGCGCTCGATCAGAAACGCTGTGATGCCTTTGTATCCAAGTTCTGGATTGACGGTCGCGAACAATAGAAATAACCCGGCTTCGGCGGCGTTGGTGATCCACAGCTTGCGGCCGGTGAGCCGGTAGGAATCGCCGGCCTCCACAGCGCGAGTGCTCAAGGCGAACGCGTCCGAGCCGGAGCCGGCTTCCGACAGAGCGTAGCTCGTCACCGTATCTTTCGCCGCGCGAGGAAGCCAGCGGCGCTTCTGGGCGTCGTCTCCCCAACGCAGGATGGCGTTATTGAACAGCGTGTTCTGCACATCGACGATCACCGAAGCCGACGGGTCCACGGCGGCCAGTTCCTGAATCGCCAGGATGGACTGGAAGAACGATCCGCCTTGCCCGCCATACTCCTCGGGAACTTCGATGCCCATCAGGCCCAACTCGAACATTTCCGCGAGCAGCTCCGTGCGGAACACGCCCGCTTCATCCATGGCGCGCGCGTGCGGAGCCAGGCGCTCACGGGCAAAACGCCGCACCGAGGTTTGGAACAGACTCTCCTCTTCGCTTAATTGCGTGAGCGGCGAGGGAGCGGCGTCGGCCATCGCTTGATTGTATGCCAAGTCCCATAACCGTTAAACTTGAGTCGAGTCCTCTCGATTGGCCCTCCTCCTCAATACCAATAAGGTTTCGAAACAGTTTGGCATGACGCCATTGTTTCGCAACGTGTCCCTCAGCATTCAGGAAGGCGACCGGCTGGGACTGATCGGCCCCAACGGTTCCGGCAAATCCACATTGGTCCAGATCCTGGCCGGGATCATCGAGCCTGACTCCGGGGATCTGGTCCTCCGAAGCGGCACGCGGCTCGTTTATGTCCCGCAGGATTCCCAGTTCGACGCGGGCGAATCCATCCGCGAGGTGATGCGGCGTGCTCTGCGCTCAGCAGGCGTTCCTGAAGCGGAATGGCAGGCCCGCGAGGCGGAGACCCTAGGCCGAGCGGGCTTCCGCGACTTCGATGCCGAAGCCGCAACGCTTTCGGGAGGCTGGCGCAAACGGCTTTCGATCGCCGAAGCTCTGGTGCAGAATCCCGACATCGTCCTGCTCGACGAGCCCACGAATCACCTGGACCTGGCCGGGATCGAGTGGCTGGAGAAATCGCTGCAAGGCGCGCCGTTCGCATGCGTGATCATCAGCCACGATCGCTACTTTCTGGAAAACGTTCCGACGCGAATGGCGGAGCTGAATCGCGTTTATCCCGATGGGATCTTTTATGTCGCGGGTAATTACAGCGCGTTCCTGGAACAGAAAGCCGAGTTCCTGCACGCCCAGGCCAAGCGTCAGAGCGCTCTGGAGAATCGAGTTCGCACCGAAGTCGAGTGGCTGCGGCGCGGCCCCAAGGCTCGCGCGACCAAGGCCAAGGCTCGCATCGACAACGCCGGCGGGCTGATCGCCGAATTGTCCGATCTCAAGTCGCGCAGCCAGACCGCGAACGCCGGGATCGATTTCGCGGCGACCGGCCGCAAGACCAAGCGTCTGATCCATCTTGACGGCGTCGCGTCTGGATACGACGGCGGAGCAGCCTTGTTTGACAATCTCAACTTTACGATTACATCCGGGATGCGCGTCGGTTTGGTGGGAGCCAACGGCAGCGGCAAGACCACTTTGCTGCAACTGCTGCGTGGTGAGCTCGCGCCGTTGCAGGGGCAAATTGAGCGCGCCGAGGTCCTGCGCATCGTCTACTTCGACCAGCGCCGCCAGCTCGATCCTGGGTTGACGCTGCGGCGGGCGCTGGCGTCGTCCAGCGACTCGGTGATCTATCGAGGGCAGGTGATTCATGTCGCCTCCTGGGCGGCGCGATTCCTGTTTGCAAGCGAGCAGTTGGACCAGCCGGTTAGTAAGTTATCCGGCGGCGAGCGGGCGCGCGTTCTGATCGCAAACCTGATGCTGGAGCCTGCCGATTTGCTGCTGCTGGACGAGCCGACTAACGATCTGGACATCCCCACGCTCGAGATCCTGGAGGAAAGCCTGCTCGAATTCGAGGGCGCTCTGGTGCTGGTGACTCACGATCGCTATTTGCTGGATCGCGTTTCAACGATTGTCCTGGGCCTGGAAGGCGGAAAGGCCGAAGCCTTTGCGGATTACTCCCAGTGGGCCGCGGAGACTTCCGTCAAGAAGCCGGTCAAGACCAAAACGGCTGTGCCAGTAGCTTCCGCCGCGGCGCGGCAGAAAAAGAAATTGTCGTATATCGAGAGCCGCGAGTACGAAGCGATCGAACAGAAGGTCGCCGCATTGGAGGAGGCTGTTCACACGAAGCGATCTTCCTTATTGGAGGCCGGGCTCAAAGATGGGCGGGTTCTGGAACAGATTTATCGCGAGATCGAGGCGTTGCAGCAGGAAGTCGATTTGCTGTATACGCGTTGGGCTGAGCTGGAAGAGAAGGTGCGGTAAGCAGCGCGAAAGCGGCAGGGTCGAGGACCCGCCCCGCTACTTCGTCGCCTCCAGCAATTGCATTTGCGAGAGACGCGCCTCTCCCGAGATGGTCAGCCAGAGCCGGCCCGCGCCGCCATCGGCGAACTGGACAGTTTGGATTGCAGCCAAGCTTTCAATCGCCGGAGGCAGCGCTGTCTTCCGATTCGCCACCCGCTGAATATTGGATTCGATGCTGGACTCGATCTTCTCCCGGAGCACTTTGCCGAAAGCTCCGGTGCGCAGCACTTCCCCCAGCGAGCCATCGGCACTGATCTTAAGGACCTTGGCTGTAAGCCTGATGTCGTTCGCCTCGACCGCGGGAGTCAGGTTCACTTCGGTGTCGGCATTGCCGCCCACAAGCCTCTTGACGATCTCCTTGCCCAGCGCTTTGACGCACAC
>Ga0070733_10001949_pt1 | contig 15056 bp, 14 predicted proteins | sample Coa_R1_9_FD_66450 | JGI IMG/M metagenome (GOLD analysis project Ga0070733, IMG submission 66450) | Surface soil microbial communities from Centralia Pennsylvania, which are recovering from an underground coalmine fire - Coalmine... | ecosystem: Environmental > Terrestrial > Soil > Unclassified ... | reverse complement strand
CTTAGATTCATTCGCGGTGCCATGGCCGTAAAACTTAACCAGCATGGGATCGTCAATTTCAGAGCCCAACGAATCTTCCATCGCGTTCAAGTACACACGATGTCCCGTTGTGGCCGGCAGCACGCGGTTTTCCAGCCGCGACGCCACGTCTTGCATGAACTCGTAAGCCATTGCTTCGGCACGTTCTCCGACTCGGTAGCTCACGCAGAGCTTGGTTTTGGTATCGAGTGCGGTCCAAGTCCACATGTCGCTCCAACCCTGGGCTTGCTTCTCGGGCGTTGTGTTATTGGCCTGCGTGCGTGTGAACGACCAGATTTCATCGCATTGGACCCTCTCTACTCGCACATGTCGAACGTGCTGATCGTGGTACCGAGCGCACGCGGCACCCAGATCAATCAAAAGCTTGGTTACTGTATTTATCGAGACGTCTGCCAAGCGGCTCGTGGATCGAAGGGTGCTTCCCTCGACGAGCATCCCTGCGATCCTCGCCCGGTCTTGAATGGATAGGCGGTTCATGCTGACGACGATACCAGAAAATTGCCATTTGCCAAGCATATAGTTCAGTTTGCTAAAATGCGCTGATTACCTGTTGACAGGCTTTGGTTATTGGCGTAACTATGGGGCGTGACCGACGACCAAGAGTACCGCACGCCAGGCCAGCTCGTTCAACAATTGCTCGACTCCAGAGGGTGGACACAGAGAGTTCTGGCTATTGTCTTACGTGTCTCCGAGACCGGTATCAACAAGATGGTGGCCGGCAAGCAACGTATCGACGCTGAAATGGCACTTTCGCTGGGAGATATCTTTGACGTTCCAGCCGAGCGGTTCCTAGAACTTCAAAAGTCTTATGACCTCGCAAAAGCCCGGATTGTCACCAGGCCCGATCCGCGCCGTGCTACGCGCGCGACCCTTTTTGGGGACTTGCCTATCGCGGAGATGATTAAACGTGGATGGCTGGATGCAGACGACGCCCGTAACGTGCCTAGAGTTGAAGAGGCACTTGCGAAATTCTTCGGGGTGGGTTCAGTTGACGAAATTGAAATCCTTCCTCATGTCGCAAAAAAGACCAACGTCGCCACTCCCGCGACTCCCGCGCAGCTTGCGTGGATCTATAGAGTCCGGGAGATTGCGAGCGAAATGCTCGCTGGAAAATTCTCGCAAGGCGCCGTGCAAGATGCCGTCGCAATTCTGAGCCGCTTGCTTTCCGCGCCCGAAGAGGCGCGAAAGGCTCCTCGCATTCTAGCTGAGTGTGGTATTCGGTATGTGATTGTGGAGTCCCTGTCTTCTGCGAAAATTGACGGTGTCTGCTTTTGGTTGAACGATGTTTCTCCTGTAATCGGAATGTCCTTACGCCATGACCGCATCGACAATTTCTGGTTTGTCCTTCGGCACGAGATTGAGCACGTCTTGCGTAGCCACGGGCGCTCCGCGGCAATGCTCGATGTTGAACTTGAAGGTGAGCGCGCCGGAACCGGTGCCAACGTTCTAGAGGATGAGCGTGTTGCAAATGAGGCCGCAGCGGACTTTTGCGTCCCAAAGCAGGCGATGGAACGCTTCGTCGCACGCAAGTCCCCGTTCTTCGCTGAGCGGGACATCCTCGGCTTTGCGCGTACCTTGCAGATTCATCCCGGACTTGTGGCGGGACAATTGCAGCATCACACGGCTCGTCATGACCGTTTCAGAAATCATCTTGTGAAAATTCGATCTGCAGTCGCTCCCAGCGCGATGGTGGACGGTTGGGGTGACGTTGCTCCAGTAGGAATATAGGCAAGGGAGAGAATATGCCAACGAAACATCAAGAAATGCAACGCATCATCCGGCATTACCGCGAAACAAAAGGTGTCAGTGAGTGGGATATGCATGATGTCGTGAAATTCGCCGTAGGAATGGGATTCCCTCTTCCGGCGCCCATCTCTCCGCTTGACCGCCTTGCCAAAGAGTTCTCTCAGGCTGCGCGCGAAGAGCTTCGGCACGACCGGAACACGGGCAGGCCCTACCGTGCTAACCATGCGTATAGGACGATGCAGGGTGCTCAGCAAACTACTTTCTGGGTTGATATCGACGAGGCTCCCCGCAAGCCGATGGTGAAATCTCTTGTGCAGCGCCGCGAACAGACTGTGGGCGATATGCTGCAGTTGACGTTCGATGCCGAGCACTGGAACCGCATCCATCCGAAGGAGGAGCCCATTGTCATCCCGACTGATCTTACCGATGACGTTGAATGGCGCAAGAATTCTCCGGACGAAAATGAACAGGCCAGTTAATTCTTGCTCTTTTTCCAGCGGGCTTCAGCGCCAATTCGGGCAATATCAATGCGCTGTTCTGGTGTGAGGCGCTTCGCCCTAGCCTGACCGCCCTTCACGCCACTCTTTCGTTTCGCGGATGGTTTTCGCTTCAGTTCGCTGGTCGAATCTTCGATTTCACCTGTAGCGATATCCACTATCAACTTGGCAAGCTGATTTGGATCGCGTGGACGCTTTGGCATGAGCACAGTGTGCCACAACCGCGAGCATTGAGGCTGCCCGCTCAAGTCGAAACTGCGAGGTTACCGAATCCCAAGAACTGCGCGGCCTCAAGGGCGGAACAATTCCCAGGCTTCTGCGAGGCTTTCGCCCGCGAGATACCGATGATCACGAGGGGCTGTCAGTCCGCCCAAGAATGCAAAGGTAGTGTTACCTGAGACGTTATCGGTCGTTTTATAATACCGCCTTGCCTGCAGCTGCTCAACGGAGCTATCGGTTCAAGGATCGTCACAGATTGATCTTAACGTGGTTGGGGGCCGGGAAGGATCTACCCCGCTATCCGATTGCGAAATCCAAAGTCGCGCTTACCTGGCAACCTAGACAGAGAGGTTTATCGATCCAAGATGACCGAAGAACCCAAAACGGGTGGCGACTCTGCACCGGCTGTGTCCAAGTGGCCCCAGCTTGACGTTCACTACCTCATTCTCGAGACGGACGACTTCATTGTTTGCCTTGACAGTGATCTCGACGTCGACTGGGCGACTTCGCCGAAGTACGACCAGATCGGTCCAAAGGATCTCGGCGAGCACGACGAGATACTGAACAGCGTAGCTACCCTCGAGTGTATACCCAACGATCATCACAAGAGGAGCATCCGCCTGAACTTCAAACGGATGGTCGGAGAGGGGGTTGCAAGGTCGCTTGACCATGATTATGACGGCGCCAAGAGAATCCTAGAGCAGGCACGAGCATATGTTGCCGATCGCAATGTTGAGACAGCCAGATACTGGCAGCTGTCTACAGCTTGTGCGTTAGGACTGATCGTAGGACTTTTCGGAATCGGGCTGTGGGCACTTCGGACTTATCTCACGAGGGCGTGGAGTGAATCGGCGTATTTTCTCGTTATGGCCGGTGTTGCGGGATCCCTTGGGGCAGTCCTGTCGATGATTTTCCGGATCGGCCGCAGTTTCCCTACCAGCGAGGCTCCGAAGACCCTCCATATTCTGGAGGCGGCTTCGCGAGTATTTGCGGGATGCCTTTCCGGGCTGCTGATTGCAGCCTCGGTCGAGATCGGTTTGATACTTCCGGTATTCAAGGAGGTGGGACAGTCGCACCTCGCGATGCTCATCGCCGGCATGGTCAGCGGCGCGAGCGAACGATGGGCACCTTCCCTTATCGCCCGCCTTGAGGGCAGTTCAAATGAACGCCACTCAAAGAAAGGAACCAAGCTATGAACCGCAAAGCGGTTATCATTTCAAACCCCGGCGAGTCGGGTGCAGAGAATTATTGTGGAGGTGTCATAAAGGATGTTGCGAACTACCGTTTATTTCTCTTGAGCCCCATCGGCGGCTTATGGCAGCGCTCTGAGATTTCTGAAATGAGCCGCCCTTCAATCGCAGAAGTCCGGCTAGAGATGCAGGGCTTGTTTACCTACGATTATGTTCTTGTCGTATTCGTAGGTCACGGCTGGCACTCGACGGATCTCGATTCCACGATCGTCCGGCTTCGCAAAGGGCAGGAGATTGATTCGAATGAGCTTCGGATCGGGATGACCAAACAAACTCTGATACTTGACTGCTGTCGCCAGCCCTATCCGGGTATGCCCGAGGATAGGGCACTGCTCGAGATGTTGGCGAAGACCGCACCGCCACTGCATGACCAGGATTGTCGACGATACTACGATAAACGGATTCAGGACTGCGCGGAAGAATTGGTCGTGATGTATGCGTGTAGCACGGGCCAGTCGGCCGCAGATAATGACGCGACGGGTGGCATCTACACGTATAATCTGCTCAGAGCGAGCAAGGCCTGGGCTCGCGCTTCGACCGCAGACACTTCGAGTGAAGTCGAAATTCTCTCCGTTGTGGCAGCACACGAAAAAACCTTGCCACTGGTCGAACGCCTCAGAGGCGGCCGACAGACCCCTCACATCGAGAAGCCACGAACCGGTCCCTACTACCCCTTCTGCATAGTTGCTTAAAGCATCGGCTGAGCAAAAGGATTTGCTCGAACGGTACTACTGCTGTTTGTCTCCTCGTAACCTGTTTCTCTGAAACACTCCGAGCGAACTTGTCCCCGCCCTTCAATCTGGGCGTGTCGCCGACTGCCGATACGACTCGGGTGGATGGCCCGCAACTCTAAAGCGATCCTCGCAGATTCTTCCCGCAGGGTACCGCCCACATATCCACAAAATCGATTTACCCACGAGGCGAGGGGCACGGCCGGGACGAGCCTACTCGCAATGATGGTGTTCATTCCTCCTGGCTCAAGGTTTGCGCCGAGTCGCGAATTTCAGAAGCACCCGATCGCATGCTTTTCTGCGCACTGCTTCGCTCCCATGCCCTGGGCCGTTACCCCGATTCCGACTGAGTCCGCCATACTGCCTCTTTCCGCCGTTCATTTTCCTGGGCACCGCTTCGGGCTCATTCCTGCGCCCGGCAGCTTCGCGTCTTCTGCTTTCCCGGTTCCTCCCTGAAATCCTTAGGTCCCTCCCGGAATGCAGCCGCTCGCTTTGGGAGCAGAAGCCCTCGCTTCCTGGGTGCCCCAGGAAAAAGGGGCGAAAAAGGAGAAAGGCAATGTACTTGAACTCAGTAACAATCGTAGGATTCGTAGGAGCGGACCCGGAGCAACGGCAAGCGCGCAACAGCGGCACGAAGTTCACCGTTCTTTCGGTCGCCACGCGCCGATCCTGGAAGAACACACAGGACGAATGGTCCTCGAAGACCGAATGGCACCGTATCTCGATCTTCCGGCCGCGACTCGCTGCATACGTCTTGCAGTCGGTCGAGAAAGGCTCGCACGTCCTGATCGAGGGAAGCCTGGTTAGCTCGACGCTCGAGCGCGCCAATAGCAAGGGCAAGAAAGCCCAGGCGGAGAAGATCACCTCTTGGTTCATTCGCGCTGATGTCGTGCGCAAGCTAGACCGCGGCGAACTCGAGCCCGAAGCGATTGCTCCGAACTCCCAGGCTTCGGAGGAATCCCCTGCAACATCCGGTGCTTCTCCCTTCTAACCCACCCTGACAATGGGCCCCGGCGCTCTGCCGGGGCCTTTTTTTCTGGCCGCTACTCCGACCACACCGAAGGTATTTTCCTATTCCGCCACCCGGCATGGCAGCATTGATCCACCGAGTGCGAACTCCCTTTCTCGACCGCGCGCAGCAGGGATTCGGCGTGACCCCGCGAAGTTCAGGGCGCCAGTCCCGAAAACGGCCGCCGTCGTACCCTCCCGCCGGAGCACCCGAGCCATGTCCATGAACTGAGAACGGGGCATTCCCTTCTTTCGCCGCAGACGGGGAACGACCCAGCAGGTCGGAGCGTCTCCGTGATGGCCGGGTCGAACTGTAGCTGCCTCATCTGCCGCCTGGAAGCGAGCCTCATCGCTGAACTGAGCGATGATCGAAGCGAGGAAGAATTTCAGTTGTTCGCCGCTTCCAGTCAAACCCTGGGCGCGTTTCCGACCGCGCTTCGACTCATCCAGCATCTTCACGTTCATCAGGATCATGAACAGAATTCATCCTCCGACCAGATCCTTCTGGAACTTCTGGGGCGAAGCCGCAACGTGGCGCCGGGTCCGATGTGGCAGAGACTCTGGCTGCTGGTCTTCATTCCGACCATTCACCGAACCACGACCCAAGTCACCGCCGCCTTTCCGGGACTCGCCCGCGACGACACCGCCCAACACCTGTTTACGGTTCTGCTGGAATTTCTTCCGACCCAAGAACTCCAGTCCCGTCGCTCGCACCTGGCTTTCACCATCGCGCGCAAGATCCGCCGTAGCGCGTTTCGCTGGGCCATCCGCGAATCGCGCACCTCCTTGCGAAATGGCACAAACCCTGCTTCGGCCAGCGTCCTTGAAACGGACGCAAGCGTCGAGGATTCCCGCTCGAAAATCCTGTTGCAACAGTTTCTCGATGACTGCCAGCGCAGGGGATGGCTTTCTTTGGAAGAACGGGAGCTGCTCATTCAATTCAAGATCGAAGGCATCTCCTGCCCCGAACTCGCGCGCCGCAGCGGCCACTCGGTGGTAGCGATCCGGCATCGTATCCAGCGTATGCTGGATCGACTTCGCCGCATTGCCCGAAAATCAGGGACCGGTGTGCCCGAACAACTGAATCTGTTCTCCCGATGAACCTGGTTCCTCGACACAGTCCTTGCGTCGACAAGTTGCGACTGCTGCGGACATCCCCTGGCAGTTGAGAAAAAATATTTTAGTGGTACCCGGTCTGTTTTCATTTTCCGTGGCTGATTAGTAGTGTGAGGGGAGTTCCCGCCGGTTAACTCCCGCGGACAGGGCTCGACCGATTCCTTCGGTCTTTCGCCCTGTGTCGCGTGCGGCCCGTAGAAGGCGACGGACGCGATTGTGGGACAACGCTGTACTCGGAGCAAATGCTCCAATTGTGCCTGGACGGGGAATGTCCAGGAACCGGCGCGCACAGCTGTTCCCGCAATCACTAACCGCTTTGCTTTCTCGATCCGCAGCCCGCGGGGACTCCTTCTCGACGGCCCCTTATCAAGATTCGGAAGAGACAGGGAGAGCCAAACATGAAGCGACCCCTTCGCATCTATCTCGACAGCTCCTGCCTGCGTTCACCTCTCGCTGTCCTCGGTGTCACGCTTCTGCTCGCCGCGCCGGCATTCGCGCAAGGGACCGGCAATTCGCCCTGGGAGAACGCTGTCAACGTATTACAGACGGCCTTCACCAGCACCATCGCGCGCGGTCTTTCGCTCGTGGCCATTGTCGTGGCCGGCCTCACATTCGCGTTCGGCGAAGGTGGTTCGAAACGTGTGCTCGCGGGCGTGCTCTTCGGCGTCGGCATGGCCATCGCCGCGGTGAATTTTCTCGCGTGGCTATTCCCTGGCAACTGATTCGTACTCGGCGCGGAGAAGCCTATGTCAGAAGCAAGAAGGATCAACAGAGTGCATCGCTCGCTCTCCCAGCCGCTGACCATCCTCGGAGCCGAGCGAAAGCTTTTCTTCTTTGCGATGTGCCTGGGCGCCGCCACCTTCAACCTGCTCAACAGCTTGTTCGGTGGGCTGCTGATTTTTTTGTTGCTCTACTTTATGGCCCGCTGGGCCACCCGGACCGATCCGCAGATTCTGCGATTTCTGCTCACAGCCGCAAAACTCCACGCGCAATACGACCCGATGAAATTCACTCCTGTTCAAGTCCGAAGGGATCGCCATGCTCAGGCTTAGCCGAATCTTCAAGAACTACAACGAGACCGGCTCGCTCAGCGCGCACATCAATCTCTACGGCTTCATCGGTCCGCACGCGTTTCTCACCAAGAGCGGGGAAGTGGGCGTCCTCCTCGAAGTGCGCGGTGTGGACTACGAATGTCTCGACGACGCAGCGATTGACGGCTTCACCAAACGTCTTGAATCGGCGTTGAAGCTGTTCGACGAAAACTATCGCCTCTACCAATACCTCTTCAAACGGAACAACGAAGCGATCCCGTACAAACTCTACGCGAGTCCGATCGTAGACACGGCAATCAAGAACCGGATCACTTACCTGGCAAACAAGTCCGACACCCTCTTTTCCCTCACGGTCTATTACGTGGTGCTTTTCCAGGGATTCCAGGCTTCAGACAAACTCGGAAGCGCGCTCGCTGAGTTTCCCAGTAACCCGAAGAAGGCCCTTGCCGATCTCCGGGCACATTTCTCTGGCCAGAAGCCGGTCGTCGTTCTGGGGCAGCATGTCGTGAGCGCCCAGGAGGCGTTGCTGCAGAAAGCCCGCAGCTTCATCCTCCAAGTCATCGACTTCCTGCCCATCCGGATGCTCGACAAACAGGAAGCCTTCCGCGTGCTCAAGAGAACGGTCAACTTTCATCCCCAGAAACTCGACCTCGCCAAACTCAAATACGACACCTTCCTGGATTACTACCTGCCGGAATCGCCCATCGAGTGCCATCGCGGATATCTGCGCGTGGACGATTACTACGTCAAGGTTTTGACCTTGAAGGAACCTTCGGCCCAGAGCTTTCCGCTTATCTTCAAACGATTGCTCGACGTCGAAGCGAATTATTACGTCGTCACGGAATGGAAAAAGGAAGATTCCGGCAAGATGCGCCGGATCATCCAGATCAAGCGCCGTCATTTTCACAACACCAAGCGCTCGTTCGTGAGCCAGGTCAGTCTCAATGACGGTCCCACACAAGACGTGCTCCTTGACGATTCCAAGGAATCGCAGGTCCGGGAGCTGGGCGAAGGCACTAAGGAAATTGAGCTGCACGGGAATTATTTTGGCCAATTTTCCCTGACCGTTGTGATCTATGACCTCGATATGTCCAAGGTGGACCGGGCCTGCGCCGACTTCTATAAAGTCTTCAGCGTCCACGACGCCCAGCTCTATGAGGAAAACTACAATCTACTCAACGCGTTCCTTGCAGCGGTTCCCGGCAATCACGTCTTCAACCTGCGTTCGCTGTACATCTTGAACACGAACTACGCTGATTTTTCGTTCCTCTTTACCCTTCATAGTGGCGAACCACGGAATGCCCACCTTCGCGAGGAATATCTCGCGGTACTTGAAACCAACCACCACACGCCGTATTTCTTGAATCTCCATTACCGCGATGTGGCCCACACCATGATTCTCGGCAGAACGGGCGCCGGCAAGAGTTTTCTTTTGAATTTTCTGATCACCAATCTTCAGAAATATTCGCCGCACACCTTCATCTTCGACCTAGGCGGGAGCTTCGAGAGCCTCACGCAGCTTTTCGGCGGCTCGTACGTTCGCGTGGGCCTTGAATCCCAAGACTTCAAGATCAACCCGTTTTCGCTGTCGCCGACGAAGGAAAATCTCGATTTCCTCGCGCTCTTCCTGAAAGTGTTGATTCAGGGGCAGAGGGCCGGCGAACTCGACCCTGCGACCGAGCGCGACCTCTTCCACCAGGTAGAAAACCTGTATGCCGTGGACCCGGCTCTGCGCACGCTGGGAGTTCTCACAAACACCCTGGGGCGCGACATTGCGAGCCGACTCGCCAAATGGACTCGCGGCGGGCAGTTCGGATTCCTCTTCGACAATGCCGAGGACACGATCTCGTTCTCACGCTTCCAGTCGTTCGACTTCCAGGGCATGAGCCAGTACCCGGAACTGCTCGAACCGTTGCTTTTCTACATCCTGCATCGCGCCAACGCCGTCATTGCCGACCGGCAGCTTTCGTCCATTTTCAAAGCCTTCTTCATCGACGAAGCCTGGGTGTTCTTGAAGAACCCCAGCATTCAACGGTACGTCGTCGAGGCCCTGAAGACCTGGCGCAAGCACAACGCCGCCATGGTCCTCTCCACGCAGTCGCTCGATGAACTGAAGCGTTCCGACATCCTCGACGTCATCATCGAGAGCTGCTCGACCAAGATCTTCCTCGCCAATCCGGACATGGACCGGGAACTGTATCGCCACCAGTTTCATTTGAATGAAAACGAACTCGAGCTCATTGCCGGCCTGATACCCAAGCAACAGTTCCTAATTAAGACGCCGGAGCTCGCCAAGGTTGCAAACCTGAACGTCGATCCGAAAAGTTACTGGCTCTACACCAACGACCCGTACGACAACAAGAAACGCAAAGAGGCTTTCGATACCTATGGCTTCGAAAAAGGCCTCGAAGTTCTCGCGGGGGAGCGTTCGTGCCAGTAATTCCGATCCCCGCAAAGTGGCTGCGACCCCGCGCGCTGGTGGACGGGTTGCAGTATCTCCTATATCCGGCCGCACTGCTCGCAACCGCGGGAACGCTTTTGGCCGCGATCGACCGACGGATGCGCTTCTACCGCGATTACAAACCAGGTTCAGCACAACACCAAAGAGTTCCAAGAGGAGCAATCCGATGAAACAGACCATCCGCATTCTCCGGCAAAGCAATCTCACCTGGGTCCTCCTGCTTCTTGTCCTCGGTGTTGCGCCGATCCAAGGCCGGCCCGCGCAGGCGGCGACCGAGGGGGCGCGTGTCGTCAAGTATTCCAAGGAAGATATTGTTCCCGTTCGGGCCAAGCTCCGGTTTTCGACATTGATTGTCCTGCCCGAGGACGAAGAGATTCTCGACTTCACGACGGGCGATAAGGAATTCTGGGTCATTAACGGCGCCCACAACCTCTGCTACGTTCATCCCGCGCAGGCCGGCATTCGCAGCAATCTGAACCTAATTACCGCGAGTGGCCACGTCTATTCGTTCCTGCTGACCGAAATCAGCAATCAGCCCAATGCCGAACCTGATCTCAAGGTTTTCATCGAACCGAAGGAAGGTTCTGGGATCACGTCGACGCTCGGGCTGCGCGGATATGTCAGTGCCGGCGAGGCCGAAGCGTACAAGAAGGAACTGGAGACGCTGCGCTCGCAGACGGCGGATCAGGTACGCACCGCGCAGGCGCTGGCCGCTGAACAAGTAAACCGCTTCCGCTCGAGTTACGCAACGAAACTCACATTTGATTATCTGCTCGACCCAAGAGCCAGCAGAGAACCGTTTCTGGTTTCCGCCATCTACCACGACGACGCTTTCACCTACATTCGCTGCGCGGCGCGGGAAAAACCCGCTGTCTATGAAATCAAGGACGGCAAGCCCAACCTGATCTCGTTCCAGTTCGAGAACGGCGTTTACATCGCGGCCAGGATCATCGACTCCGGTTACCTCGCCATCGGCAAGAAGAAAATGCCGTTTGCGCGGCACGTCGCCGCGAACGGAGGAATGAGCGATGAGCCAGCCCGCTGAGATTCAGGAAAAAGCTCCGAAGCCACCAGGTCTTCTGCCCAAGAACGTCCAATCCTGGTTGCTCATCGGACTGGCATTCCTGATGGTGGCCATCATGTGGCTGACTGGAGGCAAAAAGCCTCCGACACCGAGGAAGACCGCCGCGCCCACGGGTCCGGTCGAGGCGCCACTCGAAGTCAACGAAACCAAGATCAACGAGTTGCAAAACCGCATCGAGGACTTGCAACGCCAGCAACTGGTGGCGCAGTCGGCTCTTGCCCAGCAAACTCGTTTGCTCGGCGCCACCTCGCAAGATTCACAACAATCCCAGGAGCAGAGCGCGTCCGGCAACCCGCCTGATCAGCGAGCCGAGGACCCCATCCAGGCAGAGCGCAAGAGACGCGCTTACGTGTCGCTCTTCGCTTCGAATGTCGCTCTGACCTACCGCAAGGCCCCATCACCTTCGCCAGCGCCTGAAACTGAAGCAGCGCCCACCGCTCAGAATTTCGTCCCTGTAGGTCCGGACGCCCCACAGGTCGCGCAACTCTTGAAAGAAATGCAAACGAATCCAGTTCCGCCCGCGACGGTGCAAGACAATTCCGCGGAATCAACCCACGATCGAAAGGAGGAAGCGAGAAACCCTGCCGCCGCAACGGCTGGCTCCGCCAATGCGGCGGCAGGAAAACCCTACCTACTCTTTGAAGGAACGATTCTCGATACGGTTCTCATCAACCGCCTCGACGGCGGATTTGCGGGTCCCGTCGAATGCCTGCTCTCAACGGACGTCTATTCCCGCGATCGACAGCACCTGTTGATACCTGCAGGTTCAAAGCTGCTCGGCGAAACCAAGAAGGTCGATACCTTTGGCCAGACCCGGCTGGCCGTCGTGTTCCATCGCCTGCTCATGCCCGACGGCTATTCTGTCAGCCTCGATCAATTCAAGGGCCTCAACCAGATCGGCGACACCGGTTTGCGAGATCAGGTCAACAATCATTATCTCCGCATCTTCGGCGTGTCGCTCGCGATCGGCGCCCTGGGAGCCGTCGCCGAGGCCGGAACAGCGGGAGCTCTCAACCCATCCAGTTCTGACCTCATGCGTCAGGGATTTGCCGCAAGTATCGCGCAGTCTTCGGCGCAGATCCTCGACAAGTTCCTCAACATCATGCCCACGGTGACCATTCGCGAAGGCCATCGGGTCAAAATCTACCTCTCGGGCGATCTCGTGTTGCCCGACTACGCGAACCACAAAATGCCTTCCGATTTGTGAAGGCCAAAAGGAGAGGAATCTCATGAAAAGACCGATTTTGATTTGCTTGCTCGTGCTGGGACTAGGAGTTGGCACCGCGACCGCGCAATTCGGGAACGGAGTCGTCTTCGACCCGACCAATTACCACAACGCGTTGCTTCGTTACTACCAGCTCCAGCAACACCTCGCTGAACTGCAGAAGAGCTACGCGAAAATCACGGGCCAACTTAACCTCGCCCTGCAAATGGCGCAGTTCGTCAAGAACATGCCCGCCCGTTACCGCGCGCTGTTCTCGCAGTGGAGAAATGTCACTTCGCTCAACACCTTCGGGAACACCGTCTCCTGGATCAACGGTATCAACACCGGTGTGCTTCCCAACATCAACACGGGTTATCTGAAAGCGACCACACCGCTCTCCCAGTACGATCCGTACGAGCTTTCGGGAATGGACCCGATGGAACTGGGACGTGTGCAGTCCCAGTACGCGTCGGTCGAACTTGCCGATGGCGCAAACATGAACGCCATGGCCACCATCGGCGCGATTCGCGGCAATGCACAGGGAATCGAAACTCAGATCGGAAACCTTGAAGAGGACTCATTCTCGGCCAGTTCCGATCTGAATAGCGAAGTTTCCGTTCTCAACAAAATCAATGCGGCGGGTGTTTTAACCCTCCGCACCGTTCAGGACTCGAACAAACTCCTTGCCTCGCTTCTGGAACAGCAGACCATCCTGGCGAAACAACAACGCGACGCCACCACCAACTCGATTAACACCGATATCGGTCGCCAGGCCAGCATCGCTGGCAACATGGCTCAGGTGACCGGAACAATCACCGATTCGCTGCAAAGTTTCCGCATGCAATAGGCGTGCGGACCGGGACGCCCAGGCGTCGAAGGAGCTGACGGCAGTGCAAACCGATTTCCTGCAGTACATCTTTCAGGCGATCAACAATTTGCTCACCCAGAACCTCGGCTTCTTCGACTCCATGGGCCAGAACCTGTTCCGCTCGTTCGCCACCATTCTGATGGCCTGGTTTGGAATCAAGTCTGCCCTTTCCTCTGCCGGCGGCAGGCCTGGTTTTCAGTTCGATCATTTTGCGAGCCTGCTGCTGACAATCAGCTTCGGCTTCGCCATGGTCAATTATTACAGCTCGCCCATCCCCGGGATCGGATCGAGCTTCCACAATCTAGTCACCGACGAAGCCCAGTTTCTGTCCAGCCGGATCGATCAGGCCCAGCTGCAAACGGTGGTCACGCAGGTTGCCGATTTTGAATCCCGCATGGACTCGCCCAGCTGGGGCGATTTTCTCGGAACGGCGATCTACGTCGTCGTCACCATCCTCCTCGCCGCCGCCCAGGCTATTGCGATCGTGGTCATCGCCTATGGGTTCATCGCCACTGCCGTCTGCGTGCTGGTGGGACCGATCTTCGTCCCGTTTTTCATCGTCCCAAAGATGGAATGGCTCTTCTGGGGATGGTTCCGCTGCTTCCTGCAATACGCCTTCTATCAGGTTATCGCTGCTGCCGTCGTGTACGTGATCGGAAATCTCATGCTCGGTGCGCTACGCTTGCCGCCTTCGGGTACCCTTTCCACCGCACAGCTCATCGGGTGGTTTCCGGTCCTCTTCATGACCTTTCTCGCATCGATCTATGTCCTCCTGAAAATCCCTTCGCTTACCAACCATATCTTCAGCGGCATGGCCGGAGGGTCCTCCGCCGGGCTGCTCGAAGCGCCCGCGGCAGTCCTGACGAGGGTGATGTGATGGACGGCGAAGCGAGCTTCCATGACGCGAAACGGTTGTATCTGGAATCCTGTGGTGACCCGATGGTGACGAACACCTATCTCAAGATCGCGCTCGCCATGCTGTCCATCGTTTGTGTGGCCCTCGCTCTTATCGATCTCAGGACGATTCGCACCTTCCAGAATTTCCGACCGCTCGTCATCCGCATCGATGATCTGGGCCGCGCCGAAGCCATCAACTACCACAACCTGGAATACAAACCCCAGGATGCCGAGGCGAAGTATTTCCTGTCCGAGTTTTGCGCCCTCTACTACCGGCGCAACCGCTACACGATTCAGGATGATTTCTCGAAGTCGCTTTACTTCCTGGACGGCAAGCTCGCCGATGGGATTCTGGATGCTTACCGCAAGGATGACATCATCAAGAAATTCATCACCAATACCGCAGCGCCCGAGATCGATGTGGAAGTGAAGAAAGTCGCGCTGGAGGAGATGCAGACGCCGCCCTTCCGCGCGCGCGTGGACTTCTACATGGTCTATTACTCGCCCGCCGACCATAGCGAGCTGAAGCGCGATCTTTATACCGCGAACTTTGTTTTCCTTTTCAAGGCTCAGGTCCCCAACCAATTAATTCCCATCAACCCGCTGGGAATGACCATCAATTACTTCCGCGAAGATGAGGCGTTCAAATGAACGTCAGAATCAGCACGCAAACCGAAGTGGTCGCGGGCGGACGCAGGGCAGCGTCGTCCCAACCTCGGCACGCCACCGCCGGCCTGCTTCTGAGCCTGTGCTTGTCAAAGCGGCCACGTCCCCACCCACCAGTTTCCGCCACCAGAACAATCGGCGCGCCTCAGAAGGGCCTCCTTTTCGCCCCGCTTGCCGCCCGCTCCCGGAAACGCAAGATTGTTGTCTCAAAGCCCCCA
>Ga0070733_10001947_pt1 | contig 15083 bp, 11 predicted proteins | sample Coa_R1_9_FD_66450 | JGI IMG/M metagenome (GOLD analysis project Ga0070733, IMG submission 66450) | Surface soil microbial communities from Centralia Pennsylvania, which are recovering from an underground coalmine fire - Coalmine... | ecosystem: Environmental > Terrestrial > Soil > Unclassified ... | reverse complement strand
CACCCTCAGGTGGCGGTCGACCCCCGGATCGACCACCCTGGCCGCCAGCCCAGCCGAACCACCCGCCCCATTCCCCACCAAGGCGGACGAAACCCGGATCAACACCCTCAGGTGGCGGTCGAACCCCGGATCGACCACCCTGGCCGCCAGCCCAGCCGAACCACCCGCCCCATTCCCCACCAAGGCGGACGAAACCCGGATCAACACCCTCAAGTGGCGGTCGAACCCCGGATCGACCACCCTCACCGTGGCGCCCACCACCAGCGCGGGCCCCTCCGAAGGCGGTCGATGGCACATCGACACCCCGCTGGGAGTGTCAATGGCACTTAGACACCCCTCCCTCAGCGCGCTCCAAAGCAGGCCGAAGCCCGGATCGGCACCCTTGGCCGGGACCGGAGCACGCGCCGACCGGGCCGGGAGGGACCGGTGAGCGGCGAGCTGGTGGACCAGATACGGCGGGACGTGTGCGAGCTGCATGCGGAGCTGCCGCGCAACGGGCTGGTCGCGTGGACCTCCGGGAACCTGTCGGCACGGGTGCCCGGGGCCGAGCTGATCGTGATCAAGCCGAGCGGCGTGTCCTACGACGAGCTAACCCCCGAGTCGATGGTCGTGTGCGACCTGACCGGAAAGCGGGTGAGCGGGTCGCTCAGCCCGTCCAGTGACACCGCCGCGCACGCCTACATCTACCGGCACATGCCCGAGGTCGGCGGGGTGGTGCACACGCACTCCAGCTACGCAACCGCCTGGGCTGCCCGCGGCGAGCCGATCCCGTGCGTGCTGACCGCGATCGCCGACGAGTTCGGCGGCGAGATACCCGTCGGGCCGTTCGCCCTGATCGGCGGCGACGAGATCGGCAAGGGGGTCGTCGCCACCTTGACCGGGCACCGCTCCCCCGCCGTGCTGATGCGCAGCCACGGCGTGTTCGCGACCGGGCCCACCCCGCGTGCGGCCGTTCAGGCCGCGGTGATGTGCGAGGACGCGGCGCGGACCGTGCACCTCGCCCGGGCCTACGGTGACCCGCAGCCACTCAGCCAGGACCAGATCGACGCGTTGCACCAGCGCTACACGACCGAATACGGCCAGCGCTGACCGCTGGCACCCGCCCCCGCCGTTCGGAGATATTTCCATGAATTCACGACAGAAGCCCAGAATCGGGATCCTGGGGATAATGCAGGATCTGTACGACGACATGATCCCCGGCATCGCGCAGCGGCAGGCAGGCTATGCCGCCGAGATCGCCGCGCACCTGGCCGGGGTGGCCGAGTTCATCCCGGGCGACCCGGTGAAGTACCGGGAGGACGCCGAGCGGGTGATGGGCGAGTTCGAGCGGGCCGGGCTCGACGGGGTGCTGGTCGTCATGCTCACCTACGGGCCGGCCATGCGGGTGGCCCGGCTGCTGTCGGAGTCGCGGCTGCCGATCTGCCTGGCCAACATCCAGCCCGAGCCTACGGTCACGCCGGCCTGGGACATGGCCGACATGACCTACAACCAGGGCGTGCACGGCGCCCAGGACACGGCGAACGCGATGGTCCGGGCCGGCCGGGCGTTCCATGTGCTGACCGACGACTGGAAGGCCGACTCGTTCCGCGACGGGATCGCCCGGTGGGCGCGGGCCGCGGCGGCGGTCACCCGGTGGCGGTCGCTGAAGGTCGCCATCTTCGGCTATGCGATGAACGACATGGGCGACATCAGGGTGGACGAGTCGGCGCTGATCAGGTCGCTCGGACCGGAGATCCTCGCGGTCGCCCAGGGCGACCTGTACCGGGCGATGGGCCACGTCACGGCCGGCGAGGTGGCCGGCGTCATCGCGTTCGAGGACGAGGAATTCGAGATCGACCCGCGGCTGTCCACCGAGGAACGCGAGGATCACGCCCGGATGCAGGTGGCGATCCAGCGGATCCTGGACGAGCGCGGGTTCGGCGCGTACACGGCGCACTTCGACGCCATCGGCGAGGACGGGCGGTTCTCCCGGCTGCCGCTGGCCGCGGCGTCCACGCTGATGGCCTACGGCTACGGGTACGCGGCCGAGGGCGACGTGCTGACCGCCTGCCTGGTGTCGGCCGGGCACCACCTGATCGGGGACGCGCACTTCACCGAGATGTACGCGATGGACTTCCCGTCCGACTCGGTGCTGATGAGCCATATGGGCGAGGGCAACTGGCGGATCGCCCGGCGGGACCGGCCGGTCCGGCTGATCAAGCGGCCGCTGGGAATCGGGCGGCTGGAGGACCCGCCGACGTTCCTGTTCCAGTACCAGCCGGGGCCCGCGACGCTGGCGACGCTGGTGTCCCTGGAGGCCGAGCGGTTCCGGCTGGTGGTGGCCGAGGGTGAGAACCTGGACTCACGCGAGCTGCCCGCGCTGGAGATGCCCTACGGCCAGTTCCGGCCGGCGTCCGGGCTGAAGGCCTGCCTGAACGGCTGGCTGCGGGCGGGCGGGCCGCATCATGAGGTGATGAACCTGGGCCATCACGCGGCCGACTGGCGGGTGTTCTGCGAGCTGACCGGCATCGAGTTCGTGCAGGTCTGAGGCTGCCTGCCCGTGCCCGGAACATCTGGGCACGGGCACCCGCATCCGGGCACCGCCGCGGAGATACCGTTCCGGCATGAACGATTTCGCTGAGTTGCTCGTCAGCCAGCTCGGTGCGGATATACGTACACTGCCCGAACGGATCCGGGCGCGGCTGTCACCCGAAGGCCAGGTCGCGCGGGCGGGCACCATCGCCGAAATCAGGGCAATCGCCAAGCGCCGGGTACCGCGGGTGGTCTTCGATTACGTCGACGGCGGGGCCGGTGACGAGGTGACCCTGCGGCGCAACACCGCGGAACTGCGCGCCACCGAACTGTGCCCGCGCGTCCTCGTCGATGTGTCGGACGTCGATACGGCCACCACCGTGCTGGGCGAACCGGTGGCGCTGCCGCTGCTCAGCGCCCCGATGGGGCTGACCGGGCTGATGCACCCGGCCGCCGAGGCCGCGATAGCCCGGGTGATGCACGAGGCTGGGTCGGTCAGCGTGCTTGCCGCGATGGCTTCCTGCTCCATCGAAGAGGTGGCGGCCGCCGCGCCCGGGCCGCTGTGGTTCCAGGCGTATATCTGGCGCGACCGGGGGCTGGTCGCCGACGTGCTGCGGCGCGCCCAGGCGGCCGGCATGTCCGTCCTGGTGCTGACCCTCGACGTACCGTGTTCGAGCAACCGCGACCGGGACCGCCGCAACGGGTTCAGCATCCCGCCACGGGTCACGCTGGCGGCCCTGGCCGGCGGCGTGCTGCATCCCGGCTGGTCGGCCAGCTTCGTCCGCAATCCCCGGATCCGCTGGGGAAACCTGCCCCCCGAGGGCGGGATGGCCGCCGCGACGTTCAGCGCCCAGACCAACATGCAGTTCGACCCGTCCGCGACCTGGGACGAGATCGGCTGGTTCCGGGATCGCTGGGACGGGCGGCTGGTGGTCAAGGGGATTTTGCACCCCGAGGACGCCCGGCAGGCTGTGCGCCTGGGCGCAGAGGCGGTCATCGTGTCCAACCACGGCGGGCGCCAGCTCGATGGCGCACCGGCGGCGATCCGGGCGCTGCCCACGGTCACCGACGCCGTCGCCGGCGACGCCGAGGTCTACTTCGACAGCGGGATCCGGCGCGGCGCCGACATCGTCAAGGCGCTGGCGCTGGGGGCACGCGCCTGCCTGACCGGGCGTGCGCTCGCCTACGGGCTCGGCGCGGCCGGTGAGGCCGGTGCGCGCCGAGCCCTGGAGATCCTGCGCCGCGAGCTGCGCATCGTGCTGGCGCTGACCGGCTGTCCCTCGGTCCAGAAGCTGGACCGCACCTGGGTGGTGCAGTGTGATCGGTGAGGCAGGCTCGTCGATGCCGGCCACCCGGTAGAGGGTGGCCACCTGGGTGGTGCTGTGTGATCGGTGAGGCAGGGTGATTGACCGCGGTTGGTAAAGCCTTAATCTATAGACGGCCAGGCCGGCCAATTGTCCACTACCCAGCCCCCGGGCAGCCCGGACGAAAGATCCCGGCGAACCCGGACAGCCATCCCAGGGGACGGATAGCTCGATGAGTACGCAGACGAACCAGGAGCACCACAGCTTCCAGGCCGAGGTGGTCCAGATACTGGACCTGATGGTCAACTCGCTCTACAGCAACAAGGAGATATTCCTTCGCGAGCTGATCTCCAACGCCTCAGACGCGATCGACCGGTTGCGTCTGGAGCGGCTGTCCCAGCCTGGCGTGGACGGCGACGAGGATGACGATGACGGCCCGCTGCAGATCCGGGTCAGCTTCGACGCCGACGCCGGCACGATCACCGTCAGCGACAATGGCATCGGCATGAGCCGGCAGGAAGTGATCGACAACATCGGCACGATCGCCAAGTCCGGCACCCGCGAGTTCCTGCACGCGCTGACCGGCGACCAGCGCAAGGACGCCACGCTCATCGGCCAGTTCGGGGTCGGCTTCTATTCCTCGTTCATCGTGTCCGAGCGGGTGGTGCTGACCACCCGCCGCAACGGCCTGCCTGCCAGCGAGGGCGTCCGCTGGGAGTCCGATGGCAAGGGCGAGTACTCGCTGGAGACCATCGAGCGCCCGGAGCGGGGCACCACGATCGTGCTCCACCTCCGCGACGGCGAAGACGAGCTGCTGAACGGATGGCGGCTGCGCTCGATCATCCAGAAGTACTCCGACCACATCAGCCTGCCGATCCGGATGCCCGGCGAGAAGGAGCCGAGCGGCGACTCCGGCGAGAAGGATGCGCAGACGCCGGAGGACGTCACCGTCAACCAGGGATCGGCGCTGTGGGCGCGGCCCAAGAACGAGCTCACCGAGGCCGACTACAACGACTTCTACAAGCACATCAGCGGCGACTTCAGCGATCCCCTCGGTTACCTGCACAGCAAGATCGAGGGGACCTACGAGTACACGATGCTGCTGTTCGTGCCGTCCCGGGCTCCCTACGACCTGTGGATTCCGCAGTCCCGGCACGGCATCAGGCTGCACGTCCGCCGGGTGTTCATCCTCGAGGACACCGGCCAGCTCATGCCGGCATACCTGCGGTTCATCCGTGGTGTGATCGACTCCGCCGACCTGCCGCTGAACATCTCCAGGGAAATCCTGCAGAGCAGCCGGGTGGTCGACAACATCAAGACCAATGCGGTCAAGAGGACGCTCAAGATGCTCGCCGACATGGCGGAGAAGGAGCCGGAGAAGTACGCGACGTTCTGGAAGGAGTTCGGCACCGCGCTGAAGGAGGGCGTGGCCGACGACTATTCCAACCGCGAAGAGATAGCCAAGCTGCTGCGGTTCACCACGACCAAGTCCGGCTCGGACGACGAGGACGTCTCGCTGGCCGACTACGTGGGCCGGATGAAGGAGGGGCAGGACAAGATCTACTACATCGTCGCGCCCACCCTCGCCGCCGCCAAGACCAGCCCGCACCTGGAGGCGTTCCGGGCCAAGGGGCTCGAGGTGCTGCTGCTCGGGCACCCGGTGGACAACTGGGTGGTCAGCAGCCTGCATGAGTTCGACGGCAAGCGGCTGCAGTCGGTCGCCCAGGGTTCGTCGGACCTTGACGACCTGGAGGACGAGGCCGAACACGCGGCCAAGGAGAAGGCCGGCACCGAGTACGCCGGCCTGGTGGCCAAGCTGAAGGACCTCCTGTCCGGCCAGGCCTGGGACGTGCGGGTGACCAGCCGTCTCACGACGTCACCGGCCTGCATCGTGGCCAACGAGCCGGACATCGACGTGAACCTGGCCCACCGGATGCGTGGATCGGGCGTGCCCAGGCAGGCCGTACTCGAGATCAACCCGAACCATCCCCTGGTGAAGCGGCTCAACGAGCACCAGGACGACCCGCGCCTCGGGGACTGGGCGCACGTCCTGTACAACCAGGCGGTTCTCACCCTGGGTGCGCGCGTCGACGACCCGGCCGCTTTTGTCGACCACCTCAACGCTCTGCTGGTTGATCTGACCGGCGTTCCTCCCCTGACGGCCGGGACCGCAGAGACGGGAGCGACGGCAGAGGTGCCTCAGACGGCAGAGGCGTCTGAGGCTGTGGCTGAGGCTTCCGAGGCTGGCGGCGGGGCTGACGAGACGGCGCCCGAGGCGGCCCCGGAAGCCGCTGAGGAGACCACCGGCCCGGCAGACTGACCAGATCGGCCCGGACCGGGCTGCGCAAAATGTCAGAGGGTGGAGATAGGTTGGCGGCGTGCTGGAGTCGTTTCACCCTGCCGTCCGTACCTGGTTCGAGCGCCGGTTCCCCGATGGGCCGACCGCTCCCCAGGCCGGTGGCTGGCGTGAGATCGCCGCTGGCAACCACACGCTGATCGCGGCGCCGACCGGCTCGGGTAAGACGCTCGCCGCCTTCCTCGTCTGCATCGACCGGCTCTGCCGCGAAGTGGCGCCGCCCAGCACCGAGCCGCGCGGTCCCAGCCAGCTCACCCTCGACGGCCTGCCCGCACCCAAGCCGAAGACGAAGGCACCGCCTCCGGCCGGTCCCCAGGTTGTGTACGTCTCCCCGCTGAAGGCGCTGGCCGTCGACATCCAGCAGAACCTGGACGCGCCGCTGCGGGAGATCGGCGAGGTCGCCACCGAACTCGGCCTCGATGTCCCGAGCATCCGGGTGGCGGTCAGGACCGGCGACACGCAGGCGGCCCAGCGCGCCGCGATGCTGCGGCACCCGCCCGACTTCCTGGTCACCACCCCGGAGTCGCTGTTCCTGATGGTGACCTCAGAGCGCAGCCGGGAGATGCTGCGCTCGGTACGGACGGTCATCGTGGACGAGATCCACGCCGTGGCCGGCAACAAACGAGGATCACACCTGTCGGTGACGCTGGAGCGGCTCGACCACCTGACCGGCGGGCGGCTCCAGCGGGTCGGGCTGTCCGCCACCCAGCGCCCCATCGAGATCATCGCCCGGCTGCTGATCGGCGACGGCCCGGGCCGGTCAGCCCCGGACGGATCGCCGCTGTGCTCCATCGTGGACTCCGGCCACCGGCGCGAACTCGACCTCGCCCTGCAGCTCCCCGACGACGAGCTGGAGGCCGTCGCGTCGTCCGATCAGATGGCCCAGATCCTCGACCTCATCGCGGCCGAGGTTCAGCAGCGGCGGACCACGCTGGTGTTCGTGAACACCCGGCGGATGTCCGAGCGGATCGCCCACCAGCTCGGCGAGCGGCTCGGCGAAGACCAGGTCGCCGCGCACCACGGCAGCCTGTCGGCGGGCCGCCGGCAGCGGGTCGAGGCCCGGCTGCGGGCCGGTGACCTGCGCGCGCTGGTGGCCACGGCCTCACTGGAGCTGGGCATCGACGTCGGCCCGGTGGAACTCGTCTGCCAGATCGGCTCGCCGCGCAGCTTCGCCACGTTCCTGCAGCGGGTGGGCCGGTCCAACCACACCCTCAGCGGGATACCCACCGGACGGCTCTACCCGACCACCAGGGACGAGCTGGTCGAGTGCGCCGCCCTGCTGCGCGGCGTCAAGGCGGGCCGGCTGGACGCGATCCTGGTTCCCGCCCGGCCGCTGGACATCGTGGCACAGCAGGTGGTGGCCGAGTGTGCGGCCGAAGAGTGGTCGCAGGAGGGCCTGTTCGAGCTGATCACCCGGGCGGCGCCGTACGCCGGGCTGCCGCGGGAGGACTTCGACGAGGTCGTCGAGCTGATGTCCGAGGGCATCCGGACCGGCCGCGGCCGCCGGGCCGCCTACCTGCACCGCGACCAGGTGAACGGGCAGCTCAAGGCCAGGCGCGGAGCCCGGATGGCGGCGCTCACCTCCGGCGGGGCCATCCCCGAGCTGGGCGACTACCGGGTGGTGGCCGAGCCGGACGAGACTCCGGTCGGCACGGTGAACGAGGACTGGGCCATCGAAAGCCAGGCCGGCGACGTGTTCCTGCTCGGCACCACGTCCTGGCGCATCCGCAAGGTGGAGCCGGGAGTCGTCCGGGTGGTGGACGCCCATGGTGCCCCTCCGTCCGCCCCGTTCTGGCTGGGCGAGGCACCAGGGCGCACGGTCGAGCTCTCCGATGAGGTTTCCAGGCTCCGTCAGGAAATCGCTGAACGGTTGCGCCCGTCCCAGGACGGCGCGGGCGCGGACCAGCAGGCCGGGGCCATTGGCTGGCTGCAGTCGGAGAGCGGCATCGGCCAGGTGGCGGCCGAGACCATCGTGCGCTACCTGGCGACCGGCCTGGCCGAGCTGGGCACGCTGCCGACCATGGACACGATCGTGCTGGAGCGGTTCTTCGACCCGAGCGGCGGAATGCAGCTCGTCGGGCACGTGCCTTATGGCGCCAGGCTGAACCGCGCGCTCGGCCTGGCGCTGCGCAAGCGGTTCTGTGTGACGTTCGACTTCGAGCTGCAGGCCGCGGCGAGCGACGACGCGATCCTGCTTTCGCTCGGGCCGCAGCACAGCTTCCCGTTGGAGCGGGTGCCCAAGTTCCTCGCCTCGAAGACCGTGGAAACCGTGGTCAGGCAGGCGGTGCTCACCTCACCGATGTTCCAGGCACGCTGGCGGTGGAACCTGAACACCTCGCTGACCGTGCTGCGGATGCGTGGCGGCAAGAAGAACCCGCCGGCCATCCAGCGGATGGAGGCCGACGATCTGATGGCCGCGGTTTTCCCCACGCTGGCCGCCTGCCAGGAGAACGTCGCCCCCGGCCCGATCGACATCCCCGACCATCCGCTGGTCCGGCAGACGCTCGCGGACTGCCTGCACGAGGCCATGGACATCGACGGCCTCAGGGAGCTGGTGTCCAAGATCGAATCGGGTGCGGTCAACGTCGTGGTGCGGGACACCACCGAGCCCTCGGTGCTGGCCCACGAGATCCTGAACGGCCGCCCCTTCACCTACCTGGACGACGCGCCGCTGGAGGAGCGCCGCAGCAGGCAGGTGACGCTGCGCCGCGGCCTGCCGGTGGAGGCGCGCGACCTGGCCAGCCTCGATCCGGCCGCGATCCAGTTGGTGCGCGATCAGGTCAGCCCTGTGGTGCGCGACGTCGATGAGCTGCATGACCTGCTGATGACCGTGCTCGGGTACCGTCCAGCGGCGCAGTGGGAGGACCTGTTCAACCAGCTCGTGATGGCCGGGCGGGCGGTCACCCTGCACGCGCCGGGCGGTGACCTGTGGTGCGCGGTCGAGCGCAGGCCGAGGTTGGAGGCGCTGTTCCCGGGGGCGGCGGTGACCCCCGACCACCCCTGCCCGGTCACCGCCGGGGAGATCGAGCCCGACGAGGTGGCCGCCACCATGCTTCGTGGCCACCTGGAGTATCTGGGCCCGTCCACGGTGGCCGACCTGTCGCACGCGACCTGCCTCGGCGGTTCGGACGTGCTGCGCGCGCTGGTGCGGCTGGAGACCGAGGGCTTCGCGCTGCAGGGCCACTTCACCGCCCCCGGCAGCCCGGATGAGTACTGCGCCCGCCGGGTGCTGGCCAGGATCCACGCCTACACGCGGGAACGCAAACGCCGGGAGATCGAGCCGGTCACCGCGCGGGACTTCATGCGGTTCCTGCTGCGCTGGCAGCACGTGGCGCCGGGCAGCAGGCTGGAAGGCCGGTTCGGCGTGCTGCCGGCGGTCGAGCAGTTGCAGGGCTTCGAGCTGGCCGCGGGCGCCTGGGAGTCCATCCTGGCCGCCCGGGTGGAGGGCTACCGCACCGAGTGGCTGGACGAGACCTGCCTGTCCGGCGCGGTCGCCTGGGGCAGGCTGTCGATCCGCAGCACCGACCCCGACGCCGTGCCCCGGCGCGGCGGGCTGACCCCGTCCCGGGCGACCCCGATCACCCTGGTGGTGCGCGACGACCTGCCCTGGCTGCTCACCGCGGCACGCGGCGACCGGCAGCCACCCCAGCCCGGTCCCGGCCGGACCCGGGACGTGCTCGACGCGCTGGCCGAGCGGGGGGCGTTGTTCCAGCCGGACATCGCGGCGCTGACCGGGCGGCTGCCCACCGAGGTGGAAGAGGCACTGTGGGACGGGGTGGCCCGTGGCCTGGTCACGGCGGATGGGTTCCGGGCGATCCGGTCGCTGCTCGGCCGCCGCGCGGCCGTCGCCGCGCGGGGCCGCAGGCTGCGCCGGGCCGGGCGGGGGCTGGCTACCGGATCGGCGGGCCGCTGGTCGCTGCTGCCCGGAGCGATGGCGGCCGAGGACCCCGACGAGCTGGCCGAGGCGGTCGCCGAGCAACTCGCCGCCCGCTGGGGGGTTGTCTTCCGGGATCTGATGACCAGGGAGAACATCGCGGTGAGCTGGCGGGACCTGCTCTGGGCGATGCGGCGGATGGAGGCGCGGGGCACGCTGCGCGGCGGCCGGTTCGTCAGCGGGTTCAGCGGTGAGCAGTTCGCGCTGCCCGAGGCGGTCGACGCGCTCCGTTCGGTGCGGAAGCTCAAGCTGTCAGGAGAGCGGGTCACGGTGTCGGCCGCCGACCCGCTCAACCTGGCCGGGATCGTGCTTCCCGGCCCCCGGGTGCCCGCGCTTCCGACCAATTCGGTCACCTACGTCGACGGCGCCGTCGCTCCGGCCGGGGACATCACGCCGCCCGGGCTGAGCGCCTGAGAGGGCCGTGGCGGCTCATGCTGCTTGGTGGCAGTTGGCCACCTGCGCCGTAGCCCGCAGTATCTTCCCGGGGGCCGAGCCCCCGGACCCCCACGATCGGGGCTGGGGTCGGTTTACGGTTTACGGTGGGACGACCTCCGGCCCCCACGCTGCTGGCCGGGGTCCGCCGACCGCTTGGCTTCAGCAGGGCGCGTGGCCAGCATCCGATGGGGTGTGGTCATGGCGGCCCAGCAGCCTCGCGGCTCGTTCGGGGGTTATGTCCACGAAATCCTCGGCGTTGGCTGCGGCCGCCAGCGTGCTGCTGAGCTGGTTTTCTCCGGCGGCGTCGGCGGCCTGCGCCGCCTGGCGGAGCACGTCGGTGTGACTGGTGCCGGTCAGGTCCTTGGCATCGGGGACGCTCCCCCACAGTTCGAGCACCCTGACCAGCATGGCCAGGCGCTCGGCGCTGCCCAGGACGCGGCCCGCCTCGGCCGCGGCCTGCCAGGCGCTGCCGAGCGCCCGGGCCGGGTCGTGCGCGTGGTGCCAGTGTTCCGCCAGCTCGATGGCCGCACTCCCGGCCGGGACCAGGGATGGGTCCGCCTGCAGGACGGTGGCGAAGCGGCGATGCAGCTCAGTGTGCTCGCAAGGGAGCAGGTCCTGGTGCAGCGCCTCCCCGATCAGCGCATGCCGGAAGACGCAGTCGTGACCGGCCGTGGGATCCTGGCACGCGTTGAGCACACCGGCCGCTTCGGCGGGGCGCAGAACAGCCGCCAGCTGGCCGGCGTCGAGGCCGGTGACGGCGGCGAGCAGCGCGCGGCTGGTGCGCTGGCCGCCGACGCTGGCCGCCCGGAGCACGTCCTGGGTCTGCTCGGGGAGCCGGCGCACCGCAGCGAGCATCAGGTCGCGCGGGGTGGCCGTCGGGGCGCGGCCGCTGCGCAGCAATTCCTCGGTGAACAGCGGGTTGCCCCTGGCCCGGTGGCGGATCCGATCGATGAGCGAACTCGCCGGCTGGCCACCCAGGATGCGGGTGGTCAGCTCGGTGGACTCGTCGCGGCTGAGCCCGCCCAGCTCGGTGCGCTGCACCCAGCCGAGCTTGCCGAGCCCGGCCAGCAGCGGGCCGAGCGGGTGGCTGCGGTGCAGCTCGTCCGACCGGTAGGTGACGACGATCATCACGCCGTGCATGGTCCGCTGGTTGTCGACCAGGAAGGAGAGCAGGTTCCTGGTGGACTCGTCGGCCCAGTGCGCATCCTCGATGACCAGCACGACCGGCCGGTAGCTGCCGAGCTGTTCGAGCAGTGAGAGCATCTGGACGAACAACCGCGCCCTGGCTTCCCGTGGCGCCGCTTCCGCGGCGGGGTCACCCGGGGTGCCCAGTTCGGGCAGCAGCCGGGTCAGCTCGCTGCCGGGCGGGCAGGCCAGCCTGGCCGTCGCCGGGTCCCGGACCAGGAGCCGCAGGACGGCGGTGAATGGCGCGTAGGGCAGGCCCACCGGGCCAAGCTCGGGACAGCGCCCGATCAGCACCCGCGCCGACGGCCCAGCCGTCATCGCGAACTCACGGATCAGCCGCGACTTGCCGATCCCCGCGTCGCCGCCGATCAGCAGGGTGGCCGGGCTTCCGCTATGTACCCGGGCGAGCCCGCCGGCCAGCCAGGCCAGCTCCGCCTGCCGGCCCACGAACACCGGGCTGGTCACCCGGGCAACACCAGCCGGCGGCGCAACCTCCGCACCACCAAGCCGTGCGGCCGATCGTCTCCTGCCCGTGACGGCGACCATGTCAGCGGACGCCCCGTCCGGACAGCCGGGCGGTCGCGGACGGCTCGTGCAGCAGCGGTCCGCTGGTGCGGAACAGGAACTCACCGTAGTTCTCCGGTGCGCTGTCCGGCTGGCCCATGAATCCTTCCACCGACATCCGCCGGCCGGCGAACCGTCGCTGCTGGTCGTTGAACCGCTGCACGGCCGCATAGGCACGGCGGAAGGCACGGGCCAGAGCACACCCGGCCCGGCTCAGACGGGCGAGACGTTGCCCGAGGTAAAGACGCATTGCGTAGGAGTCCACCGGGTAAGCGTGCATCGGAACCTCCTCACCGCTGCTTACGACATCAATGCCCGGCCGGCGGACCGTCAAGGTCCGGTGCCGTTCAGGCGGCCGGCTGACGGTCCCGGCGGGCCTTGGACCCACGAGGCCGCCCCCGGCCACGCTTGCTGGCGACGACCGTGCCGCGCAGCACGAGCTCTCCGCCCCAGACTCCCCAGGGCTCGCCGCGATCGAGCGCGCCGGCCAGGCAGGCTTCCATCGCCGGGCAGCTCAGGCAGAGCTGCTTGGCGCGGGCGATGTCGGCCGGCGACTCGGCGAAGAACAGGTCCGGGTCGGTCAGGCAGGGAAACTCGGCATCGCTGGGCGCAAGCGCCAGGGTCTGCATCATGACCATGCGGCACCTGCCTCAGCGCCCGGACGGCACGGTCGCACTACGGCGGACCCAGCGCGGCATCCTGATCCGCTGCGCCGCGGCCACCTGCCGGAGCAGGTCCCGGTCGTAGGCCTCTACCAGACTCTGAATCACGCACGGGTTCATGGCTTCTCCCCTCGTCGTGGGCCACCTCTCTGCCCACACCCTGAGGTTCGCCGTAAGGCCGCTTGCCACGCATTGGGCAGATGCCTTATTCCCGCCCCAGCCGTTGCGGGTCAGGAGCCTAAGTAGGCTCCTGACCGGCAGCCGCCTGTGGACCGGAAGCCAGCGGCAGACGGCCGCGAAGGGCCGGGTCCGGGGCATCTACCTGGGATATTGCAGCAATTGGGCGGTAAACGTGGCGCGCCGTCGATCGAACAGTGGTTGGCTCGTCGCATGAGCCGAGCTGCCGCCGGATGGCCCACCGACATCGCCGAACTGCCCTATGGTGCTCACCTCACCGAGTACGAGGGCGGGCTTGTGGACGGCGGGGACTACGACACTGTCCACTTCGATCAGGTCAGCTTCGAGGATGAGGACGCGTCCAGCGCGCGGTTCCTGGAGTGCGCGTTCACCCGGGTGTCGGTGCAGGGCGGGCGGTTCCGCCGGTCCAGGTTCAGCGACGTGTGGCTGAAGGACGTGCGGATGGCGCTGCCCGACCTGGCCGAGACGCAGTGGACCGACGCCACGTTCCTGGGCGGCGTGGTGGCCGGGGTCCAGGCGTTCAGCGCCCGGATGACCCGGGTCGTCTTCGCCGGCTGCAAGCTCGACTCGGTGAACTTCCGCGACTGTGGCCTGACCGAGGTGACGTTCACCGACTGCCTGCTGCGCGACGTGGACTTCGGCGGTGCCAGGCTGGCCAGGACGGCGTTCACCGGCTGCCGGCTGACCGAGGTGGACTTCAGCAAGGCGAGACTGGACCGGGTGGATCTGCGCGGCTCGGAACTCGGCCTGATCGTCGGGCCCGACCCGCTGCGGGGGGCGATCATCAACTCCGGCCAGCTCGCCGCCATCGCGCCCGTACTGGCCGAGGCCCTGGGCATCGTGGTAGACGACGGCTAGCCTCGCCGCTGCTGCTGCTCCAGCCCGCCTCGCGGGCCAGCTCGGGCACGGCGGCGGTGCCGCAGCCGGCCAGCATCGCCCGCCAGGCCTGGGCGACCTCGGGGCTGGCCAGTGGACCGTCGCCGATCCGCCGCAGCAGCAGCTCGCCGAGCACGGCGAGAGCTGACCGCCACACCATCCCGGCCCGCGAGGTTGGCGGGAAACGTTTACACAGGATTTGGTGCCCGGGGAGGATGGTTTTGGGTGGGCAGGTGGAGGATGGGAGAGCGCCGAGATATAGGGGGCTCGCCGCGATCATGTGTGGGCGCCGCCGTTACGCAAGGAAGAACTCCGTCAGCACCCGGGTCAGGATCTCGGGTGGAAGCTTGTGGAAGGTGCCGTCCAGGCTGTGGGGACCGGCATTGGGCACAGCGTCCGGCATAGGGAGCCTTCTGTTACGCAAGGAAGAACTCCGTCAGCACCGGGGTCAGGATCTCGGGCGGAAGCTTGTGGAAGGTGCCGTCCAGGCTGCGGTGGCTGGCATTGGGCAGAGCGTCCGCTACGGCCACCGCGGCGTTGCGCAGCCAGGGGGCGCTGCCGGTGCTGTCCAGCAGCAAGGTGGGCACGGTCAGGGCGGCCAGCCGGTCTACCGGGACGGATCCGTCGCCGACCAGCAGGTCGTCGTGCACGGCGGATGGGGCCAGCGCCTCCAGGGCCGGCCAGTGGGGCGCCTTGCGCAGCTGGGCGACCGCGTCGGCTGGCAGGCCCACGGCCTTGGTCATGAAGTAGCCGACCGCCTCGCCGTTGCGGCCCGAGGCGATGAACGCGGCCATCTGCTCCTGGTAGCCCGGCGGCAGCGGCGGGCTGGTGGGCAGCCGGAACGGCGGCTCGAACATGACCAGCCGGGGGATGGGCACCCCGGCCGCGGCGGCCTCGAAGGCCAGGATGGAGCCGGACGAGAAGCCGCAGACGCAGGCCTGGCCGCCGAGTTCGGCGGTCAGGGCGGCAATGTCCTCGACCTCGCGGGCGATCGCGTAGGGCAGCGTGTTCCCGCTGGCACCCCGGCCGCGGCGGTCATAGGTGACCGCGGTCATCGA
>Ga0070733_10001946_pt1 | contig 15084 bp, 12 predicted proteins | sample Coa_R1_9_FD_66450 | JGI IMG/M metagenome (GOLD analysis project Ga0070733, IMG submission 66450) | Surface soil microbial communities from Centralia Pennsylvania, which are recovering from an underground coalmine fire - Coalmine... | ecosystem: Environmental > Terrestrial > Soil > Unclassified ... | reverse complement strand
GTGAAAGCAGTCCAGATCTACTCGCTCTCGCTCATTTTCCTTCTTGGTCCGGTGATGACGCGCTGGCTGAATCGCGACGTTCACTTCCGCAACCTGGGCGGCCAGCCCGGGACGATTAGCGGATTTCTGATGGGGTTTGCGTTTGCATTCGGCTGGACGCCCTGCATCGGGCCGATACTCGCCGGTGTGCTGGCGATTGCCGCGACGCAGGAAACGGTTGGCCAGGGGATTTTCCTGCTGACGTGCTATTCGGCCGGGCTGGCGATTCCGTTTCTGCTGACGGCGTTCGGCATTCGGCGATTCCTGAAGTTTTATCAACGGTTTCGCCGCCACTTGCACACGGTGGAAGTGTGCAGCGGGGTGCTGCTTCTCGCGGTGGGCGGACTGATCTTCGTCAACCGGCTGACATGGTTATCGGGTAAACTTTCAATTTTGAACGTGTTTTCGCGTTGATGGGAGCTCGGCATGAAGAAGTTGCTGAATAATGTCGTTCTAGTTTTTCTCGCAGTGGTCGTGGCGGCGGGCTTCTCGGGTTGCAAATCGAGGACGGAAAGTGTTTCCGCCTCTGCAAAGTTGAAGAGCTCCGCCAAGGCCGGTCCGGACGAGCCGGACGTCACGTTCAAGGACCTCGAAGGGAAAGACGTTCCGCTCGCAAGCTTGAAGGGTAAGGTGGTGGTCGTCAATTTCTGGGCCACGTGGTGCGACCCTTGCCGCGTGGAAATTCCCTGGATGATCGGCTTTCAGCAGAAGTATGCGGACAAGGGGTTCACGATGCTCGGCGTGGCAATGGATGACGAAGGGAAGAGCGTAGTCCAGCCTTTCGTCGAGAAAACGCAATTCGACGTGGACGGCCATTCGATGACGATGAATTATCCCATCGTGCTTGGGAACGACGACCTCGCGGCGAAATTCGGCGGGTTGATTGGATTGCCGACAAGCATCGTAATCTCGCGGGACGGAAAAATCGCCAAGCGCTTCATCGGGCTGGCGAATCACGACCAGCTCGTCGATGCAATCGAAGGGCAGTTCTGAGCCGCGCGAAACAAGGCCCGAAACCAGGTCATGTCCCGGCTCCCGATTCCTTGCTCCAGCCTCAGCGACTGCGGTAACCTGCCATGGCCATGATGGACGAACACGAATTTCAAAAGAAATGCGATGCGGCGCTCGAAGGCCTGCGCAAGCGGCTGTTGGAGGTCGGTGACGAGCACGACTTCGAGGTCGAGGGCGGAAGCGGGAAACTCGAGATCGAATTCGAGGACGAAGACGGCACGCGCTTTGTGATCAGTCCCAATACGCCGGTGCGGCAGATCTGGATTTCGGCGCTCACGACCAGCTTCAAACTCGGCTGGTCGGATGCGGCGCAGGCATTTGTTCTCGACAAGACGGGCGAGACATTGAATCAGGTGATGAGCCGCATCCTTACCGAAAAGACCGGCTCGACGGTAGAGGTTTAGCCGCCGATGCGATTTCGCCCGGGTTCCGTCTTTTCTACTCTCATCCTTCTGGCAAGTGCGACATGGTTGGCGGGCTCCATCGGCGGAATTTCAGTTTCCGCTGCGCCGCAGGATTCTTCCGCGATGCCGTCCGCCGCGTCGGTGGTGAAAACGCGCGCCTACGTTTCGCTAGAGCCCGTGCCCGCGGGCAAGGAATTTCAGGCCGCCGTGGTTGTTGAAATCGCACGCGGCTTCCACATGAATTCGAACAAACCGTCCGACCAGTATCTGATCCCGACAACGCTCACCGCGCAGGTTCCCGCAGGATTCAAAGTGCTCGACACGATTTATCCCGCCGGGCGCCTGGAGAAATTCTCCTTCTCGCCGAACAAGCCGCTCGATGTTTACACCGGCAGCGTGGTGCTGCGGCTGCGCCTTTCCGTGCAGCCCGACTCGCAGGTGGGAGCAGCGACGATCCCCATGACGCTGCGCTACCAGGCATGCAACGATTCCGTCTGTTTGCCTCCGGTGAAAGTGCCGGTGAACGTGAAGTTTGAAATTGCCGCAGCCGGCAGCGCGGCGCGCGCGGTTCACGCTGAAATCTTTTCAGCGGCCTCTCCGAAGAATTAGCCGATCACCGTGACGTGAGAGCCGGCAGAGCGCGGCGAATGCGCGCAACGACGCGGTCTTTGCCGAGCACGACCATCGTCTCGAACAGCGGCGGCGCAACGGCGCGGCCTACAATTGCAACACGCGTCGCGTTGATCAGCAGACCGGCTTTCACACCTTCGGCCGCGGCGAGATTGCGCAGGGCGGCGTCGCAAGCATCATGGTTCCAGTCTGAAAGCGCCGCGAGGCCATCGGCAAGTTTCCCGAGCATCTGCGGCAAACGCTCATCCTTCCAGAATTTCTCGCGCGCCTCCGCGTCGTATTCAAAATCGTCGGTGAAGAATGCGCGCGCCCAGCCGCTGAAATCGAGGAGCAAGCGCGTCCGTGGACGCGTCAAATCCACTACGCGCGCGAACCAGGCGCGCTCGGAGCCGGCCCATTCGTCCTTCCACAGCCCGGCGCGTTTGAGTTCCGCTTCGACGTAAAGAAGGATTTCCTCAACCGGCGGCTTCTGCAGATATTGCGTGTTGAACCACTCGAGCTTGGCGCGATCGAACACCGCATTCGTCCGGCTGACGCCCGAAAGCGCGAAGCGGCGTACAAGCTCCTCCGTTCGCATGTATTCGGAATCATCGCCGGGCGACCATCCGAGAAGCGCGAGGAAATTGCGGAATGCCTCGGGCAAGAATCCTTCTTCGGCGTAGGAGCCCACGCTTGTGGCGCCATGGCGCTTGGAAAGCCGCGTGCGGTCGGGTCCCAGGATGAGCGGCACGTGAGCGAAAATCGGCGGCTCGGCGCCGAGCGCCTGATAGATCAGCACCTGCTTGGGCGTGTTCGACAAATGATCGGCGCCGCGAATCACGTGCGTGATGCGCATGTCTATATCGTCCACCACAACGCTGAGCTGGTACGTCGGCAGACCGGACGAGCGCAGCAAGACGAAGTCCTCGATCTCCTGGTTCTGCACTTCGCGGGAACCGAAGACGGCGTCTTCAAATTTCGTCGTGCCGGTACGCGGCGTGCGGAAGCGAATGGCGCGCGGGATGCCTTCTTTTTCTTTCGCTGCGCGCTCGGCGTCGCTCAGATCGCGGCAGGGGCAGGGAACAAATTTTGCGGACTTCGGTCCCTCGTCATCGCCCTCGCCCTCGTGGTCGGAGGCATCACCACCTCCATATGCTCCGGGCTTGCAATAGCAGGCGAAGCCGGCGCCGCTCGAGAGAACGCGCTCGGCAGCGGCTTGGTACATTTCCAGGCGCTGCGACTGAAAGAACGGCCCTTCGTCCCATTCGATGCCCAGCCATTTCAAACTCTGGAGGATTCCATCCACAAGTTCGGGCTTGTTGCGCTCGACGTCCGTATCTTCAATTCGCAGCAGCAGCGCGCCGCCTTCGTGGCGTGCGAAAAGCCAGTTAAAAAGCGCTGTCCGGCCGCCGCCAACGTGAAGATAACCCGTCGGCGACGGAGCAAAACGCACGCGTGGTTTCTCTGCAGCGGTCATCTCGTACACTTCCTTCCTGACTATTGGAATCATTCATCTTAGCGGAACGACCTGCCAAAATCGAGCCGGCAAAGATGCGTGAAAAAGATGCAACAGGAGACGCAAGAGCATGATTTGGAACAGTTTGGTACGAGGGTACTGTTGACGGTCGGCTCGGCTAGCCCCATAGTCCTAGCAGGCTTCGACCGGAAGTGGCCGGAGCAAGCCATTGTGCTTTCTGGGTTTCTCCAGCGAAGTCACCCGAGGTTGACACCCAAGAAACTTCGGCTGGACACGCCGCCGAGGCGTTTGTAATTTCTGCTATTCTCGGTGGAAGTCCGAAGCCCCAAGGACTGAATGCGGAGCTTTGAGCTGTTGAGCCACGTGAACATGAGCGCGGTCGTGCTCCTGGCAAGCGCCATCCTGCTTGCGACGTTCTTTACCCACGTCTACAGGCAGAAGCGCCAGCAATACCTGCTCGTTTGGGCGATGGCGTGGGTGCTGATCTCCTTACATTTCATAAGCCTTGTTGTAGACTCGCAAACAATTCCCGCAAGAAGGTTTGCTCCAATCAGCGAATGGCTTTTGGCAGTGGGCGCTCTCGCCTTTTACTGCGCGGCGCGGCTCTACGCACGGCAGGTAGTGACGGTGCGTGGTGTGATTGTCGCGGCTGGCGCTGCTGCGTTGTGGGCTCTGGCCTATACACAAGGCTGGGTGGCCGCGCCGCTGGGATTGGGAGTCGCGCTGTTGTTTTTGGTTGTCGCGCGAACATTCTGGCAGGAGGGGCGCAAGCAAGAGGCTCGGGCGGATCTGTTGCTCGCCATCACGTTTGTGGCATGGGGAATTCTGCGCGTGGTGACGGTTTTTCAGGCGCGCATCAGCTTCCTCGCCGGCAAGGATCTCGTCTCGCTCGCTTTGCTGCCTGAACTATTTTCGGGCGTGCTGATGGTGATGGCGGTCTATGAAGAGGAGCGGCGGCGCGTGGAACGCAACATGCTCGCGCTCTCGAATCTGAACCTTGCGACGTCGAGCTTCGTCGGCGGCGAGATACAGAAAATGCTGGCGCAGGCGCTCGACCGTGTTCTCAACGTCGTGCGCATTCCCGCCGGCGCGCTCTGTCTGCATTACGGGGACGCTCACGGCCCGACGTCCGTGGTGGTAACCGGACTGGGCGACGCCTTTTGCTCCGCCATTCAAGCAAATGACCTCGATCGCTACACGGTGAACCTTGTGGCCCGGCTCGGCGGACTCGTGGTGCTGCGAAACCTCGCGGCTGATTCGGATTACAAGGCCCTGGAAAAGGAAGATTCGTTCCGCGAAATACGCAAGCTAATGCTCGAGCAAGGCCTGAGAACCGTGGTCGGCATCACCTTGCAAGCCAAGGAGCGGGTGTTCGGAGTGCTCTTGCTGGGAACGCCGGACAACCGCAATTTCACGCCCGCGGAACTACGGTTGCTTCTGGCGCTGGGCCATCAGATCGGCATGGCGGTGGAAAACAGCTATCTGATTCAGCAGACGTCTCGCCGCAGCGAAGAACTGCATATTCTCAACGAAATCGGACGGACGCTGAGCTCGACGCTGGATCTAAATACTTTGTTCGACCGGATTTATTCCGAGATGCAGCGGCTGCTCGACGTCAGCAGTTTTTACATCGCCTTCTACGACCACAAAACCGATCAGGTCACGTTCGAGCTGGAAATCATCGAAGGAGACCGCCGCCCCAAGAGGTCGCGCCCTGCCGGGAACCATCTCACTGAATACATGGTGCACTCCCGCCAGCCGCTTTTGATTCGCGATCATTTCGCGGATGAAACGCGCCGCCTAGGCGTGAAGCCGAATCAGACGGCTGGTTCCTTCTGTGGCGTGCCGCTGGTTCTATACGATCGCGCGATCGGCGTAATGGCGGTGCACAGCGCGCAGGAGCGGGCGTTCGATGAAGGCCACGTGGAGCTGCTGCGCGTGCTTTCGAGCGAGGCCGGCATCGCGATTGAAAACGCACGCCTCTTTGCGGAACAGCAGAAAAAATCGCGCCATCTGATGCTGCTCAACAACATTTCGAGCCACGCGATCACCACGCTAAATCCGGAAGAAATGCTGTCGAAGATTGCAGCCGAGATCGAGAACGGCTTGACGTACGACCACATCGGCATCGCCATTATCGATTATTCCGCGAAGGAGCTGGTCATCCAAGCGGAAGCAGGGCAGCGCCGCGATGCGCAAGGCCGCCGGATTCTGCTGGGCGAGGGGCTGGTAGGCCAGGTGGCGCGCAGCGGCCAGATGGCCATCGTGCGCGAGGTCACTGCGGGCACGCCGCGGCCTGTTCTCGCCGGCTCCGCCTCCGCGATTGCGCTTCCGGTCAGCTACGCCGAGCAATTGCTTGGCGTGCTGTATGTGGAATCCTCGGAGGCATGCGATTTTGGTGAACAGGAGGTCTTGCTGCTTCGCACGCTCGCCGATCTCTTTGCAGGGGCCTTGCACAACGCGCTGACGTTCCAAAAAGCGCAGGAGCAGGCGATCACCGACGGTCTCACGGGCGTGAAGACGCACCGCTTCCTGATGGAAGCGCTTTCGTCGGAATGGAAACGCTCGACGCGTGCCAACCGTCCGTTCGCGCTCGTGCTGATGGACCTCGACCGTTTCAAGTTCGTGAACGATTTTTACGGCCATCTCGAGGGCGACGTCGTGTTGCAGCGCGTCGGCCACATCCTGGAGCAAAATTGCCGCAGCTCCGATGTCGTCGCGCGCTATGGCGGCGACGAATTCGTGATCCTGATGCCGGAGACCACCATCGAGCAAGCGCGCCAGCTTGCCAGCAAACTCCGCGGCTGGGTCGCGGCGGATCCGCTGCTCCGCGACAAGAACATCACGGCCAGCTTCGGCATTGCGGGTTTCCCGGTCCATGGCTCCACGCCGCAGGAATTGATCCAGGTGGCCGACTCTTCGATGTATCTCTCGAAGCATCAGGGCGGAAATTCCGTTTCGAGCGCGGAACACTACGATCCGATCGAAACCAAGAAGTGGAAGAAGGACGTTCTCGAGGCATACCTTGGCGTCACGTTGAAGCGGCTGTTTTCGACGGGCCCCGAAGCTTTCGAGGAAATTTATCGCCGCCTCGAACAGTTCACACGCTCGCTCACCGAGCAGGGCACGCCGGCCTCGGCGGACTCTTTGCCCGCCGCCGTCGTCGAGACGGTCACTTCGCTCGCGCTGGCCATTGACGCGAAGGACCATTACACGCAGGGACATTCACAAAAAGTTTCCGCCTATTCCGTGATGATCGCGCAGGCGCTCGGGATGGAGCAGGCGGAAGTGGAAGAGATTCGCCTTGCCGGGCTGCTGCACGATATCGGCAAGGTCGGCATTCCGCAAACGATTCTGAATAAATCAGGCCCGCTCGATGCATCCGAGTGGGAGACGATGAAGACACACACGGAATTGGGCGCCAAGATTCTCGAGCCGCTCGATGCCATGAAGCGGATTCGATTGATGGTTCGGCACCACCATGAGTTCTACGACGGCAGCGGGTATCCGGATCGCCTCGAGGGCGAGAGCATTCCTTATGGAGCGCGCGTGATCGCCATCGCCGATGCATACGACACGATCACGTCCGAGCGCACATACAAGAAGGCGCGGCCTCCGGAGGACGCATTTGCGGAACTCCTACGCTGCGCCGCGAATCAATTCGATCCCGAAATCGTCCGCCTCTTTATCGAGACGATGCGCCGCGCGCCGCGGCCCACGGTGGAAGCGGGCGTTGGCGTCGACAGTCATACGGGCGCATCGAACCTTTAGCCGGCCCCTCGCCAGAGGTTTATTCCACCAGTACTTACGTCCCATTGCCCTCCGCATCCAACAACGGCACACTATCGGGGAGTCAAAACCGTGCTAATCGCAGCCTTCATTTTCGTGATTTCGGTCGCGGCGACAATCCAATTCGGCATGTCCAGTTGGCGCGCCGGCCTTATGCACACAACGGCTCAGGTTGTCATCCGCGAACCGTATCTGTTGAATGCAAAGGGCTTTAAGGAAGTGGTGGCCTACGAGGATGTTTGTCCCGACCTCGCTCGCGACCCGGGCGCAAGCCTTGGGCCGGTCCGGTTTTATTATGCTTTTCTAGAGGCTCTGCGCCAGCTAGGCGTGACCTCGTGGACAACCAGCGAGATGGCGCTCTGCACGCGCTACGCCACTGTGGTCCTCTCGCAACGCTTCGAGCGCAACCAGGTCCTCCTGGCTGATGTCCGATCCTATTGATCTTCTCTGGTCTTTGTCTTTGATCTTCGCTGATCGCCAGCCCCTGAAGTAAAGACCCCTTACTAATACGCCCAGCGCATCAGAACGGCTCCCGTGGTGTATCCCGCGCCCACCGCAATGAGCAGCACGAGATCGCCCTTGTGCAGTCGCTTTTGTTCAACCGCGTCCATTAGCCCCAGTGGAATCGTTGCCGCCGTGGTGTTTCCGAAGCGGTCGATATTGACGAGTACCTTCGAATCGTCCACTCCAAGCCGGTCCTGCATTGCCCGGATGATCCGCAGGTTGGCCTGATGCGGTACCACCAGCGCCAAATCGCGGCTTGTCAGCCCGTTGCGTTCAAGCAAGTGGCACGCAAGTTCGCTCATCCGCCGCACGGCATATTTGAACACCTGCTGGCCTTCCTGATGTACATAGTGCATCCGCTTCCCGACTGTCTCCTGCGTCGCCGGATGCAGCGATCCCCCGCCGGGCATGTAGAGGCAGCTTCCTCCGGAACCGTCCACGTCATGCATGAAATCAATGATTCCTTCGGAGCTTGACGTTGCCGGTTCGAGCAGCACCGCTCCAGCGCCGTCTCCGAACAGCACAAACGTAGCACGATCCTTCGGGTCGAGAATCGAGGTCATCACGTCGCTGCCGATCACCAGCACCTTCTCGTGCGCTCCCGAGCCGACAAACTGCGCGCCCACAGTCAGGGCATAAGCGAATCCGGAGCACGCCGCCGAGAGGTCGAATCCCCACGCTTTCTTCGCGCCGAGGCGATCCTGGATCAGGCAGGCCGTCGCTGGAAACAGCATGTCCGGCGTCACAGTGGCGACGACGATCATTTCGATTTCTTCTGGCTGCACGCCCTTTGCCGCCAGAAGCTTCTTGGCGGCTTCCGTGCCGAGATGCGACGCCGGCACGCCCGGTTCCACATAGTGCCGCTCGCGAATGCCTGTCCGCGTGCGGATCCATTCGTCGTTCGTTTCCACCAACTTTTCCATGTCGGCGTTGGTGACCACGCGCGGCGGAACATATCCGGCCACCCCGGTAATCTTCGCGGCGATGCGGTTGCCCATGAATCTCTCCTGGAGGTTCTACGGCGCCTAGATAATCGTGCGATTGTATGCAATCGCACGCTCGAGTGACAAGCAAAACACGGGCCCTGGAGGATATTATGAATGCGATGGCAGAATTTCGTGGCGGTAGGTGATCGCCGCGGTCTTCCGCAGCATCGCCGCCACCGAGCAGTATTTCGACTGGCTCAACTCGATCGCATCGCGGACGGCCTTCTCCGTTAGCTCGCCCGTCAGGCGGTAGACCATTTCAATTTTTGTCCACACTTCGGGCGGCTCGCTGGCGCGCTCGCCGGATACTTCAACCTCGAGCGACTGGAGCTTTTGCCGCTTCTTTGCCAGGATCATCGCCACATCCACCGACGTGCAGGCGCCGAGGGCACCCAGCAGTGCTTCCATAGGCCCAGGTCCTTTCTTATGATTGCTTCCAGCGTCGAACATCACAGTAACTCCGGAAGGCATCGTCGCCTGAAATTCCTCGCCGCCCACCCATTTCACTTTCGCTGTTTGCATCTACTCCTCCCGTCCTCGCAATCTCTCATGGAAACTGTAGCGGGATTCTCGCCGAGCGTCCAGAACCTGGAATCTCCGGGCTGTTTCCGGGCCACCGGCGACACCCTTATGCCGCCGCCTCAAAAAACTTGCTGCGAGATGGCGCCTGTGAAGATAATGGCATCGTTGGAGTTCAAACGGGTCGCTCCTAAAAACCTGCCCTAATCGACTCCGAGCGGACGCTAACACCGATGGATCTCGAACGCGAGGCAACATAAATGGCCGGTATCGCAGCCCCTGTCGAGAGCACGCCTCCCTCTGCGGAAGAGGTACGCAACATCGAACACTTCGACGTCCTCATCGTGGGTGCCGGGCTTTCCGGAATCGGCGCGGCCTATCACCTCCAGAAGGAATGTCCGGCGAAGAGTTTCGTAATTCTGGAAGGCCGCGACGCGATCGGGGGCACCTGGGACCTCTTCCGCTATCCGGGAGTGCGCTCCGATTCCGACATGTTTACGCTCGGCTATCGTTTCCGGCCCTGGGGGGAAGCGAAGGCGATCGCCGATGGCCCATCCATCCTCAAGTACGTTCGGGAAACGGCTCGCGAATGCGGCATTGATCGCAAGATCCGCTTTGGTCATCGGGTCACGCGAGCTTTGTGGTCCTCACGGGAGGCGGTCTGGACTGTTGAGGCGGCAGGCCCGGAGGGGAGGGATGTACGGTTCGTTTGCAATTTTCTTTACATGTGCAGCGGCTACTATGACTACGCCCAGGGTTACATGCCGGGCTGGCCCGGCATGGACCGGTTCCGTGGCCGCATCGTGCATCCCCAGCAGTGGCCCGAAACTCTCGACTACCCAGGACGGCGAATCGTCGTGATCGGCAGCGGCGCCACGGCGGTCACCTTGGTTCCCGCCCTCGCCGAGACGGCCGCGCATGTGACCATGCTGCAGCGCTCGCCCACGTACATCGTCTCGCGCCCGTCCGAGGACGTGATCGCGAATTGGTTGCGCAAGCGCCTGCCTGCCCGTCTCGCCTACGCCATGGTCCGGTGGAAAAACGTGCTTCTCACGATGTACTTCTACAATCTCGCGCGGCGCAAGCCCGCCCAAACCAAAAAGGGCATCCTCCGTCTCGTAGAGCAGCAACTCGGCCCCAGCTATGATGTCGGCAAGCACTTTTCGCCCCGCTACAACCCGTGGGACCAGCGCCTCTGCCTGGTTCCCGACGCCGACTTGTTCTCCGTGATCCGCTCGGGCAAGGCATCCATCGCCACCGACGAAATCGAGACGTTCACCGAAATGGGTCTGCGGTTGAAATCGGGCGAGGAGCTCGAAGCCGACATCATCGTCACCGCCACCGGACTCAACTTGAAGGTTTTGGGCGGGATGCAGGTGTTGATTGACGGCGCCCCAGTGGATCTGTCGCGAACCCTGAACTACAAAGGAGCGATGTACAGCGACATTCCGAATCTCGCGTCCGCCTTCGGTTACACCAACGCCTCCTGGACCTTGAAAGCCGATCTGACCGCCCAGTACGTTTGCCGCCTGCTTAACTACATGGAAGCCCACGGCTACGACTCCTGCACGCCGAGAAAGCGTGACCCGGCCATCGTTGAGGAACCCTTCGTCAACTTCACCTCCGGCTATTTCCAAAGGGCGAGCGCGATCCTTCCAAAGCAGGGGTCCCGGAAGCCGTGGAGGCTTTATCAGAACTACATTCTGGACATCCTCATGCTCCGGTTCGGCGGAGTGGACGACGGCGCGATGGAGTTCATTCGCGCCCAGAATAACAGCCCTGCGGTTCGAGGCGCGCTCGCCGGTTCGCCCCCCGCACGTCTGAGTGTTGATTCCCCGCGATGATTCCGAAAATCCACAGGTTCGCGCGCTTGTAATTTGTGAAACTCGCGATACTCTGTTTCCGTGAGAGGAGATTCATGCTCCAGGCCATTCGCGTTACTGCGTTGATCTTGTTTCTCGGGGCCCTATCTTTGGGCGTTTCCGGCAGCCGCCACGCCGCGCTCGCTTCGCCTGCCAAAACAACCTGGCCCGGCGAGGCGCAAATCCGTGAACTGCTGGAAACGCAGACGGCGGCCTGGAATCGCGGAGATGTGGACGCCTTCATGGCCGGCTACTGGAAATCGGAGCAAACCGAGTTTGTAGGGGCGAACGGAATCACGCGCGGCTGGCAGGCCGTGCACGATCGTTACGTTCGCAATTATCCGGACGCCAAAGCCATGGGCCGGCTTTCTTTTTCAAACCTGGAGGTTCATCCCGTGTGCGCCAATGCGGCTTACGCGATCGGCCAATTTCAGTTGGAGCGCGAGCACGATCGCCCGGCGGGAATTTTCACCTTGAACTTCCGGAAATTTCCCGAAGGCTGGCGCATCGTGGCCGACCACACGACCGCATTTCCCGAAGCTGGTTCCTCCGGATCTCACTGAGTCAGAGGAGAAAACGAATTGAGAGCAGTCATCACGGGCGGCGCGGGATTCCTTGGCTCGCATCTGTGCGGCTTCCTGGTTGATAGAGGTTGGGAAGTCGTTTGCCTCGACAACCTCGTCACCGGCGCCGACTCCAATGTCTCGCATCTGCTTGCGCACCCGCGGTTTTGCTTCGTCCGGCAGGACGTGACGCAGCACATCGAAGTCGAAGGCGCGGTAGGCGCGGTGCTGCATTTCGCTTCACCTGCAAGCCCGCCAGACTATTTGAAGTTTCCGATCCAAACTTTGAAGGTCGGCTCGCTTGGCACGCACAATGCGCTCGGGCTGGCGCTGGCCAAGAAAGCGAAGTTTCTTTTGGCGTCCACTTCGGAGTGCTATGGAGATCCAGAAGTGAGCCCGCAGCCGGAAAGCTATTGGGGGCGTGTCAATCCGGTGGGCCCGCGCGGCGTGTACGACGAAGCCAAGCGCTTCGCTGAGGCAATGACCATGGCTTACCACCGCTATCACGGGGTGGACACGCGAATCGTGCGAATTTTCAATACATACGGCCCGCGCATGCGGCTCAACGACGGCCGCGCGCTTCCCAATTTTCTCTATCAGGCGCTCAGCGGGCTTCCGATAACCGTGTACGGGGACGGGAAGCAGACGCGGAGTTTCTGCTATGTTTCCGATTTGATCGACGGAATCCATCGCCTGCTCGAATCCGGCGAGCACGAACCCGTGAATATCGGCAATCCGCAGGAAATCACAATTCTCGAATTTGCCGAGCGCGTTCGCGCGCTTGCCGGCGCGAATGTCCCTATCGAATTTCGTCCATTGCCTCAGGACGATCCCAAGCAGCGCTGCCCGGACATCTCGAAAGCGCGCCGGATTCTTCAATGGCAGCCGAAAGTGGGGCTCGAAGAAGGTTTGCAGCTTACGTACGAATACTTTCGTCAGAAGTTAGCCGAGGCGGCCCGTTAAGGCACGGAATCATTGGTACTGAAGGTGCGCAAATCCGGCCGGCCGACGGAATAGTATTCGAAGCCGAGGCTCTTCATCTCGCGGGGGCCGAGCAAGTTTCGGCCGTCAAGTATCAGGGGACGCGCCATGGACTCGCGGACGCGCTCCCAATCGAGCTTGCGGAACTCGTCCCACTCCGTGGCAATAATCAGCGCCTCTGCGTTCCGCGCGGCATCGTAAGCCGAATCGGCGTATTCAATTTGCGGAAGCACGGGCCGCGCCTTTTCCATCGCCTTCGGATCAAACGCGCGAACGAGAGCGCCCTCTGAAACCAACTGAGAGATTAGCTCGATGGCGGGCGCGAAACGGATGTCGTCGGTATTCGGCTTGAAGGCGAGGCCGAGCACGCCGATTCTTTTTGCTTTCACCACCCAGAGCGCGCGACGGATTTTTTCAAGGAAGTGATCAATGCTTTTCCGGTTGATCTTCTCGGCTTCCTTGAGAAGAGAAAAATCCGCGCCGGAGCGCTCCGCCAGATGAACGAACGCCTGCAAATCCTTCGGGAGGCAGAAGCCGCCGAATCCCAGGCCGGCGCGAAAAAAACCCGGCCCGATGCGCGGATCGAGCCCAACTGCGCGCATCACTTCTTCAATGTCCGCGCCCAGCCGCTCCGCGAGATCGGACACCATGTTGGCATAGGAGATTTTCAAAGCCAGGAAGGAATTTGAGGTGTGCTTGATCAGCTCCGCGCTGTTGATCGTGGTCCGGAGCCACACGGGAGCAGGGCCATCCGGACATGCCGGTTCGTGCACGGGGCAGTTGAATTTTTGGTCCAGAATCGGCTGGTAGATTTCTTTGAGCTGCCGCTCGGCCGTCTCGTCCTCAACGCCCACGACGATACGATCCGGGTGCAGAAAATCCTCGACGGCCGTCCCTTCGCGGAGGAATTCCGGGTTCGATGCCACGCGAAACACCAGGCTGCTCTTGCGTCCGTACACGGACAACGCGCGCTTCAGCTCTTGCCCTGTTTGCGCCGGGACAGTGCTTTTCTCAACGACCAGCTTCGGTGAGCGCGCCTCGGTGGCGATCAGCCGCGCGACGTGGTCAATGGCGCTCAAGTCGGCGTCCCCGTTCGGAAGCGGGGGCGTTCCAACACAGATGAAAATGGCGTCTCCAGCCGCTACGGCGCTGGCTGGGTTTGCGGTGAATTTCAACCGGCCTTCCCGGCTTGTCTTGGCGATTACTTTTTCGAGCCCCGGCTCATAAATCGGCAGGTGGCCGGTTTCGAGAGTTCGAATCTTTGCCGTGTCGCTATCTGTGCAGACAACTTCATGCCCCACTTCGGCAAGACATCCGCCGGTGACGAGGCCCACATAGCCGGCGCCAATCACAGAAATCTTCAATGTCCCTCCCGAGTAGGCAGAACAAGCTGGACGGCAATACATGTATTTTCTTACATACGCCGCCCATCGCAAAGGTGAATCTGACAGCGGAGTGTCAGCGGGTAGAAGACGGAGAGTATTTGGTAGTAGAATCGCGCTGTTCCGAAGAAGTCAGCTCTTTCAACTCGGAAGGCGAGGGCATGGAGATTCTCTGGACAGCCCTGGGCATCTCTGTAATTGTGATTTTCGTCTTTTACGTTCTCGCGCAACACTGGCAGAAACTTTTGCGGCAACAGTCCGGGACGATAGCGCGCCTCTCCGAGCGTTTGCGGGATATCGAGGACGTAGCCGACCCCGAATTTTTACGCCGCATCAATGAAGCCGCCCCTTCTCCTCTTGAGCAGGTATTCACTTTTTCCTTCCGTCTGAGCGATACCTTCTGGAACCGAGCATTGGGCATAGCAGCGGAAGATCTGCGGTTCATCCGCGCGATCGGAAGCGTTCCCGCCTCCGTGAAGATCGAGCGCTGGCGAGGACATAGCGTCGCTACCATCACGGAGGTCCTGCCAGAAAGCAAGGCGGCAGGCTGGCAGACGCGCTCGCTCGACCTCTATGCGGAAAGCACGAAGGGCGCCGAAGCGATCATCCTCTGGGAGATTCCGCTCGCGCGACCGCGCCATGACGCGGAACGCCCGCCGTCGCTGAAACTCTTGTTCCATTCGAATTCTCTCGAGCTGCGGGGCCATCTTCCTCCGTCCGTTTCGGGGAACGGTCACCCAGGAAAATCCGGCGAAGACGAAGCCGTGTTCTTTCGCGTTCCTTTGGATGCGCCGGGACTGGCAGAATTCCAGAGTTGCAACGCGCCGCAAGCCGGCGATCACGACAAGCGGAATTCCGGCGGCACCGGCGCTCCAGCGAATGACGCGTCATGGCAAGCCTTTTACGGGCATGAGGATGAAAGCGCGGGTTTCGAATGGCAGCTTTGTGTTCGCGATTT
>Ga0070733_10001943_pt1 | contig 15103 bp, 13 predicted proteins | sample Coa_R1_9_FD_66450 | JGI IMG/M metagenome (GOLD analysis project Ga0070733, IMG submission 66450) | Surface soil microbial communities from Centralia Pennsylvania, which are recovering from an underground coalmine fire - Coalmine... | ecosystem: Environmental > Terrestrial > Soil > Unclassified ... | reverse complement strand
TTTTGATGATGCAAAAAAACAGGAACTCAATCCACTACGTTTTGCTCCTGAGGAATTTTTCATTGAACAAATAGCATATCTCGCCGATATGTTCCAAGATCAAAACTTATATGTATATATCTTCACTGACCATCAACAACCAATAAAACTAAAAAATAAATTTGAACAAACCCTCAATAATTCTCGTATTACTTTTGACTGTCGACTGAGCGATAACAGTCACAGTTCAAACGTTTTAGAGGATTTTTTTTCCATGATGGATTTTGATTGTCTTATACGCCCTGCATCAAGTTTTTCAAAATTTGTTCAATATATTGGTAACAATAAAGTAGTCATCTATCCATCAGGCTCACACAAAAATACTCAGGGAAAATCTGTCATTGATGCTATCAGTATCTACACGCGTGCTAAAGTTGGTGATAAATGGAATACACAAAAAATTAAAAAATAATCATCGACTAAAGGATTATTTTTTTACAAAAAGTGCATTACCAAAAAAAGTTGTTGTTGTATCAGCAAAATCACGACCAACATACTCAAAGCCATGATCAACCATCCATGCAACAACTTCTTCATATCGTGGTTGACCTTCATAACTCTCTATAAATGAAACTTCTGCCAAAACAACCTTGATATTTTGCATTATATGGTGCGCCGCCTGCATTATTGCAAGCTCATGACCTTGTGTATCAAGCCACAACAAATCAAGAGAACTGATATCATTTTCATAAGCCCACTGATCAAGAGTGATAGTAGGAACAATCGCGGTACGCGGAAATATAAGTGGAGATTTTGATAATCGTTCTTTTGGTTTATGCAGTGACCCTGCTTGAGATGCTATTCCCGGACGCGTGGGGCGCTCTGAAATATAAAATTGCGCTGTACCATTATGGTCACTGAGCGCAAGAGGATAATAACAAATATTACTGAATGTGTTGGTATTATTGAGTAATCGTTGATAAATTTCAGGAACTGGCTCAAACGCATGAATAATACCTTGTGGCCACTGCAAAGCCATTTTATTGGTATCATTGCCATCAAAAGCTCCTGCCTCAACAATAATTGGATTATCGGGTAGCAAAGGTTTTAAAATATCTACTGTTTTATGAGGGCTAAATATAATCATTTATTTTAAAAAATTATTTTTTTACAATTGCAATTATACTAACAAATTAATAAAATTGATGCAAGAAATGAAAATATTATTATAAAAAATAACAAACGGAATTAATCATGAAACATCCTTTTTTAAGTATAAGTCTTGTGCTCGTTTCACTCTTTCTGATTATCTTTACAGTTGAATACATACAAATACAGTTTGCAAGAAAAGAAAATGTTCAATTTTCACCAACAATTCCAAAAAAAGGTATAAATATGATGAAACTAAGCATTATTATCCCTGCATACAATGAAGAAAAACGCATCGAAAAAACGATACGTGCTTATCATAAATTTCTCTCAGAAAAAAATATGCCATTTGAGCTCGTCATTGCACTTAACGGATGTAAAGATAACACCATTGGCGTTGTTGAACGTATACGTAATGATTTAACACCAAACACTATTTTTATTATTGATATGCAACAAGCTGGAAAAGGACTTGCTCTCAAAGCTGGATTTGCTGACGCTCTTGTGCGTAATAATGATTTAATTGGATTTGTTGATGCTGACATGGCAACATCTCCAGAAGCATTTTACGATCTTGTGATTAACCTTGGCAATAATGACGGTATTATTGCAAGCCGCTACATGCCTGGTGCACAAATATCACCACCACGACCTGCATACAAACGCTATGGCAGCCGGATTATTTATGAACCACTTGTATGGTTACTGTTTGGCCTATCGTATTATGATCTGCAATGTGGGGCAAAACTGTTCAAGCGCGCTGTACTAGAAAAGATTAATTCACAGCTCACCGTCACACAATGGGCTTTTGATGCTGAACTACTCTATCTCTGCAAAAAAGCCGGATACACTGTTAAAGAAATACCAACAGTATGGCGTGATCAAGAAGGAAGCAAATTAACTTTACATGGTGGCTTGCGCATGCTCAGTGCAATGTTTAGCGTCTGGTGGCACCATCGAATATCGGGAATCCTGCGCAAATAACTCGAACTTTAATTTTTATTGCAGCCAATACCACATCATTATCATGATGCCGAATGACATCATCAATCAAATGAGCTATCTGGCGGACAATTTCCACCTGCATACCACGCGTCGTGATCGCCGGTGTACCGAGACGAATACCACTCGTAATCCACGGCTTTTCAGGATCAAATGGAATACAGCTGCGCGTAACGGTGATGCCCGCTTTTTCAAGTGCAATTTCTGCTTTTAATCCCGTAACGCCTTTTGACCGTAAATCGACGATAAATAGGTGATTATCAGTACCACCCGCAACAATGCGATATCCCAGAGTAATCAACTCATCTGCCATGCTCTTGGCATTAGCAATGATCTGTTTTTGATAGGTAATGAATGATGGTTGTAGTGCTTCATGAAACGCCACCGCTTTTGCAGCGATAGTATTCATTAATGGTCCACCTTGCATGCCAGGCATAATGGCACGATCAATTTTTGCTCCATAAGCGGCAGATGTCATAATTAATCCACCGCGCGGGCCTCGTAATGTTTTATGCGTTGTACTCGTCGTGAAATCAGCATAATTAATGGGACTAGGGTGCAGGCCAGCTGCAACCAACCCTACAATATGTGCTATATCAGCAAGCAACAGGGCATTCACACTCTGTGCTATACACGCTAATTTTTCAAAATCAATAATACGTGAATATGCTGATGCACCACAAATAATCAATTTTGGCTGACACTCTTGAGCTAATTTTTCAATAGCATCGTAATCAAGTAATTCAGTTTCCTGGTCAACAGTATATTGAACACTTTTAAACAAGGTACCAGAAAAATTAACCCCATGCCCATGCGTAAGATGGCCACCAGAGCTTAAACTCATGCCTAAAATAGTATCTCCCGGCGCAAGTAATGAAAAATAAACACCCATGTTTGCTTGTGATCCGGAATGTGGCTGCACATTAACATGCTCTGCATGGAATAGCTGTTTACACCGATCGATTGCTAACAATTCAACCTCATCAATCACCGCACATCCAGGGTAATAACGTTTGCCCGCATATCCTTCAGCATATTTATTGGTAAGCACTGATGCTGTTGCCTCCATAACCGCCAATGAAGCATAATTTTCTGAAGCAATAAGATTAATAGTATCTTCCTGACGGTGTTTCTCACGATCAATCAACTGAAATAGTTGTGGGTCTGTTATATTCAAATTCATACTCTATTTCCAAAATTAAAAGGGACAGACGCTCATTATGGGCCATTTGCCTTTTTGTAAGGCTTTTTTTATACTAAAGTAAAGATTAATTCCGTCAACAATAAGGAAATTATAGTGATCGCTACGACAGATTTTAAAAAAGGCATAAAAATACTTTATAACAACGCCCCTTACGTCATTCTTGATTACCATCATGTAAAACCAGGAAAAGGTGGCGCTTTTGTTAAAACAAAAATGAGAAACATGATCACTGGACTTATCTGGGAAGATACGTTCCGTTCTGGTGAAAAATTTGATCAACCAGACTTAGAATATAACGAAATGCAATATCTTTATTCAGATAATGGATTGTATCATTTTATGGATCAAAATACATTTGACCAAGTTTCATTTAATAAAGAACAGATTGAAGATGTATTAGATTTTCTTAAAGAACAAGAAGTGTATACCGTTCTCAATTTTGAAGGTAAGCCAATAACGGTAACTGCACCAATGTTCATGGAAATAACAGTCAAAGAAACACTACCTGGAGTGCGTGGTGACACGGCACAAGGTGGTGCAACAAAACCAGCAACTCTTGAATCTGGACTTGTTATCCAAGTTCCTTTGTTTGTTAATGAAGGTGATGTGATAAAAATAGATACTCGTGATAAAAGTTATATGGAACGTGTTAAAAAGTAATTACACGTAAATTTTATGGGGGGTTTAATTATGTGTTCACTCTTTATATCAACAGAAGACGTTAATACACAAGAAAGCGAACAAACAACGTCCAAATCTTATGAAGATTTATCTCGGCGTGACGTTCGCTCTCTTATTTTTCACTTTTTATATGCAGCAGAAGCTTTTGAATATGAAGAATCTGTGCAATCTATTATAGATAGCTTTAATCGTGGTTTTGATCTTACCATTCCGCATGACGGAGAAATTTTTATGATTGTTAATGACATCATTAACAAAAGAAATGAGCTTGAAAAAATCTATGAACCATACCTTGCAAATTGGCGCTCTGAACGAGTAAGCGTATGCACAAAGCTCATTTTACTCTTTGCTATTTGGGAACTCAAATATACAGAAACTGATGCACGCATTATTATCAATGAAGCAATTGAACTTGCAAAATGCTTTGCTGAAGAAGATGCATACAGGTTTGTTAACGGAATACTAGACCCCGTATCAAAAGAATTCCGCAAAGAATCTACAATCGAACATTAATATCTCTTTTCTTAATGAGGTCCCCGTGGCGTGCCAACAGAACGGGGTTAAAGATGCTTATAGATTTGTTAATGGAATATTGGATCCTGTATCCAAGGAATTTCGTAAAGAATTAAGTATCAGCACTGAAAGTTGGCGATCTCTTTCTAACAGTTCATTTCTACCAACATCATGGACATATTCTGGAGCCTTTGTATCGTCAAAATAGACTATGCTTGGCTCTGATATGTAATTCATAATATCCCGCTCCTGCAGATACTGTTTAAAATGTTTATGCAAATAGGGAAGCCATTTACCAATTAATGGTTGATGTAATCCTGCATGATCTGGCTCTTTTCCATTAATAATTACACGTAAGTTAGCTATTCTTTTATGCTCAGGATATTCCCGCGCCGATATTCCCAAAACAGTTTGAACAATATCCTCAAAAGAAAATAAATTATAGACGTAATGTATAATATTCATGTTAGGTAGATAATTACTCATTACCGGTGTTCCTAACGTAAATAATGCACGAATATAATGTGTATTACCAACTTCTTGAGCTAAAAATTGAGATGCTAATGTTCCTACATTACCACCATGACTATGAGCAACTATAAAGATCGCTGTAGTAACATCATATGTTTTGATAAGACTTACAAGGCTTTGCGCCGCTTTTATGCGTGCTTCATGACCACATCCCCCACTCCAACGAAATGGAACAACAACACTATTTTTTTCACCGACTGTTTGCTCCAGTGCCTCAAAAAAATCGCCACTTGGCACATACCAACTACAATCGGCCCCCCATGTTCCATGAATAAGAATAAAAACTGAAGAAGGTTTTTCAACTTGAGCAAAAGATTCCAACATAATGAACAGAATAAAAATGTGAAAAAAAATATACATTTTTTCAATGATACGCATAATAATCTCTTTAAAAAAAACCTTATATTTCTATCATAAACATCGCCCATTCCGGCGTCAAATTTTTATGCGCATGTATCAAAAAAAATCCTGCAGAATATATCTGCAAGATTTTTTTTATAACATCATAATTTAGATCAAATCAATGATCATCTCCACAATTATCTTCATCTGAACACTCACTCGGAGTTTCATAATCAAATAAATCAGGGAAAAATAATTCCAATTCAGCTGTGGCAGTTTCTGATGAATCTGAACCATGAACAGCATTGTTGCCAACATTAGTTCCAAATGAATTACGAATGGTACCTTCAGCTGCTTTAGCCGGATCAGTAGCACCAATTAATTCACGCCATGATGTAATAGCATTTTCTTTGTGAAGTGCCATAATAATCACCGGAGCTGAGGTAACAAATTCAACAAGTTCCTGAAAAAAAGGTCTTTCTTTATGCACTGCATAAAATTCTTCTGCTAAATCTTTAGCAATAATAACTTTTTGCATGCGAACAATTTCAAAACCGTTGTGTTCAATAATATCAATGATTTTACCGCTATGTTTAGCAGCAACAGCATCAGGTTTGATCATTGCAAAAGTCAATTTTGTTAATTCCATGAAACTATACCTTCCTGTGCTATTCTTCTGTTTTTGTTGTTTTATCAGATTTTTGCATTGCAGACTCAAGAGCAATTTGCAAAGAACCACGCACTTTTTGTTGTTGCGTATCTTCTTTTTTCTCTTTCTTTGGAGCAACTTTAGGCTGCTGCTTAGGCTGAGCTTGCTGTGGAGCTACTGGACGTGCATCTTCTGATTTTTCTTTTTTAGGTTCAGCTTTTTTGTGCTCAACTTTTTTCGGATCTTGTTTTTTTTCTTCAAGCAATGTACTTAAAGCAAGCTTACGTTCTTCCTTATTGATATTAACAATACGAAATTGCGCTTTTTGACCTACCGTAAAGAATTCTTCAGCTTTTTTACTTTGTTCTTGAGAAAGAACTGTATTATGCATAAGCCCTTCAATATTATTTGGTAATCTCACAAATGCACCAAAGTTGGTTATTTTACTAATTTCACCATCAACAATAGAACCTACTGGATATTGTTCTGCAACTTTTTCCCATGGATCAACCGTTAATTGCTTAATACCAAGTGATATTTTTTTATTATCTTTATCAATACCCAAAATAACTGCTTCAACTTCTTGGCCTGGTTTATAACGATCTGACGGATGCTCAATATGTTCTGTCCATGAAAGATCAGAAATATGTACTAAACCATCAATACCTGGCAGCAATTGAACAAAAATACCAAAATCGGTAATGTTACTAATCTTACCTTTAATCGTTTGACCTGGCTTGAACTGTTCATTTACCATTTCCCAAGGATTTTTGCCAAGCTGTTTAACACTCAATGACATGCGGCGATTTTCTTTGTCCAAAGAAACAACGAGTACTTCAATTTCTTCGCCAACTTTGTAAAGACGATTAAGATCAGTAATCCGATCAGTCCATGAAATTTCAGAAATATGGACTAACCCTTCAACTTCAGGAGCAACTTCTATGAATAAACCATAGTCGGTAATACTTGAAATGCGACCTTTTGTTTTACTGCCAACCACAATGTCTGGACTAATTTGATCCCAAGGATTAGTTTGTAACTGTTTAAGACCAAGTGATATTTTTTCATTGTTTTTGTCAAAGCTTAATACTTTAACCGCGATACTTTCACCAATGCGTACCATTTCACTTGGATGAGCAACACGACCCCATGTCATATCAGTGATATGCAAAAGCCCATCAACACCACCTATGTCTATAAATACACCATAATTAGTGATATTTTTAACAATACCTTGAATAATTTGACCTTCGGTTAATGTTTCTAAGATTTTTTTACGATCTTCCGAGCGTTGGTCATGGAGGTATTTACGACGAGAAATAATTACGTTTCCGCGTTTTTTATTCAGTTTAAGAATGCATGCTTTAATGACTTGTCCAACATATTGATCAAAATCAGTAACACGCTGTAAATCAATTTGTGATCCAGGTAAAAATGCAGGAATACCGATATCAACGTTCAAGCCACCCTTAACTTTATGCGTAACAACACCTTCAGCTGGTGCACCATCCTCAAATAATTTGGTGACAGCATCCCACGCACGCATTTCTTTAGCTTTTTCATATGATAGTACGATTCTACCATCAGTATCTTCAAGTTGATCAAGAATAACTTCTATATCATCACCTGGTTGTAATTTTTTAAGCTCATATTCGCTAAATTCATAGCGGGGAACCAATCCACGTGATTTATATTTGATATCAACAAGCACACCATTGTCTTCAATTGCAATGATGGTACCGGTAATAAGTTTGCCTAATTGAAATGTTTCAACAGCACCTTTATACAACGCATCAAGCTCTGCTTGAAGATCTGCATTGAGATTCAATAATATGTCTTGCTCAAGGCCCGCTTTAATTTTAACCGTACAGAATTGTTCCGGTCTTATGAGTTCTTTTGCCATCTGGCTGATCCTAAAATCTTTTTCCACAGAGCGTGGAAATAAGGTAAAAATGTTGAAAAATATAATAATTAAAAACTATCTTAATTATAATACCATGAAAAATTCTTACTGACAACTATGATAAAAAAGTAAAAAATAGAGAAAAATCCTCATGAAACATTCAAAAATAGCTATAATCGGTGCTGGTTCTGTCGGTTCAACAGCTGCCTATGCGCTACTTCTAAAAAACATCGCCGCAGAGATTATTTTAATAGATATTGACGAAATTCGCTGCCAAGGTGAGATCTTGGATCTTTCCGACGCCCTATCTTTTGATGGAACCTCACGTATACGCGCAGGTACCGCTCAAGATGCCGCAAAAGCGAACATTATTATCATAGCTGCAGGCAAAGCACAAAACCCTGATGAAACACGTCAAAAGCTGTTTTCTGCAAATAAGGCCATTATTTCAAACATTTTTACTTCTATCAAACCCATTAACCCACAAGCCATTATTATCATGGTAACCAATCCGCTCGATTCTCTCACCTCTCTTGCCCAATCTCTTTCTGGTCTGCCACGCAATCAAGTTTTTGGTACCGGCACATTTTTAGATACTCTACGCTTACGCGGCATTATTGCTGAAAAAGTACACATTGCACCATCTTCAATTAATGCCTACGTTATTGGTGAACATGGTGATTCTCAGTGCGCTGCATGGTCATCGGCAGAAATTGCCGGCACACCCATTGCACAATTTCCCGGCATAGAAAAAATGGAGTTAGCAACCATGGCACAACAGGTAAAAGACAAAGCATATGAAATTATTGCATGCAAAGGCTCAACCTCTTTTGGCATTGCCGCATGCGTCGCCGCTATCTGCGAGGCTATTATTTTTGATCAAAAATTAGTTATGCCACTTTCTACCTACATTGAGAAATACAACACATGTTTAAGTATGCCTGCAGTAGTAGGAGAAAATGGTATTGAAAAAATTCTTCCTATGCCACTGAATGATGATGAACAAAAACAACTAACAAATTCTGCTCAACAACTGCGTGATTTACTGATATAAAACAAAAAATATGTTCGTTTAAAAACATGATCAATAAATGACTAAATCAATCATTGTATTTTCTTATATTTAATAGTAGATTCAAAAAGTTTTTAAATTATTATATTAAACTCATGTCATACTAAAAAAGGAAAGAGCTCTTATGAAAAAAATATTCGCAATAGCTATATGTTTACTTTTTACGCATCATATATTCAGCGCCACTCAAGAACGACGTGTGGGAATTAACGCTTGGGGAACACATTTTCCTGTATTGGCAACAGTAGTAGCGAATACTACTGGCCCCATACTAGAAATGGGTTGTGGTGATTATAGTACACCAATGTTGCATGGATTATGTGCACCAACAAAGCGTACACTTGTTTCAACTGATGCAAGTAAACAATGGCTCGAATTCTTTGCCGATATGCAGCGTGATTGGCACACCCTTATCTATGTACCTGCATATGGACCAAAAAGCAATGAAGACGATACTATGTTTAGCCCTGAACAAGATGCATGGGATAGTGTTGGCGCAGATACACATTGGAACATTGTGTTTATTGACCACAGGCCGGGGCTACGTCGCGTAATTGATATTGAACGTTTACGCTCACAAACTGATATTTTTGTGATACATGATGCTCAAGACAGGGCTTATGGATATGATAGAGTGCTAAAAACATTCAAATATGTCTATGAATATCGACGATACCATATTACCACCAAAGTAGTGAGTGATACTATTGATGTAGCAAAGTTCTTTGAACTATAAATCTATCAACATAAGAATGCGGTTTTGATTATAAAATTTATAATCAAAACCGCATTCTTATTGAATCTAGTTTTACACATAACAAATTCTACTCAACAACTGCCTGATTTGCTGATATAGTTATAAATATGAATAATAAAAATATCATTTTCCTGATTATTTTATTGTACAACAACATACTCTTAGGCATGGATAACCAAATGCCTGAGCAATCATGGTCTTTACATAAAACATTTGAATACAATCACCAAATTAATTCGATGTGCATTAACCCTGGTGAAACATTATTAGGAATTGCTTCTTCCAATAAACAAACATGCATCACTGATCTACAATCGGGTAACAAAATTGCTTCTTTTAATTCTAATCATGAAATAACCTCAACCTGTTTTGACCACTCTGGTGAAAAATTTGCAACACTATCAAATAAACCTGAAGTACGTATCTTTAACACACAAACACACAAAGAAATCGAACTTTTTTCTCCCAAAAGAACAGTTTTTTCAATCTTTTTTGACGATGACAACAATATACTTGGAACAGAATTACAAAACACCCAGATACGTATCACTCATCTAAAAACAGATAAAAAAATTAAGTCTTTTAATCATAATAGTTGGGTTTTTATAGCAGCCATTTCAGCATCAAAAAATCTGCTTGCAACAGGAGCTGGAAATAATAAAGCACGCTTATTCGATATACAACAACAAAAAGCACTTACCGCTTTTGAACTTACAAATCCAGTCAGTGCCTTAGCTTTTGATTTACTCGAAAAATCGCTTGCTGTAGCATCATATGATAATAAAGTTCATATTTTTGATCTAACAACACACAACAAAATCACTACGCTCGATCATGATAAACCAATTTTTTCAATGTGCTTCGGTCCATCTGGGAATATACTTGCAACAGGATCATCTGATGGTAAAATATGCATTTTTAAAAATTATACATAATGAACAATAAAACTATTATCCTCCTCATGGCATTGCATACTTCCAGCACATTGATAAGTATGAAAAGCTCATTATCGGAAAATTTTAATGTATCATCGTTAAACTCTATCCCTACTGAAATTCAACAAACAATACTTAATTTTATGAAACAACCACAATGGTGGTATTTACAAAAAACATTTAAATATAACAATAAAATTAATTTTGTTTGTCTTGATCCTTCTGAAAAATTAATAGCAATAGCATCGGAGCGTCATACTCCACTCAGCCCAGGTAATGCGTGTATATTAGACATACAAACAGGTAAAAAAATTTTTTCTTTTGAACATAAACGACCAGTTACTTCAGTCTGTTTTGACCATTCCGGAAAACTACTCGCAACAACATCAAAAGATACCAAAGCACGTATATTTGATTTGCAAACGAATAAAAAAATATCTTCTTTTAAACATAATTACTCTGTTTTTTTAATTTGCTTTGATCACTCTAGAAAATTATTTGCAACATATTCAGGTGATTGGATAACACGCATATTTGATATAAAAAAAAATAAAGAAATATCTTCTTTTAAAAAAGAAATATCTCCCTTTCAGTATGACCACTTGATTACTAACATGTACTTTGATCTTTCTGGAAAATTAATTACAACAACTTCAAGAGATAAGAATATACATATATTTAATATAAAAACAGATGAAAGAAGTCCTTTTCTTGAATATCATCACTTGATTAATGGTATTGGTTTTGACCTTTCTGAAAAATTAATTGCTATAATATCAAATAATAAAAAAGTGCATGTATTCGATATACAAACAAAAGAAAAAAAATTTTCTTTTACATATGATGAATATAATAACATTAAACTTGCCGTTGCAGAAAAACTATTCGCTATAACATCTGATCGGGATAATAAAAAAATACATATATTTACTCGATATGATAATTACACCATAAAGCAACTGATCCTCAAAAACGCACTGCTCACGTGGCTTCTTATTGAAAAACCAGATAAAAAAATAGACTCACTCGAAAAACTGATAAAAAATATAGCATCAAAATTTGAAATTCCTTACGATGAATTATTTAAAATATATGCTACATTTCCTGAAAACATGCAAAAAGCTTTATTAAATACCATGCTCTACAAAATTAAAAAACATGGAAAAATGTAGAACAATTCTGATGGTAAAATATGCATTTTTATAAAAGAAGAAAAAAAAATGACTATAAAACAAACTATTTTTTCAATCATATGCTTCACCACAATTACTAACAATAATCTTCTTGCAATGAACAATGAAAATACTCTTGTGAGAGACATACAAGGATATTGGACTCCAAACGTAAAAAGTTATTTAACAACAGCAACTTCTCCAGACCACCAACGAGAAGATTGGTACACTCAAACAAAATATATCGCTGAACCTTGGTGTGCAATATCTAATATTGGATTTTTAATAACAGCTCATTCTCTTAAAAATTCTCATCCAGCTTCATCAGCTGCTCTTGCTTTTGCAGGATCGGCGTCTGCTATCAGTCATGTTATTCCTTACCACTCTCTTAATATTCTAGATAGGATTGGAGCTTGGACAGCTATGACAACCGTTGCTTACGATGCAAAATTATATAAAATGGCTAGTCTTTCTGCGGCATTAAAGAACCCTATGGTTCTGACATCTTTACTTGCTACAGGAGTTACCGTTTTAACTGATCACTATGTTGCACACAGTAAATATTTTGTTGAAAAAAGCAATGGACGTATTTCATCAACAGGAATTATCGAACGAAAAAGTGAACACAAATGGATACATGTTTTATGGCATATTTTAGCTGCCTGGACAGTATATGCATTACTCAAATCATGCTAATCAAAAAAAAGGGTTGGAATTTCTTCCAACCCTTTTAAATATAATTAATTATTATACTCGTCCAGCACGTACGGTAATAATTTTATCTGATAAAAGAATATTTTTCACTGCCTGTTTCATATCATCAAGCGTAATTTTTTCTACTTGTGCCGCACGTTTATCAAAATAATCAACAGGGAACTTAAAGCGATCAATATACAAGAACGTATTTGCAATATCACTGTTGGATACAAAATTATCAACAAGTGTATTAACCACTGCACGTTTTGCTTCTTCAAGTTCTTCTTCTGTTAACGTATCGATAACAGTATCGATGGTTTCTTTAATCACTTTTTCTGCTTCTGCAAGTCTATCGAGTGAAACAATGGTACGGACCTGAAACATTCCTGGTTGCTCATCAGCGCCTGCAACTAATGACCCTCGAATGGTGTAAAATAATCCCGTTTGCTCACGTAAATCAAAAAGACGAGAACTCATAGACCCTAATACTCCACCGCCAAATATTTGATCAAACAACAGATATTTATCATAGTCAGGATGTTTGCGATCAATAGATAATTGCGCTAAACAAAGCACAACCTGATCGCGATTAATTGGATAATTTATTTCTTGTTGCTCTGCAGGAGACAATTGAGGATAATGTATATCTTTAACAACTGGTCCCTGCCAATCACCAATAACTGTTTCTAATATATCTTGTAAATCATACCCTTCTAAATCACCCACTATTGCTATGTGAGCTCCGGAAGGAGAAATATATTGTTTATAAAAATCTATTAAATCTTGTCGTGTAATTGATGAAATTGTGCTTTCAGTACCAATGCTTTGTTTGCTGTACGGATGACCTTTATAAAGAGCTTTGCGTACTAAATCACTGACAAAAGAGCGTGGTTCATCCCAATACTGTTTTATATCGGTTAATAATTGATCACGTACTTTTTCTATTTCATCTTCAGGGAATGTTGCATTAATCAAAATTTCTTTAAGCAGTTCAAGTCCAAAAATAAAATCACTATGAAGCATTTTCAGAGCGATACCACCAGGATACACATTCAGTGACATTCCTCGTGATTCAATTGCATCTGCAAGCTCTTCACTCGTATAATTTTTTGTACCTTCAGTCATCATATCAGCAACAAATGTATACAACCCTTGTTTATCTTGAGGATCAAAATGTGAGCGAGCTTTAAATTCGAGAATAATATTAATTTTAGGAGTCATATCATTGTTATGATACAACACTTTTAATCCATTGGATAAAATCATTGTCGCTGGTTTAGGAAAATGGAATTGTGTTGGTAGTTGAATAGCAATGGTATTCGCGTAAACTGCCGGTTCCACAACTGTTGTGCGCTCACGTGCAGCAAGAATTTTTTCATCTTCCCTATCAGATTCTTCTTGTAATAGTTCCCACTCCTTTTTTTCAGACTGTGGCAAAGGCAACACAAAACCCTTGTGCATAACTGTCGGACGAAAACATAAAACAATAATATTCCGTATCTGTTGATGGAGCAATTCTTCTGGTTGCTCTAACGCAGTAAATACATAGTTTTCATCACCAGTTGCTAAATAGGTATGCCCAATTGCATATGCTTGATCTTCAATTGCCTCAAGAAGACTGTAAAATGCCATCTGCGTCTTTTTGTATCCTCTTTCAAACTCATCAGCATCAATACCATTTTTGACAAGATCATCAAGCTCTTCTAAAATAATACGTTCAATTTCTGGTGCATCTTCCAAATCCTTTGGCTCTACCATAATGAAAAAAACACCATAGTCAAAAAGATTATAATTCCCCGTTGATACACTCGTAGCCAACTGAGAATTATTAACTAATTTTTTATATAAACGTGAACTTTTACCTTTACCAAGAATCCACTCAAAAATATCAATTGCTGTATCTTTTTTTGCAATAGATCCTGGTACAAGAAATGCATAAGCTAATGTTGGTTGTGCAACATCACGGTAGATTGTTAATGATTTTGATGCAATATCACGATGGAAAAAATTTTCTTTTTTTACATATGTTGGATCTTTTGGAATTGAACCAAAATATTGATTTGCAAGCTCTACCACTTCATCAGCGTTCACATCACCAACAATGACCAACGTAGCATTATTAGGCTTATAATGCTTTTTATAAAACGATAATAAATCTTTTCCTGCAACGCTCCATAAATCCTGTTTATAACCAATGATAGGAAAATGATATGGATGATCTGCAAAAATCATACCAATCATTTCTTCCATGAGAGAACGCTCATACTGATCTTTGTATAATTTGAGCTCCTGAATAACTGCCTTCATTTCAGAATTAAGCATATCATCATTAAACAAGCAGTTAGTCATACAATCAGCAACAACAGGAAACGCTTCTCTCCAATGATGTGTGGGAAAGTTAAAGAGATATCCGGTATAATCATATGAAGTGAATGCATTACAACTACCAGAAAGTTTGTGTACAAGAACATTAATATCTGATTCAGATAAAGTATTAGTACCCTTAAAAATCATATGC
>Ga0070733_10001941_pt1 | contig 15105 bp, 15 predicted proteins | sample Coa_R1_9_FD_66450 | JGI IMG/M metagenome (GOLD analysis project Ga0070733, IMG submission 66450) | Surface soil microbial communities from Centralia Pennsylvania, which are recovering from an underground coalmine fire - Coalmine... | ecosystem: Environmental > Terrestrial > Soil > Unclassified ... | reverse complement strand
CGAAGCTTCAGATCGCTAAAGCTTCAAATCATGGATCCGTCGGCGCGCGCGGCCGCCTTCAGCGACTGCAGCATGATGAAGAAATCGAGGACGGGAGAGCGATTTTCCAGGTAATAGAGGTCGTATTCGAGGTCGCGCAGGGAGTCCTGGGGATCGCCCGCCCGGCGATGAATCCGCGCCCAGCCGATGACGCCGGGCTTGACTTGATGGCGCAGCGGGTAGAAGGGGATCAGTTCGTTCATGCGACGGGCGAAAAGCGGGCGCTCCGGACGAGGCCCGACCATAGCCATTTGTCCTTTGAGAACGTTGATTAACAGGGGCAGCCAAACAAGTCCGTGACGCCGGAGGAACCGGCCGACAGGGGTATACATTTCCGGATCGTCCTGCTCGCCGCGACGATCCTGCCCGTGCTGGCGAACACAGCGGAAACGGTAAATTTCAAAGGGCGCCTCGTGGAGGCCGACGCGGGTTTCGCGCACCAGCACGGGGCCGCGGGAACTGATTTTGATCAGGGCCGCGATGGTGAGCGTAAACGGAAGAGTGATTACGCCGGCGGCGAGCGCGATGGCCCAGGAATAGAGCGACTGCGGATCGATCACCACGGAACCGGAGTCGGGGGTACCGTGGAAGATCACTTTGGACGGCAGGATTTCGGTAACGCCTCGGCGCGCGAAGATGCGTTCGTATACGGTGCCGGCTTCCTCCACGCGGACGCCTCTGAAGCGAAGCTCCAGAAATTCGTCCGTCCACCAGGGGCGGATATCGTCGCGATTGCCGATGACGATCGAATCGAGAACGGACCGGTCCACCACGCCTTCCAGATCGACCATGGTGCCGAGCCGGGCGATGGGCGGGGAAGCGGCGGGAGTTCCGCTTTCGAGATAGCCGATGGCGGTGAGGCCGAGTTCGGGATACGCCGCGAAATGGCCGGCGATCTTCGCCACGGTCGGCGACATGCCGATAAAAAGTACGCGTCCGGCGGCGACCATATTCCGCACCGCGTTGTCGAAAAGAAGACGCCAGCCGAAGATGACCGAGGCGGCAAGAACGGTGGCCGGAAGCATGATCTTCCGGGGGACGATCCATTGGGCGTTGAGGTAGCCGATCAGGCCCTGTCCGATGAAGACAAGGCCGAAAATGATGCAGAGGTTCTGAAAAAAAGCCAGCCTGTTGCGGATGCGAACCTCGGCGTAGAGATTCCTGAGGAACAAACCCAGGACCACCATGGCGACCACGATCGAGAGGCGAAGAATTCCCGCATCGTAGAGCAGGAATATGCGCATGTCATCGATGTCCGGGTCGAAAAAGGCGGGCGCGAGGAAACATGCGTAGAGAAGGACGATTTCGGAAATGAACAGGGTGAAGATGCGAACCGGAACTACGGTGCTTAGTATGCGGATCATGCCGGGAAAGCCTTGTGGGCTCCGGCGGGATCCTCGAGCGCAGGGTACACGATCGTGACTTGCCGCATGGGTCGAGTATAGCTGGCTGAAGTGCGCTGGCAGAATACAGGTAAATGAAGTATCGCGTTTTTCTGGAACCAGACGAGGACGGGTGTTTGTGGCAACTTGTCCGGCTCCGCCAGGTTGCGTTTCGCACCGTCGAACCCGGATCGAGGCAACCGACAACATCCGCGAAGCAATCGAAGGTTCTTGAAGAGCCTTCGGAAGCGCGGCCCATTGCCTCCCGGCATTCCTGCGTTCGCGAACCTGCTTTAGCGTCGCCTCGCTCGTACGAGCGCGGCTTTACCTGTTCGGTGATGGTTCGGTTCCCACCTGGAGTTGGCTCCCCAGTCTGGACACACGGTGCCAAATTGTGGTCGCTCGTAAAGAAGTTTGCATAGTCGGACCTGTTCGCGGCGCGGTTCGGCGGGACCGTGTAGACTCAATGCAGGAAGACTCATGAGCAGGGAATTCGTTGAGCGCCGGGATGAGAGCTTCTATCTGATCGGAAGTCGCGTGCCATTAGCCCACATTGTGCGGGAATTTCAGCGCGGGGAATCCCCGGAGGCCATTCGGTCGCACTATCCGGCACTGAGCCTGGAGCAGGTTTATGGCGCGATCACCTTCTATCTGGGAAATCGGAAAGATGCGGAAGCGGATATTGCGGAACGCGAGCGCGAAGAGGATGCGTTCACTACAGCCCATCCAACGCCTCCGGAAGTCAGGATGACCTTCGAGCGTCTGCGGCAGCAAAGCGTCTCGCGGCGAAGTTGACGGATGGTCCGCTACCTGGCGGATGCCAGTCTCCACGACGCGATTGTCACCGGGTGCCTCCGCCGTGAACCGGCAATCGATTTCCTTTCGGCCCATGAGGCCAGGCTGGAAGGAGTTCCCGATCCCAATGTGCTCGCCTTCGCCACCAGGGAGAATCGGATTCTTGTCACCTCCGATCTTAGGACGATGCCCCGCCACTTCGGCGACTTCCTTGAAGCGAAGGGCTTGTGTGCGGGCGTCTTTCTCGTCAAACAGAGAGCGCCCCTTGCCGATGTCATTGAGGCTCTCGTGATGGTATGGGCTGCTTCAGCCGCAGACGAATGGAAGAACCGGATCGTGGAAATTCCTCAACCGTGACCAAGGGCCGCAGCCCTTGCAGCTACGAGTTCGCATCCCGCCTGAGGATTTGACATTTGGCTCCTCGGGTAGGATTCTTCGTCGGAAAAGGTGTTGACAGCATTGGAATTTATTGATTCCATCGCAAGGTGTCGATGGGCTTTGGAATTGGACATTTTGGACGCCGGATTTGTTACATGCAACAGTGCGTCTGAACGCGCTGGTTTCCTGAGATCCCATGCTCCGCTATGCCGTCCTGGTGCGATGTTGTATCCCGTGAACTCACGCTGGTCGCGCGAAACACCAAAGACGGTCAATACTTGGGCACGCCAAGCCTCGATCCCCGGGCGGAGTGACCCGTGAAGTTTACTTCGAAGCCGAGAGCTCGGCGTAGAACGCATCCACTTTCGGAACTCTGGGGGCCCATCCGATATCGTCGGTCTTGATTTGCGCGAGCAACTGATCCTGGGGAACGCCCTGGCGCACCAGTTCGCGCGCTCTGGCGATCACGGTATCGAACTTCGTCTTGTACGCCTGTACGTCGGCCTTCGTGAGGACGTCTCCGTTGCCGGGAATGGCGGCGTCGAAATCCAGCGTCAGGATGGCCGCGAGCACGTTGGTCCAATCGGTGGCGCTGCCGCCGCCGGCGTAATCGATCAGCGGGCCGGTCTTGCCTGTGGTGACCACGTCGCTGACGCAAACCACCTTCAGATCGGGGAAATAGACGACCGTATCGCCGCTGGTATGCGCCCTTCCGAAATGGTGCAGTTCGACGGTAGCGCCGCCCAGCTTGAGCGTATATTCCGCGCCCGGATAAGTGATGCTTGCCGATGCGGGTTTTGGATCCTGCGCGTACGTGACGAGATTTTTGTTGAGATTCTCGTGGGCGACTATCTGCACTCCGGCATCCAGAAATCTCTGGTTGTTGCCGGTGTGATCGGCGTGATGGTGGGTCACGATGAGATACTTGATCGGCTTGTCGGAAACGCCTTTTATGAGCGCGGTCAATGCGGTATAGTTTGCTTCGCCCGGGAGTTTGCCATCCACCAGGATCACTCCCTCGGGGGTGATGCGGGCGGTGGAATTCCCACCGGCTCCGGCGATCATGAATAGGCCGGGCTTTACGGTCTCGATGGTCTGAGGCTGCGGAGCACCACGTTGCCCTTGGGCAAATACCGCGGTAGTGAGGATCGCAAGGGCAACGGACAGACTCTTCATACCAGATGCTCGGGCCGGATCGGAAGAGTGCGAACGCGTTTGCCCGTGGCGGCGAAGATGGCGTTTGCCACGGCGGGTCCGATCGCTGGTGTGCTGGCTTCGCCGATCCCACCGGGGGTTTCGTGGCTGGGCACCAAATAAACTTCGATCACCGGCATTTCGTCGATGCGCAGCACTTCATATGTGTTGAAATTTCCCTGCTGCACACGGCCTTTGTCTATCGTGATACCGCCTTTGAGGGCAGAGAGGCCGAAGACGATGCCGCCCTCGAGTTGCTGTTTGACGCCCGCGGGGTTGACCACCTGGCCGCAATCCTCGGCGCAAACGACGCGATGGACACGATATTTTCCTTTGCTGTCGACAGAGACTTCGGCGATCTGCGCGTTGAAGCCGCCGAGGCTGTTGACGGTGGCGACACCGTGGAATCTTCCCGCGGGTAGCGGCTTGCCCCAACCGGCTTTCTCGGCTGCGAGGTTGAGAACAGCCAGCTGGCGGGGAGTTTTGGCGAGAAGGCGGCGGCGCAATTCCACGGGGTCCTTTCCGCCCGCGGCAGCCATTTCGTCGATAAAGCTTTCGGTGAAGAAAGTGTTTTGCGAGGGGCCGACCGAGCGCCAATAGCCGACCGGGATACCGGCATCAGGCGGATGATACTCGACACGGATGTTTGGGATGCCGTACAGCACGCTGGAGATCCCGTCGACGCCGTTGCGGTCCACGCCAGCCTTGTCGAGTCCCGAGAACGATGGAGAAGCGACCCGCGCGCTCCATGCCACCGGCCATCCATCGGCATCCAGACCCGCGTGGAATTGTGTCAGGGAAGCGGGCCGGTAGATGTCATGCTGCATGTCGTCTTCACGCGACCAGGTGAGTTTTATCGGAACGCCGGCGGTTTTGGCGATCTCGATCGTCTCATCAATATGCTGGCCGGGACGGCCGAAACTGCCGCCCAGAAAATAAGTGTGGACGTCGATCTTTTCTTTGGGAAGACCGGTAATCATTTCGGCGGCATCGCGCGCCGCGCTGGGGATTTGCGTCCCGGCCCAGATCTCGCAGCTGTCCGGCCGCACTGCGACCACGCAGCTGTGCGGCTCCATGGGGGCGTGCGAGAGATAGGGCGCTTCGTAGAGCGCTTCGATCTTCTTTGCGGCGCCGGGCATGACGTTTTCGACGTTGCCGGTGTTCATCGCTACCGCGCCGGGTTTGGCGAGAAGGTCGGCAAACATGGCGCGGATGGTCGCGCTGGATGAGTTGGTCAGCGCGCCTTCGTTCCACTGCACTTTCAATGCGCGACGGCCTTCCATAGCCGACCAGGTGTTATCCGCGATCACGGCGACGCCGTTCGAAATCTGAACTACGTTTTTCACGCCGGGGACGGTCTTCGTTTTGCTCGCGTCGAAGCTGGCGACCTTGCCGCCGAAGACAGGGCAGCGCTCGAGCACCGCGTACTGCATACCGGGCACACGCACATCGATGCCGTAATCCGCTTTGCCGGTGACTTTCAGGCGCGTGTCGAGACGTTTCGGAGAGGTCCCGATGACTTTGAAAGACTGGTAGTTCTTCAACGCGACTTTAGTGGGGGGCGGAACCTTCGCAGCGGCTTCGGCAAGGCTGCCATAGCTGAGGCGCGCATTGGTTGATGTGTTGATAACCGAGTTTTTTTCAGCTCTGCATTGGGATTTATCGATACCCCATTTCTGCGCGGCGGCGGTGACGAGCATCTCGCGCGCGGTTGCGCCAGCTTGCCGCAGCTGATCCCAGGAGCCGCGAATACTCAGGCTGCCGAACACGCCCTGCAGGACGGGAGAACCGAAGACGCCGTAGTTTACCGGGTCCACTTTGGCGAACTCGGTGCGAATTTTGCTCCAATCGCATTCGAGTTCTTCGGCGAGAAGCATGGGAAGCGCGGTCATCGAACCCTGGCCCAGCTCGGCCCGGTGAACAGTCAGAGTGACGCTGTCGTCGGCGCCGATGCGCACGAAGGCGTTCAGTTTCGTGGCATTCGAATCCGATGAGGGGTCCGCCGCGAGTTTCGAACTCTCAGGCAGATAGAAGCCGATCAGAAGGCCGCCCGCGGAGGCGGCGCCCGCTTTGAGAAAACCGCGGCGATTCATTGCGCACCTCCCGCAATCTCGGCCGCGCGATGAATGGCACGGCGAATATCCTGATAAGTGCCGCAGCGGCAGATATTGCCGCGCATCACCTCGTCGATATCGGCATCGGTCGGCTGTTTCTTTTTGGCCAGCAGCGAGGCCGCGGCCATGATCTGCCCGGACTGGCAGTATCCACACTGAGGGACATCGCCTTCCAGCCAGGCGCGCTGCACGGGATGGCTGGCGTCCGCGGACAACCCTTCAATAGTGGTGACCCGCTTACCGGCCACATTCGCGATCGGCGTGCTGCAGGAACGAACCGCCTCGCCATTGAGGTGGACGGTGCATGCGCCGCACAGGGCCATACCGCATCCGAACTTGGTGCCGGTCATAGCGAGGGTGTCGCGCAAAACCCACAGCAGGGGCATCTGCGCCACGACATCGACTGTTTGGGGTTTGCCGTTCAGGGTAAATCTGATTGCTGCCATAAGGTCTCCTGGAACCGAATTCAGGATATAACCTCGGGGAGCGGCGCCGCAAGCCGATGTGTGGCGGAAGAGCCGCCTGGAACGGCGGTTGCAGCCGGAATTGGCCGCCCTACAGTCTCGGGTGCGAATGAGGAGCGTGTAACAGATCGCGACTTTCGATTTCAATCGTGGCGCTCGCCTTTCGCAAATCGAGCAGCTCCAGAAAAATCGCCACCAGCATCAGCGACACGCCTGCCAGCAATAATGGTAGAGAGAAATCCGCCCAGGTCTGAATGACCGGCGTGAGCGCGAGCACCATCACCATGGCGACAAAACAGACAGTCGCCACGTAAAGCAGAAAGTGGGACCTTGAGATCCACACGAGCCGGTGTGAGAGGAGTTGAACCTGTGCCCGAAGCGAATCCCGGCGCGCCACGTCCGTGTCCGGGCTGCGCCATTCCGCGGTCAGAATCCTCAGCCGGCTCGACATACTATCGTGTTTCGAGCTGATGGCGCCGATCAGGATCGCATTAGCCGAGATCATCACCACCGGCGTGACCGCCGCGGCGATGGCCGCCATGGTTCCCGGGGATCCAAACGCTGCCTGCATGCAGTTTATGATAAACAAGGTTCGTGAGAGTCGTTTTCGGGGTCATCCTGCTGGCGCATTGCGCGATCTTTGCCGCGCAGGCGCAGGAGATCCGGATTTACTCCGAATTCGAGCGCTTCGATCCGTTCGGGAATCCGGTGGCGGCCGATCGGGACATGGTCCCGCGCGAGATTCTGTCGCCTGCGATCGCCCGCAACGGCCATCTTTCGGTGCACGTGGTGATCACAGCGCCGGCCGGCACGAACTATTTCCTGTACGCGGGCACAAACCCGCCGGACATTCTCCAGGTCAGGATTTACAGGGAACATTTCTCGCTATGCGGTGAAGGCTATTGCCCCGATTGGCTGACCGAGCAGCGCTCACCCTCATTCGGGGCGATCCCCGAGTTGGCCGCGGACTTCACCAGACCGGCCATGAATCGACAGACCACGAGGTGTTACCTGTTCGATATCCAAGCCCCGGCGGTTATCGAGCCGCGGCGCGTGCGTGTCGAGGCATTACTCAAGGTGGGCACCTGGTATGTCGCGCCGATGGAAGTGCGGATCGTTTCCCCAACCGTGCCTGAAAGCACTGGGATAGTGTCGGAGGATCTGGCGCCGCCGGATGCGCCATCGAGCGCTACGGCGGAGATTCAATTGTTGCGGTATCTGGCCGGGCTCCCGCCGGAATGGCCACGGCAATTGCTTCGGGTGCGGGACATCGTTCAGCGCAACGCGGCGGAAGACATGCTCCTGGCACGCTCGCTCGAAGGCGGTAACCGGAGGAGATTTCCCGAAATGAACCTGTTGTCGTGGTGGCCGTTGGTCTATCCCCATTTCGGCGCGGACCAACTGGGATCCGAGTGGTACCTCAAAGTTCGTGATTTTCTGTACCGATTTGACCCGTGAGGCGAGTCTAACTCTTTTGGACCGCAGTTTGATGGCAGTTTTCCAGGTATCAGTACCGGAATTCACGCCACGTTGACAAAAGTACACTGTACAGCGGGAACATTTCATGGTAAGAATGAGGTGTAACACCAGCGGGAGCCTGAATTTCAGCGTCTCGCTTCCGAGGCGACCGCCGTTTTCCAATTGCAAAGCCAGAATATGAACGGCCCAGGACTCCCCGTCTAATACCGGGCCGACGCAGAATTGAACACAGGGGTTTTAGAACCGCATGGACTCCGATCGCAAGTACCGTCAACACGGTTACTTTGACAGCAGCAGCAACTCATCCAACGGAAACGGAAGCAACGGCGCCCAGCGGCCGAAGCCCTCAGGGCCGCGTCCACCGCTCGATATCACGGGGCCGCGCCTTCCCCGCCTCGTGCAGGCGGTGACAGCTTCACGCTGTTACAACTGCTCGACGACGCTTCTCCCGGGAACCTCCTTTAACGGGCCGTGCCCGAAGTGCGGCACTGCATTGCACTGCTGCAAACAGTGCGCCCATTTCGAGCCTTCGACGCGCTTTCAATGCATGAAGCCGATACCGGTTCGGATTCCGGTAAAGGACCAGCAGAACGACTGCGCGCTGTTCTCGCCGCGTGTTACGGTAGCGCGCGAGGCCTCGTCCGCGCAGGGGCCGGGGAGCCGGATTCCGGGAATCAATACTCCGCCGCCGCGCAGCGCGAGCGATGCCCGCGACGCCTTCGACAAGCTGTTCAAGAAATAGAGGCTGTAACGCGGCTGAAGCCGCGTGTACCGTTCAGCCGGGCTCGTAACGCCGCTGTGGCTTTGCGATGGCACAGCAGACAGAGGGTTCGCATATTCGAGAGATCGCACTGCCCTCCACCCTCCACAACCGGCACAATATGATCGGCGTCCCACAGCGATTTGCGGCTGCCTTCGCGAAGCTTCCATTGTTTGAGGAGTTGGCGGCGCGCGGCGAAGTCCAGCTTGCGCATGTCACGGCGTAACGCGATTGTGTCCACGCCGCATTGCGCGCAGATGCCGCGATCGCGCGCGAATACCTGGTCGCGCAGATATCCGGGATCCGTGCGCAGCTTCCATTCATGAATGCAGGTTTCCGAACAAAAGGTTCTGCGGCCTTTGGGAACTTCGGACCTGCACCATCGGCAGAGCGGACGGCCCGACGGGCCTCGCTCAAGCGTTGAGGGCACGGCCCATCCCCCGGCTTTCGTTCGCGTTGGGTGTGCTGTCAATCCATTATCTTTCCACAGTCCTGCCCGGCATCCGACAATCGGAAAAATGACGATCCGGAAGCCGTTTCGCGAGGTTAACCCCGCAGCCCGAGATTTGGCGGCAGCGTACCGAGGGCCATCGTTGCCCAAAAGGCGCCAGGCTCCTGTATCCCGACCTAAGCGTGGCATCAGCGATCGGGCAGAACTCATGAAGGAAGACGACGGAGGCGGGCGCAATCACGGCTCTCTCGGCGGTGCGGCCGTCGCTTGCGCGCTGATTGTGCTTTCCCTGATTGCCATCAATGTGGTGCGGCATCGATTGAGCATGGCAGGCTCGGGAGGCACGACGCTTTTGATGGACGTTTGCCTCTTATTGGCCTGTGCCGCCATCGCGATATGGGTCTTGCGCCAGCGGCACGGCAATTCGACAGTTGCGCTAAGCGCCGGTGCCCGAGTCGGGTTGATGTCAGGCTCGGTGGCTGTCACAAACCACGCAATCGAACTATTCTCGCCCCGCCAAGGGGCAATCGCCCAATTCGTCTTCGGTGCCGGCCCTCTCTTGTTGATCATGGCCTTTTTCGCCGCCGCGGGTTCGGCAGGACGCGAGCGCACACGTTCGGTAATATTGGGAGCCGTCGCCGGCATTTGGTGTTCAATAGTGGCCTTACTGCTGTTGCTGAGCTTTGCCTTCGCTTGCAACCTGGCCTTCGGAGCACTTGCCGAGTTGCGCTTGCAGCAGCCATTTGTTGCCAGCGGAATGACCGACCCCGGTGCTTTTCTGGTGAGGAACTCGCTGGATGCGGCTTCAGAATTCCTCGTCCGCATGCCGGTCCTTGCGCTGAGCCTGTCTTTCATGGGCGGCATTGCCAACGCCTGGTTGCGATGCCGATCCCGAAGCCTTGCATTCTTATTCGCCTGCCTGATGCCAATGATGTTTGCAGCGGGTGTTGTCGCACTCTGGTACACAAGTACGCTCGAAAGACCCGCCCGGCCACCGTTCGTAACGGTCGGCGTCCTGCTCGCTGCAACAGCTCTGATGGGGATTCATCCAGTCTGGTCAGCTGTGCGCCGTACTTCGCCGGGTTGACTATCGCTCCAGCCGTTCACGCCGGGTAATAGTGCCTCCCGCGCGGCCGATGGCGGATAAGTCCCGTAAGACCGGCATTGCGGAAGTTATCCGGATTGTGAACGAACACCCGGCCTTTCATCGTCACAGAAGCGCCCTCGATTTGGTAACCAAATCACCCGAAGGTGCCACGCCCGTCCGCGCATCAGGGAAAGGATAGCTCGCGCCTGGCCCCGTGGTTACCGCGTCGACGTGATTGCGGACCCGTACGACGTTCCTTTTTTTAGGGTCACCCCTCTCACAACAAGACCAAGAGCGGATTGCAGTGGTGTTGGTGCGCCCCGGGCAGGCATTGGCGGTGATTTTTGGCCCGCTTATTTCAGAAACAGCAGACCAGATATCCTACTCAACAAACATTACGCACCCAGGGATATGGGGAGCTGGAGTTCGCATTGCAGGGCACAGCACGCAGGTATTCGTAAATAGCTTGGATGTCATCGTCCGACATATGACTGAAAGTCGGCCAAGGCATAATCTGAAGGAGAGTGCCATCAATCTCATTGCCAGGAACCGCGAAGTAACAGTTGTCGGTCACGGTCGACGAGCAGTTCAGATGGAGCTGGTCATAATCATGCCCAGTCCGAAGGATGTTCAAGAATTCGGAGAACGTGTGGCCGCCCTCCGGAAGGCCAGTGTGATCCGGGGTTAAATTGCGAGTGATGATGTCAGGACCCGCACCGACCACGCCTCCAGAAATACCGGGGCCGACGGGGCCAAAGTCGTTACCACCTGCCAGGTAACCAGCAAGATTGACCTTAGCAGGATGCTGATTAAAAAACGGATTGCCAGGGTCATTGTACTCGGTGGCAGCATTGCTGGTGTGACAGCCGTTGCAATCGGCCTGCCCGTTAACGATATAGCTGCCGACTCCCACGAGGTCGTGGTTCAATCCTTTCAGATTGAGCTGGAGACCGAGGGGCACCGCCGCGTATCCGAGTTGGACCCGTGAATCGGTGCTGGAAGAATCGGCGTGGACCCTCGGAGAGACCAGAAACATGACCGCAGGAATAGCGAGAGCAACCCCTGCGAGGGTTCCCAAGGGCTTCGTAAACTGAATACGCATTGTAGATCTCCTTTAGCCGTTTTAGCGGCTCCTCATTTTACATGAAAAACTACGCCGCACAATGCCCGTGATGGCAAATTGAGTCTGGTAGTACCTGCCGAGTTTCGGCGTGCTGTCGGCTCGCGGCTCGTCTTGTCACCCCTTACCCGTCTAAATCCGGCGTGGTTGAGGTAAATTTTGGCGCTTCTTACGGATAGGGAACGAGCGACCGGCATTCCCGTCCACGATCCTGGGGGAATCGACGCCGCAGTTTATGAAGGCTCAGGCCAGGTTCATCATTCGTGCGAGCGCGGGCCAGCGTGAGTTTTCGCGAAGCGGCTTGAGGAAAACGGCAGCCGCAAAGAGCGCGGCGAATGGTTCGCAGTGTTGCGGGCTCTCGGTCGGCGGCGGCCAGACTCAACATGAGCCCCAGGCTGCGATCAAAACGCTCCGCGCGGGGCTGGCCGAAGATCCGCCGGACAATTCACCGTCGAAACAGGCATCTCGATGGGGACACTCAAAAAGGGGACACTCAAAAACTCCCGACCTTCGCCCTTCAAATGATCAGATCGCGACCCGGGGTAAATAACTTCCGAACACCCGACAGTTCGGGACTAATCCGCTTAACGCATTGCCGGAAAAGCACTTACAGTTAATTGCAACCGTTTTTCGGCGGATTAGCCGCAGGACGGATTCGACTTGCCCGAGTGCTTTATCCCAACGGGCCTCATGTCCGGCCCCGTCAGGATCAACTGTGTTGGCTCCACCGCAGCCTGTGTTTGCGCGGACTCCGCACCGCTCATGGAGTCTGGCGCATGCCGCCGCTAGTTTCCCAAGCTCAGCATGCAACTGGCGCAAGGCACGGACAAGTTGTGCCGCGTCCCGAATATCCACCACCCCGAAGTCCACTCGATGGAGAAATCACGCGGGCGGCCGGTGTCCGTCTTGCTGCGGCCTCGGTGCCGTTCTGCGCGGTGTACCAGATCGGAGATTCATCCACGCCTTCGTATTCATGCCGGTAAACATTGCCCGAGACCGAGATTGCCACCCAATCGATTTCCGGGTAGCGCGCCTTCAGTTCGGGAGGCAGTTTCCGCGTCGCTTCCGAGACGATTTCCAATGCGCGGACGACGGCGTAGACGGTTTTGGTATCGGCGACAAAGCCACCATAAGCCAAGCCGCGCGTAAATTCCCCGAAAGGTCGACATTTTCGAGGATGTCCCGGAGCCTTTGAGCGGGATTCCTGGACGGCATCTTGCTTTGACAACGCGTCGGCCTTAAAACGCATCCACTGCGTCGTGAAGGATGTTGTCCCTCAGCAGGGGCTTCAGGGTTTTGCGGTTCACTACATCGGCGGAATTGCCGAGAAGTTCAGCTATGTGAAGCTTGAGCCGGGAGTACTCAAAAAGTCCCATGGGTCGCTCCCGGTCCAGATCCACCAGTACGTCGACGTCGTTGTCGTCACGAGCATCGCCGCGCGCGACGGAACCGAAGATGGAGGCATGCCGTACGCCCAATGCCCGCAGTTCAGCCTCATGCTCGCGCAGGGTTTGGAGAAAGCGGTGAAGTGACGGGTTCATTGCAGCAAAATGAATCGGCTCGGTGGAGGCGTCGTCGAGTTCGGTGTCGATGAGAAACCGGTCGGGGCGCCGAAGATAGCGAAGATAGCCTGAATGACGGCTGGCTTGACGTTAATGGCGGTCCGTAGTCGGAGCAAGCGAAGTTCACGGAGAAAATCCGCCGTCCGGCATACGACCACCTGCAGATTGACCTGACGCTCGAAGATCCCAAGGCGTATACGAAGCCGTGGACCGTTCGAGTCGATCAGTGGCTCATCATCGACCAGGATTTCATCGAATTCGAGTGCAATGAGAACGAGCAATTCAGGCAGCACGTCAAGGGCGATTGATCCGGCCGGAGATTAAGAAGCGGAACGAGCGATCGACGAGTGCCTTAACCCTGACGGCTAGGGCTTACGGTCGAAGCGCACATCGCCCTCGACCGCCCGATCGATGAGGTGCGTTACCTTGCCGTCCGGGCTCATGAAGAATTCGACGTCGGAATCCGCCGATTCGAAGACTCTTTCCGATATTGCCGCCATCGGGGTGGAGCCCATGAAGAGCTGCCCGTTCGCCAGAATCATCGTGATTTTCGAGCCGTCTTCGGCCTCATACATCCCCACATACCTCGCAAGGATCCCGGCGCTGACCCTGGTGCCTTCACTCGTCTTGCCCCGATAGTGAACGAAGTCCCGCTCGCCTTCGTTGCAGACATACTCGAGCATCTCGGTATCGGCCGCGTATGTGACGTTGATTGACCGGGTCAACGGCTTTAGCAGCACCTTGGGATCGTCGAAGGTGATCTCAAACTGCATGAGTCCGAAATCGGCTCGCCGGAACCGCTCCGTGATGCGCAGATCCTCGGTGTGAGGATGCCCGGCTCCGTCGAGCCAGCTGATGTCGTTGAACCCGTTGCTTTCGACGACCAGCGTGTCTCCATCCCAATGCCCGATCGAGTAGCCGTTCCAGGTCGGACTGGGATCCGTCGGCAGACTCCGTCCGTCCAGAAAGATCTGCCGGAAGTCACCGCCTTCGAAAAGTATCCCGACGATGTTGGGCGACTGCATAATTCTGTAAAGCGAGTGATCGGGGCCGCCGGTGCCGAAGATCTGACGAGGGCCCTCCGGCAGACAACGCGAGTGCGGAGAGTCTCGCGAGAAGTCGGCGACCCGCTTCAGATAAACGGCCTCCGCCTCTGGCCGGAAGATCGCTTCTTCCTTCACGTCCTGAATCAGGTTGAAGGAGTATGGGTTATTGATGTCGGGCTGCCAGAGTCCGGAAAGATCGGGCTTCCCGTTCGAGGTTCTGGGCAACTGCGCTTTCAGGTCGGGCTTGCCGGCGGCGGTCCGTGGGATGCCCGGCGTTGGCAGGTCAAGCCATTGGGCTAAAACCGGGATGGGTACCAGCGCGAGCGCGGCCACGGCTGCATAAAATGTGGGCATCGTCAGCTTCATCAGGTTCATTGAAACACAACGCCAAGCTGCGCTTGCTTCCACACTTCAGACATACCGCCTTTGCCGAGGGAGGACACCAGTTCATACGGGCCGAGTTTGTCGCCGGGCTCCAGTTCCATGGGAGCGGCTGGATCGCTTCAATCCACTATACAGTCAAGCCCGACAGTGGCTTGTTCCAGCCTGAATCTCGCCTGCGTGAAAGTGATTTTGGCCTTCCGGGCGGATAACTCCCGGTACAGTTCGGCATTCCGTCAGTAATCCATCTTACGACGCCACCCCGGGCTGATTGTAAACGAATGTAGATTGTTTCCGTAAGCCCGACCAACCGGGAGTTGACCGATTTGCTTCGAGCCGACTTTGCAATGCTGTGCTAAATCCGCATTGGCAGGCTATACTCAGTCAACCTGTGCCGGTAAGAAAGCCATCGCTCCGTGCTCTCCTGCTGGGCTTGATTCCCTTCGTCGGCATGTGTTTCTCGGTCCCGCTCTGGGACCGCATTGATCCCACGATCCTCGGCCTTCCCTTCAATCTTGTTTGGCTGCTCTGCTGGATCGTACTGACTACCTTGTGCTTGTGGGCCGCATACCGCGTGGAATCCGCGCGGGAAAAGAAAGACGGAGGAGCCTCATGAGCCACCGTGCTATTTCCCTGGCGGTGATCCTCGCCATCGTAGGCCTGGGCGCCACCATCGGTTTCCTGGCCGGAGTTCGCAGGAAGATGAACCTGGAACAATGGACACTTGGCGGACGCGGCTTCGGCACGGTGTTGATGTTCTTGCTGTTGGCAGGCGAAGTATACACCACCTTCTCTTTCTTGGGAGCCAGCGGCTGGGCCTATTCCCGCGGCGGCCCAACTCTGTATATCCTGG
>Ga0070733_10001940_pt1 | contig 15109 bp, 17 predicted proteins | sample Coa_R1_9_FD_66450 | JGI IMG/M metagenome (GOLD analysis project Ga0070733, IMG submission 66450) | Surface soil microbial communities from Centralia Pennsylvania, which are recovering from an underground coalmine fire - Coalmine... | ecosystem: Environmental > Terrestrial > Soil > Unclassified ... | reverse complement strand
TCGGCCTGGCCGACCAGGTTGTCGCGCTGATGGGCGATATCCTGCAGCAAAGCGCGAATCCGCACTTCGTTGTCGCTATAGGCGCGCTCGAGTGCGGAGACCTCGTTGGCAACCAGCGTCTCGAGTTCGCCGGCACGCGCGATCGCGCGCTCGATGCCGTCGCCCATCGCCGCGACTTCGCGGCGGATCGCTTGTCCCACCGTCACCATGGAGTCGCTGGCGGCGCCTTCGGGTTCGGAGAAACGCATTGCCACTTGCGCCATCGATTGCGCAATCGACTGCAATTCGCGGCCGCGCGACGACAGGTTCGCCATGAAGAAGAACATCAGGGCCGGCGCGGCCAATAACGCAATCAATCCGGCCAGCGCCAGCACGCCGCCGGCGCCCTGTCCGATCGCTGCCGTTATCGAGGACCAGAAGCCGACGACGAGGAGGAAGCCGGCGATGATCCACACAAGGCTGGCAAGCGCGGCGTAGGTGAGGGCGCCGCGGCCGGCGCGGCCTCTCTGGATCGCCTGCAAGGCCTGACCGATGGCTTCGCGATCGTCGTTGGCGGCGCGGCGCGTGGCGCGCGGTTCTTCGGTCGTGTTGAAAGCGGGCCGGTCGTTATTCGGCCTTGTGTCGAACGAGGATTCGTCAAATGAAGACGCGCCGGTCATGACGTCGGGCGCATTATCCGAGCGGGCCGAACCCCTGATGTCGCCAGTCGAGCCGTCGGAAATGTTGAGGGCTTCCTGAATGGCAGAAAGTGCAACTTCCGTCGGGTCTTTGACCTTTTTGGGGGTGTTCGCCATGTTCAGTCCGAGCCCTCGTGTTACTTCATACGCAATGTCCGGTAATGGTCCTGCGAATGCCCCCCGCAGTCCAAACGGTCATCATCAAAATGCTGCGCGCAGCCGCCTTGCAGAGGTCGGCTTGTCCCGCCCAAGTCCGGCGAACATCCTATTGGTTAGGCGTCACGAATGAAATGGTAGGATTAATACAATCTTAATCATCGTTAACAGCGTCGCGCCGTAAGGCCTTACAAAGCTTTGAAATTCCGTTCGGCAGGGTTAATTGCGGCGACACTTCGCTGAAAACAAGGCGAAGGTGCGGCGCGGAAGATACCGCTGTCCACAGCGCCGAACGATCCGTTAACCAATTCCATGATTGGCTCGCTTCAAAGCCATGGCCGACGAACGGCAAGGCGACGAACGATTCGGACGCTCAAGCCATGTCGCTTCACCTGGACCGGATGGAATGGATGCCATCGCCCCCGCTCGCTCCCGATGACGGCCCGATCGATTTCGCGCATCTGCGGCGGATGACGCTCGGCGATGCCGCGCTGGAGCGCGAAGTGCTGGGCATGTTTTCCGCCCAGGCACAGCGTCTGGCCAAAGCGCTTGCCGGGTCGCCGGCCGATGCGCCGGCGTTGGCGCATACGCTGAAAGGCTCGGCGCGGGCGGTCGGCGCTTTCGCGGTAGGTGACGCGGCAGCGCATCTCGAAACGCTGATCAGAAGCGGGGACGATCGGGCGGAAGCTTTGAGCGAGCTCGATGACGCCATCATGCAGGCCCGTAGCGCGATCGAGGCCATGCTGGGCCAAAGCTGATCGACGGCGGTGCCCGAATTCCGGCAAATCTTCTTCCAATTCACTCCACCAGTGATCCGATTCCAACATTCGCCTCCCTTCGCAGCGGCTGCTCCTGCGAATGTTAGAATCATTGGACCACTAGCAAATATATGTTTCTAGTGGAGTTTGGGATTTGGCATTCGCTTACGGAGTCCGCGGCCGGGCGGGGAGCGAATGCCAAATCCACTCCACTAGCGCTGGCCGGATCGACCCGTTATAGGTCTGCCCGGACACTTTTTTCCGGCAGTACGAGCGAACATGGCCAAGATACACTTTGTCGACCATTCCGGCGAAACCCGCATTATTGACGTCGAAAATGGCGCCACCGTCATGGAAGCGGCAATCCGCAACGCGATCCCGGGCATTGAAGCAGAATGCGGCGGCGCCTGCGCCTGCGCGACCTGTCACGTCTATGTCGACGAAGCCTGGCGCGAGAAAGTCGGCCCGCCTTCGCCGATGGAAGAGGACATGCTGGATTTCGGCTTCGACGTCAGGCCGAATTCGCGCCTGTCCTGCCAGATCAAGGTCTCCGACGAGCTCGATGGCCTCGTGGTGTCGACGCCGGAGCGGCAGGCGTAGCTATTTTCTAAACTTGCACGCCGCGCCGAAGCCAGGGTTGAAATTTCGCGACGATCTCGGGTGTCAGCGGCGTCGGTTTGCGCGTGGCCAGATCGATCAGCACGGTGACCGACTGCGCGGATGCGACGCAGACATTTTCCGAAAACACCACCTGATCGAAGGTCACTGACGTTCGGCCGAATTTCGCAACTCCCAATCCCATCTCGATGGTGCCCGGCCAGTGCAATTCGGCGCGGAAGTGAATGTCGAGCCGCACCATGATCCAGGTCAGGCCCTCCGGCAGATGCCAGTAGCTCTTGTCTTTCATCAGCGTGACGCGGCCGGTCTCGAAATAGGTCGCGTAGACCGCGTTGTTGACGTGCTGATTGGGATCAAGATCAGCAAACCGCACATTGTCGGTGAGCCGGTAGGGAAAATCCTCTAACCGAGGTGGGGAATCGGATGGTGGCGGGGCATTCACGGGAACGGTCCTTCGAAATCGAAAACCGTTACAGCGTAGATATCGAATGACGGCAAGGGGTTGTCGTGGTGTCCGCAACCCGTATTATGGCTTTCCTCCCCTTGCGGCGTTGGCTAGAGAAGCCCGTCACCCGTCTCGCCAAGGTTCAACCGAAAAGATAGCCACATGAGCGAAGCCATCAAAACCGACGTGCTGATCATCGGCGCGGGCCCGTGCGGGCTGTTTTCCGTTTTCGAACTCGGCCTGCTCGACATGAAGGTCCATCTTGTCGACATTCTCGACAAGGTCGGAGGCCAGTGCGCCGAACTCTATCCGGAAAAGCCGATCTACGACATTCCCGGCATTCCATTCGTCACAGGACAAGGCCTCACCGTGGCGCTGATGGAGCAGATCAAGCCGTTCAATCCGACCTTCCATCTCAACGAAATGGTCGAGAAGATTGAGAAGATCGGCGATCCCGCCTTTCGGGTCACGACCGATGCCGGCAAGGTTTTCGAATGCAAGGTAGTGGTGATTTCGGCTGGCGGCGGTTCGTTCCAGCCGAAGCGTCCGCCGGTGCCCGGGATCGAGGCCTATGAAGGCACCTCGGTATTTTATGCCGTGCGCAAGATGGAGCAGTTCCGCGACAAGGACATCCTGATTGTCGGCGGCGGCGATTCCGCGCTCGACTGGACGCTCAATCTGCATCCGATCGCGAAAAGCGTCACGCTGTTGCACCGGCGCGACGATTTCCGCGCCGCGCCCCACAGCGTCGAGCAGATGCGCGCGCTGGTCTCGAGCGGAAAGCTCGATCTTAAAATCGGCCAGGTCACGGCGCTGGAAGGCGAGGGCGGCGCGCTCAGGGGTGCGCACGTCAAGGGCAACGACAACGCCATGTCGAAGGTCGACTGCGATACCCTGTTGCCGTTCTTCGGCCTCACCATGAAGCTCGGACCGGTGGCGAACTGGGGCATTGCGCTGGAGAACAATCTCGTGCCGGTGGAGACGTCGGCGTTCGAGACCAGCGTTCCCGGAATCTTCGCCATCGGCGACATCAACACCTATCCAGGCAAGCTCAAGCTGATCCTGTGCGGCTTCCACGAAGGCTCGCTGATGGCCCAGAAGGCGCACCGTTATGTCTATCCGGACAAGCGCCTGGTCTTCTAGTACACGACGTCGTCCTCGAGCCTGCAAAAGAAGCTCGGCGTCAGCTGACGGCGCCAGGAGTTGGCGGAGCCGGGCGAAAAAATGGCCGCCGTTTCAATGCGTTACCGGCATTTGGCTCACGCGGCGCGCGAAGGTGCGACCTCGGGCGCACTGGCCCGGTCCGGCAAATAACCGTAATCTTCCCGTATCGATTGAACCGATCGGGTGATGACGATGGCGGGTTCTAGATTGCGGCGGTGGCTCTGGATCGCAAGCGGATTTGCGATTGCGTTCGCAACTCCCCATGCCGGGCACGCCGCCGAACCGACCGCCGCCGGTCTTTGGCAGAAGATCGAAGACGGCCAGCCGGTGGTGTGGGTACTGGTGGTCGATCACCATGACGGCGTGTTCGAAGGTGCGATCGCCAAGAAGTTTCCGAAGCCCGGTCAGCCCGAGCTCATGACCTGTGCCAAATGCACCGACGATCGCAAGGATGCTGCGATACTCGGAATTTCCTTCATTCGCGACATGAAGCGCAACGGCCTCGAATATGAAGGCGGCAACATCCTCAATCCCCGCGACGGTCAGGTCTGGAAAGCGAAAATGACCGTGAGCGGCGATGGACAGCAACTCACGCTGCGCGGCTATTTGCTCACGCCGGTTTTGGGCAAGGACGAAACCTGGCAGCGTTTGCCGGATTCGGAGATCGCCACGCTTGATCCCACGGTCATCGCCAAATATTTGCCAGGGCAGGCGGTCGCGGCCAAGCAGACGGCAGGCAAGAAGCCCGCTTCGCCTTCAAAGCCCTAAGTTTTGCAAGAGTTCTGAAAAGTGCGAATTCGCTTTAGCGGCGGGAGCCGGCGCGCGAACGCTGCGGGAAAGGCAACGTTGCCTTCACCTCGACGACCTCGGCCGTCTCGGCGCGCATCTCCGAACCAATCCCGGCCTGTTTGCGCCGCTGCTGCCACGGCTGCACCACGCTGAGCCAAAGCTCGCGCGTACCCATGATCGAGATCGCGATGCCGAACGGGATCATGAAGTAAAGGATACGGAACACCACCAGCGTCGCCAGCAATTGCTCCTTGCCGAATTCCGGCAGCGCGACCAGCATCGCGGCATCGAACACGCCGAGCGAACCCGGCGCGTGGCTGGCAAAGCCGAGCAGCGTCGCCAGAATGAATACGACTGCAAGCGAGATGAAATCGATGCCGGGCTGGGCGGGCATCAGCAAATACATTGCGAGCGCGCAGAAACCAAGGTCGACCACGCCGATCAGGATCTGCACCAGCGTCAACGGCGCCGAAGGAAGCCTGACTTTCCAGCCATTCTGCCCGAGTTCGCGCCGTTCCTCGCCAAGGCTGAGCCAGACGAAATAGGCGGCGATGGCGCCGAGCACGCCGAGTGCGATCAGCCGGTTGATTGCGGGGGGCAACTGGTCCATGGCGGAGGCGGCCCAGGGGTGCCAGGCCATGCCGATGCCGAGCACGAAGGTATTGCCGAGCCAGAACGTCAGGCCGGAAAGAAAGCAGATCTTGGCGACGTCGACGGCGCTTAAACCGTAATCCGAGTAGATCCGGAAACGAATGGCGCCGCCGGTAAAGACCGTGGCGCCGATGTTGTGGCCGATCGAATAGCTGGTGAAGCTCGACAGTGCCGCAATGCGGTAGGGCACATGCCTCTTGCCGATGGTGCGCAGCGCAAAGAAATCATAGAACGTGAGGGTGCAGAAGGCGGCCACGACGCATAACGCGGCGAGCACGATGTGGTGGAACGGGATGTCGGTCAGCGCCACCAGCATGACGCCGGTATCGATGCCCTTCAGGGTGCGAACGAGGGTCGTGATCGCAAAGGCGATAATGACGAGGCTGGCGGCAATTCCCACCCGTTTCCAGCCTATCCGTTCCTTGAAGCCATGCCGCAGCATGGCCAATAGCCGAACCATTCATCCTCCCGGCAGGGCCGCAACGGCGTTGCCGGCCTCCCAAAGCGATCATAGGCATCTGATGCTGATCGCTGTGTAAACCAGACACATACGGCAAAAACCTTTGCTTGTGCAGTCCTTGACAAAGCGACGGACTGTCGCGCATCGGCCCCGGCCATACCCTTAACCGGGCTACGGTATTTCCGGATTTGGCCGGATTGACGGTCATCAGGCCCGTAAAGTTCCGGATGTTTCCCAACATGAGGTTTTCACCTCAGTTAGGAACACCACGCGCATCCATCGGTTAGCGAACGGGGGGTAAATCGAACATGTCGGCGCGGGCGGCGAAGAGGGCGCGCGATGGTGTTCCCCAAAACGAGAAGGATTCAAAAACGATGGGACTCTTTACCCGCGACATCAAAACCATGAACGATCTGTTCGTCCATCAGCTGCAGGACATCTATTACGCCGAGAAACAACTCGTGAAGGCGTTGCCGAAGATGGCCGACAAGGCGACGGACAAAGAACTCAAGCAAGGCTTCTTGACCCATCTCGAGGAAACCAAAACCCACGTGCAGCGCCTTGAGGAGGTCTTCCGGATGTTCGGTACGCAGGTGAAGGCGGTCGATTGTCCGGCGATCGACGGCATCATCGAGGAAGCCGACGAGGTTGCCGGCGAAGTCGCCGACAAATCGGTGCTTGACGCAGCCTTGATCAATGCAGGCCAGGCGGCCGAACACTACGAGATCGTCCGCTATGGCAGCCTGATCGCCTGGGCCCGCCAGCTCGGCCGCACCGACTGCGCGAGCCTGCTCCAGAAGACGCTCGATGAAGAGCGGACCACCGACAAGAAGCTGACCTCGCTCGCCGAGGGCAAGATCAATCTTCGCGCGGCAAGCTAAGCTACTTGCTACAACGAAGCGCCGCGGCGGATTTTCCGTCCGCGGCGCTTTTGTCTGGAACCGCGACAAGGGGAACCGTGAGGGAACTGTAGAACCGTCCTAAAGCCCGTTTATTACTGCAAATTTCCTGTAGTGTGGCCTCGCGAACGGTCGGCAATTGTGTAAAAAATATGCCCCGATCGACGGGGCGCGAGGTATTTTGGAAGAGCCACTTCAAACCACTCTGACTTGTCCGCTCGCGAGACCCGTGGCGCTGCCGCTTCCGCTCGGCGCATGCGACCGGCGGATCAATTGGCGATATGCGGCCGCGGTCGGCACCTATCATCTGCTGGCGCTGTTGGCTTTCGTGCCCTGGTTCTACTCGACCACGGCCGCCGTGCTCGCCTTTGTCGGGATCTATGTCTACGGCGCTTGCGGGATGAACCTCTGCTATCACCGCCTGCTCACCCACCGCAGCTTCAAATGTCCGCTCTGGCTGGAGCACGCCTTTGTCATTCTCGCCGTCTGGTGCGTCGAGGACACGCCGGCGCGCTGGGTGGCGACGCACCGCATGCACCACCATCGCTCGGACGAACGCCCCGATCCGCACAGCCCGCTGGTCAATTTCTTCTGGTCGCACATGGGCTGGCTGTTTCTGGAAAACACCGACCTCGGCCGTCAGGTCGCCTATGACCGCTATGCGCGCGACATTCTTCGCGACGGCTTCTACCGTTTTATCGAGCGCCATGTCGTGTGGATCACACTCATTCAGTCCGTGATCTATTATGGGGTTGGGTTCCTGATCGCATTGGCGCTCGGCCGCAATCTGATGGCGGCGGTTCAGTTCGGCGCAAGCATCTGGCTGTGGGGCGTGGTCGTGCGCACGGTCGTGGTCTGGCACATCACCTGGAGCGTGAACTCATTGGCGCATGTGTCCGGCTACCAGAACTATGACACCGGCGACCACAGCCGCAACAACGTGCTGGTGGCGATCCTGGCAAGCGGCGAGGGCTGGCACAACAATCACCATTCCGAGCCGAGCTGCGCCTGCAATCAGCGGCACTGGTGGGAGATCGACCTGACCTATCTGCTGCTGCGGCTTTTCGTAGCTGTGGGACTGGCCTGGGATGTCCAGTTGCCGAAGCGCCGCCCGGGCGCGTAAAGCGCATCTTTGCGAATAGCACACTTCGGCACTGATCGAAGTATCGAGCTGAACCGATAGCTATCTCTCACGTTGGGCCTGCGGCACTCACGGAGATAGCCTATGACCAGCGCAGCCATCAAACTTCAGCCGGTTCCGGTCGCGCCGGAAGCATTTGCGGAACAACAACCCTCGCAAGGCCTGTCGGCATCGCTGACGCTGCTTGCCATGAGTCTCGGTTATGGCGTGGTCCAGCTCGACGTCACCATCGTCAATACGGCGCTCGATCGCATCGGGACCTCGCTCGGCGGCGGCGTGTCGGAGCTGCAATGGGTCGTCAACGCCTACACCATTACGTTTGCCGCCTTCATTCTGACCGCCGGCGCGCTTGGCGACCGCATCGGCGCCAAACGGGTCTTCATGGCGGGCTTTGCGATTTTCACGTCGGCTTCGCTCGCCTGTGCGCTCGCATCCAATTCAACCGTACTGATCGCGGCGCGCGCGGTGCAGGGATTGGGGGCCGCCGTTCTGGTGCCGAATTCGCTGGCGTTGCTCAGTCACGCCTATCCCGATCAACGCGGCCGCGGCCGCGCGGTCGGAATCTGGGCGGCCGGCGCCAGCCTCGCGCTCACGGCGGGACCGTTGGCCGGTGGCGCATTGATCGCGCTGATCGGCTGGCGATCGATCTTTCTGGTCAATCTGCCGATCGGCCTGGCCGGGCTTTGGTTGAGCTGGCGCTACGCCACGGAGACCACGCGCAATCAACAGCGCGAAGTCGATTTGCCCGGCCAGGTTCTGGCGATCGCAGCACTTGGTGGTCTTGCTGGCACGATCATCGAGGGCGGTGCGCTCGGTTTCGGCAACGCCTTCGTCATGGCAGGCTTTGCGGGCTCGGCGCTGCTGACATTCTTGTTCGTCGGGCAGGAATGGCGCTCGCCGCATCCCATGCTGCCGCTATCGCTGTTTGCCCATCGCCTGTTCGCGTTGACATCCCTGGTCGGCTTGCTCGTCAACGTCGCCTTTTACGGGCTGATCTTTGTGTTCAGCCTGTATTTCCAGCGCGTCAACGGCCTGTCTCCGCTTCAAACGGGCCTCGCCTTCGTTCCGATGATGGGCATGGTGCTGCCGGCCAACCTTGTTGCCGCACGCGTTTCCGAGCGCATCGGCGCGCCCGCAACCATCGGCGCAGGCGGTGTGTTGACCGCGCTCGGCTGCCTCATGCTGCTTGGGATCGAGCCGGGCACGTCGTACGTCAAGACGCTGGCGCAACTCGTGATCATCGGCGGCGGGCTCGGCCTGCTGGTGCCGCCGCTTACCGCGACGCTGCTCGGCAGCGTGGACAAGTCGCGCTCCGGGATCGCGGCCGGCGTGCTTAACGCGACCCGGCAGACCGGCAGCGTGCTCGGCGTCGCACTTTTCGGCGCGCTGGTTGGTCAGCCGGATACGTTCATGCGCGGCGCGCATCTGTCGCTGGCGATCTCGGCAGCGCTTCTATTGATCGCAAGCGTCGTGATCTGGCGCGGTGCGGCAAGAACTGACTGAAAAAGGCCTGACTGAAAAAGTTCTGTCTGACGTCAAGGCGAAGACGTCACGCCTTGCGGAGTGCGAAATGAGCGCCGCAAAACGCCATCGCCGCGCCAAGGCCAAGGGCCGCAAGCCCGGTCAGGACGCCGGCGACCGTCGGAATCGCGCCAGGCCCGGAGGCGGCCTGGCCTGCGCCTGCGAGTACAAGCACGCCGACCGCAATCAGGAAATACTGCATCCGCTGCGGAATCTGTCCCGCTGCCGCGCTATGCATCATCGTTGCCGTGAAATAGCCGCCGCAAAAGCCGACGGTTGCAATCAGCCACCACGCCAGCGCAGCTCCTGCCGGCATGAAGTTGCTTGTATCGGATCGCCACAGGCCGCCGAGATCGAGCCCCAACCTTGCCCCTAGCATATGGACGGCAAGCGCGAGCAACACGCCGGAAATCGCAGCGGCAGCGACGATCAGGCGGCTTGGAAATGGGGTCGTCTCAGGCATGATGCGGTTGTAGAATAGGGCAGGCGATCGGCGCAACTACTAAGGTTTAGCCCATGACGTTCGGCCTTCTCGCACTAATCGCCTCGGCGATATTTGCCGGCGCGGCGTTTTACGTGAACGTCGCCGAGCAACCGGCGCGGCTGACGCTCGATGATCGTGCGCTACTCACCGAATGGAAGCCGGCCTATCAACGCGGGGCGGCGATGCAGGCGCCGCTCGCGGTTGTGGGCTTCCTTTTCGGGATGCTGGCGTGGTGGCAGGTTTCGGACTCCGCTTTCCTGGTCGGCGCCATCCTGATCATTGCGCCTTGGCCCTGGACATTGACTGTCATTAAGCCCGTCAACGATGCCTTGCTGGCGACGGAGCTGGACAAAGCCGGGCCGCCATCCCGCGCCCTCATCGTCAAATGGGGCGCCATCCATGCGGTGCGGACGGTATTGGGTGGGCTCGCGACAGCGGCATTTTTCTGGGCGTGCCTTTCTCATTAGCTTCAATTTCGGCCGAAGGAAGGGTCGTTCGTCGTCGATGTCGTCAGCTTTGCCCGATCAGATCGGTCTCCATTACGCCTACAAGGCTTCGTTGATCGGCTCAGCCCATCAGTTCGAATTGACGGAGCAGGGGCTGTCGTGGCGCATCGCCGGCCGCTCCGGACTTTGGCCTTATTCGGACATCGCCAACGTGCGGCTGTCTTACCGGCCGGTGTCGATGCAGGCGAGGCGGTTTCGCGCCGACATCGGCCAGATCGATGGCAGACGGCTCGCCGTTCTCTCGACCAGTTGGCAGACCGCAGCGCTGATGGCGCCGCAAGACAAGGACTATCGCGACTTCATCATTGAATTGCATGCCCGCATGGCAAAGGCCGGAAGCCAGGCCGTGTTGACCGGCGGTCTTGGCCCGCGGGTCTATGCGGCGGCGATCGTGTGTGTGGCTTTGCTGGCGATTGCGATGAGTGGGCTGTTGTTGCGCTCGATTATATCGGGCGAATGGGCGGGCGCGCTGTTTCTCATCGGCTTCGCCGCCTTGTTTGCCTGGCAGGTCGGCGGCTTCATCGCGCGCAACCGGCCGCTCACCTATACGTTCGGCGGTCTGCCAAAACCGTTGCTGCCTTGAGCGCGATGTCCTCTATTCGGTCGAATGGAAATCCTCCTCCTTGGCGTTCAACATTCCCGCAAGCGTACGCAACCCCGCCTCTAGCTGTTCGATCGGAGGTGCGGCCAAGGCGAGCCGGATGGCATTCGGTGCGTGTCCGGGGGTGATCGCGAAGGTCGTCGACGGCGTCAAGGCAATGTCGCGCTGGGCCGCGGCCGCAGCAAAGGTCTGGGATCGCCAGTGGGCCGGCAACGTCAGCCACAAATGGTAGGCCTTGCTGTTGGCCTGGACCTGAAAGCCGGAGAGGTGGTGGGCGGCGATTTTCTGGCGCTTTTGCGCATCGATCCGCTTGAGCCTGACGAGTTCGGAAACCGTCCCGTCCCGCATCAGTTGCTGGGCAGCAGCAAAGGCGTAGCCTGGCGCGGGCCAGCCGCCCCAGCGTACCGCCGCCATCATGGGCTCGCGCAAGCGCTGGGGAGACACGATGAGACCGAGCGACAATCCCGGCGCCACTTTCTTGGAAAGGCTGTCGAAGACCACGCAGCGATGCGGCGCGAGCGAGGCCAGCGGCGGCACGTCGTCCAGAAATCCGTAGACCATGTCTTCAACGACGGTGAGATCGAGTTTCTCGACAACGCGCAGGATATCGGCGCGTCGTGCAGGCCCCATCGTCATGCCGAGCGGATTTTGAAGCGCGGGCTGAATGTAAATCGCCGACAACCCGGCTTCGCGATGCGCCTTTTGTATCGCGTCGGGCCGGACGCCGTTCTCGTCCATGGCGAGCGGCACCAGCGTCACGCCGAGGCGAGCCGCGATGCCCTTGATGAACGTATAGGTCAGAGCTTCGACGCCGCAGCGTCCGCCGGGCGGGACGATCGCCGCCAGAGTCGCTGCGACGCATTGCCGTCCATTGGCGGTGAAAACGATCTGGTCGGGCTTTGGCGACCACTCCGGATTTTGACGATTGAGATATACCGCGGCGATGGTGCGCGCTCCTTGCGTTCCCGCGCTTGTCACCTGTTTCAGCGCGGACTCGAACATCTCCGGCCGGTTGAGCGCCTCCAGGCTCTTTGCGATCAGCGCTGATTGAATCGGCAGCAGCGGATAGTTGATTTCAAAATTGATCTTCTTGGCCTGGGGCTCACCGGGCGCGGCCGCGCTGCCGCGTGGCTCTCCCGATATGAAGGTGCCTCGCCCGACCTCGCCGACGACAAGGCCGCGGCGCAGCAACTCGGCGTAAACGCGGCTCGCCGTCGAGGCGGCGATCTTGCGTTCGTAAGCGAATGCCCGCTGCGGCGGCAGGCGGCTGCCGGGTTTGAGCGCGCCGGAGGCGATTTCAGCGGCCACCGCGTCGGCGAGTTTGAGATATTCGAATTTCGACATTATTGCTCCGAGAGCAATGTTTCACTTGTACCGATACAATTACGGGATCATCTAAGGTCCATCAAGTCCCGATTGCACCGAGGAACGCCAAAACGATCCGAGGTGACGTAACGCGCCAACCGCTCTCCGCAGGTTTGGTGCGAACGGCATGATTTGGTCCGCGATGGAGAACAAAGATGAGCGCGATCTCTTCCGAAACCCGCATCCGTCCTTTGGCCCGGTGGGTCCGAGGGCTCGCAAGCTGGCCGTACGACATCCTGGCTTATTGGCAGCGCCGAGAATTGATCAAGACTCTCCGCGAGCTGAGCGACCATCAACTCCGCGATATCGGGCTCAGGCGTGACCAAATCGAAACAGCCGTGAACGGCGTTGCCGATTCAGATATTTCGCGGTTTCTGTGGGAGAGCGGCCAACGGTAGTGGCTATCAGTGTCCCGATTCCGAAGTTCGTATGATCTTGCGGCCCCACGTTTACGAACTTCGGAATCGAAAGGACACTGACAAACCCATGGTTCTAATGCGGCCTTGGTTCAGAAGTCCGCATGACGAACTCGCGGGCCACAATGATGCGGACTTCTGAACCGCCACACTAGTGCCGCACCACCAGCACCGAGCACTTGGCGTAGCGCACGACATGGCCGGCATTGGAGCCGAGGAAATAGGTGCGCATCGCAGGTCTATGCGAGGTCATGACGATCAGATCGGCTTTCACCGCGGCGGCCTCTTCGAGGATCTCGTGATAGATGCCGCCCTGCCGCACGGCGGTCGAAATGCGCGCGGCATCAATGCCGGACTCGCGCGCAACGATGGCGAGCGCTTCCTCCGACGTCTCGCGCTGCTGCACATCGAAATCGGCCGGGACATATTCGGCCAGCATCACCGGTGTCATCGGCAGGACGTTGAGAAGTCTTACCTTGCCGCTCCAGGTTTGCGACAGCGTGGCAGCCGTGGCGATCGCGGGCCGCGCCAGATCGGTGTCGGCAAGATCAAGCGGCACGAGGATGGAGCTGAACATCTGCGCCTCCCAGTCAGGATGCCGGAGCATCCTTGGGAATCAATTCCAAGGCGTGCTCGGTCAGAACCAGCTTAGCATAGTTGCAGAAGGCGCCGGACGCGAAAAGGGCTTTGCGCGACACGAGAGCCATCGACGCTCAATCGCCCGAGGCCTGCTTCAATAATTTCGGGCTGATGAACGCCTCCAGGCGGCCGCGCCGGATTCCGACATCGGTCCAGTCATCGATGTCGAAATCGAAAATCGCAAGACCTGATGTCGGCAGGTTTTCGGCCAAAGCGCCGCGCCCGGCAGGATCGCCGTGGCCGGCGAGCGCAACCGCAAGCTCATGCATTCCGGGATTATGTCCGACGAGCATCAGCCGCTTCGGATCAGTTGCGGAGGCGTTGCGCACGGTTTCGAGCAGCTGCAAGAGATCGGCGCCGTAAAGTTCCGGCATCAGTTCGACCTGCGGCGCAGGCACAAGCTCCTTCATCGCTTCCCAGGCGATTTCCCAGGTCTGCAGCGCACGCACCGCGTGAGAAACCAGCACGAGGCTCGGGAAAGGTGGATTGCGGCCGATCCAGGCGCCAATCTCGGCGGCATCAAGGCGGCCACGGTTATCCAGTCTGCGGTCCTGATCTCGGCCGCTCGGCGCATCATTTTCGGTCTTGGCGTGCCGAAGCAGCATCAAACGGCGCATGACGGTTTCCGACGTGATTCGAACCTCACAGAATTAATCTACTGTGTCGCGGCCAAGGACAAGGTGACAAGCGCCAGACCGATCCCTTAAGACAACGCTATGAGCGATATCCTCACTGGCGATACCGGCGTCGGCGATGCCACCCGCGCACGGCTGACTTTCGACCTGGATGCCGACATTTGCGTGGTCGGCGCGGGGCTTGCCGGCCTGACGGTCGCGCTGGAAGCGGCACGCCTTGGCGCCAGCGTCGTTGTGCTCGAAGGCCGCCATGTCGGCTGGGGCGCCTCGGGCAGCCTGCTCGGTTCGGTGATGCCGGGTTACGGTCTGGCGCCGAAGGACCTGATCGCGCGCATCGGCCTGGAAGATGCCAAAGAGCTTTGGGACTTGTCGAAAGAGGGCGCTGAATATGTTCGCGCCCAGGCCACCGAACAAATGATGCCGGGGATTGCGGTCACCGAGGGAGCCCTCGAAGTCTCCAACATCGATGTCGGCGATCGCCTGATCAGCGAAATGCAAATGCTGGGCGAAGACTTCGGGACTGAAGTCGAGGGATGGCAGATCGATCAGGTCCGCGCCCAGCTGAAGACCGATCGCTATTTCCACGGCGCCTACTTCCCGAGAGCATTTCAGATCGACGGCCGCCAATACGTGCATGGCCTGGCGACGCTGGCCAAGCGCGCGGGCGCGCGGATTTTCGAGGAGACGCCGGTGGTCGGCATCGACGCATCCGGAATCCGCAAGCGCATCGTCACGCCGTCGGCGCGGTTGCGCGCCTCGCACATCGTTCTGGCCGGCAACGTTCATCTCGGCGCGCCGTCGCGGCGCCTGTCGGAGACGCTGCTGCCGATCTGGCGCTATGCCGGGATCACCGAGCCGCTGGGCGATCGCCTGACGGAGGCGATCGCCTTCACGGGATCGGTGATCGATAGCGACGGCGTCGATCAGTTCCGGATCGTTGACGGCGACCGTTTGATGTGGGCGAGCCCCGAGACCACTTGGGACGCCCGCCCTCAGCGATTTGCATCCACCATCGCGCGCCGGATCCGCACGATTTTCCCGCAGCTCGGGGGGGTGCAAGTTACCGACGTGTGGGGCGGGGCGATCGGCCAGACCGTGCATGGCATGCCGCAGATCGGCCAGTTGCGCCGGGGTCTTTGGGTGGCGAGTGGTTTTGGCCGGCACGGACTGGGTACGAGCGCGAT
>Ga0070733_10001938_pt1 | contig 15126 bp, 12 predicted proteins | sample Coa_R1_9_FD_66450 | JGI IMG/M metagenome (GOLD analysis project Ga0070733, IMG submission 66450) | Surface soil microbial communities from Centralia Pennsylvania, which are recovering from an underground coalmine fire - Coalmine... | ecosystem: Environmental > Terrestrial > Soil > Unclassified ... | reverse complement strand
GAGGAACACGCGTGCCGTGCAGTGATCGACGATAGGAGCAGAAATGTATCCAGCGGACTACCGCTACACGAAGGACCATGAGTGGATCAAGGTCGAGGGCTCGCTCGGCACGATCGGAATCACGGATTACGCGCAGCATGAACTGGGCGACGTCGTGTTTGTCGAACTCCCGAAGGTCGCAGCGCGTATCAAAGCGGGCGAATCGTTTGGCTCTGTGGAATCCGTGAAGGCCGTGAGTGACATTTTCAGCCCCGTGTCGGGCGAAATCGCAGAAATTAATTCCGCGCTCGTGGATGCGCCCGAGAAAATCAATCACGATCCGCACGGCGCCGCATGGCTGGTCCGCATCAAGCTCGACGACCCGAAGGAAGTGAGCGCGCTGATGGACGCCAAGGCTTATCAAACCTACGTCGACGAGAAAGCCCAGGAACAATCGGCCTGATGCGCTACCTGCCAAAGAGCCCGTCCGAGCGCCAGGAAATGCTGGCTGCCATCGGCGCGCACTCCATCGAGGAACTTTTCGAGAGCATCCCGCAGGAATTCCGCCTTCGCGAGCCGCTTCCCCTGCCTCGCGCTCTTTCGGAGCCCGAGATCATCGAGTATTTCAAGTCTCGTGCCGCCGAGAACGCGCCCGGGTACACGTCGTTCCTCGGCGCTGGCGTTTATCAGCATCATCGCTCCGTGGTGACCGACGCGCTCGTGCAACGCGGCGAATTCCTCACCTCGTACACCCCGTACCAGGCCGAGATTTCGCAGGGCACGCTGACCGCGATCTTCGAATTTCAGACGCTGATGTGCCAGCTCACCGGCCAGGAAGTGGCCAACGCGTCGATGTACGACGGCTCGACCGCACTCACGGAAGCGATCCTGATGGCGGAGCGCCTTACGGGCCGCAGCACGGTTCTCGTCGCGCGCAGCGTCCATCCGGAATATCGCCAGGTGCTCGCCACCTACGCGAAGAATCTTGGCCTGGAAATCGAGGAAGTTGGTTACACAGCGTCGGGGCAGCTCGACGCGAAGGCGCTGACGAAGGACAGATTGGCCGGCGCCGGAGCTGTGGTTGTGCAGTCGCCGAATTTCTTCGGCGTGATCGAGAATATTGCGGGCCTGGCCGAGATCGCGCATGCGGAAGGCGCTCTCCTGGTCGATACCATTGCCGAGGCCGTTTCGCTCGGCATTGTTCGGCCGCCCGTGGAGGCGGACATCGTCGCCATGGAGGGCCAGGCCTTCGGCATTTCGCCGAGCTACGGCGGCCCGTTTGTTGGCGTGATCGCCACGCGCGAGAAATTCGTCCGGCAGATGCCCGGACGCCTCGCGGGGCAAACCACCGACGCCAACGGGCGCCGCGGCTTCGTCCTGACGCTGGCCACGCGCGAGCAGCACATCCGCCGCGAAAAGGCCACTTCAAATATCTGCACGAACGAAGCGCTTTTTGCGCTGGTCGCCACCGTGCACCTCTGCCTGCTGGGTAAAGAAGGCGTGCGCGAGATGGCCTCGCAGAACGTGGCGAAAGCTCAATTCGCGATCGGCGAACTCGAAAAGATTCCAGGGGTGCGCCGCGCGTTTTCCGGGCCCGTGTTTAACGAGTTCGTTTTCGAATTCCCGCGCGCCGTGAAAATGATCAATGCCACACTGATGCGCGAGAACATCATTGGACCTTTGCCGCTGGGAATGCATTACCCGGACCTGACGAAGCACGGCCTGGTCTGCGTCACGGAGACCATGCCGCGCGCGGAAATCGAGCGCCTCGCGGGCGCCGTTCGGCACATATTGGAAACGCCGATCTAACAGGCAAGTGCGCGCCTCTTGCGCGCGTCAGATGGACGGATCGCAGGGGGTTCGCTTGCCCGCGATGGCGCGACCCGGCCGTTGACGCGGAGCGATGCGGGGCCGGGTCTCAGACCCGCCCAGGGAGCATTCGGACTTGAATTCGAAAATGACAGAAACGGAAGCGCCGCCCGCGACGATTCGCAAGGCGGGGCGCCACGTCAGCCAGAACGAAGGGCTGATCTTCGAGAAATCGGCTGCGGGAAAGCGCGGCATGGAGTTGCCGCCGCTCGACGTGCCTGCCGTTGACCCGGCCGCGGCGCTCGGGCGGGACTTCGTCCGCGACAGCGTCGAAGGGTTGCCGGAAGTCAGCGAGATCGAAGTGATTCGCCACTTCACGCGTCTTTCCACGTGGAATTACGCCATCGATCTGGGCATGTATCCGCTGGGCTCCTGCACCATGAAGTACAACCCGCGCGTGAACGAATACGTCGCGCGGATCGAGGCTCTGGCCACCGCGCATCCCATGCAGCCCGCGGACGTCGCGCAAGGCTGCCTGCGCATCCTCTACGACCTGCAAAATTGCCTGCTCGCGATCACGGGAATGGACGCGGCGACGCTTCAGCCCGCCGCCGGCGCGCAAGGCGAGCTCACCGGCCTGCTGATGATTCGCGCCTATCTCGCGAGCAAGGGAAATCCGCGCAAGAAAGTCCTGATCCCGGATTCCGCGCACGGCACGAATCCGGCGTCCGTGGTGATCGCAGGCTATGAAGTCCAGAACATCCGATCGAATCGCCTCGGCGAGATCGATACGGACCATCTCCGCGAATTCGCGACGGAAGATGTGGCCGCGCTGATGGTCACCAATCCCAATACGCTGGGCGTTTTCGAGGAGCGCATCGCCGAAATAGCGGCGATCCTCCACGAACGCGGCGCCCTGCTCTATATGGACGGCGCCAACATGAACGCGCTGGCGGGCGTCGCGCGCCCCGGCGATTTTGGCGTGGACGTCATGCACCTGAACCTTCACAAAACGTTCTCCACGCCGCATGGAGGTGGAGGTCCCGGCGCCGGACCGGTCCTCGTGAAGAAAATGCTCGAGCCATTTCTGCCCGTGCCGGTCGTCGTCCGAAAAGAGGGCGGGCGTTTCGCTCTGGACTCGAATCGTCCGCAATCGGTGGGACGCGTTCGCGCGTACTGCGGCAATTTCGGCGTCCTGCTGCGCGCGCTGGCTTACATTCTGGCGTACGGTCCCGGCATCCGTCAGGCCACGGAAGACGCCGTCCTGAACGCGAACTACATTCGCAAACATCTCGAGGAGTATTTCGATCTTCCCTACGACGCGCCTTCGATGCACGAGGTCGTTTTCAGCGATGCGCGCCAGAAGCGGAACGGCGTGAGCACGATGGATATCGCTAAGCGCCTGATCGACTATGGCTTCCATCCCTATACGACGGCGTTTCCGCTGATCGTCCCCGGCGCCATGATGATCGAGCCCACCGAGTCCGAGTCTCGCGAAGAATGCGATCTCTTCATCGACGCGATGCGTTCGATCGCGCAGGAAGCTGAAACAAATCCGGAGATCGTCAAAGCCGCACCACATGCGACGCGCGTCGGACGCCTCGACGAAGTCGCCGCCGCCCGCAAACCAATCCTGCGCTGGAAGCCCTGAAACTCTGTCGCGTTCTTGCGCGGCGCGCTTTGGTCGGGGCCGCTTGCGCCGCCTACCCTCGAAAATGTGGGCGAATCGGAACTTCCGGTGATCGGCGTCGAGATAAAGAAAACCTGGTGAGGCGGATCGTAGGCGACAAAACAAAAAGCGGGCCGCGATTTTGTCGCGACCCGCTCCATGGAGAACTAGCGGTTATTCTTGTCGTTCTTGCCTTTTTCCGGTGGCGCGGCGCGTTGCGCGGATGCAGGAGACGTCTTCTGTTCCGCCGACTCCGCAACGGCCTTCGCATTTGAAGGAGCCGAAACTGCGCGGCCGTCCGTCGCCGCAGCCGACTGCGTCAATGGTTCGGGGGCCGGCGAGACGATGGGCACCAGAGCGCCCTCCGCCTCCTTCAGAAACTTCAGATAGTTGCTCGAGCCATCCCAATCAATGGAGATCACGTCCCCGAGACGCACCTGCTCTGTCGCGAGCAGGCTCGCCAGCGGGTAAACGATGTGGCGCTCGATGGCGCGCTTCAGGTGGCGCGCTCCGTATTTCAAGTCCGTGCCTTCGCGCAACAGGAATTCACGCGCTGAAGAACTGACGCGGAACAGGAACCGCCCCTTGGCCGTTTCGAGCACGCGCTGCTGCACCATCCCGAGCTCGATTTCCAGAATCTGCTCGAGCTGCTCGCTCCGCAGCGGATGGAACACAACCACCTTATCAATGCGGTTCATGAATTCCGGCGCAAATTTGCGCTTCGCCGCTTCGGAGGCCGTCTTTTCCACTTTTTCGTCCAGGCGCGGCTTCGATTCCGGACGCGTGGTCGGCGCGAATCCCATTCCGCCCGTCATCAGCTCCGTAATTTCTCCTCCGCCCAGATTCGACGTCATGAAAATCATCGTCTGCGAGAGATCGACGCGCCGGTTATCGCCGAGGGTCAACGTCGCCTTGTCGAGAATTCCGAGCAGCAATTGCCACAGCGCGTCGCTGGCCTTTTCAATCTCGTCGAAGAGCAGGAACGAGATTTTCAGTTTGTCCGTGTGATACTGCGCGAGCGCTTCCTGCGTGATCAGCGGATGCGTTTCGCGGTGACCCAGATAGCCCGGGGGCGAACCAATCAGCTTCGCGATCTCGTGCGAGTGCTGGAATTCGGCGCAGTCCACTTTGATCACGGCGTGCGGATCGCCGAAGAGAACTTCCGCCGTTGCCTCGACTACGCGCGTTTTGCCCGCGCCAGTCGGGCCGAGGAACAGCAGGTTTCCCACCGGACGCCCCGGCGAGTTCAAGCCCGCGCGGAAGACCTGGTAGAGATCCACCACCGCCTGCACCGCTTCGTCTTGCCCCACAATCTTCCTGCGAAGCCCGCCTTCAAAATCACGAGATTCCACACTCCGTAGAGTGGGATCCAATTGTGCTTGCGCGCCCACGTTCGTACTCCTTCAAACTCCAGCGCCTGCCCGCCTCGGCAGACGAACGCTGAACCTTACCGGAACCGTCTCTGATTCTGCAGGCTGCGCGGCTCGGTTCTCTCGAATTGATTCAGTTTCACATCGAGAATCGAGCGCAACAGCCGCAGCTGCATGACCAGTTCGCGGCTTGAATTCGACCGGTCCGTCAACAACAACATCGGCGGCGACAGATCGGCCAGGTCCAAGTTTAGGTCGCGTACCGAATGCATCAGGTTCTGTACGAACGGTGAACGGACGTCAAACAGCTCGACCCGGCCGTTCACCTGCTCCCGCAGGGTGGACCAGTCCAGGTCGAGCAACGGGTGCTTGCGTGCAACCTGCCGCACCACGTCGTCCGTAATCCGCGGCCGTTCCCCCAACCGCGCCAGATGGAGCTGTCGTACCTTTCCTTGCCGGCGCACGTTGTGCACCAGGAAATAGCTGTTTCCTTTGCGCCGGACGAAAGCCACGACCGCCTCCTTCTCGGGCGAGCGTAGTGTATGGTTGGTCCACTACGCCGTCAATGGTACGATGCTCGCGGCATGGGAAAGTTGCAGCGAATCAGTTATTAGTCGGGAGGAACGAGCAGGTACGTGCTGGCGAAGGTGAATCTGAGCGTCCGACTGCTCCCAAAACCGGGAAAACATAGGATGCGCGCGAATCCCAGCGGGTTTTCTGTCCCCGGTTTGGAACAATATGCAGCCTTGTGAGTAGTTTTTCGCGGAGAAAACAGAAGACATGTCTTGGCAACCGGTCTATCGCGTAATCAAAAAGATCCCTCGCGGTAGGGTGACAACCTATGGCGAATTAGCGCGTTTCCTGCGGCTTCCTGGGGGAGCGCGCGCCGTCGGCTACGCGATGGCCGCCTGCCCCAGCGGCCAGGGAATCCCGTGGCATCGCGTCGTCGGCGCGGGAGGCCGCCTGCTCATCCCCGAACCTCACGGTTCCCTTCAGCGCCGCCTACTCGAATCCGAGGGCGTTAAACTCGACGGTGCCCGGATCAACATGACACTTTTTGGCTGGTCGCCCGCTCGGCGCGGCAGTTCACCCCGCAAGCGCACCAGCCGGGGCAAACGCTCCGTCCGCAAGCCCCTCCCCCAAAGCTAAAGCGATAGCCTCTCCAGCGTGGGCGAGGATGGGGGCTACTTTCTCCCTGCCTGCAGTGGTCGGCAATTCAACCTGTGCTGCAAGAATTTCAAGATTTGAGCTTCGTCGTCGACCCCCAGGGTTTTCCCCGAATAAACGATCAGGATGCCGGCAAAGAGAAGCGCTGTGGGAAAGAAAAGGCCGATATAGACATGCTCTACGGGCCGCCCCGTCGCGATACTTTCAGCAGAGACGAGGGCCATCTTGCCTCCGATCCCGATTACGCCTGCAAACCAAATAGTCAGAAACATCCGCACAAAGAAGTGCATTGTGAATTTACCCTCAATGGTCGTTCCTGACGGTGCGGCCCTGAGCTCTCCATGAAAGTGAGGAGCGAACGAATTTCGGAAATCCTTCCTCAAGATGTGCAAACGGAATTTGCTTCCCCTGACCTCGCCAAGGATCGGACCCACGGTGTTGAACCCGACCGCCCCTTCGAGGCGAGCCTGGCAATTGGGAACGCTCTCGTCAGAAACGAGACAAATTCTCTTCTGGTCTACGAGGACGCGCGCGGCCGAACGGATGCGGGTCGGCTTAAACGCGCGAGCAAGTCTCGTCCCCGCCGCATACCAGCTGACGGGACTCAAGATGTCGTACGCCGCTCGCGTGGCCATCACGTGAATTTCGCCAAGTTGCTGCGGGTTACGCTGGAAGTGGTCCGTAACTGATGCAATCAGAAAAAGCCCGAGAGCCCCAAATTCCAGCAGGTGAAGTCGATCCTCTTCCGAATCGTTCAGGTAGGTGATATGTCCGTGATTGTTTGAGGCGTAGACTCTGCCTTCCGCGCGCTGAGGTACGGTCGGACGCGTCGCGTCGTATTGTAGAAATAGATAGATAAAGCCGAACCAGACTAACAGCGCACACCAAGCCAAGATTTTGGGAAAGGTTCTCAGGGTCGTGGCGGCACGCGAGTTCATTCCACCAAATGATATCGTGTACATGGCCAGCCAAAAGCCGCCGAGGAGCTTGAAAGTGTGACTTTTCCAAACAGGGCGAACGGCCACCCAGTGACTCTCATTCGGCTGAAATTTTCTCCGACCAGGGCAGATTGAGGTACCCCCGGTGTACTTCGATCGCGACGCTTCGCCCCACCGCCGCTCTGCGGAAAACGCCAGAGCTGACGTTCAGGTCCTCAGAATCCCTGCCCGGCCGCCAGGAAGAAACCTTCAGATGATATTGCCGCGTGCCGTGTCTCCCGATGAGCACTGACTTTCGGATCACCGACGCCCTCATCACCGTCCCGGGAGACCTGTCCATCCCTCCGTTCACAAAGAATACCAGCGCCAGAATCACCAGCGCGCATCCCGAGCAGGCGTACACGATCCGCAACAAGCGCGCGTTCGACTGCTTTCGCAGTATCAAGAACAGTTGGACCACGAACGGCAGGAGGAAGAATGCGATCATCAACCCCAGCGCGATTCGGTCATCCAGAAGAGGATATGCCGCGCGCACCAGCATGCAGGCCAGAAGTCCCGGCATCAGCATCAGGAACGACAACACTCCGCCCGTGCTCTTCGCGGTCGAAATAACCGCGGATGTGCCCGCGCCATCCGAAGGCTTCCTCAGCCCTATTTCGATCCCGCTCAATTGAATCGTCTTGTGCTTGCTCTCGCTCTGCCGGATCTCTGCTCGAAGTTTAACGTTCCGGGCGAAGCGCAGCGAAGGCGTCACCATTCTTGTGCCTTTAGGTTAACCCGCGCGGTCGGACCTCAGTTCTCTTCAGCGCGAATTTCAAGCCGATTCGCAAATCACGCGGGCGATGTGATATAGAAATAGGTTCGATAAGACCCGCAGCATTCCGAAAGGTCCTCAGGATTGAGCGAGCCCGTCATTCAGGTCGAAAACCTGCAAAAAAGTTACGGCGCCGTGCAGGCGCTGCGCGGCGTGAGCTTCGCCGTCGAGCAGGGCGAGGTTTTTGGCCTGCTCGGTCCGAACGGCGCCGGCAAAACCACCACCATCGAAATTCTCGAAGGCATGCGCACGCCGGATTCCGGCAAGGCGCGTGTTTGCGGCCTCGATCCCGAACGCAGCGGGCAGAAATTCAAGGAAACGATCGGCGCCGTCCTGCAGTCCACTTCCCTGCCCGACAAGATTCGCGTCGCGGAAGCCATCGAGCTGTTCGCCAAGTTTTATCGCAACCGCGCGGACACGGGCGCGCTGCTCAAGCGTTTTCAGCTCGAAGAGAAAGCCTCGGCTTTCTACAACCAGCTTTCCGGCGGCCAAAAACAACGCCTCGCGCTGGCCATGGCCCTGGTCAACAATCCTCAGGTAGTTTTTCTCGACGAGCCGACGGCCGGCCTCGACCCGCAGGTCCGGCGCGAGATCTACGACATCGTCGAGCAGCTGAAACGCGAACAGAAAACCGTCCTGCTCACCACCCATTACATCGAGGAAGCCGAACGTCTGTGCGATCGCGTCGCTATCGTCGACTACGGCAAAGTGATCGCGCTCGGGACGCCGCGCGAGCTGAAGCAGCGCTCCGCCGGAACCACGCGCATCGAAGTGCGCCTGGCGCACCCATTGACCGACGGCATCCTCAGCCGCATGGAAGGCGTCGTCGACTGCCGCGAGTTCGACGGCGCGTATGTCCTGCACTCGGCCAAGCCGCCGCAGACGATCGTCGCGCTGGTGAAGCAACTCGATGCGGAGAACAACGAACTGCAGAGTCTGGAAATGTTTTCGCCGTCGCTCGAGGACGTCTTCATCGAGCTGACCGGCCGCCGGTTGCGCGAGTGATTCGAGCTGAAACAGGAGTAAACCTGTGAGGACGATCTGGACCCTGACCACGATGCGCATCCGGCTGGCACTGCGCAATCGCGCCTTCTTTTTCTTCAGCGTCGTCATGCCGCTCATCTTTTTGTTCGGCGCGATCGCGTTCTTTGGCAAGGGCTCCAACGCCGCCACCGCCTACGTCCTGGGAGCCATCCTGACGCTCACCGTCATGGGCAGTTTCTGGGGCCTCAGCGTGCAGCTCGTCACCTTTCGCGAGCAGGGCATCCTGCGTCGATTTCGGATCGCACCTGTTCCCGCCGGCGCGATGTTGGCTTCGAGCATCATCTCGAACTACTTCCTCACCTTGCCGATCGTCGTGATCGAAGTTGTGATTTGCCGCTATGTGTTCCATCTCCACTCCTGGGGCAACCTGTGGGAGATGTTCGTCCTCGTCACGCTCGGATCGGCGGCGTTCGCTGCGTTCGGTTTGATCGTCGCCAGTGTGACCAACACCATGCAGGAAACCCAGATGATCAACAACCTTCTGTGGACGGGCTTCCTCTTTCTCTCCGGCGCCACGATTCCTCTTGCCGTCTTCCCGGGATGGCTCCAGCGTTGTGCGCTCTTCATTCCGGCCACGTACCTGGCTCGCGGCCTCGAATCAGCGGCCAACAATTTGGCCACGCGCGGCGAAATTATCACTGAGTTCGTCGCGCTGGGCATCGGACTCGGCGTCGCCTTCGAAATTTCCCGCCAGCTCTTCCGATGGGAGCCCGAGGCCAAGCTGCCGGGACGAGCCAAGTTCTGGGTGTTCGCGGCTCTGATTCCGTTCCTTTTCTTCGGCGCTTATGAGAACCTGCGCGGCGACATGCTCCGCAGCGTTCGTCAGGATTTTCAGTTCGTCAACCGCGCCTCCGAAGCTCCCCGCTCCGCGCCGTCCCGCCCGCCTCACGAGTGACCATTCCTTTGCCGGCTCTAAGCCTCATGGACAGCCTTTCTGTGGCCGCGGCGGTTCATCCACCTCTTCGGCCCTGATCCCCAGCCGCTAATCCTCCAAATTGAGGCGCGCCCGACGTGGGCCATGCGACAATGAACCTGTTCGTCGCGGGCCGCTCTTCCGACTCGCGTCGTGAAACGCCGCCCCCTGAATTCTCGTCCAATGCAAGTGGCACCACGAAAGGTGCACCTGGAAAGGTGAGGAGATTCGCAGCCACCCACTCATGGACACGACAACTACCTCAACCGGAAGCCCACGCACCTCTGATTCATTTCACGAACCTCCCCGGCTGCCGCCAGAGCCTCCGGCCGGAAGCCGTCACCATCCCTGGGTCTGGCTGATCGCGCTCGTCCTCATTCTCGGTGCCGCTTACTGGATGTATCACCAATACCAGGCCGCGCAACTGGCCCACCAGGCCACGGCGAGGCGCGGGTCTGGCGCGGTTCCTGTTACCACGGGTGTCGTGCAGAAGGGCGACATTGGTGTCTACGTCGAAGGCCTTGGCGCCGTAACGCCGGTCAACACCGTGTCCATCACCAGCCGCGTGCAGGGCCAGATTGTCGCGGTCCATTACCGCGAAGGCCAGATGGTGCACGCCGGCGATCCTCTCATCGACATCGATCCGCGCCCTTATGAGGCGCAGCTCTCCCAGGTTCAGGGGCAAATGGCCCGCGACGAAGCCACTCTGGCGCAGGCGCGTATCGACCTCGATCGCTATCGCGCTGCCCTCAGCAAGAACGCCATTTCGCAGCAGCAGGTTTACGACCAGGAGCAATCCGTCAAGCAGTTCGAAGGCACCGTAAAGAACGATCAGGGCCTGGTCGACAACGCAAAAGTGAATCTGGCCTATTGCCATATCACTTCGCCGATCAGCGGCCGCGTCGGCCTGCGCCTGGTCGATCTCGGGAATATCGTGCAAGCCAACAGCAGCACCATTCTGGTGGTCGTCACGCAGCTGCAACCCATCACCGTAATCTTCAGCGTCGCCGAGGATTACCTCCCGGAGATCCAGAAGCAGCTTCGCTTGGGCCACAAAATGACCGTCCAGGCTCTCGACCACGCCGCCGAAAAACTCCTCGAGACCGGCTCGCTCCTGACCATCGACAACCAGGTCGATCCCACCACTGGCACGATCAAGATGCGCGCCATTTTCGCGAATCCGGACAGCATGCTGTTCCCCAATCAATTCGTGAACGCGAAGCTGCTGGTCGATACGCAACACGGAGTGAACCTCGTTCCCAACACGGCCCTCCAGCGCAACGCGCAGGGCGCCTTCCTTTATGTCATCAAGGATCAGACCGCGTCGATCGAGCCCGTAACCGTGGGAGTCACCAACGGAACCGAGTCTGCCGTGCAAGGCGTGCAAGCCGGCCAGGTCATCGCAGTCGACGGGTTCGACAAGCTGCAGAACGGCGTCAAAGTCGCCGTGCGGAATGCAAACGGCCCGCCCGCCGGCGTGGGCCGGCCCGGCGCGAACGCCAAGGCTTCACATCCTTCCAAGCCCGGCACAGAGGCCCATTGAGTCCGTCTCGTCCGTTCATCGTGAGGCCCGTCGCCACCTCGCTGCTGATGGCGGCCATCATGCTCGCCGGCATCGTCGCGTTCACGCAGCTTCCCGTATCGGCGCTGCCTGAAGTCGATTACCCGACGATTCAGATCGTCACGTTCTACCCCGGTGCAAGCCCCGAAGTCACCGCCTCCGCCGTAACCGCGCCCCTCGAGCGCCAGTTCGGCGAAGTCCCCGGCTTGACGCAGATGACCTCCACCAGCTCCGACGGCAGCTCTATCATCGTCCTGCAGTTTGCGCTCAGTCTGAACATCGATGTCGCCGAGCAGGAAGTGCAGGCCTCCATCAACGCGGCGCAGACGTATCTGCCGCCCGACCTGCCCGTCCCGCCGATCTACAGCAAGACGAACCCGGCCGACGCGCCCATTCTCACGCTCGCTCTTACTTCGGACACTCTCCCGCTTACGCAGATTGAGGACTTGGCCGACACGCGCCTCGCGCAGAAAATCTCCCAGTTGCCGGGCGTCGGCCTCGTCAGCATCAGCGGCGGCCAGAAACCCGCCGTGCGCATCCAGGTGAATCCGACGGCGCTCTCCTCCTACGGCATCAACCTGGAGGACGTCCGCACGGCGATCCAGCAAACCAGCCTCGACTCGGCGAAGGGGAATTTCGACGGCCCGCGCCAGGATTATCAGATCGATGCCAACGACCAGCTTCTGACCAGCGCCGCTTTTCGCCCGATCGTCATCACCTACCGCAACGGCGCTCCCGTGCGACTTTCCGACGTTGCGAATGTAATCGACGCTGCCGAGAATTTGCGGCAGGCCGCATGGGTAAACAATCAGCCCGCCGTCATTGTCAACATCCAGCGCCAGCCCGGCGCCAACATCATTCAGGTGGTGGACCGCATCAGCAGCCTCATGCCGTTCCTGCAGAGCAATCTGCCCGCGGCGGTCAAAGTGTCCGTCGTCACTGACCGGACCACCACGATTCGCGCCTCCGTCAAGGACGTTGAATTCGAGCTGATGCTCACTGTCGGGCTCGTCGTCATGGTGATTTTCCTCTTTCTCCGCAACCTGCCCGCTACCGTGATCCCCAGCATCGCCGTCCCCCTTTCGATCGTGGGCACCTTCGGCATCATGTACCTCGCCGGCTACAGCCTGAACAACCTCACATTGATGGCGCTCACCATCTCCACAGGCTTCGTCGTCGACGACGCCATCGTCATGATCGAAAACATCCACCGCTTCCTCGAAGAGGGCGACTCGCCCCTGCAAGCCGCACTGAAAGGCTCCGAACAGATCGGATTCACGATTATTTCGCTGACCGTCTCGCTGATCGCCGTTCTGATTCCTCTGCTCTTCATGGGCGATGTTGTTGGCCGCTTGTTCCGCGAATTCGCGATCACGCTTGCCGTCACGATCCTCGTCTCCGCCGTCGTCTCTCTGACTCTCACTCCGATGATGTGCTCGAAAATCCTCAGCCATAAGCCCGAATCGGAGCGGAGCCGCTTCTACCGCGCTTCCGAACGCGTTTTCGAACGCGTCATCCGCTTCTATGGCAGGACGCTTCAGTGGGTCCTCCGGCACCAGACCGAAACACTCGTGGTCGCCATCGGAACCCTTGTGCTGACCGTCTGGCTCTACATCATCGTGCCCAAAGGCTTCTTCCCCGTTCAGGACACCGGACTCATCCAGGGCATTTCCGAAGCGCCGCCGGCCACTTCCTTCGAAACCATGTCCCAGCGGCAGCAGGCGCTCGCCAGCGTCATCCTTCAGGACCCCGCCGTCGAAAGCCTTTCCTCGTTCATCGGAGTCGATGGAATCAACACCACCCTCAACAACGGCCGCATCCTGATCAATCTCAAGCCCCTGGCGGACCGCCAGATCACCGCCAGCGACGTCATTCGCAGGCTCCAGCCCGCGCTGGAAAAAGTCCAGGGCATCACCCTCTACATGCAGCCCGTGCAGGACTTGACCATCGAAGACCGCGTCAGCCGCACGCAGTATCAGTACACCCTCGAGGATCCCGACCCGGTTGAACTGCAGCATTGGACCGACATTTTGATGGCGAAGCTCCAGCAACTGCCCCAGCTTAGCGACGTGGCCACCGATCAGCAGACCGGCGCCCTGTCCGAACAGCTCGTCATTGACCGTATCACCGCTTCGCGCATGGGCATCACGCCCCAGATGATCGATCAGACGCTCTACGACGCGTTTGGCCAGCGCCAGGTCTCCACCTTGTACACGCAGCTCAACCAGTATCACGTCGTCCTCGAGGTGATGCCGCAATTCCAGAGCAGCCCGTCCGACTTGCACAACATTTATGTGCGCTCGGCGCTCGCCGCCACCTCTTCTGGCGGCGCGGCCGGTGCAAATTCCAACGGCGTCGTCACCGCATCCTCCTCCTCGGGCTCGGTTAGCGGCATATCCGGCGCGAATCCTCGCGCGCCCACCGCGTCGGGGAATCCTCCTGCAGTCAGCGCGCAGAACGGCGCTGCCGTTCCGCTCAGCGCGATCGCCCATTTCGAAACGCTTCCCGCTCCCTTGACCATCAACCACCAGGGCCAGTTCCCCGTGGTCACCATCTCTTTCAATCTGGCGCCGGGCGCGTCTCTCGGTGACGCCACGACCGCGATTGATCAAGCCCAGCAGTCCCTTCACATGCCGCTCAGCATTCAGCGGGCTTTTCAGGGCACGGCAGCCTCCTTCCAGGCCTCTTTGGCCAATGAACCGCTCCTGATCCTCGCGGCCGTCATCACGGTCTACATCGTCCTCGGGGTTCTCTATGAAAGCTACATTCATCCGATCACGATCCTTTCCACGCTGCCTTCCGCGGGCGTCGGCGCGATTCTCGCGCTGATCATCTGCGGGTCGGAGTTCAGCGTCGTCGCCCTCATCGGCATCATCCTGCTGATCGGCATCGTCAAGAAAAACGCCATCATGATGATCGACTTCGCCCTCGAAGCCGAGCGCAAGGAAGGCAAGAATTCCGTCGACGCCATCTATCAGGCCTGCCTGCTCCGCTTCCGTCCCATCATGATGACGACCATGGCCGCGCTGCTCGGCGCTCTGCCTCTCGCGTTGGGTTCCGGCATCGGCTCGGAACTGCGTAAGCCTCTCGGCATTGCGATTGTCGGTGGTCTTCTGATCAGCCAGGTCCTGACTCTTTACACCACGCCCGTCATCTACATTTACTTCGATCGTCTCGCTCGCAGATTCTCGAGGGGGCGCGTCGGCGATGAAGGGCCGGAGCCCCTCCCGGCGGACTAGCGATGAATCTTTCCTCCCCATTCATTCGCCGCCCGGTCGCCACAACCCTGTTGACCTCCGCCATCGCTCTCGCCGGAGCCGTGTCCTTCCGGCAGTTGCCCGTTGCTCCGCTTCCCCAGGTTGACTTCCCGACGATCACCGTCGGTGCCGGTCTCCCCGGTGCGAGCCCCGAAATCATGGCCTCCTCCGTCGCCACCCCGCTCGAGCGCCAATTCGGCCGCATCGCCGGCATCACTGAAATGACGTCCTCCAGCACGCTCGGCACCACCAGCATCACGCTTCAATTCCAGCTCGACCGCGACATCAACGGCGCCGCGCGCGACGTCCAGGCCGCCATCAACGGCGCCCGCAGTTATTTGCCCGCCAATCTCCCTTCAAATCCGACCTATCGCAAAGTGAACCCCGCCGACGCGCCGATCATGATCATCGCCCTCACCTCCGACGTCTACACCAAGGGCGCGATCTACGACGTCGCCTCCACCGTCCTTTCCCAGCGTCTGTCGCAAATCGACGGCGTCGGTCAGGTGAGCGTTGGCGGCAGTTCCCTTCCCGCCGTTCGCATCGAACTGAATCCGACCCAGCTCAACAGCTACGGCCTTGGCCTGCAGGACGTCGCCACCATG
>Ga0070733_10001935_pt1 | contig 15142 bp, 11 predicted proteins | sample Coa_R1_9_FD_66450 | JGI IMG/M metagenome (GOLD analysis project Ga0070733, IMG submission 66450) | Surface soil microbial communities from Centralia Pennsylvania, which are recovering from an underground coalmine fire - Coalmine... | ecosystem: Environmental > Terrestrial > Soil > Unclassified ... | reverse complement strand
CGTCCGTTTCGGGGAACGGTCACCCAGGAAAATCCGGCGAAGACGAAGCCGTGTTCTTTCGCGTTCCTTTGGATGCGCCGGGACTGGCAGAATCCCAGAGTTACAACGCGCCGCAAGCCGGCGATCACGACAAGCGAAATTCCGGCGGCACCGACGCTCCAGCGAATGACGCGTCATGGCAAGCCTTTTACGGGCATGAGGATGAAAGCGCGGGTTTCGAATGGCAGCTTTGTGTTCGCGATTTGCGCAAGAAGGCCGAATGGGAACGATGGAAGATTCTGGAGCCCACCGCCATCGCTGTTTTGGGAGGCGAGAAATAGAATTGCGAGCGAGATAATTCAGCGTCAGCGGGCGTGCGGTTTTACGGGAAACCCAACCCACACGTTCAGAAGGCCCAGAAATTCCCGCGCCACCGAAAGAGCATCGCGCGTATTTCGCCACCAGTGATTCGCGTCGAACGGGTCCTGCCGTGCCGCATGGACAATTGCAGCCGGATTCCTTCCCACGAGAGCGAGCCATAGTTTCCGGACGCGACGCGTGTGTTGTGGCGAAGTCACGAAGATCACACTCGTCTTTTGCGCCTGCTGCATGACTCTGGAAACTTCCCGCACTTCTTGTTCGGTGTTGGAGATCGTTTCCGGAAATATATGCACGGCGGCTTTGGGAACCCCTTCGTGGATGAGAACGTCGCGGTTGTACTCTTCCTCTCCGATGTAATCAATTCCAAGCTCGCGCAGGTCCGCTTCCGGATTTTCAGGGCGGCTAACCCATACTTCCGGCGCGTAGCCCATCCGATAGATTGTGGCTGCCTCCTCAGCGCGGTACGGCATGGATCCGCTTAAAACGACAATCAAGTCCGCCTTAGCCAGAGGATCTTCGCGAATCAGCCAACGGCCCGCGCCGCGAAAGGCAAATATGCCCGCGATCGAGAGCAAGCCCACGACCATGAGGGGCAAGAGAATCCGCCGAGGCTGAATCCTTGCGTTTTTGGCGTCGCTCACGATTTGGCCCGGCGTTTCGTCAGAAGGAAGAATCATAGGCAGATGCGCCTATGCGCGCTCTTCGTGGAAGGGGCGGCGGGCTAGCAGGCCGCGCAATCCGAGCAGAGCCAGACGTGGCTGCCGCAAACAGAGACGCCAAAGAATCTTCCAGGCCTCGTCACGGGAATGTTCTGCGAGCGATTGCTTGGCCGGATCATTCAGCAGGTCCACCAACTGGCTATAGTCGGATTGCTGGAAATCGTGGAGAGAACGGCGCAGAAGCAAGTGGAGATTCAATTCGCGGCGCAGCTTGCGCAGCTCACGGCTGCCTCCGCCGTTGGCGATGGCCTGGGCCACGCCCAGGGCTCCGCGAAAGCCCGTGACGATCCCCCCAACGGTGGTTACCTTCACTTGGCTCGCCGCGTCGCCCACCAGATACACGCACCCGCCGCCGATTTGGCGTTTCACGGGTACCCAGCGGGTGTAGACAGGAATCCTTGCCGCCTGAAAACCGATGGGATCCAGTTTCCGCTTCTCCAGGAAGCGCTCGAGGTGTTGCCGCGTCTGAGGCCCCGTTTCGCCAATGAGGCCGAGAGCGCCGCGCGTGGGAGATTCGGGAATGAGCCAATAGAAATACGGAGTATCCTGCGGCACGAACCAGACGCGTGCCGCATCGGACGGCATATCCTTCGGGAGCGGAACGATTGCTTGTACGAGCGGTACGGTTTCCGGAGGTTCCCACCCAGCCGCGCGAGCGACGCAGCTCGAAGCCCCGTCGCTTCCCACGATCGTGTCCGCGTGGACTTCCTCGAGAGAGCCGTCGCTGCTGCGTTCCACCTCGAACACCAACCCTTTTGAGTTGGGACGAAGGGAGCGAAAGCGCTTGCCGAACTCCAGAGTGGCGCCGGCGCTGCGAGCCTCTTCCGCCATGCCCTGGATCAAGGCGCGGCGTTCGACGATCAGATCGGGGTTTTTCAGCGAAATCGTGGCGGCGCGGCCGTCGGTGAAAAGCTCGAAGCGGCGAATCTCATTGACGATGCTGGATTCCGCCGCGCGGCCCAGCAATCCCCGCATATGATTCGTGACAATGAGGGTGCGAGCTTCGGGCTCGAGCGCATCGATCCGCTCGAAGACCTTTACCGGAAATCCACGCCGCGCCAGCAAAGCGGCCGTGAACAAACCGGCAGCAGACCCGCCGATGACGGCGATGCTCTGCGCTTCTGGGCGAGAGTAGGAACGAGAACTATTCTTCGCGTCGAGTTCTGACTTCATATTCGCTTGCTAAAATCGGCCCCATCGAAAAGTCAACTTGCGAGGAACGACAAACGGGAGAGCTGTCAAGTAGAGACCCCCTATTCCCCGATCCTGACAACCTCTCGAGGCTTAAATCTCGCCTCACCACGCTGGGTGAAGAAGTATATCCCACGGAGTTGCTGCAACCAAAGCGCAAGACCGAGAAAAACATAGATGCCAGTTAAGAGACAGAAGAGGACTTCTGGAGCTTCGCCTGACGTTCGTAAGGCACGCTTTCGAGGAACAAAACCGCTACGAGCCCAAAAACCGTCAAAGCTCCCACGAGCACGTATGCCGAGCCATTTGAAATGCGAGGAACGAGAAGCGCCAACGATCCGAATACGCCTGCCACGCAATAGAGACCCAGCACAGCGCCGCGGTGTCCAAGACCCATGTTCGAAAGCCGATGCGCTGTGTGGTCCTTTCCCGGCGAAGTGAAGGGAAGCAGGCCGCGGCGCGCGCGGGAAATCGAGACGAGCACGGTATCGAAGATGGGGACCCCCAGGATCAGAACGGGGACGATCCATGTGGCCGGAAACTGCGCCCCGTCGGGCCGGACCTTCAAACTGAGTGTGGCCATCAAGAAGCCGAGAAACATGGCCCCGCCATCGCCCATGAAAATCTTTGCAGGATTGAAATTCCAGCGGAGAAAACCGAGCGCGGCTCCCAGCGTCGCAGCGCCCAGGGTCCGCACCAGCATTTGCCCGCCCAGCGCAGCCGAGATGGTGAAAAAGGCCGCTGCGACCGCCGCGATGCCTGCGCACAGACCGTCCATGTGGTCCAGGATACTGAATGCCGCCGTGATTCCCATTACCCAAAAGACCGTGAAACATCCATCGAGGATGGCGCCACTCGTCCCCGGCAGAAATTGGGAAAAAAGCTGCGCGCGGATGCCGGTCGCGATCAAGAACAAAGCAGCGATGGGCATCCCGATAAAGAGTTTCACCTGGTGATGCAGCAGGCCGCCGTCGTCGAGGAGGCCCACGATCGCAAGAAGGGTTGCGCCGGCCAATATTCCAATCATCTGTTGCAGGCTTGCAGCGTGAATGGTCAAAAGGATTGCAAGGACGAAGCCGAGATAAATTGCGATGCCTCCGAGCAGCGGGATCGGGTTCACGTGAACTTTCCGCGGGCCGGGTTTGTCCACCATGCCGTAATGCAAAGCGAGGTGGCGGATCGGGACGGTGAGTCCGAGCGAAGCCAGCAACGCCACGCCAAACGCAATCAGATACGGAGGAATCGTCATTCCTGCGAAGCTCCCATGCGCGATGTCCCAATAGTGTCAAGCACCTTTTTACGGTTCCAAATGACGTCCTCCATTTTTTTCTCGAGCGGCATCTTCGATAATTCCGGCAAATCGCCGCAACTCATTTACTCTAGCATATTTCTCCGCGGCCTCCCGCGCCCGGCAGCTCATGCCAGCGAGGCGCGCGGGATCATTCTTCATCTCGCGAATGGCTGCCGCAACGGCCGCGGGATCGTCCGGATCCGCGGCAAGGCCACAACCCGATTCCACCACGATGCGGGCCGCGTCGCTTTCCGCCGCTGCCACGGCGAGAACCGGACGCCCCGCCGCAAGAATCGAGTAGAGCTTGCTCGGCACCACGACACCTTCGAGGCCTCGCTTCACGGTCACTATATGAATGTCGCCTGCCATCATCACGTGCGGCACTTGTTCGGCGGGCCGGAACGGCAGGAAGCGGACATTCGGTGAATTCGCGGCATTGGCTTCGAGCGCGGCACGGTTTGCTCCGTCCCCTATGAACACCAGCCCCGCGCTTTCGTTGCGCAGAATGTCCGCGGCTTTGAGCAGCGTGGTCCAAGCACCGTAAAAACCCAGATTTCCGGCGTGCAGTGCGACGAACGGAAAACTGGAACGGATTTCCTGCACGACAGGATCGCTGCGTTCCGGCAACGAGCCGGGAAAAGTGGCGCCGTCGCGGACGACGACGACGCGCTCGGGATCGATGCCCTTCGAGAGAATCCGATCGCGCATGTCGTCGCCCAGCACGATCACGCGAGCGGCCTGACGCAGCGCGCCGCGATGCATCTGTTCCCATCGCTTCACCCACTGGCTGGGCCGCACGATGTCGCCGCCCACAGCCATGTCGGGATAGAGATCGCGAATGTTGTAGACAAACGGCCGGCCGCCGAGCCGCGCAATGTATGCTCCGGCGATTCCCGCGACCGGGGGGTCGGTCATCGCCAGGACAACATCCGCATGGATTGCGAGGGCGCGTGGGACGGCGAGCGCGAGATAGGACAAGTAGTTCGAGATGCGGCGCCGCATCTGGTGGCGCGGGTATACCGTGGAGCCGACACGTTCGACCGTAACATTGTTGCGAACATCACTCCGCAGCAGAGCGAACGGATAATACTCTTCCGGGTCATACGAGGGGCGGCCGGCCAAAACCGTCACTTGATGTTGCTGTGCGAGGGTCTCTGCCACCTGAGCAGCCATTTTCGCCGTGGCGGAAGTGTCGGGAGGATAGTATTCGTTCAGTAGCAGAATGTGCATGGGCAATCCCAAGGGTCCGCGCCGGCGAAAATCGAGCCTGAGTAAAGCCAAGGGAAGGCTTCGGCGGCTTTCATCCCATTTCGGCGCGCTTCGCGAATCGTTCCTCGCCGTTCTCGCCCAAGCGATGCGCAGACTTCTTCTCGACGATAAAATTTCCCATCACGAGGACGTCCATTTGTGTCCGGCGGAAACAATCGAGTGCTTCCTCCGGACTGCAAACAATCGGTTCGTTGTCGTTGAAGGAAGTATTCACGACCACGGGCACTCCGGTGAGATCGCCAAAAGCCCGCAGGAGCTTCCAGTAAAGCGGATTCGCGTGGCGATTCACCGTTTGAAGCCGCGCGGTGCCGTCCACGTGCGTCGGCGCTGGAATCACCGAGCGCTTCTCCGGCCGCACGGAATAAGCAAACGTCATGAACGGCGAAGGGTGCGTTTTCTCGAAATACTCGCCGGTGGCTTCCTCGAGAATCGAAGGCGCGAAAGGTCGAAACGTCTCACGATGTTTGATACGGCGATTCAAGATTTCCTTCATCTCGGGACGGCGAGGATCCGCCAGAATACTTCGATTGCCCAGGGCGCGCGGCCCCCACTCGACGCGTCCCTGAAACCAGCCGACAACTTTGCCTGCGGCGATATGATGGGCCGTCGCTCGAAGCAATGCCTCTTCTTCATGTTCTTCGATTTGCACTTCATCGCCGGCGGAATTTAGACTTTCGATTGCGCCGCGAATTTTCTGCGCAGGGAACCCCGGCCCCCATCCGGCGTGCTCCATGATGAATTCGCGGGGGCGCCCGAGAACCTGATGGTGCACGGCGAATGCGGCTCCCACGGAGAGCCCCGCATCCCCCGCCGCCGGCTGCACAAAAACGCGATCAAAGGGAGTTTGATCCAGGATTCTTGCGTTCGCGACGCAGTTGAAAGCCACACCGCCCGCGAGGCAGATGGTTTTCTCCGCCGTCTTTTTCGCCAGGGAGTTCCAGTGCGCGATGAGAACTTCCTCGAGGGCGGCCTGCATGCTTGCGGCCAGATTGCGGTGCCGTTGTTCAAGAGGCTCTTCCGTCTGTCGAGCTGGCCCCAACCTCTGCTCGAGGTATGGCGAGAAGAGGCGCCCCAGCACCGGCGTGCAATCGGCCTGGCGCCAGGACATATCCGGCCCCTGGCTCTGGTGAATGAAATATTTCAGGCCGAGGCGGAAAGAAAGCGGCGCGTCGGCGCGAACGATGTGCCGGAACTCATCCATGAATTCGGGTTCGCCGTAGGCCGCGAGCCCCATCACCTTGTACTCTTCGCCGAATTTCCAGAAACCCAGATATTGCGTGAGCGCGGTGTAGTACATCCCCAGCGAATGCGGAAATGTTATCTCTCCGAGCGGCCGCATGCGCGGCCCTTCGCCGATGGCCCACATCGCGCTGGCAAAATCGCCAAGGCCGTCGGCGGATAGAACAGCAGCGCGTTCGAAGGGAGAGACGAAATACGTGCTGGCGAGATGCGCCATGTGGTGCTCAATCCGGTGAAACTGCGCGCTGATTTTTTCGGGCGCAATTTCGAAAGCGGCGGCTAAGTCCTCGCGGATGCCCGCAAAGCGCGCCATCACGCGAGCTCGATCGAGCGCGAACCTTGGCATGCGGATCGCATAGCGAAGCTTCGTTCGCCAACGCGCCCGGGGATCGCGCGGAATCGCGATGTGCTCCACTTCCTCCAGCTTCAGGCCTGCCTGATCGAGACAGTACTGAATCGCCCGCACGGGCAAGCCTGCGGCGTATTTGACGCGGTTCAGGCGCTCCTCTTCCACCGCAGCAAGAAGGCGGTCGTCCGCGACAATCGCCGCCGAGGCGTTCGCGTGGTACGCGTTGATTCCCAGAATGATCATTCCAAACGTCTCGCTCGTGCGCCCTAATCCGCGGCGCAGATCAAAAACTCGAAATCGCGGCGACCCTTCCCAGTTCCATCGTCGGCTTGCCTGATACGCGGAGGTTCCGCTTCACCCATTCGTTCAGGATGTATAGTCCCCATGGACGCGACCACGTTGTGCGTCCACCGAGAAAATCCTCCCAGACTCCGAGCGCCACGCTCCCGGCAACATGCGATTCGAGCGCCGGAGACCAATCGGCCAGTCCGGCGGCGACGTTTCCGCCGAGCGGCCCTCGCAGCCAGTTTTCCCAGGGCAACGTGAATGTGCGTTTCGGCCGGGCGACGATTTCTTCCGGCAGGAGATCGCGAACCGCTTCAACCAGCAGGGCTTTCGGCTGTGCGTGGCCGTATTTCGCGGATTCCGGCAACGCCAGAACGTATTCCACCAGCGATGAATCGAGAAATGGCACGCGCACCTCAAGCGAATGCCGCATGCTCATTGCATCGGTGTCGCGCAAGAGAGTGCTGACCAAATACGAGCGCAATTCGAGCCACGAGACGGCAGTGAACCCGTCCATATTTTTTGCCTGGAGAGCGGCGTCGCCGAGCCATTGTGCCCAGGGCGATTCGTTCCAGGAATTCGTGCGGCCACCCAACCAGAATTCAAGGAGTTGCGGCGTGAAAAGCAAGCGCGTGAAGAAGTAAGGATGCGGCAGGGCGTCGGGATCGATCCAGGCCGCTATTCCCTTTCGCATGGAGTCGGGCCAAGAGCCGAAGAACCCTTTGTTCGTGGCGATGGAAGCGGTCGATTTGCGGAAGTGAGCTGGGAAAGAGCGAGCCATCTTTGCAAGACGCGAAACCTGCCGTGTGTTTGAAAACGACGTGTAGCCGCCGAAGATTTCGTCGCTGCCCAGGCCGGACAGTGCAACTTTCAGTCCTGATTCGTGCGCGGCCCAGGAAACAAAATACGTGTTGATGCCGTCCATGCTGGGCTGGTCGAAGGCGGTGACTGCTTCATCGAGCCGCGTCAGCATTTCCTGTTGTGACAGAATAAATTCGCTGTGCTCCGTGCCGAGACTCTGTGCGGTTCGCCGCGCTTGTTTCGCTTCGCTGAATTCGGCGTCAGGAAACGCAACCGTGAACGTGTGAATCCCGCCTTGAACGCGGCTGGCGAGCGCGGCGAGCGCCGTCGAATCCAGTCCGCTGCTCAAGAATATGCCCACAGGGACATCAGCGATTAGGTGTCCACGGACGGCATTTTCAAGCAGAGAACGAACGCGCCAGGCGGGAGGATCGGACTCCGCGTGCGCTGCGGGCTCTGATTGCGCTGAAGAGCGAGGCAAGTCCCAGAAAGGCTTCGGTTCAGGAGCGCGAACAGGGCCTGCCGCTGCGATGCTCATCGAATGCCCGGGAGGAAGCGACATCACGCCTTCGACGAGCGTCATCGGCTCGCTCACGGAGCCGAATAAAAGATAAGAAGGAACTGCTTCGGCAGAAAGCTGGGCCGGAACGCGGCCGCTCACGAGAAGAGCGCGGACTTCGGAGGCGAAGAGCAGAGCGCCATTTTCGATGGCGTAATAGAGAGGCTTGATGCCCAGGGCATCGCGTGCGATGAAAACTCGAGTGGCGCGGCCCGTGCGGCCCTGCGGCATTTCGATCACTGCAAACGCAAACATTCCCTTCAAATGCTCGACGCATTGCTCGCTCCACTCTTCGTAGCCGTGGACGATTACTTCTGTGTCGGAGCGTGTACGGAACTGGTGGCCCTTTGATTCGAGGTACTCGCGAAGTTCTCCGAAATTGTAGATTTCACCGTTAAATACGACTGCCAGCGTTCCATCTTCGTTCCAGATTGGTTGGTCGCCGCCAGGCAAGTCGATGACGCTGAGGCGGCGCGAGCCGGCGGCGACGGGCGGCACCGAAATGGACCCTTCCCCATCCGGACCACGACGAACGAGCGCGGCCATCATCCGCCGAACAATGGCTTCGCTCTGTTCCCTCGATTCGATTCCGATCACGCCGCAGATTCCGCACATGACCTAGCGGGGCCTCCGGGAATGGTGACAAACGGGCCGTTTCGCCCCATACCTTCAAAACCAGCACAAATTATATCGTGAAAAGTAGAGCGGCCATCCCAACGAGCCGAAGGGATTCCTTTGGGCACGGAGACTTCATATCCCGTGGTCTATTGGCGCCGGTTCGCGTCAAAATTGTTATTCATGAATGCACAAAAATACCGTGACTCTATTGATTGGCTGTTCGTGCTTGGCGTTGGAATGTCCTTAGTGGTGGCAATGGATTTACTCTACGCTGTCGTGAATCTCATTATCAAGGCTGGCTAGTTCCTGTTCCCCAATGCCGCCATCATGCATATTCGCATTCGTCAGCTGGAAATCTTGAAGAAAGCATCCGACGCTTGAAACAACCGCTGCCGTATTCGAGATCGCCGGATCCCGAGCCGCTTTTCGCCGTAAAGTCGCATACCAACCCGCAACGTCCCCAGGAACATTACGAGGAAGATGGCCAAAACCATTGCGGCAAACGACTCGCGCTCCAATAGAAGCGTGACAATCGCCGAGTCCTCCCAGCCCGGGAAAGCTCGGGTCAACAGAGTTCCGAGCGCCGGACCTATCAGTCGGAGACGAGCGAGCCGAATATGTGTGACGCGATCGTATGTGTATGAAGGATCGTAACGGGGAATCCCCCGCGTCGCCGCGCCAAAGATTGCCGCGTCCATCAGATCTTTGCGAGTCAGCGCATTGCCGTTTGTTCCGCGCAGAACGACCCGGTATGCCGGGTCCACCACAATCCAACGACCATCAGCTAGAACCTCCGCCACAACATGCTTTGTCATTTGATTGGCGTCAACAAGGAGCAGCCGGCGGGCGACCAGCCCTCCGCTATCCACGAGATTGATGAAGGCGTTTGTGGCTGTGCCGCAAACTTTGAGTAGTGCTTCGTAGTTCAAGGTGTCGGTAGGATCGCGATTCTCAAAAGCAGATTCACCCGGATCGCCGTTCAGACGTGTGGGACCGCGTTCCATCCACTGGAGAATGGCTTCGATTTTTTCGTAAGCGGGCGCCGTTGCCGGAACGATGGCGTCCGAGAACCCTCTCAAGTATCTCCGAGTCGAGTATTCCCAGCCCGCCGAGTAGATGGCCAAGAGGATTGCTATGATCAGCAAGGAATTCACGACATACCACGCGGTGTGGTAGAGCGGATGGCGCCGCAGTTGGTTTTCGGCCGCCGGGCGCGACGTATCCTCGAGGGATGTGATTGGCTTAGTGAAACCCATTGCTCCGCGCCATCGCTGTCTCGTAGTGGCCTTCCATCTGTTCGGTCAAAAGATCCCAGTTCAACTCCGCTGCTACTTGCGGGCATCCTTGCTTGAGCCTGTTATAAAGAGCCTTATCAGAGAACAACTGGCGGAGTGCCGCAGCCAGCGTATCTTTTCCCGGCTGAATCACCAGTCCCGCGCGCCCCTCGACGAGCGTGCGAATGCCGCAGAATTCGCTGACAATCACCGGCACGTCGCAAGCGATCGCTTCGGCGGCAGCGTTCGCGAAATTCTCGTAGCGCGATGGCAGCGCGAACACGTCTGCGTCTGCTAGAGCGGCCCTCTTTTCTTCATCATAGAGGGGACCGGTAAAGAGAATGCGCGCTTCGGCTCCAGACTTCCGCGCTTGCGCTTCGAGATACGCACGATAGCCAGACTCTCCCTCCGGGCCTGCAATTACAAGCCGCCCTGAATTCGGGCAGGCTTGCGCGAAAGCTTCGATCAACACATCCGCGCCTTTGCGCGGGATAAGCCGGCTGAGGAATAGAATCAGCGGCTCGTCCGGCGGCAGACGCCATTTCGCGCGGAACCTTCCGCGAGGGGACGGCGCCACGTGGTCAATTCCGTTGTATCGCACTACGACTTTCTCGGGTGAAACGCCGTCGTCCAAAAGCTCCTGCTGCTCCATCTCAGAGGTCGCAATCACTTGCGCTGCCTTTCGCCAGTATTCATGCCCGAGACTGCGGTGCCACAGGCGTTTCAGTTGGAAGTTCCGGTCGATTGGACGATACATTCCCATAGGTTCAATCACATAGGGAATCCCCTGGCGCCTGCAGGAGTAGCTAACTGCGGGCCCCAGCAGGTCGTACAGGCCGTAGAAATGAACTAAATCGAATCTCCCAAGTGACGCCCGGCAAAATCTTATCACGCGAGGATTTACCGTGAGAGCGCGATAATGTCCGAAGCTCGCCAGGTAAATGACTTCGACGCCGTCATCGGCAGCCCGCCAGCCCCATTGGCACCGCTCCACCTTTATGCCAAACCCGTTTCGACCGCCAAATCCCAGATCGGCCGTTAGCACAGTGACGCGGTGCCCGCGCTGCATGAGGCCGTGGGCAAGTGCGCGCACCTTCACTACAGGCCCACCCCGGTATTGAAAAGGGAAGTAGGACTGAACTGTCTTGAGGATTCGAAGCGGCTTTGTGGCGTGGCCAAGCATCGGAGAAATCGCCGATCCAGTCGTGGGCAAGGTCGTCACAGCAAGAGGGAAACGTCTAAGAGTACTCCGCTCAAAGGTGGGAATCCAGTCCGCACTCTTCCAGAATCCGTTCAAGCTCCCCAGCGAAGACATCAAAACGATGCTGCTGTTGGACCATTTCCGCGCCGCGCCTTCCAAGCTCTTTACTGAGCGATCTGTCTTTCAGCAAACGCTCGAGGGCCTGGCGAAGCTGGTTCGTATCCCCCGGGGGAACCAGCAGGCCATTAACGCCGTTTTGAACGAGGTCCGTTACGCCGCCGCACGCAGCTCCAACCACCGGCTTGCCGAAGGACATTGCTTCAAGGAAAACGAGTCCGTACCCTTCGCCTGTACTCGGCAATGCAAAAATCTCAGCCTTTGCGTAACAGGCCGCGATCTCTTCCCGCGATAGGCCGTTCAGAAAATGCACATGACCTGCAACGCCGAGATCGGAGGCGAGCTTTTGAAGGCGCGGGAAATCGTCGCCTCCGCCGACAGCCACCATGTGCAAGTCCGAGACGGCCGAACGAAGATCTGCGAGGGCGCGAATCAGCTCATCAGCACCCTTGTACCTTTCGGAGGCGGCCCACCGGCCCACGGCAAGAATCACGCGGCCTTGCGGAAATAATGGCGGCAATGGGAGCTTTAAGGCCGCGTCAGCAAGACGAAGGAAATCGGGGTTGAGCGGCCACCCGAGCCTGCGGATCTTCTTTTCCGGCACACGCTGGACCTCGGCGAGCTTCCGCGCAGTGTCGCGGCTGGGCGCGAGGATAAGATCTGCGAGCAGAAGCGCGCGGCGCCGGACCCACGGTAGCGGTTTCCAGATTTCGATGCCGTGCGACATCACGATGATCCGCAAGCGTGGTGCAACGATTTTCATCCACACTGCCGGCAGCGCCATGTGAGGGTGGCCGGCGATCACGATGTGCGCATGCTTTCGGGCTGCGCCTAAAGCGGCGAGAACAAATTGCAGCTTGGCACGCTCAAAGCCGCGGATGGGAATCTCGCGATCGGCGGCGGCGAACGTTTGTGGTCCTGCGGGATCGTTCAGGCCGAGAAAACTTGCATGCCAGCCGTGGCGGCCGGCTATCTCTTCAAGCGCCGCTGCCGTTTGGCGTCCGGCTTCCTGGACGCCTCCGACCCCGAGCAATTCCGGAAAGAGTCCGACGATTTGTTTCACGCGCGGCTTGATTTCCTCGCGGTCATTCTCTCAGGAAAATGCGCTTCGGGCTCACGATTCCTCCGCCAAGGCTCGCGTTCCCGGCCGGACCTTACGGCGCAGACAGGAAAGGGTGGAACCGCTGCGAGGATCACGCTAGAGTAACGCCAGATGTGTGGAATCTGCGGAACGTTGGGAATCGAGAGCGCGGAGCGGTCCGAAGCGGTCACGCGACGCATGATGGATGGGATTCGTCATCGCGGGCCGGACGACGAAGGCATGCTGGCCGCTCCATCGGTTGTGCTAGGAGTGCGCCGCCTCAGCATTATTGATTTGGCGGGAGGCCACCAGCCGGTATTTAACGAGACCGGGAACGTCGCCGTCGTCTTCAACGGTGAGATCTACAACTATCGGGAATTGCGCGGCAAGCTCGCCGGATGCGGGCACGAATTTCGCACCCATTCAGACACCGAAGTCATCGTCCACGCGTATGAGCAGTGGGGCGAAGATTGTCTGGGTGAGTTGCGCGGAATGTTCGCCTTCGCTCTTTGGGACGCGCGCGCGACGGGCCCCACCGGGGAAGCCGTGCGAAATGCGAAAGTCTTCCTTGCGCGGGACCGTCTCGGAATTAAGCCGCTCTACCTCTATCAATCGGGCAAGCAACTGCTCTTCTGTTCGGAAATCAAAGGCCTTTTGGCTTCGGGTGAAGTGCCTCGCCAGGTCGATCCGGCGGGCCTGCGCGTATTTCTTCAGCTGGGCCATATTCCCCCGCCGTGGACCGCCATTCGCGGTGTGACTCCGCTGCCGCCGGGCCATTTCGGCGTATGGCAGCAGGGGAACTGGCATACGGAGGCGTACTGGAAACTGGACCCGCACGCCAGCGAAGCTCCGCTACCCCAGAATCTGGCTGCGGATTTATCCGAGGTGCTGCTGGACGCTACGCGGAATCATCTGGTTTCCGATGTGCCGGTCGTCATGTTTTTGAGCGGAGGGACGGACTCCGCGTGCCTTGCCGCGGCCGCGCGCGCGTCCGGCGCGCAAAACCTGACTGCGCTCACCGTTGGATTTGGCGAGCCCGAATTTGATGAAACGGAACTGAGCGAGCGCACGGCCCGCTCGCTGGACATCCCGCACCAGGTTGTGAAACTCGAGGCCAGCCGTGTCGCCGTCGATCTCGACCACGCGATCTGGGGGCTGGACCAGCCGAGCGTGGATGGACTGAATTCTTACTGGATTTCTAAGCTGGCCGCCGAGGCCGGCTTCAAAGTCGCCCTCTCCGGGCAGGGTGGTGATGAACTATTTGGCGGCTACGAGTCCCTGGGGTGGTTCGAACGATTCACCTTCGTCGCGCAGTGGGCGCGCCCGCTGCCGAACCATCCGTTCGGTGAGGTTCTCGACCGGCCCGCGCTGCCGTTTCGCTGGAGAAAGTTGTCTTACCTGGTGGGTGCGGACGATCCTTTCGTGGCGGCGCAACTGGCGGTGAAGGTGCTGTTCCTGGACCGCGATGTTGCGCAGTTGCTCTCACCGACGCTGGGCCGCAATGGCCATCACAGCGAAGCCGAGGATCATCTGGAGCACTGGTCGAAATTCGTGGAGCACGAAGACCTGCGCGAGCGTCTGGCCTTTATGGATATTCACACGCACCTTGAGCCGCGCCTGTTGCGCGACCTCGACGCCATGAGCATGGCGCACAGCATCGAAGTGCGGCCCATCTTTCTCGATCACCGTTTGGTCGAATTTTTGCTTCCCGTGCCATCCAGCATCCGCATGCAGCAGAAGCGCCTCTTGTTTGATGCGGCAAAGCGCTTTCTTCCCCCGAATCTTCTGGCCGATCTGGAAGCGCGCCGGAAGCGGACATTCACTTTTCCGTTTAAGCATTGGATTGCGCGCAATCTGCACGCCAACATGCAGGAAGTATTCTCTTCCGAGCGTGTGCGCAAGCTGCAAGTGTTTGAGCCCGCGCCCGTCGATCATCTCTGGCGCCGATACCAGAGGTCCTCGGGCGCCATCGGCTGGTCGCGCATCTGGAGTCTGTTCGTTCTGCAGCGCTGGTGCGAAATGATGGACGTTCATCCTTAATGGGGAGGGCTCCAAGCGCCCCAGAGGAGTCGCTCGGATTCATGCCATCCATTCGCGTCGCGGTAGTTTCGCCGTTCATCGACAAACGCCATGGCACCGAGCGGCGCATTGCCGAATGGATTTCGCGATTGCCGCGTGATTACGAGATCCACATTTACAGCCAGCGCGTCGAGGATGTCGATCTGACGCGGATGACGTGGCATTGCATTCCCGCAATTCCGGGACCGCACATCATCAATTTTCTCTGGTGGTTTGCGGCGAACCACGTTTGGCGTTGGTTGGATGCGCGGTTCCGCGGCCTTCGATATGATCTCGTGTATACCGCCGGAACGAACTGCGTGGATGCCGACCTGATTTCCGTGCACATTGTTTTTTCCGAGTTTTTCCGGCAGGTGGCGCCGGAACTCCGGTTGCTGGGCAACCCCATGCGGTTCTGGCCGCGATTGCTTCACCGCCGCCTCTACTACAAGTTGATCATTTTCCTGGAGCGGCGCCTCTACACCAATCCGAAAACCGGCATCATTTTGATCGCGAAAAAAACGGCGGCGGATTTGAAACATTTCTATGGCATCGACAACGATCTGCCGGTGGTCTACATCGGCCTCGATCAGCAAATTTTCAACCCGGAGTCGCGTTTACGCAACCGTGCCGCAATGCGCGCGCAACTTGGCCTGGCGGACGGCCAGTTTGTTCTGGTTCTCGTAGGCAATGATTGGAAAAAGAAGGGCATCGCCGTGCTACTCGAAGC
>Ga0070733_10001934_pt1 | contig 15150 bp, 15 predicted proteins | sample Coa_R1_9_FD_66450 | JGI IMG/M metagenome (GOLD analysis project Ga0070733, IMG submission 66450) | Surface soil microbial communities from Centralia Pennsylvania, which are recovering from an underground coalmine fire - Coalmine... | ecosystem: Environmental > Terrestrial > Soil > Unclassified ... | reverse complement strand
ACACCATGGACTGCTGTTTTGTCAAGAAAGTGCATGGAGTGATCCGTTCCATCGGTCGTCTTCACCACGATGGTTTTGGTGGCCGAATCGACCTTCTTGATCGTGCCGTGGACAGCACTGACAACATCCTGTGCAGCGTATGCAGCCGAAACCAGCGATAGTGCAAGGACTGCGCTTCCAATCATTTTCATGTTTTACGAGCTCCTACTCTTCAGATTGACGTCTGGATCTCAAACACATCTGACTTTGTCAATGCGCGCCCAACGATCAGTGTCGGCAACACGCAGGTTATCGGCTACAATGTCAACCATTGGTGACCATTCCCGCGTCCCCCTCGGTTCTCGCTCGATCCCCTGTGAATCGACACACCCGTATCTGGATTGGGTCCTAGGCAGCTTTATCTGCGGCCGCAGTCTTCTTGGCGGAGTCGGCCTTAGGGAGCGCGACTTCCAGTGTTCCGTCTTGCAGCGTGGCTCTCACCTTATCGAGATCGATATCCTCCGAGAGATCAATCATGCGGAAGACTTCATCGCCCCTCCTCTCACTGTAAACAGTCTTCCGCTTCTTCTGATCATGGATCTGTTTCCGCTTTCCGCTGATGATGAGACGATGAGGTTCAACTCGTACCTCAATATCCTTCTCTTTGAAGCCCGGCACATCAGCTCGGACGATCACTTGATCGTCGGATTCGCTGATCTCGGCCGGCATTGGGTTCAGTAACTCAGACTCGGCACGGAACCAATCTTCCAAATCGTGACCGTCCTGACGCCCCCGGCTCTCGAACAGTTCGTAAGCACGGCGGGCGAGGGTGTCAGAAATCTCTTTCATCCGCTGGAAAAATGGATCGCCGTCCATCAACTGGAGAATTGCAGGTTGATTTGAGCTTTGGGATCTTGACGTTAGTTCAGTTGTCATTGTCTTTACTCCTCTCGCCGACCGAACCGGCTTGCTAATAGAGTTAAAGGTTCAGAAGACAGCGGATGTCGCTGTGTCGCGATTCATGGGGCGTACAGCTAACGCGCCGCAGGCAGGCCCTTCACGAGAGTATCGATACTCAAGAAGCATGCCGTAAACATTGGTCCCGCTCCGTACCGTGTGACAGACCTGGATCACATAGCCAGGGCCGCGCTACAACCTCGCCACCTTCCACTTTGAGCGTCACCTTGGATGTGCATTGATTACAAAGCCAGAACCACTCGCCATGCCGACACGAGCCTCCCCCTTTGGGTTGCGCCTCCAAACGAAACAACTTCCCCTCATGAAGGTAACGGAAAGGCCTTGAGCAAGAAGGATTGGCGCACTTAGTCAACATAGAATGTTCGTTGCGTAGCAATGGCGAGAGGAACCCATCTCGGGACTAGGCCATAAGACGGTCATTTTTGTCTCGCCCAAGCAAGCGGGCCCGGGGTGGCCCAGCTTTCAGGCTACAGTCTCATCGCCCCGAGACGCCGCTGCTTGGATGTTGAGATGAGTTCCTCCCATACGTTTCGACGAGTAGTTTTGCAGCACGCTGCTGACGATAGACTTCACCTCACAAGGGCGATAGGGAGGAGCGATGAAATCAAACGCTCCCAACTGCATTGCCTCCAAGTACTCCCCCAGCTCACCTAACAGAGAAGACACGACTAACGGCACCCCCGATCCAGTCGCTTGCGCCAGCCGAAGCACCTCGCGGAAGCCCCCCTCGGGCAGGGCATCTTCGCAAAACACCAGGTGAACAGCCTGTTGAGCGAAAGCCGTCCGAACCTCGTCCACGTTCGTCACCGTCACGGACTCAAGGCCGCATTCTGCGAGAATATCCACCAGCTCGGTTCGTTTCCCTGTGCCGGAATTAGCTACCAAGACTCCCAGACAGCTCAAGCTTCGCCTCCGCAGAATGATGAGTCACGAGTCTCATGCTAGTAGGGAGAAATAAGGAAGTCATAAAGGAGGATCAATATTCGCGCCGTTGGATTTCTGCTTGGTGTTGGCCGTCAATACTCGGAAAAACCACTCGAACCTCGCTCTTGGTCGACGCTATCCTGAGTCTTCAGACTGCACAGCGCGATTTGGACCGCAAGCGGTTCTTCTTTCAGCTGGAATGCTGGAATCATTCGATCCCACGTGCACCCAGTCAATATGCGCTCTGCCTCAAGAACTGAATCCAGCTTTCCTCTGGCTCACTTCCCGGATCTGTATCAGCAGTTGTTCAATGCCAAATGGTTTCGTAATGTATTCATCCGCCCCAGCTCCCCGCGCCGCAGCCTTGTCCTTTTCGGAATCTCTAATCGACACAACAATAATTGGCACTTCAGAATTCGCGCGAATCGCGCGGCAGGTTGCAATTCCATCCAGACCAGGCAGATTCAGGTCGAGAAGGACAAAGCCACAGCGCTCGACACTCAACTTGTTCAGCGCTTCTTCGCCGGATTCGGCCTCGATCACTTGATAGCCGTGGGCACTCAGGCTAGCACGCAGTACACGCCGCATCTGTAACTCGTCATCGACTACGAGTATCCTCTGAAGGCTCATGCGCAACCCCGGGGACATGGCCCGTAGGCTTGGAAAGGACTGTCCTGTCCGTGACGAGCTTCGAATTGTGTCTGATAGGCGGTGCCTTCGACGCAGCATCAATTCCTACTGCCGCAGTCTCCCCACCGGAGCAGCGCACGCTTGCGGTACCCCGTCAGACTTTTGACGACAGAATCTCCCGGCGATCTCGGGGGCAAATCGGTTTGTTCCTTCGAGAATGTGTTGGAACCCCAGTGACTAAGACAATCATAGGAGCAGAAAATAAAGAAGTCATAAGGAACGAGTTGCTTCGAGGCCTGCTATGCGGCGGACGGGCGAAGCGGTATCCTTCGAATTCTGCACAGGTCTTACCGCTTCTCTTCCCGATACCGCGCTCACTCGCGCTATCCTGAATGTCTTCCGGTCATTCTCACCTCTGTTCATCTTGAGGAAGTCGCGCAACTTCATTCTTGCTTTATGCAACTGTGACTTGCTATTTCCGATCGAACAGCCCACCATGGTTGCGATTTCATTGTGCTCGTATCCTTCCACATCGTGTAGCACAAAGATCGCTCGATAACCTGGAGCTAGCCGGTCAATCGCATACCGCAACTGCAGCCGGTCGATGGAACCGGCTAGGTCCACATCCTCGGTGCCGAAATCCTTCTTTGGAGTATCTTCTTCGCCATCGGTCGTCTTCTCCAGCGAAAGCACTGGCAGGCCCTTCTTTCGCAAATGCATCAGCACGACATTGACCGTCATCCGATGCAACCACGTAGAAAATGCCGACTCGCCGCGAAACGTGCCAATTTTGCGGAACAATTGCAGAAATGTTTCCTGGGTGAGGTCTTCCGCTTCCGCAGTGTTCGCGGTCATGCGCCAGCAGAGGGAATAAACGCGGCGTTTGTGCAGGTTATAGAGCGTTTTGAAAGCTTCAGCGTCGCCCTGCTTAGCCCGCTCGACCGTCTCCACTTCGTCGAGGCCGTCGCTCTGTCGTTGCCTTCGGTCGGTCAAGTTGTCTTTTGCAGCCGCACTCTCTGAAATGCGGCTAGAGTAGGTATCTTTCCATAGTATGGGTTGCAAGCGCCTGTAAGAACATTTGCGGTCCCATAAATGTTCTTCCTCGGGATGCTGTCCCAAGGACAGAACCACTTTTAGCAGCAAGAAATAAGAAAGTCATAAGGAACGGTTTAGGATTGCTTCAAGGCGTGTCGTTTGGCGGAGGCGCGAAGCGGTATCCGACCCACGGTTCGGTTAGAAGATACTTGGGGTCACGAGCATTTAGTTCAATTTTTCGTCGGAGCTGGTTCACGATAACTCGAAGGTACTCAACCTCTTGACCGTAGTTTGGGCCCCACACTGCTTGCAGCAAGCGACAGTGCGGAATGACTTCGCCAACATGGGAAACCAGGTACCGCAACACCTCCAGTTCTTTCGGAGTCAGGTGTTCGTGCCTGCCTCGCCCGTTAACTTGGTGGGTCTCAAAATCGATGGTTATGCCGTCGAGGACAAGCACGCTGGATAGCTTTTTTGTTACAGGTTTCCTTCTCGCTACTGCCTGGACGCGAGCCAAAAGCTCAGGCACACCAAACGGCTTGGTGATGTAATCATCGGCGCCTGCTTCCAGCGCTGCGACCTTGTCCCGCTCAGAAGCCCTGATCGACACAACGATGATAGGCACTTCAGAACCAGCTCGTATCGTACGGCACGTGGCCATCCCACCCAGGCCCGGCAGATTCAGGTCGAGAAGGACAAAGTCACAGAGTTCAGCGTCCAGTTTGCGTAACGCTTCTTCTCCGGAATCTGCTTCGACCACATCGTACCCATGGGCACTAAGGCTAGCACGCAGTACACGCCGCATCTGCGGTTCATCATCAACTACAAGTATTTTCTGAAAGCTCATGCGACATCTCGTTGCGACACAGGTAGTGAGAAATAGAATACCGAGCCGGCACCTGCCTGACTCGTGACCCCAATGCGTCCACCGTTCGCCTCGACGATTGTCTTCGCGATCGACAATCCAAGACCTTTACCCAGAGCTGCCACCGGACCCCGATAGTGTTTTTCAAATATGTGGGACTGCACGTCCCCTGGGATGCCAGGCCCCGAGTCCTTCAAGGAGATAACGATTTCGTTGTTCGCCAATTCAGCGGAAATGGCCAGCGGTGAGCCAGGGGGAGAATACTTCAGCGCGTTATTCAATAATTCTTTAAGCACGCCTTTGATCATGTGGAAATCGAAGTCCGCCTTGGGTAGCGAATCCGGAATAGCAATCTCACAAGGCGTAGCGCTGAGACGAGACCGTAACGATTCCACAGTGGAATCTATGAACCGGCGAACGTCGTGTGGAACCCTCTCTGGCTGTAGAATGCCCGCTTCTACATTCGCGGTCCAAAACACCTCGCTCATCGAAATATCCAGCCAATCGGCCTCTTCATTGATAATGCTCAGCAGTTCATGTCTGTTGCTGGCATCGGAATCTCTGGATAGCAAAGAGCTGACAGCGGTCTTAATCACGCTTAAAGGGGTTTTGACCTCGTGGATCAGGGAGTCGAGAACCGCTGACTTGATTTCCTGGCCCCTCCGGGCTGCCTCGGCTTCACTTGCCCTTTGCAAGGCCCGGGATTTTTCCAGGTCGGTCTCCATGCGCTCGACAATTGCTCGGAAGGTGTCCTGCGAGATGCAGCCCCCACAACTGCCGAGGCTTCCGACTACCTCACCACCCAAGCGAATGGGCATCAGAAATGTGCCGGCTCGCTTGTCGATGGACGGATCTGCGTGAGTAAGAGCATCCCGGAGTCGATCCAACGGAATGGCACAATCCTCCGATCCCGAACGCATAATCCTCCCCGTGCGTTGATCGTAGAAAACCGCGGCCGTACTTTCAAACGTGCGCACCAGGCAGTCCAAAAACCGAGCGACCATCGAGTCGGTCCCAACACCCATTGGCAAGTCCCGTGCGAATGCATACAGCTTCTCCAGTTCGCGGCTGCGCGCAGCTGCCTCGATAGCCTGACGCTTTGCTCGCGCCGCCAGGTGGCTTGTGACAAGCGCAACGATCAGAAACGTGAAGAAGACCAGCCAGAGTTCAGTGGATTTGATACCCCAACCTCGTGGCGGAAGGAAGAAATAATCGAGAAGCAACGCTCCCAAGCCCGTCGCTACGGCGGCTTCGCCGAAACCCCATCGACTGGCTATGATCAAGATCGCGAGGAGCAGGGCGAGGACTACAGTTGCAACATGGACATTTCGTATAGAAGCGCACACTGCAACGATCCCCGCGACGGCACCAAGCGAAACACCTAGCCGCAGGATCCGACTCGGAATACTCACCGTATAGCTTTCTCCGGATACATGGGATTGTAGCGCGAGACTTCTCAGATTCGCAAAAACGACGTGAACAACTCGACACATCTTCTTTGCCAAGCTCTTCAGAAGTCGAAGATAGACACTCACCTTACAGGGACGGCAAACTCGTCTATTTTGAGTTTCAAATGTCCAGTCATCCCGGCGAACGGAATTCTGAGGACTTTTTCTCATCCGCTGATCCGATACGACGCCGCTCGCAAGAGCGGAGACGAACCCTCATAAACGGTCCAGTTTAGTGGGGCTGAGTGTGGCAAGGTTGGGCTCTACAGCGAGGCGATGCGCTCCCAGCCGCCGGAGTACGCGATTACCAGGCCAAGATCATCGACCGTGATCTCGGCCGAGAATCCAGTGTTGCTTGCATAACGATAGGTGTCCTGGGTAAGCCGTGTGTAGCGTTGGGACAGAGGTTGAACCTCAAGCTCGGGAAACTTGACCCAAGCGACAATGACCGACTCACTCTTCTCGACACCGAGGTCAAGACGCCTGATGGGGAGGGTATTGGTGGCAGGCGTCACTGCGAGATCAACGTCGTCACAACCGTGTAGCGCGGGCAACTCCTGCCCCGAACTGCGCCACAGGCCGCGACTCTCCACACTCAGGCTGAGCGTCTTCGTGTCTCTCCCGATGGTGCGCTCCACTTGAACTCGGTGTGTGAGCCAGTTTTCATCACAATGGATTTCATAGTTCGCCAGCATCGGGCGCCGATCTTTCAGCACTCCAACGGTCGTGCCTTTCAAAAGCCAGCCTTCAGCAGTGCGCCAGAGAGCACAATAGTCCGTGCCGTTGATCAGGAGGCTCTTCCAAACAACCGCACGCTTCAGATCGTCCGCCATTCTGCGGTTTCCCAGTCGCCAAATTGTACAATTACGGGTTGCTCCGAAGGAGTTGGCGGTACCGGAATGTGCTTCACCGCGCGTCGATTCGGGTCGATGCGCGAGGCGATGGCGGCGACGCTTCGAGCCTTTTCCATGACTCGTACCAAAACCGTGAAATCCGTGGTCGAGAAATTCCGGGGGAAGTATGGGCAACAGACGTTAAGGAGTGTTACTCGAAATTCGATTGCGGCAATAGACAAGTTCATTGGAGCGCAGTTGCAACTTGGCGGCCAAGAGACCACCCGTTCATCACCCTTGCGGGAGCTTCTTTAAAAGGCGGATCTTCACAAGGTCGATAGCTGCCAGGTAGCAGGCACTCACTATTAGCACGGTGAACACCAACTGCAGATGAATCGCCTCCGTCAGAATGCCGCACGTAGCCAACACGCTCACCACGGCAATATCGGCAGCTGAACTTAGAAGCAGCCATTTGCTGGGTCTCGACTTCCAAAAATGCTGGCGTTGCCGAACCAAATAAATCGTGCCTTGCCCGGTGAAGACTAGGGTGACAAAGACGAGGGTTTGCAACTGCGGCAGTGGCAATCGCAGCCAGTAGCGGCCGGCCAGGAAGATGCCGAAAGACAGCACCAGGACTAAACTACCCAGCACCAGTCCAGCCAAGACCAGCCAACGGATGTGCCAGCGATCCGGCTGCTGCGAATAGGACACGGTGTCTGTGGCAATCGACATGGTCACGAAGTCATTGGTGAACAAGAGGAGAACGATAAGCAGAGGCGTGATGATGAAGCTCCTGGTAAGCATCACACCCACACTCAGGAAAAAAGCAATCTCAACCGTCTTTATGATCTTGTTCAGGGTGTATGTCAGCATGCGCTGATAGATGCGGCGGCTGGCCTTGACCGAAGCAAGAATATCGGTAAGCCCGGGATTGGTAAGAACCAGACTGGCTGCGGCTTTCGCCACGTCCGTGGCATTTGCGACCGCGATTCCAACCTCTGCCTGCTTCAAGGCCGGAGCATCGTTTACACCATCTCCGGTCATTCCCGTCACCATGCCGGCTTTCTGTAGCGCCCGGACCAAGTGGAACTTATCTTCTGGGTAAACCCCGGCGAAGACGTCGCTTTGGAGCACTTCATCTGCTGCCTCATTTTTCAAAGCTTTGGGTTCGACCGCGCGACCGCCGATGCCCACGCGGCGGGCGACCGCACGCGCAGTGGACGAGCCATCACCGGTGATCATCATCACGCGCACTCCCAGATCGTGCAGGCTCTCGATGACTTTTTTCGAGTCTTCCCGCGGGGGATCTTCCAAAGCAAGTAATCCCACGAACCGCAGGTCGTCGTCGGGGCCGGCAGCGATCGCAAGCACGCGGCATCCTTGTTCAGCTAACCTCTCCACGTCTTCCGAATAATCAGGCGCACTTTTCACTCGGTCGGCGACTGCGCTGGGCGCGCCCTTGATGGCGCGGGACCTTCCACTGCCTTGAGTGAGAATTGCCTCAGAGAGCTTGCTTGCGGGTTCGAATGGAATCAATTCGAGTCTTTTCCATCCCCCGGGATCAACCCCATGCGACCGGGCCGACGTCAGGATGGCCAAGTCGATCGGATCCTGACTGGCTTCATCGCTCGCCAACATGGCAAATCGCAGGAGGTCGTTTTCCGCATATGCGGCATAGGGCTGCAGCGCCGAGACTGCCAGCCGGTTTTGAGTAATCGTGCCGGTTTTGTCGCTGCACAGCACTTCCATGGCGGCGGCCTCTTCGATGGCGGAGAGACGCGTCACCAGCACGCCGTTGGCAGCGAGTTCTAGAGAACCAAGCGCCGTCGCCAGAGTGAAGGTGGCGGGAAGAGCCACTGGCACTGAAGCTACCAGCAAAATGAGAGCGAAGGGCAGCATTTCCACCATTGGCAAGTGTGCAAACCAGGAATAGACGAGAAGGATGAGAACGAGAACGCCGTCCAGCATGACCAGGTATTTGACGATGGCGAAAATGATGGTTTGGAGATGACTGACGGTCTTGGCCGTACGGACCAACTCCGCCGTTTTGCCAAAGAATGTCCGCCCGCCTGTCGCGATCACCTCGCCGCTGCTTTCCCCGCGGATTACTACCGACCCGGCAAATGCAGTTTGATCCGGTCCGGCATCGACGGGCAACGATTCACCAGTGAGTGTGGATTGATCGAGGAGGATTTGCCCGTCGGTGATTCGCACATCGGCCGGCATCAGATCGCCCATACGGACATGAACAAAATCGCCGGGGACTATTTCCTCGGCCGCCACGGCCTGCCATTGGCCACCGCGCCTTACACGGGCTTGTACCGGCAGCCGCTTGCGAAGCAGGGCGAGTGCGTTCTGCGCTCGGTTCTCTTGCGCAAGGCCCAGGCCAGCGTTGAAGATGAGAAGAAGGCCGATGATTACAGCTTCGGGACGCTTGCCCAAAATTACTTCCAATATGATTGTGGCCTCGAGCATCCAAGGCACTGGCGCCCAGAACTTCTGAGCAATCGCAAGGAACAGATGGGGCTTAGCCTCACGAACAGAATTTGGACCGTACTGTGCCAACCGTGCACTGGCTTCCTCGCGGGTGAGACCGCGAGCCTGAAGATCTTCGATCGGCTCCAAATTCTCAGTGGTCATTCTTTTCCATCCCTCGCGGTTGGGAACAGATTTGCAACGACTCGCTCAACCGTTGATTGGCAAACGCACGATTTCGACCGAGCAGTGAGCATAGCGAGCGACGGCTTCGGATACGCTTCCCAAGACAAAACGAGCGACACCCTTGCGCCCATGTGAGCCAACAATAATCAAGTCAGCTCTCCACTCGGTAGCACAATCGAGAATTACCGCTTTGGGGTCTCCCTCGCGCACGGATGTGCTTGCCTCAAAACCCGCCGAGCGAAGACGCTCAGCGGCATTGGTTACCAGTTTGTGAGCTTTCGTGTTTTCACTCTCTATGATGGATTCGAGTTGACGAGCGCTGTACATCGGCTCCTCCCCGACTCTGGGAAAGGGAGTCGGCATAAAGTTGCTCCAGTCCACCACGTGCAGCACGAGTACCTGGGTGTGATCCTGACGGACCTGCGAGATTGCCGCCTGGATCGCCGCCTCGGCGAATTTCGAATCGTCAATCGCTAGCAAAGTCTTCATAGTTTGTTTCTCTCTGCTTTAGGATGCTCGTTTAGACCTGTAGCGGCGCGAATCCGATGTCTTTGGTGGAACAAGCCGTAAATCAAAGCCACCGAGGCCACCGTCGTAAGGAAAAGGTACATCCGGTCTCGCTCCATTGTGAATTCCACGATGGACACAATCAAAACTGCAAGAAGTAGCACTCTCTTCATTTCAATCTCCGACCAATCCCCTTCAGCGACTTCTCTTTCGAGAGCCGCCCCCGGCGCGACGTATCCAACCGGCGGACAAAACTGCGCCAAACAATCCAAGTCAGACTAGGGGTCAGAACCGAAGCTCAGCAGTATGGAGGAGGTCGATCAAAAGGAAGCCGTTGCGGCAGGACGTTTGGGAACCCATCGGGACGTGCTGCGGGAATATTGGAAGGATGGACGCGCAGAATCGCAACGGGCGGAACGGGAGCAACCCAAGACTGGGCGTCCTGGTCCAAGTGTTGTCGCATCGCCCGAGCAGAACCGGACTCTACGGTCCTGGAATGCGCAATCCGCAGATGAAATGAACGCGTTCCAACGTTTACGGCCACAACAGAAATGAGGAGGCCGGCGAGGAAACGTCGGTAACGCGAAGCTATGAAAGCGCCTGAGTCCGAACTAACATCATTCGCCATTTCGAAAGCCGAACAACAAAATGACTATATCGCAAGTCTTATCGTCTCTCTGCAACTTCCGTCCGTTCACGAATCTTACTGAGCCAGCTACTGAACCAACTACTCCATATCAAACGCCAGCCACTGCAATCCCCCTCCGCGCTCCACCTGCAGTACGACCGGATCGTGCGGCTTGATTTGCGTCAGAGCCGCACGCAGAGAGCTCAAAGAGTCGATCGGCGTCTGGTTCACACTGTGGATAATGTCTCCGGTCTCCAGTCCAGTCTCAGAACTCATGAAATCCGCTACTCGGGCCACTACGACAACGCCGGAAGGATTGCGCAGCGTACCCACCACGGACCGCAGTTCCTCGTTCAAACTAAGCGCGAGTATACCCAACCGAGAAACCAGGTTTTCGCGTGAATCGACTAGATTAGTCAGGGCATCCGTCGGATCCTTCATCTCCAGTGCGGGGATGAAAAGTGTATTCCGTTCGGTTCCGCGGAGAACTTCGAGCTTAAGAACTTCGTCCAAAGGATGGAGATAAAGAACAGAGGTGAAAGCTGGTAGTGTACCGATGAGGCGGCCATCAGCCCGCAAGACGATATCCCCGATCTTCAGGCCGGCCGCCTCAGCAGGACCTCCCGGCGTTACATCATCGATCACGACCCCCCAATTTTGCGCAAGTCCCAACCCTTTGGCCAAGCTGGGTGTGATGGTTTGAGCGCCTGCTTTGATCTCGACGCGATGCACGTGCCCATATTTGCGCAGGCTCTCATACACAAAATGCACGATCCGTGCCGGGATGGCAAATCCCAACCCTTCGCTTCCACCCGCTTCGGAGAGAATAAAAGTGTTAATTCCTACCACATAGCCATCCGTATCCACCAGCGGACCGCCGCTATTTCCTGGGTTGATGGGAGCATCGGTTTGAATGTAAACCATCGGACGGCTCGGATCTGCCTGCCTCGCCACTGAACTCACTACGCCCATGGTTACAGAGTTCTCTAAACCCTGGGGACTGCCCAGCGCGAATACCAATTGTCCCTGATGCACTGGCCTGCGGTTGCCAATCGAAAGCGTGGGCAGCCCGGTCTGTTCAATCTTGAGCAGGGCAAGGTCAGTGTCTTTGTGGATTCCAACGATGTGAGCTTCGACGATCCTCTGCTTGCCCACTGGCGCAATCTGTTCAGGAAAATCTACAGAGGGCACGGGGAGAGCGACATGGATGCGCTGCGCTCCATCGACCACGTGAGCGTTTGTCATGATGTAACCATTCGAGTCCACGATTACTCCTGAACCGATCGCATGCTCGCGGGTGATCAGAGCGGTTTGACCGCGGTTATTTTCTTCTAAAGGCCCATAGCCCGTAACCAGAATTTGAACCACCGCAGGAGAAATCCTGGCTGTAAGCTGCTCGATCGCGGAATTAAGCTGCTGCAGCACCGCTGGCGGTTCCGCAGGCCGGGTTCCGATCAGCTTTGCTTTGTCAAAATCGGGCTTTGCTGTTTCAGGATCGGCAATGGTCTGGCCTTGACGCACTATTTGTTGGCCAAAGCTTGGCACTGAAAACAGTGAGCAAAAGCACGCAGCAACACTCAAAACCGCAAGGTGGAATACCCTCTTCGAACTGTAAGTTGGGGGGAACATAGCGACTACCCTCCTTGGGTATCTCCATGATTACGCTGGAATGGAATAAAAGCGAGGTTGTACCTCTACGGAAAGTAGCGCAGCAATCCGCCTGTGTGGCGGAAGGCAACGTGGATATGTTCCAAAAGCTTGACCTCGAACGCGACATCCCAATTAGGGGAGAGATTTCCTCCGGGCGCGAGCTGCCTTGGCGGGGGAGCCGGTCGTGAACGTCTCACGGGTCTTGAGTCTCGTCGATGTTCCCCTTGGAGATCGCTCAGCAACCCGATCGTATCGATGTCGGGAGGGCAGTTCCAGCGTCTCCTCATTGCGTTCGCGCTGGTCGGTGATCCCAACGTTCTCCTGCTCGATGAGCCGACGGGCCGTGAACCCCGAGAGGCGGTCCCGACCGAAGCTGTAACAGCGAACACAGGAACTGGAGCAATGTAAATTTCTTCCCGTGACACTCGTCTCAGACGATATGACTGCTCAGGCGATGATTGATCAAGGAGGTCAGGCCATAACAGCCTGCCAGCCTGTCACCAAGACAGCAAGCTACGCGCCCGCCGGAGTCGAAGAACAAATCCGGTGCCGTGCCTATCAAATCTGGGAGGATCGAGGCAGAGGTGAGGGTGAGGCCCTGGACGACTGGCGCAGAGCCGAAGCGGAGATAATGAGCCACAAGGTCATGCGGAAAGCCGATTAGGATGAACACCTGCATCGCTCTTTCCTCCAGGTCCGTTCAAAGGCAACCAAAGCGGCGGCAGGAACATCACGTTGAGGAGAGGGTATAGGTGTCGCTTCGCCGGGAGACTCGGAGCTGCAGTACCAGAACGGCCTCCGCTATGCTTGTAGCTCTGGCGTTATTTGCAGTCCTTACAGCCCGAAATGTCCCGCCGGTTTTTGCGGCAACGCCCTCGCTTCATTCCACCATCCAAGCCATCTCAAGCCATGATCAGAGGCCCCGCTTTGAGTACGACGGGACTCCGTGGAGCATCCCCGCTGGTGATTTTCGTCTAATTCTTCCCTCCGTAGAGCTTGCCCATTCGGCGACAGTAACACAGCTTTTTCCAATCCTTCGCACTAAGGGCTCGCATCACAACCGCCCGCCTCCTTGTTAGCTGGCGTTCGAGATTCCACAGGGACCGCTCAGTCGAGTCGATTGTCCGGAAAGTAGCTTCTCGGTGAACGGTCGTGCTTCGAACAGCGACGCCGCCGAAATCCGCATTTGGACCTGTCGACGGCAAGGCTTCATACGCACCAAACGCGAAAACTAACAAGGGGGACGTGGTGTGGGGTCCCAACCGAGGAGAGCAATGGGCGGGATGAGAATCTTATGCGTTGATAATCAAGCTGAAGAGATGGCTGTGCTGACTTATATGCTGGAAGGGATTGGTTATGAGGTAATGACTGCAACAAACGGCGGTCAGGCCCTCGACCTGTTCCGCAAGCAGGCCATCGACGGCGTGCTTGTGGACTACGACCTGCCCGATGCCTCGGGAACCGCGGTCCGAGCGCAGCTAAAAGCCATGCGGCCCGACATCCCTATTCTCATCTTCGAAGGAGTCGGGAGGCAGACGCCGTTCATGCTGCGCTTCTTCGACTCGTATTTGCGAAATGCGGAACGATTCGATGACTAGAAAAGTCATCTTTGGAGGCAAAGCAAATGAAAAGTTCGGAGATTCAATATCTTGAGAGATACCTAGAATTTCATCGTGCGGAAATTCACGAAAGTCTGAAAAGCAACCTTGTGGCCGACTTGGATGCAGAGTCTACAGGGAACAGCAGTTGTGGTTCTACAACGCGCATCTTGAAGGAGTGCCTGTTACGACGTCGGGAAGAGATTGAGTCAGCGCTCGCCCGGATACGGGAAGGTAGCTACGGCAATTGTGCTGGTTGCGGCAACGAGATCGGTCTGCAAAGGCTTAAGGTAATCCCGTGGGCGCAATTCTGCATTCCTTGCCAAGAGGAGTCCGAACAGCGCCAGCAGGCTGAGAATCGGTTCTCAGATCCAGTCGGGGTTTCAATAGCACAAAACCGGGGGGAAATAGAGACTTTCTTGTCGTAGTTTCAAAACTAGCTCGGGCGCCTTTGTTACAGCCGTACTTAACGAGATATCGTACGTACGTTGCCATTCATCAACAAAAGTGGCCGTGAACAGGAGACAGCTAATGCGGTTGTTACTTTTGGGAGCGACCACGACTTTTCTTCTGACTGCAATATTTTCAGTCCCCCTGCTGGCCGATACGAACACCAAATCGCCACCCCCGCCCGGCAGCCTCAATTACGTGGAGGGACAAGCTTCGATCGGCGCTCAGACGCTGGACTCCAAGTCGGTTGGCTCAACCGAGCTCGAGCGAGGTCAAACTCTGACCACCGCCGATGGCAAGGTTGAAGTTCTGCTGACACCGGGGGTTTTTCTACGCGTTGGTTCCAACAGTTCGGTGAAGATGCTTTCGCCCACTCTGACCGACACTGAAGTTCACTTGGAAAAGGGGCACGCGATGATTGAAGTCGCGGAAATCCATCCGGAAAACGACCTTCGTATCGTTGCTGGTGGCGCGATGATCAGACTGCTGAAAACGGGTTTGTATGACGTGGACCTGAATAGAGGTCAATTGCGCGTGTTTGACGGCAAAGCCTACGTGCTGGAAGGCGACGAGCATACGGACGTAGGCGGCGGACATCGCATCAGCCTGGCTGGAAATCCCGGGAACGCCAAGCTCAAAACGAGCAAGTTCTATAAGAAGTCGTATGAAGAAGGAGAACTGTACCGCTGGAGCAGTTTGCGTTCTTCGTATCTGGCCGAGGCCAACGTCGATGCGGCCGCACTTTACGCGGATAATGGAGGGGGACCATGGGGGCCCGGATGGTGGGGAGCTGACTGGTACTGGGATCCTTATTTCGACGCTTTCACTTTCATCCCCGGAGATGGAATCTTCTATAGTCCATTCGGCTGGGGATTCTACTCGCCATGGATGGTTTATCAATCCCCATTCTACGGCTATGGTGGCTACGGCTACGGACACCGGCCCTTTTATCATCACTTTGGCC
>Ga0070733_10001932_pt1 | contig 15164 bp, 18 predicted proteins | sample Coa_R1_9_FD_66450 | JGI IMG/M metagenome (GOLD analysis project Ga0070733, IMG submission 66450) | Surface soil microbial communities from Centralia Pennsylvania, which are recovering from an underground coalmine fire - Coalmine... | ecosystem: Environmental > Terrestrial > Soil > Unclassified ... | reverse complement strand
TGAGAGCAGGCGCGCTACCATGGCGTGTTTGAACGACTATTTTCTTTCCATCATTCTCGGCATCATTGAAGGACTCACGGAATTCCTGCCCGTCAGCTCCACCGCTCACCTGCGCATAGCGGAGGCGATACTCGGCGTCGACCTCGGCGACGGCTACTGGAAGATGTTCTCGATCGTGATCCAGTTCGGGGCGATTCTTTGCCTGCCGATTTATTTCTGGACCAGGATAATGAGTTTCATCGCAACGTATCCCGCCGGATCGAAGGGCGACAAGACGGCTATCACGCATCCGCTGGCGCTCACTTTTGCGGCGTTCGTGGTCACATCAGCGACTTCGCTGCCGTTGATCAAGCTGATTGGCAAAAATCTCGAAAGTCTGGTGGTGATGGGGAGCGCGCTCATGATTGGCGGGGTGGTGATGTGGGTGGTGGATTCGATTTACGGCAAACACAAAGGAGGCACGTTCGAATCGGCTGCCGCTGAAGAGGTGGAGCGCATGACGATGCCGCAGGCGATCTGGATCGGTCTGGCGCAGACGCTGGCGCCGGTTTTCCCGGGCACCTCACGTTCCATGGCGACGATTGCCGCCGGGCAGATCTCGGGCCTGTCTCGCACAGCGGCGCTGGAGTTTTCTTTCCTGCTGTCGATCCCGACGATGGCCGCGGCCACCGGCTACGATCTGTTGAAGGCTTTAAAGGGACCCGACCGCGTGCACATCGATTCGCACGGCTGGGTACTGCTGGCCATTGGGTTCGTTATTTCGTTCGTAGTGGCGTATGCGGTGGTGGCGTGGTTTATGCAGTGGGTGCGGAACCGGGGGTTCACGCCGTTTGCCGTTTATCGGTTGTTGGCGGGCGCGGCAGTCTTGTTTTGGGCGCTGCATTAGCGAACTGTGGGGCAGAACAGCGGCGGTTGGCAACCGCCGCGCAGGATACCTCCTGCCCCACATTGCCGGGTGCGTCCTCCGATGGGGATCTCCGAGTGTCCCCTCACCAGTACATGCGCAGGGAGCGGGAGAAAATAGCGAAATTTTCGAGGAATTTTTTCAGAACCGGTAGAACTTGTGCCGGCAGGCGCGGCAGCGGAAAGGCGCGATGAAGAAAAGCCGGAGAAACTCCTCCCACAAGCCTTTCCTGTAGGCCCGCCGAACGTTGGTCGAGGTGCAGTTCGGGCAAAAGCCGTATTTGCCTTTCAGGTCCTCGATTTCCATCGCATCGGATTTAATGAGTTCCGTCTGCGCTTCGATCTGAGGTTGGGCGAACTGCGATGCTTCCAGCCGAAAACCGGGGACCGCGCCGGAGAGGGTTTTCTCGATGCTGTCGACTGCCGAACTGACCTTCTGTTCGGCGGCCTTCGAGGAATCCCGCAGATTGACGATGGTCCGCGATTGGATGGAAGAGATCTGCTCGAGGGTCTCGATCCGATCGCTTAACTGCTCGTTGAGAACCGCGGTGCTTTCTTCGATCGCCCGCTGTCCCATCTGCTTGAAATCTTTGAGGAGCTTGGTTTCGAGCTTCTGGATGTGCTCACCCACCTGGTCCTCGATGAGCGACGGAAGTTCCGCCTTCAACTGCTGGGCACGGTCGCGGGCGCGGGCGGCTTCCGCGGCCCGTTTCTGATCGGCAACCATGTCGCGCAGCGGGTTCGTCCGACGGCTCGGACTGTTCCGCTGGTTTCGGCGCATGCTGTTAGGCGTCCTCTCAGAGATTGTATACTGCCGCATGCCGCTCGTCACACACTTGTAATCCTTAATTTAAAGTATCCCTGGTGGGGCCGATGTTTGCCACGGTGATAGTTCCGGTACCGGCATTCACGGTCAGAAGTTGAATGCGGGATCGTTGGAACGCCACAGCCACGACGTCCTTTGCCGGGCCTTGACTACCGCTGCCGCGACCTGTTTGGCGCACTCGTCGGCGGCAATCCGCAGGCTATGGACCGTCGCTTTCTTCTCGACCGACCAGGTGAAAACCACATCCCCGTTTTTCAGATCGACCATGCGCACGCTGGCTTCATCGCCGGTTCCTGCGTTGCGCTCCGAAAGTCCTTCAAGCGCAAAATCAGCCTTGGATTTATCGGTCGTGATCGTGAGCGGGAAATGCCTCTTTTCAAGCGCAGCTGTCAGAAGCATATTGAATCCTCCATCCGCATTCACATAAAGCCGGGCATTCGAGGGAATTACAGGATTATTTTGAGCGTGGACCGCGCCGGCGGCGATAAGCCCGACAAGGATGAAGGTTTTCATGCTGGCATTTTCCGCTGCCTCGCGGTCTTGAACAAGGTTGCCTTTTGAATTACAACCTTGGGCTACGCGGTTGGATTACAGGGAGTTAACGGTGTGGATTTGGGGCGGCTGGAGGGATTTGAACCCTCGACATCCAGAACCACAATCTGGCGCTACTACCAACTGAGCTACAGCCGCCGCACCCTGAGAACGCGGCTGAAGGCCGCGTTTACCTATGTTAGCATTGGGCGGTTTCTCAGCGGTGTCCGGGTAGTCAGATACTTTATGGTTGATCTCATGGTGGCGGCCTTTGGCGTGTCGGCATCCAGCCGATCACGCGGCCTCCAGAAGTTCGCGCACGCTCCAGATATGGTTCGCGATTCCCGCTTCCATCGCGGGCGTGACTTTCAGCGACTTGTGAACGCGGCAGAAGTTGTAGAAGCCGTACCACAGCGAAACCGCCGCCCAGTGGTTTTCCCACTTCTTGCTGAAAGCGTTCGTCAGGCGCGTGAATCGGCGCTGCCCCATGCGGACGCTCAGATTGGAGCGCTCCACTATCGAGGTGCAGATGCGGTCGGGATCGGGCTGGCCCGCGACTGGGACCACCTCCACGGACGCGACTTCGGCGGGCGAATACTTTCGTTCGCCTTCAGCGACGGCGCGGTAAACCTTGATGAGCATCGCGAAATCCACGTTATTGCCGAACGTATCGGGAACAGCGGCCCGGTACGGAGCGAAGCCGTCCGTAGTGATCTGGAACGCGCAACCGGGCGCGATGGCATCGCGAACGCCTTCAACGAAAACATCCGTGGTGGCCTTGTCCCGCTTGCCCATTGCGATGTTCAGGACCAGTTTCGTGTTGCGCTCAATCGCGACGAATGTGTAGCAATCGCCAAGGTTCTGATCGTCTTCCGGGCGCACGCGCTTTTCTTTTTTGCCGATGAAACTCCAGACCTCATCCATTTCCACGTCGCGCACTTTAACGTTGCGCACGTATCGGCCCATGACCTTTTCGCAGCGTTCGCCCGCGAGAACCAACAGTTTCAGAATCGTTTTCTGATGAATGTCCGTCAGGCGGACGACGCTGGAAACGCTATTGCCTTCCAGCAGGAGCTTCAGAACAAGCTCTGCTTTTTCGACCGGCAGGTACATGCCGTCGAGCGTATTGTCGCGGGCGTCCGTGAACACTTTGCGGCATTGATGGCACTGGTAGCGTTGGCGATTCCCGCGCTTTCCAAAGCGGCGGCATTCTGTGCGGCAGTTGTGGCAGGTCACGCGGACCTTGACCTTTCTTCAGGTCCGGTCCATGATGGAAGTGGACGACGAATCCCTTCCTCTGGCTTCGGCCTGAGGTTGCGTTCAGCCGGTAGCTCTAACTACCGGCTGAATCTGTTTACAGTGAGTGGCCCCGGCTGGGTTCGGACCAGCGACCTTCCCGGTAGCAACGAGACGCTCTCTCCAACTGAGCTACGGGGCCACAAAAAAACATCAAATCAGGTGCGAAGGCTTTTTCTTCTTCGCTACCGCCGTCGCCACATTTTTCGCAGCTATCTCTATGAGCGGCGGGACAGTCTCTCCCTGGTTCTTCCATCTATAGAGCGTTTCGCTATTGGAACTGAGGTGGCACCATGCCTGCCCGCCCTCAACGAGTCTCTTCAGGGTTGTATGGATGGAGGAGAGAGGATTCGATTTGTATTCCGAGAAATTGAATCCGGCAGCGTGGAGCCCTTGGCGAACCTGCAATGCCGTGAGCCATTCGCCGCTGCGAGCCAGAATATCCCGGCAGCAGTCCGTGAGCGTCTTCGGGACGACTCTAGGTCCCGGCAAAGCGATTTGCTGCGCCGCCACCATCAACTCACGGAACCCCAAGTCCGTCTTTGTCAATTCAGGCGGTTCATTCTTGGCCGTCGAGTAGAGCGAGAGTCCTTGAACGCTTTGTTTCAGTCCTGCAATCTTGCGGTCCAGTTCAGCGCCTTGGTTCTTGAACGACTCCTCCTGTTTTCGAATCTCTTCGCGTTGACCAACCACGGCGTCGAGTTCTGCCATCAGTCCCTTCAGAATGGACTGTACCTGTTCAAAATCAACCATATAGAGATGTTATCATAATGTCTAAGTTAGAGTCAATAGAAAATGTTAGACATTCACAGTTAGACGGATGGAAAGCATTAGCTGAGGATGCTGAGGTAGAGCTAGAGCGCGCAAATGATCGCGTGCGAAGACTGAGAGAGGCGGTACGGATCTTTCGGGACAATGCGGAGCGCGGAGAATTCTATCCGACCATCGAACATCAACCAACAAATGCCTGACTACCCAGCGATTCTGACAAGTTCGACCCGTCGGGTATTCTGAAAGAGCAGTACTCGATGACCACGGAACCGGCAGAATCGCAGGATTTCGCAAGCCTGTACCGCCGTGCCTTCGAACAATTCGGGGCATCGGCGTTGTGGAGCAGCAGGGCCGTGCCCAATCCGACTCCCGCCGACGCTCTGGCAATCACCCGGAGTCTGCGGGTCGAAGGTAACCTGTCGGCGCGGCGTTTGGCGGAGCAGATCGAACAGGCCTGCCGTGCCGTTATCTAAGATTCAGATCGACGTTCTGCGGCTGCTCGCATCGCATCGCGATTCCCTAAATCTCGATGCGCCGCAATATTCAGGGGATATTGACAGTTTCCATGACCGCGAGGAACTGGTGGCGCGCGCGGCCGAAGGCGATGCCTCAGTCCTTAAACAGAAGGGTTACGCTTTGAAATGGCGGCGCCGTGAGCCGACCATCTACACAGGGGTAGTGGAGCGCTCCGGCGAGGTGACAAAGCTGGAATGGGTGGTTGACAGCGATTTCCGTTTCTTCCCAACGATGCGGGACGAAACATTCGGCTACGTACTGCACCCGGTTGACCTTGCGACCAACAAAGTAGCAGCTGCATACGGGCGCCGGGAGCCCAGAGACGCTGTGGACCTGCTAACCATTCACGAGCGGATTTTGCCCCTCGGCGCCGTTATATGGGCTTCCGCCGGCAAAGATGTCGGGTTCACGCCTGAGGGCATCATTAACGAAATCCGGCGGGTTGCGCGCTACACGGAGGCGGATTTCCGGCGAATCGCGAGCGATCCTCCGGTTGATCCGGGGGCGGTAATGGCCCGTTTGCGGAATGTGCTCAACGAGGCCGAAATGTTTGTTGCGCAGATGCCGACGGACAAAGTGGGTCTGCTCTTCATGAAAGAGGGCCAGGTCGTGCAGCCCGACCCAACGCGCCTGCAGAATTATCAAACCCACGCGGGCCAGCGCCGAGGCCAATGGCCAACCAGCGCCGAGATTACCACGGCGATGCTGGAGAACTACCGGAAACCGCGGGACCCTTAAATATCCCCCAGAACGTCGTCGATCAGGCTCTGGTCGCTCGCGGTTTCCTCGCCCGCCGGTTCCTCAGCGGTGTCCTCGATGTAATCCGTGTGCCATTCAGCCGTCTCGATATCGACCGCGCTATCGGGATACAGCCGCCGCAGGTCCCACTCCGTGATCCAGCGCCGTATGTAGGCACGCAACGGAGTGCTTTGCTCCCGGCGAATAGCGGCGCGCTCGTAATCGGATGGCACGGGCGGCTCCCAGTCGTAGGCGCGCCCATACAGTGCGCGAATTCTGCCGCACGTTTCGTCCAGCGCGCTCTCGCCCGGCCGCCTCAGGGAGATGCCTTTTTCGGCTAGAACGCGCATTCCCGATAATGCCAGCGAAGAATCCGGCGTACCGGCAAACTGCGCGCGTTCCTGCAGCAGCGCCGGTATCTTCTCCAAGTCCTGCTTCCCTTCGAGAACCGCCTGCGCAAAATCTTCCGTCACGGCGAGAACCGGGATCGCCCCCATGCCGGGATCGTCCGCCGCCGTCATCATTCTCCCGATTTCGATATACGACTTGGCGCGTTGCAGCGGACTGTACGTTCCGATCAGTTCCACTTCGTCGACCAGCACGACCCAACCCGAATATCCGGCCGACCGCATCAGCCGGCTCGCGAACCGAAACCGCTGAATCGCCAGGTCACGAATACTCGTGAACTCCTGAGTGTAGGTCTCGCCGATCTGCCTGAGCCTGGATTTCACGTCTGCCGCGCCCAGCTTCCCACCTGCCCAGAAACGGATCAGATGCTCCCGAAATTCATGATCGGACTGAAACCGTTCGAAAAGCAGCAGAGAACCCGGAAAGCGCGCGTCGATCCCCGTGGACCCCTGATTCGCCCAGCGTTCAAAAGCGCGATACGGCTGTGAATTGAACACCAACTGGTTGGCAACTTCGACAAAAGCCGATCCCGTGCGGTTCGGCGCCACCGCGTTTTCCGCCGCCGATTGAAAGAGCTTCACCGGGTCGTGCAGCGGCGTTTCCTTGCTGATATACAACTGGCTGCACACGAAGTTCCGGTCAAGTGCAATCTCGCGCAGGAATTCGAGAGTATGCGATTTCCCGGTCCCGAAGTCCCCCCGAATAAGCAACCCGCGCGCCGCGTGCCCCGTCGTTGCATGGATCGTTGTCTGGACGCCCGCACCGGCTGCGGCCTCGAGCTGCTGGATAAACTCCATCTCGACACGCGGCTGCTCGCAACCCAGCGCGCGTACACTGTACGAGTTCGGCACGCCGGCGCGTAAAGCCTCGATTGCGCTTCGGGCGGCGAACCTTTCTTCCACTGCGGGCGCCGCCATATTATTCGACTCCCAGCGGCGCATTTTCCTGGCCTAAACGAACCAGCGGCGCCAGGATGTTCTGCCGGCCACGGCTCCGCACATCGTCGAAGATGCGCATCTTGAGAGCCTGGTAGCGATCCGCGCCCCGCTTCTCGTCCGACAGGAACGCGGGCGGCGCAAACACTGCGATCAGAGTTCCCTGCAGACACGAGGAACTGTCGATCAGCTGCCGCAGAACTTCGTATGTCTCCGTGAGAGCGCCCGACGAATAATAAAACCCCTCGCCGCGATCGGCGGTGCGTACGTTTTCCATACAGCGTCCGATATCGACCGCGAGGACCAGCCCCGGCACGCCATTCCGCCGCAGCCAGAACGTCAGGGACTGCAGCATCGTCCGCGCATTGTTCCGGCCGATCTTCTGAAACAATTTCGCGCCCTTGACCTCGGAAATCCGCCGCAGTTCTCCCCGCAGCCAGTTCTTCACGGCCTCGGCGAAGTTCTCCAGGCCGGCGATTTGCGCGCGGCAAAGCTGCACCATCGCCAGACGGAACTCCTGGCACATCGCATAATCCTGGTAAAGATGCAGGAGGGCATCTTTCAGAAACCCGCGAACCGCGGGCTCGTCGAAACCGCCGGCGGCCGCGATCGCGCCGAGGTCTGCAGGGGAGTCTGCCTCCATCGCCAATCCGTGCTTCCCGAGCGCGGACGCGACATAAGCCCGCGCCAGCCTGTCCCAATCGATGTTCTTCGCGATGTCGAAAAATATTTGATCGCTGCGGTTCAACTTTGTGTCCGCCGCGCCCAGTTCGATGAAGACGAAGCCGCGCCCGAGCGCCAGCGATTCGAGTTCGTTGAAAGCCTCCAGCGCCGCCGGGTCCGCTCCGATCGCGAACTTCACGCAACCGCCGCCCGCCGGCAGGAAGTCCCCGAGATACTCGCGATCCAGCGCCTGCAGCCACTCCGTCATCGACCGGCCTCCGCCGCCGACTCGAAGCCGATCCCGTAGTATCTCTTCTCCGAACCATCTTCCGCGATACAGACGAACGTCGCCGCGGCGATCCGCGTTCCAGTACTAGCGGGCAGACTGACCCTGTGCCCATCCCGGCTCCGGTTGACGCCGCTCCTGTCCAGCAGATACAAGTCCCTCGCGAATTCCTCGCGGGTATAGTCTTTCGCGCTGCCCGGCATCAACGTCAAAAGGTCGTAAATTTCCTGGAGCGGCACCACTTTCCGGTCCGCCCTCACGCAGCGCTTCCACACCCGGTACAGGAGTTCGAGAAAGTTGTCGGGCTTGAAACGTGCCGGTCTGGTCTGCATCGCCCGCAGCTTCGCGAGCAACGCCGAGGGACGAACGCCCCGTTCGGTCTTCTTTCCAATCTGGACCGCGCGTTCCGGCGCCTTCACCCGCACCAGCAGCGGATAGCAGTACAGCTTGCCATCGAGCGCGAACACGCGCATACCCAGCGCGACCGACGCTTCGACAAGCTCATCGAGAAAGCCATCGGGGAAGTAACTCTCCTCGTCGAAGCGGAACTCCAGCCTGCCGATCTGGTCCCGCGCCGCGGCCGCGACCTCATTGATCTCCCCGAGACCCCTGGCGATCTCCCTCAGATCTCCCGTATGAGCGGCTCCGCCAAGTTTCTTGAGACGCCTCGTCAGGGAAGCGACCTGTTGAAGCGACGTCTCTACCTGTTCCTGAAATGACCGCAGGGATTCTTCCAGCATGTTCGCTTTAATACTTTACTATCGCGGCGAATGACGCCGGATCGAGACTCGCGCCGCCCACCAGCGCGCCGTCGATTTCATCCTCCGCCATCAGCTTCTTCACATTGTCCGGCTTGACGCTTCCCCCATACAGGATGCGTACCGCCGAGGCGAGCGCCTCACCGAATTTGTCCGACACCCTCCCACGGATGAAACGATGCGCCGCCGCAGCCAGCTCAGGTGTGGCCGTCTTTCCCGTACCGATCGCCCAGACCGGCTCATAGGCGATCACTATCTTCGCGAACTGGTCCGCCGTGAGCGGGGCGATGCCTCCATCGAACTGCTCCCCGAGCACCTCTTCGGTGCGGTTCCCTTCGCGCTCCTCCAGACGCTCTCCGACACACACAATCGGCGTCAGGCCATATTCGAGCGCGGCCTGGGCTTTGCGCACCACATCCGGTTCGGTCTCGCCGAAATACTGCCGCCGCTCGCTGTGCGCGATGATCGCGTAACGGCACCCCACTGCCTGCAGCATATGGCCGGAGACCTCGCCGGTGACCGCGCCTTCCCTGCCCCAATAAAGGTTCTGCGCGCCGATCGCGATGTGGGTGCCATGGGCTTCTTTCACCGCCGCATGGAGATTCAGAAATGGCGGGCAGATCACGACGTCGCAAATTGCCGAATTCCCCACCAGCGGCTTGAATGCTTCGAAGAATGCGTGCGTCTCGACCGGCGTCTTGTACATCTTCCAGTTGCCCGCCATCATTGGCCTTCTGCTCATGCAAAAGTCTTTCTGCTCATGAAATTGCTCCGAGGAAACTGGTTCCGTGTTCTATCGACGTGCCGTAGTTCTCCGCCACCGTCTGCCCGATATCGCTCAGCGTGCCTCTCAGCCCCAAATCCACTCCCGCTTTCGCCTGAGGACCGAACACAAGAAGCGGCGTGTATTCGCGGCTATGGTCGGTGGAAGGCGTCGTGGGGTCGCAGCCGTGATCGGCCGTCAGAATCGCCAAGTCGTCCGAACGCAATACCGCTCGAAATTCCGGGAGCCATTGGTCGAATTCTTCGATCGCCCTTGCGTAGCCTTCCACATCGTTGCGGTGCCCGTATTGCTGATCGAAATCGACGAGGTTGACGAAAATGAGTCCCTTGTCGAAATGTTTCATCGCATCCAGCGTTTTCGTCATGCCGTCGGCGTTACTTTTCGTCGTCACGTGGCCGTCGATGCCGCGCCCGAGAAATACGTCGAAGATCTTGCCCACGCTGTAGACATCCACACTCCCTTCGGCCAGCTTGTCGAGCAACATGCCTTGCGGCGGCGGTACCGCGTAATCGTGCCGGTTCGCCGTCCGCGTGAAGGCGCCTGGCTGGCCTTCGAAGGGCCGCGCGATCACCCGGCCCACCTCATACGGGCCGTGCAGAATACAGCGCGCGATCTCGCATATCCGGTAGAGTTCCGGCAGCGGAATCACTTGCTCATGCGCGGCAATCTGAAACACGCTGTCGGCGGAGGTGTAGACGATCGGCGAACCCGTCCGCATATGTTCCGCGGCGAGTTCCTGAATGATTTCGGTCCCGGAGGCGGCTTTGTTTCCGATGGCGGCGCGCCCGGTTTGTTTTTCGAACTCGTCCATCACGGCGGGCGGGAAACCTTTGGGAAACAATGGAAACGGCTTCGCCAGATGGATTCCGGCCATCTCCCAGTGACCGGTGGTTGTGTCCTTACCCGGTGAGGCCAGCGTGCATCGCCCGTAGGCCCCTTCGGGATGTTCGGCCTTCAGCAGCTGCGGCATGGGCTTAAGATTGCCCAGGCCCAGCCGGCAGAGGTTCGGAACGCCGAGTCCGCGCTTGCGAACGATATTGCCGAGCGTGTCGCTGCCCGCGTCCCCATAAGCGGCGGCATCGGGCATTTCTCCCACGCCGACGCTGTCGAGCACGATCCAGATGACGCGTTTGTACACAATGCTCAAGTTTACCAGGCGCGCCTTGAAACAACGCCACTGAGTGCGGCAATGCCTGGCTGGGCAGGTTCTGGCACGATCCGGGGCACGTCAGCGCTCCTGCCCGTGGCACTTAGAGGGTCACCTATTCACTCTCTGAAAATTCACTCTCTGAAACAGGTCCGTACACGGAAATAGTGCGACGATAACAGACGAGCCTGCCACCAAAATGACAATCTCCAGAATCCTTGAAATGATCGATGAGAGCCAACTGTTTATTCCAGCTTTTCAGCGCGAGTACGTCTGGAAACGCGACGACGCCAAGGAACTGATTGATTCGCTCATCAAGGAATACCCGACCGGTACGATGCTCACGCGGGAAACCGCGAAGCCGCCGGAACTCAAAGAACCGCACAAATATGACCCCAAGCAAGGTGCCGTTCGGTTGCTTCTGGACGGCCAGCAGCGAATAACAACGCTCTACATGTTGATCAACGGGACGATCCCTCCCTACTACACGGCAGCGGAAATCACTCACGATACACGTGGTCTCTATGTGAATCTGCAGACGCTGGAACTCTCGTATTACCTGAGGACCAAAATGGAGAACAATCCTCTGTGGCGGAATATAACGGAGATCTTTCAGCGGAAAGTAGACGCATTTGACCTTGACACCAAATTCGCCGAGAACGGCAAGCCAAGCGACAAGCCAGAGCTGAGAAAACTGAGCGAGAACATCAACCGGATTACTCGAATCAGAGACCGTGATTTCCCCGAAACGAGTCCGGTGAAGGCCAGCATACGGGAGGCCATCAGCATCTTCTACAAGGTGAATGCGAACGGCGTTAAGCTCACGGATGCGGAACTTGCTCTCGCGCAGATCTCCGGCTATTGGCCCGAGGCGCGGGCTACTTTCAAGGCCAAACTTGCAACGCTCGGGAAGGAGGGGTTCGTCTTCAACCTGGACTTCATCGTCTATGTCTTGCTGGGCTGCCTGTATCATCTTGGCTCCGATATGCGCAAACTGCATGCCCAGGAGAACAGCGACCAAATCCGCGCCACGTGGGAGCGGCTGGACAAGCAAGTACTCGACTATGTAATTAATCTGATGCGGACCCATGCTTTTGCTTGACCGCCCCCACGAAATTAACTCGCCATATGCGCTGGTGCCGATAATCGTCTATTGCTTCGACAAAGATGGCAAGAGCCCTGGCGACGCAGAAATCCGAAAGATAGTTAAGTGGTTCTATTATTCGCAGATTAGGGCATTCCACCGGGCGGTTGGAAGTCAGCAGTGTGCTGGCACGTTCGTAGCGGCGCATGACGATCTCCAATAGATCCCCCGCAGCGGTGAGCGGCAGCTTGCGCATCCCGAAATCGTCGATGATCAGCAGAGGAACCGTGGCCAGAGATTCCAGATACTGCTTGCGACCGCCCTCTGCCACGGCATCGGCGAGTTCGTCGAGCAGGACATGCGCTTCGCGATAGAAGACGCGATGACCCTGCAGAATGGCGGACTGGCCGATGGCCTGGGCCAGATGACTCTTGCCCGTGCCGCCGGGTCCCAGAAACAGGGCGTCCTCGCGTTTGGCGATAAAGCCGCAGGTGGCCAGATCGAAAACGAGGCTGCGATTCATCTTTCGGATTGAAGGTGAAGTCGAAGCTGTCAAGCGTCCGATTGGCGTCACGGAAACCGGCCTGTTTGCGTCGGCGCTCAAGCAGCCGGTCGGCGCGCCGTGTGAGTTCATCCGAGATCAGACATGAGATCAGATCGATGGGGGCCATGGGTTCGGCCAGGGCCTGCTGTAAACGGGTTTCCAGAACGGCGGCTATGCCGCCGAGCCGGAGTTGGCCTAATGCGCGCTTTAATTCGGTGATGTTCATTGGTTGGGTTCCTCGTCGTCCTGCTGTGTACGTTTTTCAATAAGGTCGCGGTAGAGAGTGAGTTGGCGGATTAACGGGTCGACTTGCCGAAGACTGACTGGCGGTTCCGATCTGTGTTCCAGATACCGGCGCACGAAGCGGAAGTCGTACGCTTCCAGTTCCAGCGCGGCGGCGCAGGCGTCGTCGACTCGGGCGACGCCATACTTTCTGGTGAAGGAAAGAATGCCCTGAATGCGGCGCACCGCGGTTTCGGCCTGCCGCTCGTGGAGAGCTTGGGAGAACTGGCCGATGTGCGGCCCGGCTTTGCCGGCCCGCGCCAGCAGTTGCACGGTGCCGAGTGGTGTACGCTTCGGACGGTCTTCGTCTTTGATGCGATGGCGGCCGCGCTGCTGGCGCAGATGTTCGCGCAGGAGTTGTCCGGTTTGCGGATCGAGCAGACGAACGTGCAGGCCATCCCACTGCACCCCCAACATGCGTCCGATCCAGCCCGGCGGCGCGCCGTAGTATGCGGCTTCGACTTCGACGCACCCGTCCAGATGCACGGTTCGTTCGCCGTGCTGGTAATAGCGAAACGGTTCCAGCGGCAAGGGCAGCAGCGACGGTTTCTCTTCGGCGAACATGGCAGCCACCTGGCGCTTGGTGCTGCCGTGAATGCGTTGATCGGCCCAGCGCTCTTCCCAGTGATCAAGGTAGGACTGTGCCGCCTCAAGGCTTTCGAAGCGCTGCCCTTTCAAAGTGGTCTTCTGTGCATGCCCAACGCCTGATTCCACCTTGCCTTTGCGATCCGGGTCCTGGATACGGCAGGGCATGGCGACGGCGCCATAGTGTGCCAGCATGTCGCGATAGAGCGGATTCACGCCAGGATCGTAGACATCCGGCGTGAGTACACCTTCCTTCAGGTTGTCGAGCACCACGACTCTGGTGGCTCCGCCCAGGCGACGGAAGGCCTGCTCATGCAACTCGGTCCAGACGCGCGCGCCGGAATGGAAGCAGAGAAGCCGGACGCACTTGCGGCTGAAGCCGAGCGTCAGCACGAAAAGACGCGTGCGCCGGTACTTGCCCGTTTGTGCATCGCGGACCATGGGGCCGGTGCCGTAATCGACCTGCGCTTCCTCGCCAGGCGCGGTCTGGATGATCGCGCGCGCGTCCGGCGATTGCGTTCCGCGCAGTTTGCGGACATAGCGCTTAACGCTTTCGTACGCGCCGGTCTTTCGTGAGTTTTCGGCGGAGTTGCATGAAGTCCGCCGGGCATAACTGTTAAGGTCGTTCTGCCGCCGGTGCCCCGGCGCGGAGCAGACCATGCCACGAAACAAAAAACCGACCGTCAGTCTCGAAGATGTGAAGGCCCGCTTTGATGAATGGAGGCGGGAGCGCAAAGGGAAGGCCGCGATACCGGACGAACTCTGGGCGGCGGCTGCCGAGGTGGCACGGACGGAAGGTGTGAGTCGCACCTCCACAGAATTACGGGTGGAGTGGAATCACCTGAAACGGCGCATGGCCGCGGCTTCACGAGCATCGGCTAAACCGCTGCCCCCAAGGTTCGTGGAACTAGTGGGGCCGCGGGGGGAATCGTTGACTGAATGCGTGATCGGACTGGAAGGCCGCCACGCGAAGCTGCGAATCCAGTTGAAGGATGCTTCAGCTTCGTATCTGGCAGCGCTGAGCCGGGAGCTATGGGAGTCGGCGTCCTGATTCAGATCACGCCGCAGCTGCGTATCCTGGTAGCGATAGACGGGATCGACGGCAGGAAAGGGATCGATTCTCTGGCGCAGCTGGGCCGTGAGAAACTCGACGCCGATCCCTTTTCCGGCTGTCTGTTCATCTTCCGCAGCCGCCGGGGCACAACTATAAAACTGCTGGCCTATGACGGCCAGGGATTTTGGCTCGCGACGAAGCGACTGTCGAAGGGCCGCTTCAGATGGTGGCCGACAGGGAACGAAGCGGCGCGCACACTGCGCGCGCATCAGGCGCAGTTACTGCTCGCCGCCGCGAATCCGGATGCCGAGGCACCGCCGGTATGGCGGCAGGTGAGCGCGTAAAAAAACGGGGCTCACCCCTTACGTTCCGGTTTCGGTTCTGGCACACTGGCAGCACATGCCGGTGGATCTGCGCTATCGAAGCAGAGCAGTTACAGCCGAAGATATCGTCTTCATCCGCCAGTTCATCGCCGAAAATCCCTCTATGAGCCGCCGGAAACTATCGGCGAAACTGTGCGAAGCGTGGCAGTGGGAAGCAGGCCAACGGCGCGTTGTGCGACATGGTTTGCCGCGGTCTTCTTTTAATGCTGCATCGGACAGGCGAGATCGAACTGCCCGCGACTCGTCAGACCTCGCTCAATCCGTTTGTGCAAAGAAACAAGCCGCAACCGGTTCTGATCGACACCTCGGCGCTCAACGACAGACTCACTGACATCCGCCCGATCTTGCTTCAACAGGTCAGAAGAACAGCCGACCAACCCCTGTTCAACAGTCTCATCGAACACCATCACTATCTGGGCTATGAGCAACCCGTAGGCGAACATCTGAAGTATCTGGTGTGGGCACAAGGTCGCCCCATCGCCTGCATGGCATGGAGTTCGGCGCCGCGTCATCTGGGCAGCCGCGACCGTTATATAGGGTGGAGCGCTGATGCGCGCCGGCGGAATATCCGCTTCATCGCTTACAACACACGCTTCCTGATCCTGCCGTGGATCAGAGTGCCACATCTGGCGTCGCACATTCTGGGCCGTGTGGCGGCTGCGCTGTCAGC
>Ga0070733_10001931_pt1 | contig 15167 bp, 18 predicted proteins | sample Coa_R1_9_FD_66450 | JGI IMG/M metagenome (GOLD analysis project Ga0070733, IMG submission 66450) | Surface soil microbial communities from Centralia Pennsylvania, which are recovering from an underground coalmine fire - Coalmine... | ecosystem: Environmental > Terrestrial > Soil > Unclassified ... | reverse complement strand
CAATTGCTGGCCCACTCCATAATTCCGGAACGATCGCCGCACGCACACAAAAACTTCGGCCATGTCTCCCAGCAGCGGCCGCCGGTCATAAGGAGTCAGTGCGATCCAACCCAGCACCCAGCCGCGCAATTCCGCGACAAGAATTGGATGCCACGTATCCGCGAGAGCCGCAGCAATCAATTCGCGCTGCGTTTCCACGCTCCGCGCGTGCTCCTCAAACGGAATCAGGTGATCCTGAACTCCTTCATTGAAAATCTCGCGCATCGCCGCGGCATCACTTTCATGAGCGGGGCGCACCACAAGTTGAGGACGGGTTTCCGGCGTGGCAGCCATGCGCAAATTCTATCACCACGCGCGCTGCGAAGCCCTGCGCATTTGATTTTCCAGGCGACCGAATTCAGAACGATTCGATGCGGGCAATCTGCCGGCATTTTTCCATTCGATCTGTGCCTTGACTTTCACGCCGCGCCGAAACAAACTAGGCATCTATGAAAGAACTGCTGCGCCGCATTTTCATGGTTGATTTCATCAAGGGCATGGCCCTTACTTTCAGCTATCAAAATCCGAAGAAAATTTATACGGAACAGTATCCTCTCGAGCGGCCCATGGTGGCGGAGCGTTTTCGCGGCGCGCCGCGGCTCAACATCAATCCAGAAACCGGCGAAACACTTTGTATTGCCTGCAATCTTTGCGCGTTGGCGTGTCCGGAAAATTTAATTGTGGTGGGCTGGCTGCGAGATGAAGCTACGCGCAGAAAAGTTTTGACCACATTTACTTATGATACTTCGCGATGCATGTTTTGCGGGCTTTGTGAAGATGCTTGTCCAACGGATTGTTTGGAACTGACGCAGGATTTTGAAATGGCGTACTACTCCAGAGAAGGAGCGATTTGGGATCGCAACCGGCTGGAAGTGGGGCCGACGCCCACGCGGTATGTCCGCTAACCTATTGAAATAAAGACAGTTAATAAAATTCCAGAAATAGGGCTTGACTAGAACCAATGTTTTGGCTTACTTGGTTGGTTAACCAACCAACTAAGGAGTTGGGAGAAAAATGCAAAAAACGCGAAAAAAAAGGGAGGCAAAAGGGACGCAAACCGGTCCGCGAGGAAGGGAGAAAGCGGACGCGGAGCGGAAGGTCCGGAAGCATTCGAATAACTCACTAGAGGCACTTATGGGAGCGGCGCTGGAGTTGTTCTGGGAAAAAGGATTTGGGGAAACGACTCTGGCGGAGGTGATTGCGCGCGCGAAGGTGCATCCCGGAAGCCTCTATCACTACTTCAAGACCAAAGAGGAGCTGTTGATCGGGGCGCTGGAGAGATTGTCGGAGATGCTCTACCCTGCCCTGCTGGCGCCGGCGTGGGAAAAAATTGAGGACCCGATTGAAAGGATATTTGCGCTGCTGGGGAGATACAGGCAAGCGATTTTGGCGACCAATTTTGCGTATGGATGTCCGGTAGGACGGCTGGCGGTGGAGATTTCTCCGGGGATGGTGGATGCGCACGGAAAGATTGCGGCGAATTTTGAGGGCTGGTCGCGGGCGGTGCGGGAGTGTCTGGTGGCGGCGGGAGACCGGTTGCCGAGTGGCACGGATTTGACGGCGCTTTCGAGGTTTGTGCTGACGGTGATGGAGGGCGGAGTGATGCAGGCGCGGTCGTATCGGAGCATCGAGCCGTTTGATCAGAGCGTGGCGCAGTTGCGGGAGTACATCGATCGGTTGATGAAGGAGGCGGTGGCGGAGGGGGGGAATTATTGGAAGTCGGGGTTGAAGAAATGATCATTGGTCAAGTTTCAAATATGAGACGTGGGGGAAAAAGACAAGGCAAAAGCTTTTACCGCAGAGGCGCCCTTCGACTCCGCTCCCTTCGGCTACGCTCAGGGCAGGCTCCGGGCGCAGAGGATGCACGGAGAATGTGTAGAGGATGGGTTCGGGTGGCAACCTAAAGTCGAGAGAGAAAGAGAGGGAGAGATGGGAACGACCAGCCCCAAATTAGTGGCAGTGGTGGTTGCAGCGTTGCTGCATTTTTTTCTGGGTGCGGCGTGGTTCACGGTATTTAAGGCGCCGTGGCTTGCGGGAACGGGAAAAACGATGGAGCAGTTGATGGGGTCAGGAATGCCGGCGTGGATGCCCTACGTGGTGACATTTATTGCGGATCTGGTGATGGCGTACGTGCTGGGATGGTTGATCCTGGCGTCGGGGAGTTCGGGCGTTTCGGGTGGACTGGTAATCGCGGGATTGGCATGGCTGGGATTTGTGGCGTCAGCCTTTGCGACTGAATACGTTTTTGAGGCACGGTCGCTGACATTCTTCGCGATCAATGCGGGATATCCGCTGGTGGGGATGATGATCATGGGAGTGGTGCTGGGGGCGTGGAAGAAATAACGGGGACGAAACCGAACTCAAACAGGTGAACAGATCATGACACGACGGACTCTTCTTGCAATCTCATCAATGGCGATAGTCGCGGCGGGATTGCTATTTGGGCAGGGAGCAAACTGCGAGGTGAAGTCGGCGTCGGTGGGGAAATTTAAGATTGAGCAGGAGTTGATTTTGGCGGCCACGCCGAATGAGGTGTTTGACGCGGCCACGGGGGACATTTCTCCGTGGTGGGACCACTCGTTTTCGGGGCATCCGAAGAAGCTTTTTATCGAGGCGAAGCCCGGCGGGGGATTCTGGGAAATATTCAATGACGCGGGGGAAGGCGTGAAACACGCGACCGTGATCTATGCGGAGCGCGGAAAGATGCTGCGATTTGAAGGGCCGCTGGGATTTTCGGGGACGGCGATGACGATGGTGACGACCTACACGCTGAACGCGGATCCGGCGGGGACGAAATTTCACCTGACGGTGGCGGCGACGGGAGACGTGGATGAGTCCACGGCGAAGATTGTGGATCAGGTGTGGCACCACTTTCTGGATGAGAGACTAAAGCCGTATATCGCTTCAGGAGATTACAAGAAGCATGCAGCGAGCGCGGGTGGAGATGATGGTCGGCGCCCGCCTACGCCCCAAGGAAACGGGGCTTCGGCGCGGTTCAGTCCGTTCACGATCACAGAGGTTGCGTGGCTGAGCGGGCGATGGACGGGGACGGCGGGAAGCGCGGTGACCGATGAGATGTGCACTGCTCCTTCGCATGGAGAGATGTCATGCATGTTTCGGGCGGTGGACGCGGGAAAAATCGAGGGACTGGAATTTATTACCTTGCGGGAAATTCCCGCGCCGGCGGGCGGGCGTGAGGGGATTGAAGAGCGGGTGCGGTTCTTTGGTCCGGATTTGAGCGCAAAGGAAGGCGACAACGGGATAACTCTGCGGATGGCGAGCGTATCGCCAACGGAGATCATTTTCGATAACGCAAAAACGGATGGATTCGTGAAACACATGACGATTAGTCGGCAGAGTGAGGATGAATTCTCGACGCACATCGAGGTTGTGGATGCGACGGGCAAGACGGGATCTATAGATGCGAAATGGAAGAGGGAGAAGTGAGAGGCGGAAGACAGGAGAAGACAACACTTGCAAGGAGTTAAGCCGTAAAGCCCCACCCTTTGCCTGCGGCAAAGGATGGGCCAGCCCGCGATTCATCAGCTGCTATCTGTTCAAATTAGGACAGACTCTTCGCTTTGAACTTGCTACAAGTCTTCCATGCTTTCACTGAGTTCGCTTGGGTCACGCGGCAATCTGAAGTGTCCCCGACAGGGCTTTAGTGCAAGGAGGCTCTATGTTGCGTCAGGGGGTTGAATCATTCGTACTTGCTTTTGTTGGCTCATCACTTATGTTCTTAGGACTCATAGTTCTGCCAATCGGTTTGTGTCAGAATTTTGTATCATCCGCCCGCAATTCCATAAGAAGTTTCCACAGCAGGGCTGCGGGCACGCCAAATCTGAGGGCCCTGCGGGAGCCGGCCAGACACGCCAGTCGCATTCGCAAGACATATTAGGGCGGACAGTGAAAACAGCGAAGGTTGCCCAGTTTGGCCTAAGGGTCAGAGGGTGACGCCCATGTATGCCATGGGAACCAATCATTTCCCGGCGGTGTATACGGCCTGGTTCGGCAGACAGATCGTTTTGCTGGTTGCCATCCATGACCAACAAGTCCCCATGCCGTGCAGAATCGTCAGCGAGTCCGCCACCGATGTGCGCGTGTCCCTGAAGCCTGGATGGGAAGTTGATTTCCCAAAGGAAATGATCTTGGCCGTCGTAGAGGAGGGCTTCGCGCTCGATCCCCACTGGAATTGATGCGGGCAGCCGGATTCTCAATCGTTACAAACTCAATTCGGGCGAAGGGGGAAATACAATGCGAGAAATGAATATTGAAACCAGGGGGGTTGATTCCGAAACTGAGACCCCCGATAGTGAAGTCGAATTCCGAGAGGATCAGGATCGGTCGGAGGGTGAAAATCCACCCCGCAAACCCCAGACGGGACGGCTCCCGGCGCGCGCGTCGCAGAGGAATGGGCTGGGTTGGTCGTAGTCGGTCCCATCAACCACAAAGGGCGAGAGTTTCCAAGCACGCAATTTACGGCGCGTGGTAAAGCCGAAGATCGTTTATCGGCGCGCCAGAATTCATATTCTTTCAAAGGAGGCAACAAGATGAAGCCAAGCACCAAGGATGAAATAGCGGGCAAGGTTCACGAAGTGAAGGGTAAAGTCAAGGAGAAGGCAGGACAAGTGATGAATAACCCCGAATTAGAAGCCGAAGGCCAGGACGAAAAGATAGGCGGAAAGGTTCAAAAGAAGATCGGTCAACTAGAAAAAGCCCTGGGAAAATAGTGTGACTGGCTCCATTGTATGCAAATCGAGCCATTTGACTTGGCACACGAACCAGACATATTAGTGATCAAAGGTGGGCAATTAAGGTTCTGTAATCCTGCAATTGAATTCCGCGATCTGAGTTGCGAAACGGCGAGTTATGCAGACTCTTAATGAGACGAGATTTCGTATGATCTACTCAGCGGGTTCTCCCCACATTGCCGACGTGAAACTGATTGATGTTATGTAGAACTCCAAAAACATTCAGAAGCCACAACACCACAACGATCACCACTACCGCGTTCAAGAGGGACTTGATCGTTCCCTGCATCGGAATATAACGATTGACCAACCAGAGCAGAACACCTACGACGATTAGAACAAGCGCTAACTGAACTAAAGGCATTTTGAAATCTCCTCACAATCTTCCTGTTTCAGCCACACGCCGACATCGTAGAGGGAGCGGAGACCGGAATCTGTTCAGTTCGGCACACGTGGGTGCACAAACTTCGGCTGTTTACAAAACCAAGAGAGCTTTCGTGGTAACTCTTATTGGCACGAGAAAATTACCAAGGCAGATTGCAAGTCACTCCATCGTGTGCCTTTGACCCGCGTATAGCCCTGGGGCAGCCGGCAGGAGGACTGGAATCAATGACTTCGCGCCGCGATGGTCTTTTCTTGATGTTTCATTTTGTAGAGGGCGCGATCCGCGGCCTGCATCAATGTTTCGATGGTCGTACCGTCTTCGGGATCGACCGCCATCCCAACGCTTACCGAAAGATGAGGTTCCTCATGATCGTTGGCCAGGTGTTCGCAGATCCGGTGTCCGACTTGGCCGGCATCTTTTGCCCCGGTCTCCGGCAGAACGATGGCAAACTCGTCGCCTCCATAGCGCACGGCCGTATCAATCGAACGGCAGGAAAAGCGGAAAATATCAGCCAGGCGGCAGAGCGCCCGATTTCCCGCCAGGTGGCCAAAGCGATCGTTGATTTGCTTCATTCCGTCCAAATCGAACACGAGCAGGGCGAAGGCGCGTCGTGTGCGGTCTGAACGTTTCATCTCGGACTCCAGCGCTTCGGTGAGGCGGCGGTAATTTCCCAAACCCGTCAGAGGGTCGGTTGCAGCCAGCTGGCGGAGATTGTCCTCCGACGCTCTTTGTGCGGTCATGTCCTCGGCGATGACCTGGCAACCCTCCGGCGCTCCGTCCTCGCTGCCCACTCGCAAGCCGCTGAGCCGGACCCTCATGGGCGCTCCATCTTTCCGCTTCCACTCAACTTCAATCAGGTTCACACGACCTGTTTGGCGGTAGGACTCAAACAATTGTGAACGTTCGAGCGGGTCGCGAATGATGTCGTTCGCGAGGTTTACGGCCATCAATTCGTCCTTTGAGGCATAGCCGAGCATAGTGACCATTGCCTCATTGACCTCGAGGAAGCGGCCCTCTGCATCAAAACGACAGATGCCGTATGCGGGATTTTCGATCAGAGCGCGATAATGCGCTTCCGAGTGACTCAACATTTCCTCGACGCGGACCTGTTCGCCTCGGAGGGCGGTTCGCTCCACGGCGATAGCCACTGCAAGCGGCAACCGGACCAGGCGAGTTTTGTCCACGCAATCGGACGCGCCTTTCCTCATGAATTCGTCGGCGATTTCCATGGTCAGAGGCTTGGTTACCAGGATGAACGGAATCTCCTGCACCTGTTCCTGTAAAAGGGCCAGCGCCTGCAATCCCGTCCAGTTGGGGACAACTCTGTCGGAAAGCACAACGTCGTAAGCATGTTCTTGGAGCTTTTCGGTGAACTCTTCGGGAGTCTGAACAAGGTCTGCGGCAATGGCAAATTGGGCTCGCTTCAGTTCCTGCAGGCACTGGTCCACGTCGGACAAGTGGTCGTCCACAATTAGTGTCCGGATGATTCGCCGCCGATGGGTGGCAAGACCCCGTTGACCATCCCACCGGTGGGCGCGGATTGTTTGCGTATTGGCCGGGTTCGTCATAATAAAACTCCTCCTGATTTTTAAAGATTGAAACAGTAGTTTTCCGCTCATGAGCGGGAACCACAATTGTTCTGCTATGCAACACCTTATTTCCGCGTCCTCACTCCGCGTGTTCAATACAAGACAGTCTTCAAGAATGTGTCCAATTGAAACACAGGCGGGGGCAATTTAGCCTTGAGGCGCTGGGAGCGCGTGAGAAGTGTCAACGTGAATCCACATGCCATTCCGTGCGTGGCGGAGGGCGGTTGGGCCACCTTTTCCCCTGCATTTCTAAAAATCGAAACGAACATGAGCGCATGATACCGCTGCGGTAGATAGCTGCGGAGTGATGGGACTGGGGTTGGGTGTGCGTCCATAAACAATGGCGCGGCCACCCGCGATTACTCGGCAGAGTGAGGATGGATTTTCGACGCATATCGAGGTTGTGGATGCGGCGGGCAAGATGGGATTTATTGACGCGAAGTGGAAGAGGGTGAAATGAGAAGGGGGGTACGAATAGACGTGGCCTGCTCAGTGAAAAGTTATAACGAAAAACCCCACGTTCCCGCCCTCAGGATCGGCGGGGGACGAACATAGGGCACCCAGAACCAAAGTCTAATTCAAAAACTTACTAAAACTGCCGGCACCCGCCACCGGAAATCAAAGTCCGATTCAGAAGTGAGACTTGAGCGCGGCCGCCCGCCGTCTAGTGTTTTCTCTAAGTCATAGTCTCTAAAGGGGGGAGATATATACCCGCTGCCCCCGCCTCCATAAATCACACTTAATGATTATTGTATTCGGCAATCAGGCAGCTTGAAATCGGCGTGCATGCACTGACTTACTGCAGTTTCGCGTACTCCGCTTTGGCCTTCTTCAGGATGGGGATATCAGGGTCGGCGTCTTTCCAAAGGGCGAGGAACTCCTTATATTCCGCGCGGGCCTTGGCAGTGTCGCCCGATAGTGTGTAGGCGCGTCCGAGTCCGAGATGCGCAAGCGCGCCGATCGGCTCGTTCCCGACCACGCCTGCATGGTCGAGTATCTTCTGAAACTCGGTAACCGCTGCGGCGCCCTGCTTAGCTGCCAAGTCCGCTTCGCCACGCAAGTAAATGGAATAGAGGGCGAAGGTAAAAGCGGTGTTGGTCTCGCCCAATTCGTAAGGAGCAGACGCGGCCAGAGCATCGAGAGCGCGCTTACCGTCGCCGCTGCGAAGTGCGATGGCGGCGTGAATCATCGGCAAGTAATCGTACTTGACGACCGTGTCTTCGCTGAAACGTTTGGCGAGATCCGCGGCTAGCCGCTCGGCCTGTGTGGATTCGCCTGCCAGGCCGAGTGCAATGGCTGAGAAGGCTTCGACATTTCTGCCCTTGGCTTGCGCGATTGCGAGTTGCGCCTCTTGCTTCGCGAGGTCCATGTTGCCGGCTAATGCTTCGCGGATCGAGGCGTGCGCCTGATACTCGGCCGCCGCTTCTTTTTCATCGATTCGTTGAGCAGAACCGGATGCTCTGCGCGTGAGTTCCCGGCTCTTGGCGAACTCGCCTTGGTACGCTGCGGTTTCGGATTCGAGGAAAAACATCTGATCCTCAACTCCTGTTTTCCCCGCGGCATCGGCGACCTGCTGCTCCATCCCGGCATTGTCGTGCAAAAGGAAATCCACGTTGTAAAGAATCAGAGGAAGCCAAGGCGAGTCGATCTTGTGGGCCCGCGACTCCTGCACTGTGGCTTTGGCCTGATCGAGTTGGTCGATCCACTGGTAGCTGTAGGCCAGATTCACGTAGTTATTTCCACTGACGGGGTTGATCTGCTTGGCCTGCAGCGCCGCGGCATTACCTTTCTCGTATCCTCCCATGAAAGTATAAACGAGCCACAGAAAAACCTGCGGATCCTCGTCACGAGGGTAGGTTTGCGACCATAACTGATACGAGGTGCGGGCCGCCTCAAGATTACCGGTGACGACAAGTTCGTAGAATGCGGAGATGCCAAGCTTTTCGCTCTCGCTCGTCCGATCCCGCAATTCGTAGGCCTTGCGAGTGTTCTCGGCACTGCGGTCCTGTTCGCTGATCGGCTGATAGCTCTGGCCTAATCGCAAATACGCCATGGCGAAATTCGGATCTAGGGTGACCGCCCTTTGGAATAACGGTATCGCGGCGGCATAATCGTTCGTAACGTCGTACGCTTGCATGCCGAGGGCATATGCTTGCAGCGCTTCGAGCGATGGCGTGGTGACGTTCTCGGGCAGCGCGTCATATTTCTGCACTGAGGCGAGCGATTCGCCGAGCTTCGCCCGCAGATTGATCGCCGCGTCACCGAGTGCTTTAAGAACTTGCTCCTTCCCGTTGGCTGTCACTTGCTCGTTGGATAGAAGATCGCCGCTTCGGCAATTCACCGCCCGCAAGCCCAAAACGTACTCGTTACCCAGACCGGAGATGGAGCCCTCGATCGTCGCAGCGCTGTCGGTGCGCTGACAAACATCGCGGGCGACGTCTGGCGTGAGGCGCGCGTCTTTTGCCTTGGCCATGAGGGTGAGTGTTTGCGCGATGCGCTCGTCGGAAACCAAACTGATGAAGGGCGACTGTTCGAGTTGGGCGGCGAGTCCCTGCCGCAGGGCGCCATCGAATACGGGATCGCCTGTCGTGTTGGCGAAGTCGGCCAGGACGATGGTGTCTTTGCTTGTGAGTTTGGGAGCGCCCCGAAAAACGAAAAAGTAGCCTGCACTCGCCAGCGCAAGAATAAGGAGCGCAGCGCCACCAGCGGTCCATAACCATCGCTTGCTCTGTGAGTGCGCCGGTGTTTCGCTCACGCCCAGAAGTTTTCGCGAGTCGCTGTCTCGCTTCAGCCGTTGCAGGTCGGACCGCATTTCCGCCGCGCTCTGGTAGCGCAGAGCGCGATCCTTTTCCAACGCCTTGTCGATAATGCGCTCGAGCTCAGGCGGCAAATCCGGATTGAGACGCACGGCCGGAGTCGGGGTTGCATCCATGATGGCTTTCAAAATAACGGCGGAACTTTCGCCGCGGAAAGGCAGCACGCCCGTTGCTGCTTCGTACAGCACCGCGCCAAAAGAAAATAGGTCGCTACGACCGTCCAGTTCTTTTGCGCGCGCTTGCTCGGGCGACATGTAAGCGATCGTACCCATGGTCGAGCCGGGGCTGGTCAGATGTTGCTCGTCCAGTGTGCGTGTCTGCGTCGCCTCGTTAGACGCAGTCGCAGCTTCGAATTTCGCCAGTCCAAAGTCTAGAATCTTGGCGTGACCTCGCTCGGTCACAAATATATTCGCAGGCTTGATATCGCGGTGAACGATCCCTTTTGAATGCGCAGCGTCCAAGGCATCCGCGATCTCAATCCCAAGGGCGAGGAGTGCTTCCCTTTCCAGCGGACGTCCGGCCATAAACTCCTTGAGCGTCATGCCCTCCAGGTACTCCATCGCGATATAGGATTGCTCGCCAGCATTGCCGATGTCGAAAATCACGCAAATGTTAGGGTGATTCAGTGCGGAGGCAGCTTGAGCTTCGCGTTGAAAGCGGGCCAGTGCCTGAGGGTCCTTGCCTACCTTATCGGGCAGAAATTTCAGCGCAACGAATCGATGGAGCCGCGTGTCCTCAGCCTTATACACGACGCCCATCCCGCCGCTGCCAATTTTTTCGGCAATGCGGTAGTGGGAAATTGTCTGGCCAATTAGAGAAGAAGCGTCAGGCATTACCGCGCGATTCTAGGCTTCACCATCGGACGAAGCAACACTATTGCGAAGTGAGATCACTGAACTGCACGAAATGCGTTTCAGGATTTTGCGGCTTCCGATAGCCGATTGCATTTCATATCCGATGAATGATATCTGAGTTGGCTACACAAACAAAGGCGCGACCACCCGCCCCCGGCTCACTGCAAAATCAAGCCGGAAAAAACAAAGCTTGACGGTTTGGTCCACATGGGCTAACATGTCGGCATGCGACATGTCGCACAACGACCTGCCATCGAGCATCCCAAGCCGCTGACCGAGCCCGTTCTCCTGATCCTGATGAGCCTGGCGGCCCAACCGCGCCACGGCTACGCGTTGATCAAAGACATCGAGGCTCTAAGCCGCCACCGAGTGCGCTTGAGCACGGGCACGCTCTATGGCGCGCTCCGCCGGCTGCTGGACGATGGTTGGATTGAACGGTTCGAGCAGGAAGATAGGTCAAGGGACAAACAGGCATACCGGCTGAGCAGCGAAGGCCGCCGTCAGCTCAAGCTTGAGCTGAATCGCTTTAGAGAACTCAGCCGTGCGGGGTACGCACGACTGCGCGTGGGCGAGGCGTAGAGATATGGGTGCAATCTTCCGAGCGCTGCTTTATCTATACCCGCGACGGCACCGAGAGTTGCTGGGCGCCGAAATGCAAACTGTTTTCGAGCAAGGCGCACGGGAACACCGGCTGCTGGGACCATTTCAATATGTGCGTTTCGTTTTGCTGGAGGTGGGTGGCCTGGTTTTACACGCGGCCATCGCTCAGTTCGCTAATGCTACCCACAGGGGCTACTTGGAAAGCCAGGTCCACGGCAATTTGGCCCCACCACAGGATCTACCTGAGGAGGTGATTGAGGCGCAGAATCGCGTTGCGGTCAACCTCAATCAGCTTTTGATGGCCATCTCTCACCATCAGTTTGTTCAGGCACGTTTTTACAAGAACGAGGAGCGTAAGGCACGCGAGAACCTGCGCCAGATGCAGGAGAAGTATGGCATCGGGGGCCCTCAACTTCTGCGTTGATGGCGAATCGTGCGGCGAGTGGAGGACTCTTCGCCTATATTGCTAAAAATTTAAGCGAATGCGGGCGTGTGATACCACTGCAGGCCTTCAGTCGGGAGCAATCCGAGGCGAAGAAGACGGCGGGCTGCGCCGCCCGCCGAGAGAGAAGAGAAACGGGAGGGCGACGATCCAAAGTCAAGAGCCCACCCCCTTCCCGCAGCGAGAAAAGGATGTGCCACGCACAAAGGCTGAGTCACCCGTCCGATAGGGGGTCAGTTTGAAAGGCGAAGCGACCGATGGTGTCCACGGACGGTTTCAACCATCAAGCCGAGCAGAGCATACGTAGCAGCATTGGTAACGGCAACCCAGGTAAGGCCAAGGGGGGAAGCCGGATTTACATACGAGACAACCGCAGCGGCTGGCTGAGTTAACTGGGCGAGAGTATGTGCAATCGGTCCGACTGGAATGCCCTTGTTTGCAGTTGCAAAATAAAATCCCCACCCGAAGGAAACAAGAAAGCCTGCACTCGCCCAGGCAGCGATTCGGATCAAGGCGCTTCTCATGGCTATCGCCTCCGCGTGTTGCTGCTATCAGTATACCGCTTTGGCGAAGCAGACTGACCTACGAGCTGAGAAGCTATCTCTTTGCTTCGCCCTTTACCAGCGGCAGGTCTTTTGAGCTCCACTCCTGGAAAGAACCGTCATACATGGCCGCGTCATAGCCAAGATATTTAGCGAGGAAGTAGCCGTGCGACGCCTGGAGGCCAACTTCGCAGTAAGTGATGATTTTCTTTCCCGGCACGATGCCGCGCGAGGCATAGATGGCGCGGAGCTTTTCCGGCGATAGGAAGACGGGATTTTCTTCGCTGACGAGCGTGTCCTGCCAATAGACATTGCTGGCGCCGCCCAGATGGCCGGAGCTGTAGCGGCGGGCAGGACGCGCGTCGATTAACTGTTCCGGCTCTTCGCCGGGCTTGGCGTCAACGTCGTTTTTCACCTGGTCGAGCAGCGCGCGGAAGTTTTCGTGGATGTGAGGGGTGAAGGTCGCCGGAGAGAATGTGGGCGTCTCGCCGGAAACCGAACGATCCTCGGCCAGCCACTGCTCAATGCCTCCATCGAGGAGCGCCGCTTTGTCACCGTGGCCCAGGAAATCTAGCGTGAAGTAGGCGCGCGCGGCGTCGGGAAACCAGTTGGTGGCATAGATGACCACACGAGTGTTGTCGCCGACGCCCAGCTCGCTGAAAGTTTTCTGCAACTGATCCACACTGGGTAATTCGACGCTGATCGGGCCGTTGTCGGTGGAGATCTTTTTCATTGAGAGGTAACGCGCGCCGGGGATGTGGCCGCGCTTGTAGTCACTGAGGTTGTCGGCAAGATGCAAGAGGACGACGTTGGGATCCTTGAGATGGTCGGCCAGCCACTTGGTGCTGACCAGCATTTCTGAGTGAACGCCATCGGAATTCACGGGCTTCACGGGCGCGGTTTCCTGAGCGTGTGGAAATGCGGCGCTGGCTGCGAAAGCGAAAATGACGAGGGCCGCGCGAACGAGAGTCTTTTTCATTTGTGATCCTTCTTGGGAAGACAATTTGTGGTATTGCCTTCTATATAGACGCTTGGAACGGCCTTTTGTGGCAATTTGGTTTTCTTCTGTTGGGATTGGGGCGATGATGCCACTGCGGCAGATAACTGCGGAGTGGTTGGGCCGGGCCTGCGTGTGGGTTGACAAATAATGGCACGGCCACGCGCCTAAACGTGCATGGGCTCTGAGCGTTTGAGGGTCGGAAGGGATTTGATGGAATTGCCAGCTTTCTCCCGGGCGAGGCGAAGTTCATAGAGACTCTGGAGATTTAGCCAAAATTGCGCGCTGGTTCCAAAGAAATGAGCGAGGCGCAAGGCTGTATCGCCCGTAATTGCGCGCGTACCGTTCAGGATTTGCGTTATGCGATTGGTTGGCACGCGGATTTTTCGAGCGAGTTCGGCCGCGCTCATTTTCAGCGCTTTCAGTTCTTCCGCGAGGTGTTCTCCCGGATGAATAGCAGCAATCGGCATGGCAACACTCCTAGTGATAGTCGACAATTTCGACATTTGACGGCCCCGGAGATCCGCGGAGCCACTCGAAACAAATACGCCACTGATCATTAATGCGAATGCTGTACTGGCCTCTGCGGTCACCCACCAACGCTTCAAAATGATTGCCGGGCAATGCAGCAAGGTCTTTTAGCGAAGTGGCCGACTCCAGACGGTCGAGCTTGAGGCGCGCGGAGCGGTCAAATCCGGAGAACGCCCTGACCCGCTTCCCGGCGGCGAAGTCTCTTGTCCGCCCGTCCCGAGAGCTGACGATCATTGTTAAAAGGTATCACAAAATATGCGTTACGTCAAGCGTAACGACACTCTTACAAATCAAAAGGTGCTGCATCCGCTGGAGAAACCAATCACGACTCGAACCCGTTTACGCCGAAGGGTGTGGCATCGGTCAACTTCTATTGCGCCGAACAAAAGTCAAGAGTAAAGTAATGAATCGATAGATTAGCTCCAGGCACTTGGGGGTAGAAACGTGAGAATATTTGCAACGCTCTGTTGCCTACTACTTGCAGCCGCAACGTTTGGGCAGGATACAAAGCCAAAGAAGGAATACGTTCCGGATTCGGACACGGCTGTAAAGGTTGCAGAAGCGGTGTTGGCTCCGATCTACGGTCAGGCCAAGGTTGAGTCCCAAGAACCCTTTACGGCAAAATTGAAAGATGATGTGTGGACTGTCTCCGGCACTTTACTCTGCGCAAGTGACCAGAACGACAGACGCAGATTATCCCCTTCTTGCAGTGGGATCCTGGAAGTCCTGATTTCCAAGAAAGATGCCCACGTTCTGGATATGTTTCCCCGCAAATAAATTCAAGCGTATCCCGCCATTACCCGAGAGCTCTCGCCATCTTTCTCAGTTTTTCAAATCCACAATCGCCGAAGGAACTCAGCGGCCAAACACAGAGTAGAAAACGGGGCGCGTCTCTCTTCCTGGCTTCGCGGCGGGCGGGGCGTTTTCACTTTGGGCGTCATCTGGTTGCCGGGTGTATTCGGTCGTGGAGGACTGCTGACGCGATGCTTCCCAACGCGACGCTTCGGCAGTCAGATGGGATGAAATTTGGCCGGCGACTCGCTGCAACGTTTCCAGAGAATCGGCCACACGTCCGAAGTAAATGGATAATTCGTCGCGCGGGACGCTGTGCGCCCGAGCAACTCGCCTGCCGCGGAGGTATCCCCATAAAAAGAAAAAGAGCGCGAACAGGAATATGGCCGCAGCAAGATAGAGCCCGAAATAGTGGATTGTGAAGCTATGACCAGCTAAGGAAATAACCTTGTCCGAGAGCATGTGATCCTCCCGGCTGGGCGTCAATGGATCTAGTCTACCAAATTTGATGCGGAGGTGTCGTTAGAGGTTGCGGCTGACTGACCGGATGGCCGCTACATGGAAGAGGGAGAATTGGGATGAAATAAGGCATCATCCGCCCTCTTACACTTACTTCAAGGGGTGCGGTAGCCTGGTGCAACGTTTGAGCGAACCCCGATTTAACGCTGTGCCATCCGCCATTCCTCGACTGTCCATACCATCTTCCACGCCGTGGCCTACAGTCCTCAGCGTATAGACCGAGTTGAAAAGAGGAGGTAGGAATTGGCGCGGGAGGGAGAAGACTGTTATGAGGAGAGCTCTAAAGCTTGCGACAATTTTTGCCTTCGCC
>Ga0070733_10001926_pt1 | contig 15182 bp, 17 predicted proteins | sample Coa_R1_9_FD_66450 | JGI IMG/M metagenome (GOLD analysis project Ga0070733, IMG submission 66450) | Surface soil microbial communities from Centralia Pennsylvania, which are recovering from an underground coalmine fire - Coalmine... | ecosystem: Environmental > Terrestrial > Soil > Unclassified ... | reverse complement strand
TCGCGGCCCTCGGATAAGCTTCCATGCTCCGCATGGTCTCCCATCCTCACCGCCCGCAAAGCGGACATATCATGTGCTATCTCAACCGGACATATCATGTGCTACCGACAGGTGTCCGCCCCGCAAGCTTGTTCGGCCAAACGATGCGTGGTAAACTCTGCGGCGCGTATTTTGCTGGAGGAACCAATGAAGCGCAGCTCTTGGAGTATTCGCATCGTGTTGAGCGCGGCCGTGGTGGTTTTATCAGCGGCGCCGCTCCTTTCTCAGACCGACGCCTCAACCCTGGATGAGGCAGTCACGTATCAGATCAATCCCACGCACACGGGAGCAATCCAGACGAAGAATTTGGCGCCGCCTCTGGCAATCCGCTGGTCTGTGAACCTGCATGCGACGGTGGGATACGCGCTGATCGCTGAAGGGAAGGTTTTCGTTCTGGCCGGCGATTCCAATGCCGGAACGGTGAATCTCTACGGACTCGACGGATCAACTGGCGCGACGCTATGGGGGCCAATTCCGATTCCAGAAGGCGCATATTGGTGGGCTGCGGCGGCGTACGACAATGGCACTATCTTCGTGGTTCCGGACGCAGTTCAGAGTTTTAATGCGGGCGCAATCTATGCCTTCAACGCGAGCACTGGAACTCCGCTTTGGACAGCCGTTCTACCCGGACAATACTTGTACAATTCCGCGCCCACCGCACTTGGTGGCGGAGTCTTCACCGGAGGAGCGGGCGGAGGCGGAACCGTTTATGCGGTTCGGGAAAGCGATGGGAGCGTGGCGTGGACAGCTTCTGTGGCGAATGGAAACGACTCGTCTCCCATCGTCACCGCGACTGGTGTTTACGTTTCGTATGTATGTCCGCAGGTCTACCGCTTTAATCCGCGCACCGGCGCGCTGATCTGGAACAACAATCCGGGATGCGATGGGGGAGGGGGATCTACGCCCAGCCTATATAACGGCTCTCTTTATGTTCTGGACAGCTTGATCGAGGCCAATTACAACGGACTGATCCTGAACGCTGCGACGGGCGCGACCACCGGATACTTCAATAGCCAGGCGACGCCAGCTTTCTATAAAGGGATTGGCATCTACGTGGAAGGCAATCTGGTTACAGCTTTCAACGCTCAAACGAGTGCCACGCTTTGGACCGCCACACCGACCAGCGGTGATGCTTATGCCAGCCCGGCCATCATCGTGAACGGAGTGGTATATGTGGGCACAAGTGAGGGAAACCTGTTGGGGTACGCTGTGAATAGTGGGCAAATGGTAGAGCAAATCAACGTGGGGGCGGGAATTGCCGCTTTCGACTATGGCAACTACACGAATCCCTTACCGGGGCTTTCCGCGGCCGAAGGCTTACTCGTGGTTCCGGCTGGCGACCTGGTGGTTGCGCTCGATAAGATCCACTAGATTGGTCACTTCGCGATCGGGGTTTGGCGCAGGCCCGGAGTGAGGATGGTCAGTTCGCCGACCCGCTCCCGCTTGACGGTACCGGCGAGGTGGGCATGATCCATCATCCAAATCTCGGGAATGATTTCACCGACGAGTTGGCCGTGGCAAAAAAGTCGCACCACCGAACTCTCAGAGACCACAATCCCCACGGCCTTGGTGACAGCGCTCATATTGGCGGCGGCAATGTGCCGGCTGCCGAGTCCGAGCGGCACGTCCGCTTGCGCGGCCACCGCATCAAGGTAGCGGCACGCGGAAAGGACAGTTCCCTCGCGACTCACGACGAACCCACCGTCCAATTGCGCCAATTCCTTAATCGTACCCCGGAGATTGGGATTGGTGATGTGGAGTGACGACTCGGGATGCCCGGACAAAGGATCCAAAATTAAAGATCGGGATCTTGCGAGCACGGCATTCTCATCCCCGAGTGTAAATATCGTGCCAACGCGTCTTCCCTCGCGACCTTCGCGAGCGATTTCGACTGCGAGCCCAATCAAGGACTCGAGAACGTCAGGATCATATTCGGTTACTTGGCAGAGAATGCTCTCAAACATCCATCAAACTCCATCTGTTCAGGCAGATGCCACCTGCTACGGGTAGATGCACCCTGTTTTGGATGAAGGTATGACCAAGAAGATTCAATGAAGGCCCAAGAATTCTGCTGCTTGCCGCGATGCCTGGTTCCGGAGCCTAACCCTCGGGACACCGGTCAAGGATGACGAGCTACATGGGAAAAGGGAGGCCGTAATTCCTTGGGTTTCCCCCTGCGAGACTCTCTGAGCGGCTCAAAGCCGGTGGTTTTGGAGATCGCATCGGCCCAGCGAAGGGAAGTTCGGAGGCAACCGGCGATTATCTCTTGCCATCGAAGTCAGCGAAAAAGATTAACCCTCCAGCAGGAGCCAATCCCGATGTTTAAGTCCTTCATGATCCCTTGCCTCGGCGCGGCATTGAGCGCAGCGTGCGCTTTCGCGCAAGTTTCTCCTTCAACCGGTTCACAGTCCGATCTACCCAGCAGCGCCCCAGTGGCTTACGTTTATGTGGCCAGCTCTCCCGGAAACGGAGAACCGGACGTTATTGTCGGATATTCTGCGAGCTCGAGCGGCGCGCTCACGCCCATCCCTGGATCGCCCTTCCCGCAGAACGTCAGTTCCATGGCGGTGAACGGGAAATACCTCATGGGTGTGAACAATTCTGGCACTCCGAGCATTGACACTTTACAGATCGGATCGAACGGGGCATTGACCTACGTAACCTCAACCCCGTGCGCTCAGACCAGTAGCGGGTGCCTGACCGCATTCAACTTGTTCTTTGACCACACCGGCAGCGATCTTTACGTAATGTTGTACGACGAAAATACCAATGACGATACGGAATCTTTTGCCGTGGACAAATCTTCCGGAACCCTCAACTACCTGGGTGACTCCGTCACCGGGGCGTTTCCAGGCGACTACACGGGCACATTTTTTATCGGGAATAACGTCTATGCATATTCGACCGATCAATCCGGATGCATGTACCCCGGCATTTACGGGTTTCAGCGGGAGAGCAGCGGTTTTCTCAACCTCATCAACACTAAATTCAACGTGCCGAAGCCTCCCCCGGGAGTGAACATCTATTATCCGGACCTCCTGGTGGCCGATCCCAATAACAATCTTGCGTTTCTCGAGCAGCCCACTAACGCGCCGGAATGTGCCTCTGGGCCTTTGCAGATCGCCGTTTACACCGCCGACACGAATGGGAACATCCACACGAACAGCACCTATAAGGATATGCCGGCGACCTTGATCCAAAACCCTTTTGATATGAAGATGTCGCCTTCGGGCCAAGTGCTCGCCGTGGCCGGTCAAGAGGGTCTGCAGCTCTTCCATTTCAACGGTGCAAATCCCGTGACCCATTACACGGGCTTGCTCACAACAGATCCGATCACGCGGATGTTTTGGGACAACAGCAACCATCTCTACGCCATCAGCAGTGCCGGCAAACTGTATGTAGGTACCGTTACTCCGACGAAGATCACAATGGCTCCGGGATCGCCATACTTGGTCACGAGTCCTCAGTATGTGATCGTCCAACCGTTGACGCAGTGAGGCAGTTGGACCCATAGCTGTGAAAGCGAGCTGGGACAGGGGCGCCTCCGGGTCGAAGGGCCGCGTCAAGGTTCCTTGAGTTTCTTGTGGCGCCCGGTGATTGGACCGCCTGGTTCGATGCAAGCGTCTTCGTGCTTCTAGCGCTCGAGAGGTGGGGCGACGGTTTCTGGGAAGGACCATCGTGCCCACCCATTGGAAACCGCGAAGGGGAACCATAGTTCCGCAGTTACTGCGACCAAGGTCCACCGACTAACGGCACATTCCGCGATCCCGAATTCCTCTAAACTATCCTCAGGATGCGCACTTTTTCCATGTTGCTATTGGTTGCGGCCCTCGCCGCTGGAGGATGGCTGGCGTGGGCCTGGTATTCGCCGGTGACGCCGGCGGGGCAGACGTTCGTCCTTCTGCATCCCGGGTACTCCACCCGCCGCATCGCTGCCGAACTCAAAGGTGCCGGGGTGATCCGCAGTACCACCGCTTTCATTCTCTGGCATCGCTTGCATCAGAAGCACTCGCTCAAGGCGGGCGAATATTTATTCGAAAGAACTGCCACTTCCGTCGACATCCACGAACGCCTGGTGCGTGGCGATGTTTTCGTGCACACCGTGGTCATCCCCGAGGGCTTCAACATGTTTGAGATCGCGCAAGCGGTTCAGAATGCCGGTCTGGGGCCGAGTGAGGATTTCCTGCACATCGCTGAGTCACAGACGAGGCTCGTGGCCGATCTTGCTCCGGATGCCAAGACCCTCGAGGGCTATCTGTTCCCCAACACCTATGAATTCACGCGCACCCAGACTATGGAAGAGATGGTGGCGGCGATGGTCAAACAATTTCGTCAAGTGGCGCGCGAAATCGGCCTAACCAGTGACGTGCAGAAGACGGTGACGCTGGCTTCCATCATCGAAAAAGAAACGGCTGCGCCGGAAGAACGTCCGCTGGTGGCCGGGGTTTACAACAACCGGCTGGCGAAGAATATTCCGCTCCAGGCTGACCCCAGCGTCATCTACGCGGAGCTGTTGCAAGGGGCCTACAGTGGCGCATTGCACCATGAGGACATGCAGTTTCGCTCTGCCTATAATACCTACATCCATGCCGGACTGCCGCCGGGGCCGATCGGCAATCCCGGGAGAAATTCGCTTGAAGCGGCCATGCATCCCGCCGGTACGCCGTACCTTTACTTTGTGAGCGATGGAAACGGGCATCACCGTTTCGCCGGCACCCTGGAAGAACATAACCGCAACGTGGCGGAATATCGGAAAGCGGTCGCCCGGCGGTGAGGGCGGTGTCCGGAGTAAAACCTTAACCACAGAGGGCACAGAGGATCACGGGGCCTTGCTTCGCCGGGTCTTGCCATAAATATGGTAGTGAAGCCATAAATATGGTAGGATTGAGATCGCATGAGAACAACTGTAGACATTCCTGATCCCATTTACCGGCAACTGAAGTCGAGAGCCGCTCTGCAGGGGCGCTCCGTCAAAGAGTTGATCCTCCAGGGCGTGGAGGCGGAGTTGGGCATCGAAACGGGGGGGCAGCGCAAGGGTAGAATCTCACTGCCATTGATCAAGTCGAGGCATCCAGGCCGACTACGGCTGAGCAACAAAACCATCAATGAGATCCTTCTGCCCTGACATTAACGTGTGGATTGCGCTGGCCTACGAAGGTCATGAGCGCCATCGCATTGCCGCTGTCTGGTTCGCAGGCCTCAATGGGGACATCGCGTATTTTTGTCGCCAAACCCAGTTGGGGTTTTTGAGATTGCTCACCCATCCCAGCGTGATGCGCGGCGATGTGAGAAGTCAGGCGGAGGCATGGCAGGCGTACGACCTTTTCCGCACCGATCAGCGAGTGTCATTTCGAGAGGAAGAGGATGCCGCGCAACTAGAGTCAGTTCTGCGCAGACTGACCACTACACAACGCTCCTCCTCGAAGCAGTGGCCGGACGCGTATCTGGCCGCCTTCGCCCGGTCGGCGGAGTTGACATTAGTCACTTTCGACCGCGGATTACGCAGCCTGTCGGGGAACAACAGCGTGTTCCTTTCCTGACGCACGAGTATGGCGGAAGGAGGGGAAACCAGAATCACTTGCTTCCCAATCGCTTATACTCATCTAACCCTTAGGAGCATCCACCGTCTTTCGAAATGTTTTGTGCCTATCGACATCGCGCGGTTGTGTTCCTTCTGCTTTTGCTGATTGAACTCCCGCTCACGGGCTGTTTGTTTCGCTCGCGCAAAGTCCAGGCTCCGCTCGGGGCCGGTCCGCTGAAGACCGCGACCCAGCAGGAGTTGATCGAATCGATCAATACCCAGGCTTCGAGAATTCAGACGGTTCAGGCCACGGTGGACATCGATACTTCTGTGGGCGGAGCAAGAAAGGGCAAGATCACCGATTACCAGCAGATTCGGGGATATGTGGTGGTGCGCAAACCTTCCATGCTGCGCATGGTCGGACTCATGCCCGTGGTCCGGACAACGGCATTCGACATGGTAAGCGATGGCCAGAACTTCAAGCTCTCTATCCCGCCGAAGAACCGTTTCATAGTGGGGCGGAATGACGTGGAGACTCATAGCCTGACCCAGCCGCTGGAGAATCTGCGTCCGCGCCACATTTACAATGCGCTGCTGATCCGCGAAATTGCGCAAAACGAAATTGCGGTTATGGAGACGGAAACCGAAACCGTGGTGGATGCCAAGGGACACAAGCGGGAGCAGCCGGAATACGTCGTCGATGTCATCCACCAGGAGGGCCAGGGCTGGGTACTCTCGCGTAAGATCGTCTTCAACCGCACCGACCTGCTGCCGCACCGCCAAATTTTGTATGACGATCAGGGAGACATTGCCACGGACGCGATCTATGAGGACTACAGGAACCAGGATGGCGTAAGCTTTCCGTGGCAGATTGAAATCTCGCGCCCCAAGGAAGAGTACGACATCACGCTGACGCTGGTGAAACTGGAACTGAATCGTCCGCTTGGGGATGACAAGTTCGCGCTGGAGCAGCCGCCCGGCGCGGAAGTGATTCGCCTGGATAAGCCGGGCACCGGACCGGCGGCAGGCCCGCAGAATAAGTAAGAGATCAAGGTTGACCGGCCAACCAACGACGAACGACTGGACTCATGATGAATAAAATGATTGTCGCCAATCTGGCGCACCGTCCCATGCGATCCGTGATCAGCATTGTGGCCATCGCACTGGAAGTCACGCTGATCCTGCTGATCGTGGGCCTCTGCCTGGGGCTGCTGAGTGATTCGCGGCAGCGGCAAGCGGGCATCGGCGCCGACGTGGTGGTGATGCCGCCGGGGTCGTCGTTTATTGTCGGACTGACCGGTTCACCCATGTCGATCAAGGTGGGCAATCTGCTGGCGAAGATTCCGCATGTAGTCACGGTCGCCCCGGTGGTCCAAAGTGTCTCTACACAGGGGGCGATTGAGGTGATCGCGGGCATCGATTCGGAGAGTTATCAGAGGCTGTCGGGACCGTTTCGCTACCTGCAGGGCGGACCGTTCCAGAGCCCCAGCGACTGCCTGGTGGATGAGATTTTTGCCCGTTCTCACCACGTGAAGGCGGGCGACACGATCGAAATCCTTAACAATAAGTTTCGTGTGGCCGGGGTGGTCGAACCGGGCAAGGGGGCGCGAAAGTTTCTGGAGATCGGCGTGATGCAGGATTTGATCGGGGCGCAGGGGAAAGCCACGCTCTTTTATTTGAAACTCGACAATCCAGCGAATGCCGACCAGGTGGTGGAGGACATTAAGAGTGCGGGCATGGAACGCTACGTTGTGACCTCGATGGCCTACTATCTTTCCATGATGACCACCAGCAACTATCCCGGCGTCTCCAAGTTTATTGATTTCGTGATTGCGATTTCGGTGATCATCGGTTTCATTGTGATCTTTCAGGCGATGTACACGGCAGTGATGGAGCGGACGCGCGAAATCGGAATACTGAAATCGCTGGGAGCGTCGAAGTTTTACATCGTGAACGTGATCCTGCGGGAGACCGTGCTGTTGGCGATCGGAGGCATTATCGTAGGGATTGTTTTCAGCCTTGCCGTCCGCACCGCGATCGATCACCGGTCCACGTTGCGGGTGATCGTGACCGGAGGCTGGATCCTGAAGGCGGCGGCGATTGCCATTGTGGGGGCGATTCTAGGGGCGCTGTACCCGGCCTACAAAGCGGCGCAGAAAGACCCGATTGACGCGCTGGCGTATGAATAAGCCGGGCCGGGTGGTGACGGCCTGGTCTGCAGGTCCACCCGTAACCACGGTTTCGTTGACAATTCCAGCCGCGGTACGCTATCTTTAAGTCTTTAGCAGTCCTGCGGTTGCCCGCCTGCTGACCCTGCGCGTTCAGCGCTTGCTAGGTTACTGAGCGGTTTTCATTTTGTTTTTTTAATTTTCTGGAGATTGTCATGTCTACCTATTTCCCCAAAGCGGGGGAAATTGTGCGCAAGTGGTACGTCGTCGATGCTTCCGGGCAAACGCTCGGACGGCTGGCGTCGCATGTCGCCCGCATTTTGATGGGCAAGGAAAACCCGAGATACACCCCGTTTATCGACACTGGCGATCACGTAGTGGTGATCAATGCCGAAAAAGTGAAGACTACGGGGATGAAGTCCGAACAGAAGGTGTATCAGCATTACACCGGCTATCCGGGCGGCCTGCGCACCGAAGAGTTTAATAAGCGGATGGCGCGCAAGCCGGAATTGATTGTCGAGCAGGCGGTGCTGCGCATGCTCCCCAAGTCGAAACTGGGGAAGCAGATGATCAGCAAGCTCAATGTGTACCGCGGCGAGAAGCATCCGCACCAGGCGCAAAAGCCGGAAGCCCGGGTGCTGGAAGTAAGAGCGTAGTTCAAATTTTGGAAAGGTGCACCGCCCTGGCTGAATGCCACGGCTGAGTGCTGAGAGCTAAATGGCAGAGCTAGTTCAATATTACGGTACCGGACGCCGCAAGCGGGCCATCGCGCGCGTTTACTTGCGCCCTGGCAGCGGGGAGTTCAAGGTCAACGGACGTCCCTTTGAGCAGTATTTCGTTACTGAGTCGCAGCGGGTGAGCGCGAAACAGCCCCTGGTCTCGACTGAGACCGCGAGCGGCTTCAATGTGGTTGCCCGAGTTACCGGCGGCGGCGTGAATGGCCAGGCCGACGCGGTAAAGCTCGGCATTGCCCGCGCCCTCATGATCTTTAATATTGAGTTGCGCAAGAAGCTGAAGGCCGAAGGCATGGTCAGCCGCGATTCGCGCTCGAAAGAACGCAAGAAGTACGGTCAGAAGGGCGCGAGAAAGCGCTTCCAGTACAGCAAGCGCTAGGGACCTGTCGTTGGTCGCTCGTCGTTGGCCGTTGATAACGGCGGTGGGACTGACGACCGACGACCAAGGACGAACGACGATTTTTAGGTGTTCAATTCTTCCCGTGCCGCTTAGCGCGGGGACGGGAATGGCAATCGGTAGCAGAGGTATCAGCTTTACGCTGCCGATGCAGACCAAACGAGGAGGTTGATTGGCTAACATCACCATGAAGGAGTTGCTCGAAGCGGGCGTCCACTTCGGGCACCAGACCAAGCGCTGGAATCCGAAGATGAAGGAATACATCTTCGGCGAGCGCAACGGGATCTACATCATCGACCTGCAGAAGACGCTGAAGATGTTCAAAGAGGCGTCGAAGTTCGTGCAGGACCTGGCAGCCGAAGGGAAGATCATTCTCTTTGTGGGCACCAAACGCCAGGCACAGGATGCCATTGCCGAGGAAGCGACTCGCTGTGGCGGATTCTACGTGAACCAGCGCTGGCTGGGCGGCCTGCTCACCAATTGGGTGACCGTGCAAAAGTCGGTGAAGCGGCTGAAAGAACTCGACGAAATGGCCACCGATGGCCGTTACGAGTTACTGCCCAAGAAGGAAGTCATCAAGCTGGAGCGCGAGCGCAAACATTTGCAGGCCAACCTGGCCGGCATCAAGAATATGAGCCGCTTGCCCGATGCAGTTTTCGTCATCGACTCCAATAAAGAGCAGATTGCAGTGCGCGAGTCGCGCAAGCTGGGCATTCCCGTAGTCGCGGTGGTGGACACCAATTGCGACCCCAGTGAAGTGGATTACATCATTCCGGGCAATGACGATGCGCTGCGCGCCATACGCTTGTTCGCATCCAAGATCGCTGACTCGGTCGCCGAAGGCGCGCAACTGATGAGCGACAAGCAGATCGCCGATATGTCAGCCGCCGCAGACGCGGCCCAGGCTGCGGTGGCCGCGGAAGAAATTGCGGTGGAGGGTACGGTGGATATTTCCGCCGTGGCCGATGCCGACAGCGAGAACATCAGTATGGAGGACGTTCTCGGCGCCCCGGCGCGCAAGCAGCCTTCCGGAACCAAAGCTGGAGCCGCTGCCGACCCGGTCGAGATCGAGCACCAGACTTTCTAGGAACCGTCGTTCGTCGTTAGTCGCTGGCCAAAGACGACCGGGCTTTAGCCCCTGAGGGAACAGACCCGCGCGGGTCATGCTTAGGAATTCCCGGCGCGGGTCGAAATTTGTGAAGGGCAGTCGTTGGCCTTTGGTCGTTCGCCGTTGGTCTTGATGGATGGGCCAAGGACGAAGGACGAACGACCAAGGACATTTTTATGAGTACATCTACTTTGAATATTTCTGCTACCCAGGTAAAAGAACTGCGCGAGAAGACCGGCGCGCCCATGATGGACTGCAAACAGGCCCTGACTGAAGCCAAGGGCGATATGGAAGCGGCCGTCGTAGTTCTGCGCAAAAAAGGCGTTTCGGTCGCGGCCAAGAAGGCGGCCCGTGTGACCAGCGAAGGTTCAGTCACCAGCTACATCCATGCCGGAGGAAAGATCGGCGTGCTGGTGGAAGTCAATTGCGAGAGCGATTTCGTCGCCCGCACGGAAGACTTCAAAGAACTGGTGCACGACATCGCCATGCACATCGCGGCCAGCGATCCGAAATACATCCGCAAGGAAGACGTCACGGCGGAAGATTTCGCCCGCGAAAAGGACATCGCGCTTGCCCGGGCCATCGCCAGCGGCAAGCCGGCGAATATCGCGGAAAAGATGGTTGCCGGCAAAATGGAGAAGTTTTACGAGGAAGTCTGCCTCTACGAGCAACCGTTCATCAAGGACCAGACGGTCAGCATTTCGCAGCTGGTGGCCACCAAGATCGGCAAGCTGGGCGAAAACATCTCGGTCCGGCGTTTTGCGCGCTTCAAAGTTGGCGAGGCAGGCGAGACCATCGCCATCAGCCGGCCGGAACAGAAGAGTGAATAGTTTCTGGTTTCTGGTTTCCAGTTGCAGATGGACGGCAAACCGAAAACTAGATACCGGAAACTGGAACCTGGAACCTGAATGACAGCTCCCGTCTTCAAACGCATTCTGCTCAAGCTTTCCGGCGAAGCTCTTGCCGCGAATCAGGGCTTTGGGGTGGACACCGCGCGCATGCATGAGATCGCCGCGGAGCTGGCGGATGTCATGACTTTGGGCATCCAGGTTGCGATCGTGGTCGGTGGAGGGAATTTCTTCCGTGGTGTGGCCGAGCAGGCGAAGGACATGGACCGGGTTTCTGCCGATCACATGGGCATGCTGGCTACGGTGATCAACGCGCTGGCTTTGCAGGACGCGCTGGAGAAGAATGGCGTCTACACCCGGGTGCAGTCGGCGATTGAGATGAACCAGGTGGCCGAGCCTTTCATTCGCCGCCGCGCCATCCGTCATCTTGAAAAGGGCCGGGTGGTAATTTTTGCCGGCGGTACTGGCAATCCCTACTTCTCGACCGACACGGCGGCTTCGCTGCGGGCCATGGAGATCAAGGCGGATGCGATTTTGAAAGCGACCAAAGTGGATGGCATCTACGACGCCGATCCCATGGTGGTCAAGAATGCCAAGAAGTTCACCCAGATTACCTACCTCGACGTGCTGAAGAAGGGTTTGAAGGTGATGGACTCGACCGCCATTTCGCTCTGCCAGGACAACAATCTACCCATTATCATCTTCAATTTGAATCAGCACGGAAACATCAAGAAGGTCGTGACCGGCGAGAAGGTGGGCTCGCTGGTGAGCGCTTAAACCTTTTTCCGCCGCAGATTGGCGCAGAACAACGCAAATCAATCTTTTGCTAAGGCAGAATCCGTGACCTGCTTTTGTTTCCAGGGTTTATAATTCAACGTTTTGACCACTACTTCCTAGGGAGCTGATCATGGCTCAAGCTGGCATGGCTGCGATTCCCGGCCTTAAAGATACTTACATTCAACTGAAGACTCGCATGGACAAGGCGGTCGAAGACTTCCGCAAAGCCATGGCGGCTACGCGGACCGGGCGCGCCAACGTGCATATGCTCGACGCCGTCCACGTCGACTACTACGGATCGCAGATGCCGCTTAACCAGCTTGCCCAGGTGCATGCGCCCGAAGCACAGCTCATTACCATCCAGCCTTTCGATCCTACGGCGCTGCCGGCGATCGAAAAAGCCATTCGCACCGCCGACCTGGGTTTGAATCCCATGAACGACGGCAAGATTGTCCGGGTACCGGTGCCGGCGCTCACCGAGGAGCGGCGCAAAGACATGGTGAAGCACCTGCACAAAGTGCTCGAGGACCATCGCACCGCGGTGCGCAACATTCGCCGCGACGGCAATGAAGGCATCAAGAAGGCCATGAAAGACAAGAAAATTTCTGAAGATGACGAGAAGCGCGCGATCGACGAGATCCAGAAGCTCACCGATGACGAAATCAAGAAGATGGAAGAGATGAGCAAAGGCAAAGAAAAGGAAGTGATGGAGATCAAGTGACGATCCCCTGCGCAGCCAAGCTCGCCGCAGCCGCGCTGGGCTCCTGCTGAAGTACACCCAGCCCGCCTGGAACTGTCCGACTTCGTCCTTGACAAATGTCTCCATTGTCTGTTATTTCTGTCGTGACAGAAATAACGGACCATACTGAATGCCGCTCTCGCCGACCGAGCAACGATTCGTGCTTCACTGGGGCGAAATGGGCACCCGCTGGGGCATCAACCGCACCGTGGCCCAGGTCCACGCTCTGCTGTTTCTCTCACCCAAGGCCCTGCATGCCGAGGAGATTGCCAGCACTTTGTCGGTGGCGCGCTCCAACGTCAGCACCAGTCTGCGCGAACTGCAGGGGTGGGGCATTGTCCGGGTGGCGCACGTGCTTGGCGACCGTCGAGACCACTTCGAGTCGGTGAAGGACGTCTGGGAGATCTTTCGCATTGTTGCGGAGGAGCGGAAGCGCCGCGAAATCGACCCCACGCTGCGAGTGCTGCAGGAATGCGTGGCCGATCTGCAAAAGACCAAGTCGGGCAGCGGCTATACACGGGAGCGGCTGGAAGAGATGCTCGATTTTCTTTCGACCAGTTCGCTGCTGTTTGAGGAGTTGGTCCGCCTTCCTGCCAGCACGCTGAAAGGAATGGCACGCTGGCGCGGCAAACTGCGGTCGCTATTCGCGCCGCACCGGCGAGCATGAGAGACAACGCACAAGTCGCGCCGAACGGAGGCCAGCTATGAAATTCTCAATTGCGGACCTGTGGCGTCCCACGGGCAGGGTTGATCGCAAGACCTACGCGCTGATTGGACTGGTGGGCTTTGCCATCAAGCACAATCTCGACCGGGCCGTGGCCACCTACGGATTTCATCGGGGCTGGGGCCTGTTCAGCTACTGGGTGCCGGTCCGTGACGTGGTGCGAGTCACGCAGTTGCCGCGCGAGGAGGCACGCTTTCTTGCCACCATGTTGGTGCTGGCGCTTCCATTCGTGTGGGTTGGTGTGGTGCTCACCATCAAGCGGCTTCGCAGCGCGGACCTGCCGCCGGCGCTGGTCGGGCTGTTCTTTCTCCCTTTTCTCAACCTCCTGTTCTTTCTGGCGCTCAGCGTTGTCCCGGAACGGCCGGAGCACGCGGCGGCCAAGGTATCCGGTGTCTCGCTGCTCTCGCGAATCGTTCCCAGGAGCAAGTTGGGGAGCGCCGCAGTTTCTGTGTTGCTGACGGCGACGATTGGCCTGGGACTATCATCGCTCGGGGTGCAGGCCTTGCACAGCTATGGCTGGGGACTGTTCGTGGCCCTGCCTTTCATGATGGGCTTTGCCGCGGCTGCTTTGTACGGACTTCACCAGCCGCGAAGCCTCGGCGCTTGCCTGCAAGTCTCATGCCTGTCGGTCGCCTTGATGGGTGGGGCAATGCTGGGGTTCGCGATCGAGGGGGTGCTTTGTCTCGCCATGGCGATCCCGATCGCGTTGCCGTTAGCGGCAATCGGAGGCGCGTGCGGTTATCTGGCGCAGCGCCGGCCACGCTTCCAGGCGGGCGCGCCGGCGTATCTTTCGGCTCTGCTCTTGCTTGTGCCCGGAGTTCAGGTGACGGAACACATGCTGGTCCCGACTCCGCAGGTGTTCGTGGTGCGCTCTTCGATTGATATCCATGCGGGCCCGCAGGAAGTGTGGAAGCAGGTGGTTGCCTTCAGTGAGATCGCGCCACCCAAGGAATGGCTGTTCCGCTCGGGCATCGCCTATCCGATTCGCGCTGAGATTCAAGGCACCGGGCCGGGGGCCGAACGTCACTGCGTGTTTTCGACGGGGCCGTTTGTGGAGCCGATCGAAGTCTGGGATGAACCCAGGCTGCTGAAATTTTCTGTCAGCGCGAGCCCTCCTCCCATGGAGGAATGGAGCCCTTACGCGCACATCGAGCCGCCGCACCTTCATGGATTTCTGGTTTCGGAAGGCGGACAATTCCTGCTGGCGCCGCTGGCAGACGGAGGCACGCGCCTCGAAGGCACGACTTGGTACCAGCACGGGCTGTGGCCGGAAGCTTATTGGCGGATTTGGTCGGATGCGATCATTCATCGCATTCATATGCGGGTCTTGATGCATATCCGCGATCAAGTAGAGCGGAAGCCTTCTTGAAGAGAAAGGCAGGTCGTGAGGCCGACATGCGCAAATACGATCAGCGTGACTGGGTTGCGGGCGGCTGGTGGAAGATGCTGATCTTCGCCGGAATCTGCGCGTTCCTGAGTTCACGGCAGGACGCGACGGACGCCAGCAAGAACGCCGAAGATGCGAAAATGCCTGAATTTTTGGCTCGTGACTACTATGACCGATGATCTTTCGACGGTAACGAATCTGGCATGATCCAGCACTTCGACGTCATTGTTGTTGGGGGCGGCGCGGCCGGCCTCATGTGCGCCATCGAAGCCGGTAAGCGGGGACGCCGCGTCGCTGTGCTCGAACATGCTGACCGTTGCGGCAAGAAAATCCTCATCTCTGGCGGCGGACGTTGCAACTTCACCAACCTGCACTGCCGCCCGGAAAACTTCATCTCGGCGAATCCACATTTTGCAAAGTCGGCGCTGGCCCGCTACACGCCAGCGGATTTCATTGCTTTAGTCGAGAGGCATGGCATTTGTTATCACGAGAAGACGCTGGGCCAACTGTTCTGCGATGGCTCTGCGCGTGAAATCCTGCAGATGCTGGAAACAGAATGCAAAACTGCAAACGTCGAAATCTTTGCGGGTACAAAGGTCGTCGAGGTCAGCAAGACCACCGAGTTCATCATTCGAACTGCAGGCACGGAATTTCGCGCGCCGGCGCTGGTAGTCGCTACGGGCGGCCTTTCCATCCCGAAGATGGGCGCGACCAGTTTCGGCTACGACCTGGCCCGTCAA
>Ga0070733_10001925_pt1 | contig 15189 bp, 11 predicted proteins | sample Coa_R1_9_FD_66450 | JGI IMG/M metagenome (GOLD analysis project Ga0070733, IMG submission 66450) | Surface soil microbial communities from Centralia Pennsylvania, which are recovering from an underground coalmine fire - Coalmine... | ecosystem: Environmental > Terrestrial > Soil > Unclassified ... | reverse complement strand
CTTGGCAGCGGCTTCCAGGTCCGATGCTTCCACCGGCATGGCGTAAATTTGATCGGGCTTCAGCGGAGCGTTCGCAAGCAAGCTTGCGCGCAAGTGCGTGAGGTTTCTGTCGGGATCGCCGGCTGGGGCGACACGTTCGTCCACCTGGAATACACGCACCACCTGCCAGGGGACATCTTCGTTGGCCAGGTCCCGCAACATGAGCCACGGCGTGTGCCCTCCGCTGACGGCCATGTTGAATTGGCCGCGCGCCGCGTTGGCGGCGCGGGCATCCGCGGCGATAATTGCCGCGGCTTTTCTCGCGACTGATTCAGCATCGGCCAAGACTTCCACCCTCATGCCAGCTCTCCCCTTCGGAATTGGAACAAGGTCCACCCCCAGTTCGTGCCGCCGAAGACCCTAAGTATCTCAAGCACTCCTTTGTTATGCCGCGCGCACTGCGCCGGGCAGAGATCCCTCTGTCGCCATAGTTGGGTTATGCCATCCACCCTTCGGTGCCACTCGTTCGGCAACTTCATCTGGCCCCCAGGTGGCGGGCTCATAACCGTACACAGGCGTGCTCTTCTTTAATATCGGGTCCACGATGCGCCACGCCTCCTCGACGTAATCCTGACGGGCAAACAACGTAGCATCTCCCACCATTGCATCTCCCAGTACTCGTTCGTAGGCATCCATTTCATCTGGTTGAGGGTGACGACTTGCCACCATCTCTGCAGTTCGACCGGTCATTTCCTCTCCCGGAGCCAGGACCGTCATCCCGAGCGCGATCGTCACCTCGGGGCTTATGCGAAACCGCAGGTGGTTGTTGGTCAGCGCACTCGCTTTCAGCACGGTGGGGGGTAGACGCAATCGGGCGAGGACCTCGGTGCACGTCACGGGAAGACACTTTCCTGCTCGAATGAAGAATGGCACACCCTTCCAACGCCACGAATTGACGTTGAGCCGGAGAGCCGCGAAGGTCTCAACTCTTGAATCCGGCGCCACACCCTTTTCTTTTCGGTAGCCATTGAATTGCCCCCGGACGAGATCTTTCTCGTCCAGCGGGGGGATGGCTTTCAAAACCTTTACCTTCTCATCACGAATGGATTCGCTGTCGGTCCGAACCGGAGGCTCCATCGCCAAGTTGCACAGAACCTGGAAAAGATGATTCTGGATGACGTCACGGATGGTACCGGTCTGATCGTAAAAAGCACCACGGCCCTGGATGCCGAAGTCTTCGGCCATAGTGATCTGCACGCTTTCGACATAGTTACGGTTCCAGAACGCTTCCATGAACGCGTTTGCAAAGCGGAATACAACCATGTTGTGCACCGGCCGTTTCCCGAGATAATGGTCGATGCGGAACACGTCTCTCTCATCGAAGGTAGTGAGTAGGATCCGATTGAGTTTCCCTGCTGATTCGAGATCATCCCCGAAAGGCTTTTCGACGATGACGCGCGCACCCGCCGCGCATTTGGATGTTTCAAGGTGTTCCACGACCGGTCCGAAGAGTACCGGTGGAATTGCAAGATAGTGCGCCGGGTGCTCAGATCCTTTGAGTTCCTTGCGCAGGGTCTGGAAGGTCACCGGATCGGCGTAGTCGCCATCTACGTAGCGCAGCAGGCTGCTCAGTTTGTCAAAAGCCGCCGGTTCAAGTCCACCGTGCTTTTCAAGGCTGTCCTTTGCTCGCGCACGGAGTTGGTCTGCGTTCCAGCCAGCTCGCGCCACGCCGATGACGGGCACGTTCAAGTGGCCGCGCTTGATCATGGCCTGCAAAGCGGGGAATATCTTTTTGTAGGCCAGGTCCCCCGTGGCACCGAAAAAAACGAGCGCGTCAGAATTGGTATTCTCCACGGTCTCCTCCTTCACGCGGCCTCGCTCTTCGAAGTGGCTTTCTCCAGGTGACCCCCAAACTCGTAACGCATCGCGGAGAGGAGCTTGTTCGCAAAGTCGGCCTCGCCACGCGAACTGAATCGCTCGTATAACGCGGCAGTCAGAACATGTGCCGGCACCGCCTCATCGATGGCGGCGTTGATTGTCCAGCGCCCTTCGCCCGAATCAGAGACCTTGCCTGCGAACTTCCCTAGAGCGGGATCCTCAAGCAGGGCGGAGGCCGTCAAGTCCAGCAGCCAGGAGGCAATCACACTGCCGCGCCGCCACACCTCGGCAATGTCGGGCAGATGCAGGTCGTATTGGTAAAGCTCGGGATTACGCAGGGGCGTGGTTTCGGCGTCGATGGCATGTTCCTGCTTGCCTACGTTGGCGGAGCGGAGAATCCCCAGGCCCTCCGCGTAGGCAGCCATGATTCCGTACTCAATCCCGTTGTGCACCATCTTCACGAAATGGCCGGCTCCGTTGGGCCCACAATGCAGATATCCCTGTTCCGAGGTGCCACCAGCTTTCTCGCGGCCCGGAGTACGTGAGATGTCACCAATACCGGGAGCGAGCGTGGTGAAAATGGGATCGAGGTGCTTGATGACATCGGTTTCGCCGCCAATCATCATGCAATAACCGCGCTCCAAGCCCCAAACGCCGCCGCTGGTGCCCACATCCGCATAATGGATCTTTAGCTTTGCGAGTTCCTTCGCGCGGCGAATGTCATCTACGTAATAGGAATTTCCGCCGTCGATGAGGATGTCTCCCGCTTCAAGATGGGGAAGAATGGCTTGAATGGTCTGGTCCACAACCGCCGCCGGTACCATCAACCAAATTGCACGCGGCTTCTGAAGCTTCTGGACAAAATCGGCAAGCGAGGAGGATGCCACGGCATTTTCCGCCGCAAGGTCACTCACCGCCTTGGGCGACCGATCGAAGACTACGCAGTTGTGGTTCGCCCGGATAAGCCGCCGAACCATGTTTGCTCCCATTCTTCCAAGACCCACCATTCCAAGCTGCATATGCAACTCCTTCTTGAGCAAAGTATGTTAGACCGTTACGGTCACCTCACTACCCAGATTGATGGCAGTGCGCAGCCGTTCCATCACTGCTGTCACTCCTCCGGCCTCAGCAAAACTTGATGATCCAGCCACCAGAACGTTGGCTCCGGCGAGAACTGGCAGCGGAGCAGTTGCAGCGTCAATGCTGCGAGGATAGATGGGGCCAATTTCGCCGCTTCTTTTTCCATGACATGCCCTCCCCACCGTCACGCAGCAGAGACCTCTTGTGCATGGCCCCTTTCAAAGATGTCCACGAACCCACAATATCGGCGCGCAATCGCTGCCACGGCTTCTTCCAGTGTCATCGTCTTCGACCGCCAGCCTATGCAGGGATCCCAGAAAGCCGTTCGGCCTACGGCGAAGCCGATGAAGCCTGGAACCCCAGCTGCGGTCATCAACCATTCCCTTACCTTGTCGTCGTCCTCGCCACGACCCAGGACAATGCAGCCGACGTGATCACGCCCTCCGCGGCGAGCAGCGGCCACAACTTTCTCGCAGTCCTCGCGGCGATCGAGCCCTTCAATCTTCCAGACGTCCGGTTCAACTTGCGCGTCCTGAAGCTGGTGAATTGTTTGAATCATCAGCGAGGGGCGGATCTCCAGATCGTAAAGCTTCTTGTTTCCTTTGACCCGAGCGAGCTGGTCCTTCTCCGGCGGTACCAGCAACTCAAACATGAATCGGCTCTGACTGTGGTTGTGCAAGTACGTGGAGAGCCGCTCCAAACGCACCGACTGCCTTCTGTTCAGGGTTTGATCACCCTCCGGGTTGTAGCGTACCAGGACCTTGCAAAAGGTCGGCTGGAAAGCTTCGATGTGTTCGGCAAAGTTCTCGTCATACTCGAAATCGAATTCTTCCTGCCCACTCTTTTCGGCTGGACACGCGCTTGAGTAGCCATGGGCCACAGCGTCACGAAGGATATCTGCTCCAAACTGCTCGTCTACAAGGATTCCCGCTTTTTGCCTGGGTACGCCGGCCGCAATGGCAGCCTTGAAGCCGTCGTAGATGACCTGCTTAGTCGCCGCGATTTCCGCCGTCTGTTCTGGAGCCAGCGCACCCTCCCAACCGAACATCTTCTTCTGGAACGAGCCACGGTGATCGAAGGGTAGGATGTACAGAGGCTTGTCAAACCCCAGAGTTGTCATGCGGTCTCCCTCAGTTTCCGGTAGCGCCGTATGACATTGTTCGTGGAACTGTCGTGCGCCAGCATGGGTTCCGCCTTGTTTTCAAGCTCGGGGATAATTCTCTGGGCCAGGACCTTGCCGAGTTCAACTCCCCATTGATCGAAGGAGTCGATGTTCCAGATCGTTCCCTGCGTGAAGACCGAATGCTCATACAGCGCAACCAGCTTCCCCAGTGTCTCCGGCGTGAGACGCTCGGCGAGAATCGTGTTCGAGGGACGGTTGCCTTCGAAGACCCTGTGGGGCACCAGCCAATCGGGCGTTCCCTCGGCCTTCACCTGCTCTGGAGTTTTGCCGAACGCTAACGCCTCCGTCTGTGCGCAGACATTCGCCAGAAGCATGTCGTGGTGCCTGCCAATGTGATTGAGCGATTGGCCGAAAGCAATGAAATCGGAAGGGATGAGCCTGGTTCCCTGATGGATCAACTGGTAGAAAGAGTGCTGGCCGTTCGTTCCCGGCTCGCCCCAGTAAATCGGACCGGTCTGGTAATCCACCGTGGTGCCATCGAGGGTGACGTGTTTACCGTTGCTCTCCATGGTCAGCTGTTGCAGATAAGCCGGGAAGCGTTTCAGGTATTGCTCGTAAGGAAAAACCGCGATCGTTTGTGCGCCAAAGAAGTCGGTGTACCAGACGGCGAGGAGACCCATCAGCACCGGAAGGTTTTGTTCGAATGGGGTAGTGCGGAAGTGCTCGTCCATCTGGTGGAAGCCGCCCAACATGGCTTCGAAGTTCTGCGGACCAATGGCCAGCATGGTTGAAAGACCAATTGCGGAGTCCATGGAGTAGCGCCCGCCAACCCAATCCCAGAAGCCGAACATGTTCGCGGTATCGATTCCGAACTTCGCCACTTCCGCTGCATTAGTTGAGACTGCGACGAAATGTCTGGCGATTGATTTTTCATCGCCCCCAAGACCTGCCAGCGCCCAATCGCGTGCGGTATGAGCGTTGGTCATGGTCTCGAGGGTCGTGAAGGTCTTCGAGGAAATTATGAAAAGCGTTTCGTCCGGACTGAGGTCGCGAACAGCTTCCGCGAAGTCGGTGTCATCAATATTGGAAACGAAACGAAACGTCAAAGCGCGATCGCTGTAATGTTTGAGCGCTTCGTATGCCATCACCGGACCGAGGTCGGAGCCGCCGATGCCGACGTTGACGATGTTGCGGATGCGCTTGCCGGTGTGGCCTGTCCAGGCCCCGCTCCTGACACGATTGGAGAAATCCGCCATTTTGTCGAGCACCGCGTGTACCCCAGGCACGACGTTCTCACCACCAACGACGATGGATGCGCCCCGGGGAGCACGCAGAGCGACATGCAGGACCGCTCGATTCTCTGTGATGTTGATCTTGTCGCCCCGGAACATGGCTTCAATTCGATCTCGAAGGCCGGACTCCTCAGCCAACTGAATAAGGAGCTTGAGGGTTTCGTCGGTGACCCTATTCTTGGAATAATCCAGGAAGAGACCTGCGGCTTCGGCCGTCATGCGCTCACCGCGCTTCCGGTCTTCTGCAAAAAGCCGACGTAGATGCAATTCGCCGATTTTTGTATGGTGGGATTGGAGAGCTTTCCACGCGTTACGTTGAGTGAGTGGTTCGACGCCCTGGCGTTTCGTGATTGAGTTCGAGTTTGTTGCCATTTCGTAGCTCCTGATCTTTACCCATCGCTACTTAGATCGTCCCTGCGGGCGTGAGTCTTCCCATAGGCGAAAAGCTCCGAGGAATGCGTTGTCGTTGTCTCCCCTGCGGCAGCCGGGAGGAAGCTTCTTGAGTTTCTTGGCGTTACCTCCGCCAAGAACCACGTCGTCAGGATGGAAGGCGGCGATCACTCTGGCCACTCCGAACTCCACATAGTGTTCCCATTTTTTCTTGCCTAAGCCTTTCAACCCGCGGAGACCGACGTAGTCTTCGTAGGTGCCATTCTTGAAAGACAGGTGGCCAAGTTCCATGGGCACCACGACTCCTTCAGCGACTACGGCGGATCCCAAGCCGGTTCCAAGACCCAGGAAGAGCATCACTCCGCTCCTGTAGCTGCCAAGCGCCTGCATGGCAGCGTCATTGATGATTTTCACCGGACATCCGAATGCAGATTTGAAATTAAATCCAACCCACGTCTTCCCCAGGTTATGCGGTTCAGCCGCTGGTTTGCCCTTGAGAACCAGACCGGGGTACCCAATCGATACCACGTCATACTTCCAATCGCTGGCGATCTCCTTGACGCCCGAGACCATCTGTTTTGGTGTCATCTTCGGTCCCGACGGAAACTTCCGGGGCTCCTTTTGCCCGGTGGCAAGAACTTTGACGTTGGTTCCACCGACATCGATAGCCAGCACATTCATGACAAGGCCTCTTCTAGCGGGAACAACTCCTGGGGTTGGTGTTACGTTTTCTGAGCGGGTGGTAGCCCCAGCATTCAATCGCCCGCGGCAGCTTGAAGCACGGCTGTCTTTGACGAAGTCACTGCCATCAACTCATTCCAGGACTTGACGAACGATTTCGCGCCATCGTCCTGAAGTTGAGCAGCCAAAGCATCGACGTCGACGCCCGCCTTGGCGAACTGGGCTATCACTTCTTCGCAGTCGCCGCCGTCGGCCGCTAAGATCGACCCGAGTTCATTGTGATTGGCAAGCGCTTTCAAGGTGGCCTCGGGCATCGTATTCACCGTGAACGGCGCAGCCAGGGCCTTCACGTAAAGAATGTCGGACGCGGCAGGATCCTTGGTGCCAGTGCTGGCCCACAATAAGCGCTGCGGAAAGGCACCTGCGTTATAAACGCGCTGCCAGCGCGAGGAGCCGAGCAGCCCACGGCATGCCTTGTAGGTGCGTTCCGCGATCGCAATACCAAGGCGATTGGTGAGTTCAGCAGGGACTTTGCCTTTCACCGCGCCGTCCCAACGGCTGACAAACACGGAGGCAACGGAGCCGACGCCTGGCTTGAGCCCTGCGTCAATTCGTCGCTCGATTCCCCGAAGGAATGCCTCAGCTGCTGCCAAATAGTGCTCTCGCGAAAACAGCAGCGTTACATTAATAGGAATTCCGGCGAAGATCGCCTCCTCAATTGCAGGTAGGCCTTCTTTGGTGCCGGGGATTTTGATGAACAGATTAGGTCGAGCCGCCCGCGCGAACAAACTCTTGGCCGCGGCGAGGGTGCTGGCCGTGTCGTAAGCCAGCAGCGGTGAGACTTCAAGCGACACCCATCCGTCCACACCGTTGGTCCGATCGTAAATTGGCCGAAACAAGTCAGCGGCCGCAGTGAGGTCCTCAATCGCAAGTTCAAAGAACAGCTCTTCTCCCGACTTGCCCTTCTCAACTTTTTCACGGATCGCGTCATCGTAAGCGTTGCTGTTCTTGATGGCTTGGTCGAAAATCGTAGGATTCGAAGTGAGTCCCGTCACCGATAGCTCATTGATGTAGCGCTGAAGCGTACCGCTGTGGAGCAAGTCACGAGTGATATTGTCGAGCCAAATGCTCTGCCCCAAATTGTGCAGCAGCCGTGTCGCTTTCATGACGCCTCCTACCCAGCCCCCCATCGATTAAGCCAATGGTTCAACAAAAAGGAATGCTAGAGGGTTGGCTTAGATTGGGACTACTGTCAGAAGTTACAGGAAATCGGGATTTGGCGATGAGGCTGACACCAGTTGTGCCCCCTGGGCTCTTGAAGGTTCAGGCAGCTGGCTCTGAGAGAGATTGACCTGCCGGGCCGCCCCGGTGATGGGTGAGTTCGGAGTCCACGTGATGCGTGTCATTCCAAAGCCTGATCACTGGACGGGAAAGGTTTTGTTCGTATCCCAATGCGCTGAGGCTCGCAGTGCTGAGCATAAAGTACCTGCTATTAGCCGCCGGTTGCAGCCCCAGCCAGCGTGCCGCCAGTACCCGGATGAAGTGCCCGCTCGTGAAGAGTAAAACGGGCCCATCCAGCCCGCGCACTCGACTCACCACCCGGTCTGCTCGCGCCGAAACCTGGTCCGGCAATTCTCCTCCCGGACAACCATCCCGGAAAAGGTTCCAATCCGGACGTTCGGCGTGGATGTCGACGCTGCGGCGACCCTCATATTGACCGTAGTCCCACTCGACCAGATCCGGGTCAATTTCGGCCACCGATCCGAATCCCGCCAGTTCGCACGTCCTACGCGCGCGCTGCAATGGGCTGCTGAACACTTTCGTGAGCGTCAATTCTCCTAGGCGTCCACCCAACCGGCGAGCTGTGTGCTCGCCTCTCTCAGTCAGCGGCAGATCGGTAAGACCCGTATGTTGCCCCGTCAGACTCCAAGCAGTTTCACCATGTCTCGCGAGATAAATCACCGGCAATTCTTCGGTCATGGCCCGACTCCTTATTGCATTCCCAAATGCGCCGATCACTCGCAAACCCAGTCAGGAGTTTGCAAAGCGCCGCCGCGGTCGTCTCAACTCCTCCTCGTCGCACTGAGCTTCAAAGACAACCTCTCCAGTCTCAACAAGGCGGAGTTCCATCGGATGTCCACGTCTTGGCGAACCGCGGAAAAGTAGATCTCGACGTGGTCTTCAGCTTTTCCTAGATAATCGCGCGGCAAAGGAAGGAATACTGGCAAAACTACTAGGGGGACACAGCTTTAGGAAGACGAAATGAAAAACCAGGCTCGATCCGCAGGCTCCAGTCGCAAGCACCTGCTAGTTTTGACAGTTCACAGCCTTGATCGAATCCTTAGACTTATGGCGCCCGGGCTCTCTCGCCCAAGCGATAAGCGAATGCTCAGGCATCATTGAAAACAAATTCTTTGGGTTGCATCACTACGCCTTCAAGGAGTGTTTGTTGTGCTGAACAGTCAAGTGAAGCTTTCAGCGATCCTTCTCGCGGTGATCGCGACGCTCACCTCGGGCTGCGGAAAGATGGGTCTACCACCAGCGGGCCCTCCCGACGTTGAAGTCGCCGCCGTGGTGCAGAAAGATGTACCCATCACCAAAGACTGGGTGGCAACCCTCGACGGACTGGTCAACGCTCAGATTCGCGCCCAGGTTACAGGCCTTTTGCTCGTGCAGAATTATGTCAATGGCGGGCTGGTCAAAACGGGCGCCCCGCTTTTCGAGATCGATCCCAGGCCTTTTCAGGCCGCTCTAGACCAAGCCAAGGGAAACCTCGACGAAGCAAAAGCAAATCTACAGCAGGCCGAAGCGAGGCTGGGTAAGACACAGATCGACGTAACGCGTTACACCCCGCTTGCCAAAGAAAGCGCGATCAGCCAGCAGGAACTGGATGATGCGGTGCAGGCGAATCTAGCCGCGAAGGCGGCAGTTGAAGGCGCGCAAGCAGGAATTGCGGGAGCTCGAGCCGCACTCGAGAATGCCCAGTTGAATCTCGGCTTCACCAAGATCAAAGCGCCGATCGACGGAGTAGCAGCGATCGCCACCGCCCAGATTGGCGACTTGGTGGGCCCGCAAAGCGGCGCCTTGACGTCGGTGTCAACGTTGAATCCTATCCTCGTGAATTTCACCGTCAGCGAAGAAGAATACCTCAACGCGATGCGACTAATCGTGAAAGGAAATGTCACCGAGTCCGAAGCCCTGAAACAATTGGTGTGGACGCTGAAGCTCACCGATGGCACGATCTATCCGCTCAAGGGCCAGTTCCACGCTCTTAACCGACAGGTCGATGTGAGGACCGGAACAATCCAGGTTCAAGTCCAGTTCCCAAATCCTGGAAATGTGCTTCGTCCAGGTGGCTTCGGCGCCGTCAGCGCGGTAGTAGGCATTCAAAAAAATGCGTTACTGGTGCCACAGCGTGCGGTAAGCGAACTGCAAGGCGGCTTTCTCGTAGCCGTGGTAGCCGACGACAATAAAGTGAGCATTCGCCACGTCAAAATGGGTGCGAAGACCGGCGATATGTGGATTGTCGAGGAAGGCGTCAAGGCGGGCGATCGAGTTGTTACAGAAGGCGTGCAAAAAGTGCAGGATGGCACGCAAGTGAACCCCAAGCCTTACACAGCCATTTCGTTCACGCAGGACAAATCCGAAAGCGCCAACCCGTAGCCGACAATCATGGCCAAATTTTTCATCAACCATCCTGTCATGTCCATGGTGATCTCAATCGTCATGGTCATTGTGGGTGGGGTTGCCATATTGAGCCTGCCCACGGCGCAGTTTCCAAACATTGCCGACCCGCAAATCCAGATTACTGCGACTTACCCCGGGGCGGACGCGATGACTCTGGATCAGTCCGTGGCCACTCCCATCGAGCAACAGATGAGCGGTGTGGACAACATGGAATACATGTATTCGCTGAATGCGAATAACGGCCAATCCAAGCTGACGGTGGATTTCAACATAAAGACGGATCCGAACACCGACCTGATTCTCGCCCAGATGCGCCAGTCGCAAGCGGCCTCTCAACTTCCGTCCGAAGTGAATGCCCAGGGCGTCACCGTGCAGAAGTCCACATCCGCCCCGCTGATGCTGTTCGATCTTTACTCTCCAAGTGGCCAATACGACGCTCAGTTCCTGGCCAACTACGCTTACATCAATCTTCTCAGTCCGCTCACTCGCTCCTACGGGATCGCCAGCGTCACAATTTTTGGTGCCGGCCAGTATGCGATGCGTTTCTGGGTGAACCCGAACCAACTGGCCAAACTGCAAATCACCGTCCCGGAGATTATCACCGCCGTCAAGGCGCAGAACACCGTCAATCCCGCAGGTCAGATCGGCGGCGAACCGGTGCCGCCGGGGCAGGCATTCACTTACGCGGTCATTGCGCAGAGCCGCTTGGAGTCCGAGGCGGAGTTCGGTCAGATCGTCGTTCGGGCTAATCCTGACGGTTCGTTCGTACGTCTCAAAGACGTGGCCCGCGTCGAGCTAGGCACTCAGGTCTACAACCTCCAGGGCCGGATGGACGGCAAGCCTTCGGCGGTGGTGGCTATTTATCAGCTTCCAGGATCGAACGCCATTCAAGCTGCCCAGGGCGCCAAAGATCTAATGGCCGCGGCCAGGAAACAATTCCCGCCGGGACTCGACTATGCGATCGCCCTTGACACGACGCTACCGGTCACCGAGGGCATCTCCGAAATCCTTCACACACTAGTCGAGGCCCTCGTCCTCGTCATCATCGTAGTGTTCCTTTTCCTACAGGGATGGCGGGCCACGCTGATACCGCTGTTAGCCGTGCCTGTGTCCCTGGTGGGCACGTTCCTCATCTTTCCGATGCTGGGTTTCTCCATCAATACCCTCTCGCTATTTGGCCTGGTCTTGGCGATCGGATTGGTGGTGGACGACGCAATCGTGGTGGTGGAAGCAATTGAGCATCACATCGAACACGGGCTATCGCCGAAGGATGCAGCTTTCAAAGCTATGGAGGAAGTCTCTGGCCCGGTGATCGGCATTGCCATTGTTCTGTCGGCTGTATTCATACCCACCGCCTTCATCCCCGGTATCACCGGACGCCTCTATCAACAGTTCGCCGTGACCATCGCCGTGTCGGTCATCATTTCAGCTTTCAACGCCCTCACGCTTAGTCCCGCGCTGGGCGCCTTGTTACTTCGCCCGAAGAAAGAGAGCCCCGGACTCCTGGGAAAATTCTTTGGGTGGTTTAACCGAGTCTTCAATCGGGCGACGACTGGTTACGTGAACTGGTGTGGAACACTCATTCGCAGATTAGGCCTCACGATCATTATTCTGCTTGTGTTCTCCGTTCTTGCTGGAGTCTTTGGCAGGAAACTTCCCAGCAGCTTCTTGCCAGAGGAAGATCAGGGCTATGTCTTCGTCGCGTTACAACTGCCCGATTCCTCTTCGTTGCAGCGCACTGGCCTCGCCGCTTCGAAAGTCGAAGATATTTTGTTGAAGACTCCTGGCGTGGATCACGTGACCACCGTCGTTGGCTACAACATGTTGAGTGGTGTGCAGAACACCTACAGCGCTTTCTTTTGGGTGACTCTCAAGGAGTGGAAAGACCGCAAGGCCCCCGACGAACAATACTGGGCCATCAAGATTCACTTGAACGTGGCGCTCCGCGAAATCTCCCAGGGCACCACGATCACATTTCCGCCACCCTCGATACCCGGTGTAGGAGCATCCGGCGGCGCCACCTTCATACTTGAAGACCGTTCCGCCAGAGGCGTCGAGTTCCTCACGCAGAACCAGGAGAAGTTTATGGCTGCGGCGCAGAAGCGACCTGAGTTCGCGGCCATTTTTACTACCGCGCTCCCCCAGGTTCCGCAACTTTCCGTGAACGTGGACCGCGACAAGGTGCTGAAACAGGGGGTGCCCATTAGCGACGTTTATCAGACCTTGCAGGCTTTCATGGGAGGATCATTTATAAACTTCTTCAACCGCTTTGGACGGGTTTGGCAGGTTTACGTACAGGCCGAGGGTGACTTCAGAACTCGGGCCGAGAACGTGGGCCGCTTTTACGTCCGCAATAGTGCGGGGCAAATGGTTCCACTCTCCACGGTCACAACCATAGGGCCCCGGGTCGGTCCAGAGTTCACCATGCACTACAACATGTATCCGTGCGTGCAAATCAATGGCATCACCAAGCCAGGTTTTAGTTCTGAACAGGCCATGAGGGCGTTGGAGGAGGTTTTTAGGGAAACCATGCCGCCTGGGATGGGCTATGACTACATGGGCATGTCATATCAAGAACAGAAGGCGCAACAGGGCGTGCCGCCGGCGGTTGTCTTTGGTTTCTCCATCTTGTTCGTCTTTCTGATCCTCGCGGCGTTGTATGAAAGCTGGACTCTACCCTTCAGCGTACTACTGAGCACGCCCATTGCTGTATTTGGCGCATTTGGCGTCCTCTTTTTCCGGCGCATCCTGGGTCTTCTCATCTTCCACGACTACACCAAGCTGGCGTTAGAGGACAACGTCTATGCCCAAATCGGTCTGATCATGCTGATTGGTCTCGCCGCCAAGAACGCAATTCTCATAGTGGAATTTGCGAAAGCAGAGTTCGAAAAAGGGAGATCGCTTAGGGATGCGTCACTGGAAGGCGCCAAGCTGCGTTTGCGTCCGATTCTGATGACTTCATTTGCTTTCATATTGGGCTGCGTGCCTCTTTGGAGAGCAACGGGGGCGGGTGCGGCATCACGGCAAGTGATGGGCACGGCCGTGATCGGGGGTATGTTAGCGGCCAGCTTTATTGCAATTTTTTTCATTCCCGCGTTGTTTTATATGATCGAGCGACTTGGCGGCGCCCAGAGCGAGCAGGCGAAAACGCCGCTTGCTGGCCCGGGGCTGGAGCCGGGACACTAGCATGCTCAGTTCCGCTGCCTGGAAGTGAAGGAAGCCAGATGCCGACGAGAAACACGACTGTGATCAGTCCCGATTCCAGAGAAAGCAGACAGCTATCTGCTTTCTCGACGAAGGGCCTGGAGAACAGAAGAGGGCGGGCCGAATTCCCCCGCCGGTTGCTCTCGCTGGTCCTTGCTTTATTCATCTTCCTGCCTGGGTGCGCAGTCGGGCCCACCTATCGCCGCCCCAAGGTCATTGTCCCCGGCCAGTACCGTGGTGCTGAGGGTGCGGCCCAGCAGGCGTCATTTGCTGACTTGGCGTGGTGGGAGGTCTTTAAGGACGAACGCCTCAAGGAGCTTATCCAAACCGCGCTGGCCAACAACTACGACTTGCTGATTGCCGTGAGCCGCGTTGAGCAATCCCGGCAAATCTCCGCTCAGGCTCGGGCGCAATATTTCCCATTCGTCAATTACTCGTCGACCGGCAGCGATGGAAAGAACGAGTTTGCGGGCACCGTTGCCCCAAACGGCGGCGTCACGCGAGGCACCTTTGTGGGAGTGGCGAGCGCTGCCTGGGAAGCGGACGTCTGGGGCCGGCTTCGCCGCCTGAACGAGTCCGCCCGTGCTCAGTATCTGGCTACTGAGGAAGGCCGTCGTGGCGTCATGCTCTCGCTTGTGAGTGACATGGCGCAAGACTATTTCCAGCTTCTTGGACTGGAACTCCAACTCGACATCGCCAGACAAACAACGGATTCTTACAATCAGACTCTGAAGCTTTTCACCGAACAGCTCGAAGGTGGCGTCGCATCGAAGCTGCAAACATCTCGCGCCGCCGGGGCGGCGGCAACGGCGGCGGCGAGCATCCCTCAGATCGAGCTTCAGATTGCCCTGACAGAAAACCAGATCAGCATACTGCTAGGCAGTAATCCCAGCGAGATCAAACACACCGCTCAACTCCTCGACGAAATTGTGCCCCCTGAGATTCCGGCGGGTTTGCCCTCCGCACTGCTGGAGCGCCGCCCGGATGTGCTGCAGGCGGAGCAACTGCTGCGATCCGCCAATGCTCAAGTAGGGGTCGCTACCGCGAATTATTTCCCGCAAATTGGTCTTACGGCACTTTTTGGGCGGGCCAGTACGCCACTCTCCACATTGTCATCCGGCCAAACAACCATCTCAAGCGTCGCGGGCAATGTCACCGGGCCGATCTTCCAGGGCGGTGCTCTCAGGGCCCAAAAGCGCCAAGCCGTCGCATTCTGGGAGCAATCCAAGTTGCAGTATGAGCAGACCGCTCTGAGTGCTTTCCAGGACGTGTCGAACGCCCTTATCTCGCGTCAGAAATATGAACTCATTCGTGCCAAGCAGATCGACGCTGTGCAGTCCTACCAGGAGTCCGTCAAAGTCTCTTTGCAGCGGTACCTTGCGGGAAAAGCCAATTACTACGAAGTCCTCGAAGCTCAACAGCAACTCTACCCGGCTCAGCTTTCGCTGGCCGAGACCGAACTCAACCGGCGCACGGTCATCGTGCAGCTTTACAAAGCGCTTGGCGGCGGTTGGAATCTGAAGGATCCCGACTGGGCAGGGCCTAAGTCACCTGCTTCTTCCAACACCCCGTGAGCGCCTGACCGCAAGTCGGAAAAGCGTTCGTCCTTCTTTGCGCTCGAAGGGCACGGTCTACTTCGCCAGGGGCTTGCGCTCTTCTATCTTTGGGACTGTCGATACGGGCTTCCCAACATCAGACATCCCTCTGTGTCCGAGAAAAAGCGACCGTAGCTCTTCCTGTCCAATCAATTGTCCGAGTTCCCTGAATGCAAAGAACGGTATCAACATCACGAACGCAAGCGTGCTCATTGACACAATACTTATCAAAGTCCTGCCGTCAACGTTAGCCAAGCCTTGGCTGAGGGTTTCGCCACCA